>Ga0193728_1000433_pt1 | contig 20178 bp, 19 predicted proteins | sample U1c1metaG_FD_143037 | JGI IMG/M metagenome (GOLD analysis project Ga0193728, IMG submission 143037) | Soil microbial communities from a riparian zone of the East river system, Colorado, United States - U1c1 | ecosystem: Environmental > Terrestrial > Soil > Riparian zone | place: USA: East River...
TGCGCAAGGACGGCTCGCCGCAGTCCACGGTCGTCTGGGTGGACGTCGAGGACGGCATCCCGTCGTTCAACACCGCGCTCGGTCGCAAGAAGCCGCAGAACCTCGAGAACGACCCGCGGGCGTCGCTCCTCGTGATCGATCCGAGCGACGCCTACAAGTGGGTCGCAGTCGACGGTCGCGTTGAGATGACGACAGAGGGTGCCGACCCGCAGATCGACAAGCTTGCGAAGAAGTACCTCGGCAAGGACGAGTACCCCTTCCGCAATCCGGAAGAGACGCGCGTCAGCGTCCGGATCGTGCCTGAGCGGGTGAGCGCGAGCGGCCTGGACGGCTAACCGGCCAGCACCTCGTTCGCCGCGCGGATCCCCTCCGTGGCTCCGCCTTCCATGTACCCCTGGAAGTCTTGCGAGCAGTGCTCGCCCGCGAAGTGGATGTTCCCCTGGCGGACCTTCTCGTAGCCCGAGAACCCGGTGTACTGGCCCGGCTTGAAGTAGGAGTAGGAGCAGTTGAGCAGTGGATCGAGGAACGGCGTCGACAGCGTCGCGTTTCCGTTCCACTGCTTCGTGATGCCGGGGAATACCGTTTCGAGCTTCGAGAGGAAGGCGTTCGCGTACGTCGTGACCTGTGAGTTCGTCGCCGCGTTGGAGTACGGCGTCGACGGCTTGTAGCCGCCCGCGACGTTGCCGCCGGAGTAGTTGACCAGCAGCCCCGAGTCGCCGGTCTGGCCGCGCGAGACGTCCCAGATGTTCTGGATGCCGATGTCGGTGTAGACGTTTCCGTTCGACAGGCCCCACGGCCCCTGTGCGTTCCACAGACGACTCCTGAACTGGAGCTGGAGCTTCGAGTTTCGCCCGGCGCCGAGTTGCGTGATCGCGGTCTTCTTCAGCGAGTCGAACTGCGCGCCGCTGTAGTTGAGCGTCCGCAGGACGGCGAAGCTCATGCAGAGGATCACGTGGTCGGCCGTCACGGTCTGCGTCTTGCCCGGCGTCGTGAACGACATCGTCACCGTGCCGTCAGCGTTCGCCTTGATCGACTGCATTGCCCAGCCCTGCTTGACGTTCGCGCGGCCGACGTAGTTCGCGATCGCCTCGGGGAGCTGCTCGTTGCCGCCGTCGATGTGGTACCGCTCGTCGGAGGCGCCGAAGATCGAGAAGTTGCCAGGGATCGCCTTGTACCCGAGGAGGTACATCAGGTTGAGGGCTGCCTGGTCCTTCGTCTCCGCCCCGTACTCCTCGTTGTAGGCGGCGTCGAGCATGCGCCCCATCGCTGACGCGTGCTTGCCGGGGACGTAGTTCTCGATCCAGTCGTATACGGACATCTGATCGAACGTCACACCCGCGTCGGTATGGACCGCATACGTCGTCGGGTAACTGGTCGCCTGTACCTGCCCCTGGAGCGTGTTGTGGATCGGCTGGAAGTCCTTGTCGGCCTGGTCGGTCGAGTAGTAGCCGCCGAGGAACCAGAGCGTGTCGGTTGAGCCGTTCGGCTGCGCTGCGAAGAGGTCGGAAGTCGCGAGACCGAAGCGCTGCGCGAGATGAAGCATCGTCTTGTGGCCGCTGTCGATGAGCTCGCCGCAGAACTCGGACACCTGGCTGTCTGCCCAGTAGCCGGTGCGGTCGGAATGCATCCGGCCGCCGACGCGGTCGGTCGCTGCCTCGTACACCGTGGAGGCGACGCCTTTGTCGGCGAGCGTCATGGCGGCCGAGAGGCCGGCAATGCCGCCGCCGACGATCGCGATGCGCCCCTGAGGGGTCGTCGCCGCCTTTGCGCGCGAAGCGAAGGCGAGCGGGCCGGCAGCGACCCCGGCGCCCGCGATCCCCGCGCGCTTCAGGATCTCACGGCGCGAATACGCCGCTTCGTCGCGCTGACCGCGCAGTTCGGCCGGCGAGATGCCCAGTCCGTCGGCCGTGCGGTGCTCCTCGGCGAGCTTGTGTAATGCCCGCAGCAGCGGTGTCCGTGCCATCGTGACCTCCTCGGGTAGGTGTGCCGACGATCTCGCATCCCGATGGCATCTGTCAAGCAGATTGACGCAATGCGCAGAAGAGTGGTACGAATTCCACGCGTTGCGCAGTTCCGAGGGTCAGCCGCTCCGTCTCCCCACTCGCGTGGATTCTCCGCGCGGGCCCGTCGCGCCCGCCCGCCGCGTCGACGAGCTCGACCGCGGGATCATCGAGGCGCTGCAGGAGAACGGCCGCGAGTCGTTCCGCCGCATCGCCTCGCGGCTCGGTGTTTCGGAGGCGACGGTGCGCGCGCGGTACGCGCGGCTGACGAGCGAGGGGATTCTCCAGGTCGTCGCCGTTACGAACCCGCTCGGCCTCGGCTTCGACCAGGCGCTCGTGGGGGTCAAGACGTCAGGCGCCCCCGAGACCGTCGCGGATGAGCTCTCGCGGTGGCCGGAGGCCGACTACGTCGTCGTCGTCGCGGGACAGTTCGATCTCGTCGTCGAGGTCGTCGCGGCCGACCGGCGTGAGCTACTCGACCTGACCAACCGCATGCGCGCGCTCGACGGCGTCGTGACGACCGAGATCTTCTTTTATCTCGAGATGTGGAAGCAGCTCTACGACTGGGGGACGCGCGAATGAGCACTGCATCGACGCACATGAGCATCGAACAGCTCCAGAAGGCGGCGCGCGATCACCTCTGGCTGCATTTCACGCGCATGGGCGGCCACGAGCCGCCGATCATCGTGCGCGGCGAGGGCTGCTATCTCGAGGACTCGAACGGCAAGCGCTACCTCGACGCACTCGCGGGGCTCTTCGCCGTGCAGGTCGGCTACTCGTACGGCGAGGAGATGGGCCAGGCGGCGCTCGAGCAGATGCGCGAGCTGCCGTTCTACACGAACTGGTCATACGCCCATCCGCGTGCGATCGAGCTGGCGCACGAAATCGCGCAGCTCGCGCCGGGCGACCTGAACCGCGTCTTCTTCGTCTCCGGCGGCTCGGAGGCCGTCGAGTCGGCGTGGAAGCTCGCGCGGCAGTACCACCAGGCGCGCGGCGAACGGCGCTGGAAGGCGGTCGGCCGGCGCGTCGCGTACCACGGAACGACGATGGGGGCGCTGTCGATCAACGGCATCGCCGCGTTGCGCGCGCCGTTCGAGCCGCTCGTGCCCGACACGATCCACGTGCGCAACACGAACCGCTATCACCGGCCGCCGGACGAGACCGAGGAAGAGTTCACCGCCTTCCTGCTCGAAGACCTCGACTCGGCGATCGAGCAGGCCGGCCCGGAGACGGTGGCGATGGTGCTGATGGAGCCTGTGCAGAACGCAGGCGGTGCGTTCACGCCGCCCGCCGGTTACTGGAAGGGCGTCCGCGCGATCTGCGACAAGTACGGCGTGCTGTTGTGCGCCGACGAGGTGATCACCGGGTTCGGCCGTCTCGGATCGTGGTTCGGCTCCGAGCACTACGACATCCAGCCCGACATGATCACGTGCGCGAAGGGGCTCTCCTCCGCGTATGCGTCGATCGGCGCGGTCGTCGCGTCCGACCGCGTGATCGAGCCGTTCATGGGCGAGGCCGCGATGTACGCGCACGGCATCACGTTCGGCGGCCATCCCGTCCAGTGCGCGATCGCATTGAAGAACCTCGAGATCATGAAGCGTGAACGGATCGTCGAGAACGTGCGCGACAACGGCGCCGCGTTCCGCGCCACGCTCGAGCAGCTTCTCGATCTTCCCATCGCCGGCGACCTGCGCGGCACGGGGTTCTTCTATGCGCTCGAGCTCGTAAAGAACAAGGAGACGCGCGAGACGTTCACCGAAGAGGAGTGCGAGACGCTGCTCCGCGGCTTCGTCTCGCCGCAGTTGTTCGAGAAGGGACTCATCTGCCGTGCGGACGATCGGGGCGATCCGGTGATCCAGATCTCGCCGCCGCTCATTGCGACGCAGAAGGAGTTCGACATCATCACTGGGACACTCGGGGAGGTGCTGACCGAAGCATGGCAACGAATGCAGCTGTAGAGCAGACGACAGCGTTCGCGCTGGCGGAGAAGAGCAAGCTCGTCAAGTCGCTGCGCCGGTTCGACATGGTGTTCTTCACCATCTGCGCGTTCGTCGGGCTCGACACGCTCGGCACCGTCGCGCAGAACGGGCCGGAGGGATTCCTCTGGCTCGTCGTGCTGGCGGTCGTGTTCGTCGCGCCGTACATGCTGGTGATGTCCGAGATCGGTTCGGCGTTCACCCAGGAGGGCGGCCCCTATGAGTGGACGAAGCTCGCGTTCGGCAGGATGCACGGGGGCATCGCCGCGATCATGTACTGGGTGACGAATCCGTTGTGGGTCGGCGGATCGCTCGCGTTCATCGCCACCGACTCGTGGAGCGCGAACGTCTTCAAGATCGGCTCGGCGACGTTCGGCGACTACGTATTCAAGCTGATCTTCATCTGGATCTCGATCGGCGTCGCCATCATCTCGCTGCGTTACGGCAAGTGGATCCCGAACTTCGGCGCCTTCCTCCGCTTCGCGGTGCTCGGCTTCTTCTCGATCACCGTGATCATCTACGGGATCAAGCACGGCGTTGCCGGCTTTCATGCGTCGCAGATGTCACCGACGCGGGCCGTGTTCTTCGGCCTAGTGCCGGTGCTTCTCTTCAACTACGTCGGCTTCGAGCTCCAGAACGGAGCGGCGGAGGAGATGGAGAACCCACAGAAGGACGTTCCGCTGTCCGTGCTGCGGAGCGGCATCGCCGGCGTGCTCATGTACACCATCCCGATCTTCTGCATCCTGCTCGTGCTTCCCGGGAAGGCCGTGACGGGGCTCGGCGGCTTCATCGACGCGGTCACGCTGACGTTCCACGGCGTCTACGGCGGGGCGGCGCACGCGCTGCTGATCATCATGACGCTCTGCTTCGTCGGCGCGCTCGTGACGTCGGGCGCGGTGTGGATGATCGGCTCCGACCGGATCCAGGCAGTGGCGTCGTACGACGGCGCGTTCTTCCCGTTCTTCGGCGTGTTCAACCGCAAGCTCGGCACGCCGGTGCGCGTCAACGTGCTGTCGGGGATCGCGTCGTCCGTGTTCGCGATTGCCGCCATCTATCTGTTGAGAAATCACAGCACCGCCTCTGCGTTCCAGGTCGTGCTCGACATCGCGATCTCGACGACGCTGCTCTCGTATCTCTGGATCTTCCCCACGGCGTTGAAGCTGCGGTACTCGCATCCACACGTGCCGCGGCCGTACGTGCATCCGTGGGGTATGGCGGGAATCTGGATCTCGACGATCCTCATCACGGGCTGGATCCTGCTTGGCTCGTGGGTCGCCGTCTTCCCGGACACGCTCGAGCGCCTGTTCGGGGTCGGCTATGCCTTCAAGGACTCGTGGGGCGTGACACAGGGCGAATTCGAGGCGCTCACGCTCGGAACGCTGGCGATCATCGTGGTCGTCGCCTTGATCGGCTACTGGTCGGGCCGGAATGTTCGCGCGCATGGCGCAGAGGTCCCAATCGAGGCAGTGATTCCGCCAAGTCCGCTCGAGTGAATGTGACTCTCTGCGACGTCGGGCCGCGAGACGGTCTCCAGAACGAGCCGGAGACCCTCGCGCCCGGCGTGCGCGCCGAGCTCGTCAACCGGCTGGCCGCAGCGGGGCTCTCGCGGATCGAGGCGGTCAGCTTCGTCCGTGATGATCGGGTGCCGCAGATGGCGGGCGCAGAGGAGGTCGTCGCGGCGATCGAGCGACGCGAAGGGACGGAGTACTCAGGGCTCGTCCTGAACGAGCGGGGGTTCGAACGATTCCGCGCGGCCGGGCTCGATCGAGTCAACGTCACGTTCGGCGCGACCGAGAGCTTCAACCAGGCGAACGGGAACGCGTCGCTCGCGGAGGCGGTCGTGCGCGTGGACGCGATTCTCGCCGCCGCCGACGTTCCCGCCACCGTGACGATCTCGGTGTGCTTCGGCTGCCCGTTCGAAGGGCCGGTCGATCCTGGTCGCGTCGCGGAGCTCGCCGCGCTCTTCACCGGCCGGGCAGAGGTTGTCCTCGCAGACACGATCGGCGTTGCAACGCCGTCTCGCGTGCGCGATCTCGTCGCACGCACGAAGGCCGAGGGCTTCCACGGACACAACACGCGCAACACCGGCTATGCGAACTGCCTCGCCGCGCTCGACGCGGGTGCACGCGTGCTCGACGCGTCGGTCGGCGGCCTCGGCGGCTGCCCGTATGCGCCGCGTGCGACCGGCAACGTCGCCACCGAGGATCTCGTCTACCTGCTCGAAGGCGAAGGCGTCGACACGGGCGTCGACCTCGACGCGCTCATCGGCGTCTCGACATGGCTGGAACAGCTCCTCGGCCGCACACTGGAAGGCTACGTCTACCGCGCAGGACCCTGGCCGCCGGCCCCGCCGGCCTAGCAATCAAGCGCATCGCACTCGATTCCATACGACTCTCACCTCAGGTGTCTGACACCTGTGCGTCGTCGTAGTCGCCGAGCGTCGGCGGTGGGGTGCGGTGGCGGATGCGCTCTCCGTCCACCGTCAGCGGCGGGGAGACGGTGGTGCCCTCGCCGAGCTGCTGGAGGATGCCGAGCGCCTGGGTCTGCGCGTGCGCGAACGCCTCGCCGACGTCGCGGACCGGTGACGCCGGGACTCCCGCGGCGGCGAGCTCGGATTCCCATTCGGCGCTCGTGCGCGTGCGCAGGCGCTCCGACAGAAGCGCTACGAGTGATTCTCGGTTTCGGACGCGGTCGGGATTCGTGCGGAAGCGTTCGTCGTCGGGCAGGTCGAGCACGCCGCGCAATCGCTCGTAGAGGCCGTCGCTTCCCGCGACGATCATCAGCGAGCCGTCGCTCGTCGGGAACATCTCGTACGGCGCGATCAGCGGGAACGCGGAGCCGTGCCGTCCCGGCGCAACGCCCGTCGCGGCGAAGCCTGCGATCTGCGACGACAGCAGCGCGAGCGACGTCTCGTACAGCGACGTGTCGATCGTTCGCCCGACGCCCGTCTGCTCGCGCTCGAGCAGCGCGGCGAGGATGCCGATCGCCGCCCACTGCCCCGTGGCGAAGTCGATGAGGGAGACACCCGCGCGCACGGGCGGCCCGTCCGCCTCGCCGGTGACGCTCATCAGCCCGCTGGCGGCCTGCATCAGCGGGTCGTAGCCCGGCCGGTCGGCGAGCGGGCCGACGTTGCCGTACGCGCCGATCGTGCAGTAGACGAGCTTCGGATTGCGCGAGCGGAGCGCGTCGGCGCCGAGCCCGCGCTTCTCGGCGAGCCCGGGGCGGAGACTCTGGACGAAGACGTCGGCCTCGTCGACGAGGCGAAGCACGACGTCGAGGTCGTCCTCGAGATCGAGGACGAGCGACCGCTTGCCGGCGTTCGCGGCGAAGAAGAGCACGCCGTCGCCGCCGACGAACGGCGGCCCCCACGCGCGCGCGTGATCGCCCTCGCGCGGCTCGATCTTCACGACGCCGGCGCCGAGCGCTGCGAGGAGTTGGGTACACGAGGGACCTGCGAGCGACGCGGTCACGTCGACGACGCGGATGCCGTGCAGCGGCTCGAAGGTCATCGTGGATGCACCCAGATCGTCGCGAGGCTGCCGTCAAAGAGCTCGACCGTCTCGGCCGGTTCTGCACCGAGCTTCTCCGCGACGCGCGCCGACTTCGCGTTGGCGGGGTCGATCAGCGAGATGAGGCGCTCGACGCTCCGCGTCCCATACACCCACGTTCGCACCGCGCGTGCGGCTTCGGGTGCATAGCCGCGACCCCAATACGCGCTGCTGACCGCCCAGCCGAGCTCGACCTCTGCGTTCTCGCCGGCGTCCTCGAGCGAGTCGGTCTCCCACGTGGTGGAGTTCCACACGAGCGGGCCGACGCGCCCGATGACATTTCCTGCCTCTCGATGAACGACCAGAAACGGCCCCATACCGTTCGTGTCCCACCTCCTGAGCCACCGCTCGACGTGCTCGGCCGCCACCTCCATCCCGCCTGGCTCGGAGCCGATGGCCCGCATCACTTGGGCATCGCCTACGAGATCGAGCACTGCTTCTGCATCTCCCGATTGCGGCATCCGGAGGACGAGCCGCTCGGTCTCGAGCTCAACGTGCATGCGCCTGAAACTAACGGGTAGCGTCGCCTCCTGTGAATCGACTCGCGCAGGAGACGAGCCCGTATCTCCTCCAGCACTCGGAGAACCCCGTCGACTGGCATCCATGGGGCGAGGAGGCATTCGGACGCGCGCGCGAGGAAGACAAGCCGATCCTCCTATCGATCGGTTACGCCGCCTGTCACTGGTGCCACGTGATGGAGCGCGAGTCGTTCGAGGACGAAGACACCGCGCAGCTCATGAACGAGCACTTCGTCTCGGTGAAGGTCGACCGGGAGGAGCGGCCCGACGTCGATGCCGTCTACATGGACGCCGTCGTCACGCTGACCGGCCAGGGCGGCTGGCCCATGACCGTGTTCCTCACGCCCGGCGGCGAGCCGTTCTTCGGCGGGACGTACTTTCCGCCCGAGCCGCGTCACGGGCTGCCGTCGTTCCGGCAGTTGCTCGTCGCCGTCGCCGAGGCGTTTACGGAACGGCGGGACGACGTCACGGCGCAGGCCGCCACCCTCGTTGAGGCGCTGCAGCGCAGCGGCAACGTCGTCCCCTCGAATGAGCCGCTCGCGAGCGAGCTCTTTGCGGAGGCAGAGCCCGTGCTGCGTGCGCAGTACGACGCCCGCTGGGGTGGCTTCGGCAACGCGCCGAAGTTCCCGCCGGCGTCGCTGACCGAGTACCTGTTGCGCCGAGGCGTCATGGATCTTGCCCTGGGGACGCTCGACGGCATGCGCGCAGGCGGCATGTACGACCTCGTCGGCGGCGGGTTCCACCGCTACTCCGTCGACGCGCAATGGCTCGTGCCGCACTTCGAGAAGATGCTCTACGACAACGCACTGCTGATTCCCGCGTATCTCCACGCGTGGGTGCTCACCGGCGACGACGAATACCGTCGTGTCGTCGAGGAGACGGTCGAGTACGCGCTGCGCGAGCTGCGTCTCGACGGCGGCGGCTTCGCCTCGGCGCAGGACGCGGACACCGACGGAATCGAAGGCCTGACGTTCACGTGGACCGCAGAGGAGCTCGAGACAGCGATCGGGCCGGGGCGCGAGGAGCTGCTGCAGCCCTTCGAGCACGGCCGGTCGATCATCCGCGGGCGGCTCATCGACGACGAACAGGCAGCACTCTTCGCCGTCCGCGAGAACCGGCCGAAGCCTTTGCGCGACGACAAGGCGATTGCGGGCTGGAACGGCCTGATGCTTGCTGCGCTCGCGGAAGCGGGGCGCAGGCTCGAGCGCGACGACTGGCTCGACGCCGCATGCGAGCTCGCGGAGTTCCTGCTCGGCCCGCTCTCCGACGGCGACCGCCTGCACCGCACCTGGCGCAACGGCATCGCCAAGGGAACGGGGTACCTCGAGGACTACGCCGACGTTGCGCATGGTCTCTACGAGCTCCACGTCGCGACCGGCGAGCTGCGCTGGCTGCACGAGTCACGCCGACTCGCGCGACTCGCCGTGGAGCTATTCAAAGACGACGAGCGCGGCGGCTTCTTCCTCACGCCGGCCGACGGGGAGGAGCTCGTCGCACGGCAGAAGGACCTCGACGACAACCCGACGCCGGCGGGCAACTCGATGCTCGCGTTCGTGCTTTTACGCCTCGCGCGCATCTGGGGCGACGACGAGCTCGAGCGCCGTGCCGTCGGCGTGCTGCGCCTCGTGCGCGACGTGATCCCGCGCGCGCCGACGGCGTTCGGCTGGGCGCTTTGCGCGCTCGACCTGCATCTGTCGCCGCCGCGGGAGCTCGCGATCGCCGGTGGGCCGGGCACTCCGGTGTCGCGCGCCGCCCTCCGCGGGCTCGAGCCGAACACCGTCGTCGCCTTCGGCCCGGCGGACGACGTGCCGCTCCTGGCAGGGAAAGCCCTCGTGAACGGGCAGCCCGCCGTCTACGTCTGCGAGCGGTTTGCCGGGCGCCGGGCGCCGGTCACGGACGCCGCTCAGCTCTAATCGACATTGCCTGTTCTGCCGATGGGGGAGGATGCGTCTGCGGATCCTCTTCTGCGTGGCCGCGCTGGCCGGCCTCGCCGCGTCCTCCGCGCACGCCCAGGCTCGGCCGCTCCGCCCCGCTGACGCCGGGCTGTTGAAGCGGAGCGCCACCGTCGAGGAGCACATCGCGGAAGCGGTCGCGAAGCGGCTGACGGGGCTGTCGCCCACGGTGCGTTGCGGCCCGCTTGGCCTCGATGTGCCGCCGGGGATGCTCGTCACCGGCGTGACGCTGCTCCCGCCGCACGGCCCGGCCGACTACTTCCTGCTCTTGCCGCAGATGTGCAACTACCTGTCGTGGTTCCGCCAGAATCCCGCGCGCTACGACCCCGAGGCGTGCGCAGATGCCGCATGCGCGGACGCCGCTGCGAATGCAGCGCTCGCACTCGCGACCGTCTCGCACGAGTCGTACCACGTGCTCGGCTATCGGCTCGAGAAGCAGGTCGAGTGCTACGGCATGCAGTCGATCTGGTTCGTCGCGACTAGCCTCGGCGCCACGGTCGCGGAAGGCCAGCGGATCGCCGCCTACTACTGGCGGACCATGTACGCACAGCGCCGGCAGTCGACGCCGACGTACTGGTCGGCCGAGTGCCGCGACGGCGGCAAGTATGACCTGCGCCCGGCCTCGCACAGCTGGCCCAGCTGATCCGAGGAACGCAGAAGGGGGCCGAAGCCCCCTTCTGACGAACACGAATTGCCGGTCTCTACCGGACCTTGCTGACCAGGCTGCCGAACGTTGCCCAGTCACCGGTCGCGCCGCCGGCCCACTTGATCATGATGTCCTGCTCGATCGGGAAGTTGTCCTTCGCCGAGGTCTGCAGCTTGATCCCGGGGTAGACGAACGGGTCTCCGCCGGTGTTGAGGTTGTGCAGCGCGCGCATCAGTCCCGCCCGGGTCGGGGTCTTGCCTGCGTGCTGCAGTGCATACACGAACGTCCATGCGCTGCCGAGGCCGTACATGATGTTCGCGTCGCCCTTCGCCAGGCTCGGTGCAAGGGACGGTGCGTACTGGTTGATGATCGCGGTCGCCAACTTCACGCCCGCGAGGGTGGTCTGTGTCGTCGAGCTCTCGAGATAGGAGCTCGAGATGACGCCGTCGACGTGCGCGCCGGCCGCCGCGGCCGAGAGCATGAAGAGCCGGTTGGCCGAGACGTTGCCGATGAACGTGGCGTTCGGTGTCCAGCCGACCTTTGCCGCCGTCACGAGCGACGTGACCATCGGCGACGGCGTCGCGAACACGACGAGCGTGTCGGCCCCCTTCGCCTTCAGCGCGAGGATCTGCTGAGTGAGGCTCGGATTCGTCACGTCGTACGATTCCGCGTCGACGATGTTGGCCTTCTTCGCGCCGAGGCCGACCCGCAGGCCCGCGTAGTAGTTCTTGCCGAAGGCGTCGTTCTGGTAGAGGACGCCGATCTTCGCCGAGGGCATGTTCGAGGCGATGTACCGCCCGTACAGCTTGCCTTCGCCGGGATAGTCGGGCTGCCAGCCGGTCGTCCACGGGTACTTCTTGTACGAGAAGCCCCAGTAGGAATCGCCCGAAGCGAGCAGGACCTGTGGGACCTTCTGCTGGTTCAGGTATCCCCACGTCGAGAGGCCGTGAACGGTGCCCAGGCTGCCGAAGACGGCGAAGACCTTGTCGCTCGTCACGAGTTGCTGCACGAGCGGCACCGTCTTCGACGGGTCATACGAATCGTCGAGGATCGTGAAGTCGATTTTTCGTCCGTTTACGCCGCCGTGGTCGTTGACGTAATCGAAGTACGCCTTCTCGGCTGCCGGAATCGTCTTGTAGAGCGCTGCCGGCCCAGTCAGCGGGAATGTCCCGCCGATCTTGATCGAGCTCGACGTGACGCCCGGATCCAGCCGCTGCGAGCCCGACGCGGCCGCGACCGCGATGCTCGCGACGACCGCAGCCCCGGCCAGCACCGCCAGGATTCTGCCTTTCATACCCATCCGACCCTCCATGACGTTAGGGAATGCCCGGGCCCTTCGAAGGCCGAGCGTGGAGATTATGACGCGCTGGGATCCGATTAGATAGTTCGAATTGAACCGGTAGTCAAGCCGGAATTGAACCGCGAGTCAAGCGCGTTTGCGCTGGGCGAGCAGGGCCAGGACGCCGACGACCCCGTTCGGGAGCACGAGCATGATCAGGATCACGATCAGGCCGAAGACGACGTCCTGGCCGTGATTCGAGCCGACGAGCGGCGCGCTGGCCGAGATCGTCGGCAGCAGGCCGACGAAGGCCGCTCCGGCGAGTACGCCCCAGAGGGAGCCGAGCCCGGCGACGGCGGCCCCGATCAGGATCTGGAGCGACAGGATCACGCCGAACGCGGTCGGCGACGCGAATCCGTTCGTCGCGAGGACGAAGAGCGAGCCGGCGACGCCTGCGTACGCCGCCGAGATCCCGAAGGCGAGCGTCTTGTAGATCGGTAGCGAGACACCCGACGAGGCGGCCGCGAGCTCGCTGTCGCGCACGGCGCGGAAGGCACGACCGGTTCGACCGCGGAGGATGAGCCACGCGACGATGAGGCCGATGCCCGCGCATGCCCACGTCACCCAGTAGAGCCATGTGTTTCCCGGCGTGTCGGTGGTTTGGATCCCCTCGCTGCCACCGGTGAACTTCGAGAACTTCAGCGGGAACTGTGGGACCGACACCGCGAGCGCGAAGGTGGCGAGCGCGAGGTAGACACCTGAGAGCCTCAGTGCCGGGATGCCGACGAGCAGGCCGCAGGCGAATGTGATCGCGAACGAAAGAAGCAGCGTCAAGAGGAGGTTCGTGTGGTGATCGGCCGACATGATCGCCGTCGTGTAGCCGCCGATCGCCATGAACGCTCCGTGGCCGATCGAGATTTGGCCCGTGTATCCGATCAGGATGTTCAGGCCGAGGATGGCGATGAAGTAGATCGCGACGCGCGCCGCGAGGCCCTGGTGGTAGTTGCTCAGGCCGAAGCGCAGCAGGACGATGACGACCGTCGCGACCGCCAACGACACCGCGCCGGCGACGGGAATCCGCTGTCTCATACGCGCCTCACCTGTTTGCGGCCGAAGAGCCCGTTCGGCTTCACGAGCAGCACGATGAGCAGCACGCCGAACGCGATCGGGAGACGCAGCTCCGAGGTCGCGAAGCCGACGTACTGGCCGATCAGGTTGAGGAACACCCCGAGCGCGAGACCACCGACCACGGAGCCGACCGGGCTCTCGAGCCCGCCGAGCACGGCTGCCGCGAATGCGTAGAGCAGGATCGGCTGCATCATCGTCGGCGTGAGGAACTGGGACGGCTCGGTCATCATCCCGGCGACCGCGCCGAGCACGGCGGCGAGGCCCCAGCCGATCGCGAGCATCCAGTTGACGCGCACGCCGACGAGCGACGCCGCTGCGGGCCGCAGCGCGGCCGCGCGCATGCCGAGCCCGAGCTTCGTGAAGCGGAAGAGGATCCCGAGCAGGATCACGGAGAGAATCGTCACGAACAGCACGCCAAGGTCCTGGCGCGCGAACGCGACTTGCCCGACGTGATAGATCGTGTTGCCGAACGGCGCTTGCATGAACTTCAGGTCGGCGCCCCACCTCCACGCGACGAGGCCGTCGATGAGGATGAACAGCCCGACGGTGACGATCACGACCGCGATCACTGAGCGGTGCTGCACCGGCCTGATCACGACGAGTTGAATCGCGACGCCGAGGACGAACGAGATCGCGAGCGTCGCGAAGAACGCTGCCCAGTACGAGAGGCCCCAGAGGATGAGTTGATAGGCGATGAAGGTCGACGCCATCGCCATCTCGCCCTGCGCGAAGTTGATCACCTCGGTCGCGCGGTAGATGAGCACGAGTGCGAGCGCGAGGCTCGCGAAGATCGCGCCCTCCGAGAGGCCGGCAACCGTCTGCTGCGCGAAGATCGTGCTCGTCAGCGAACCGACGATGAGGAAGACGACGGCAGCAAGGATGCCGGCGACGACGGGAAGCGACACGCCGGTGCTGACGGTGCTCTTGCGCATCTGCGTGACGGCGGCGAATTTGCGGGCAAGGTTCGTCATCAGTAGCCCAGGTAGCTCCGGCGGATGGACTCGTGCTCCTGCAGTTCCGCGCTGGAGCCCGACAGGGCGACACGCCCTACCTCGAGCACATACGCGGTCTGTGCGAGCTGAAGCGCGATGTGTGCGTTCTGCTCGACGACGAGCACCGTGAGCCCTTCGTCGTTGAGGTCCTTGATGATGCGGAAGATCTCCGTCACCAGGCGAGGCGCGAGCCCGAGTGACGGCTCGTCGAGCAGCAGCAGGCGCGGCCTCTGCATGAACGCGCGCGCGAGGGCGAGCATCTGCTGCTCGCCGCCGCTGAGCGTTCCGGCCTGCTGGTTGCGACGCTCCTCGATCCACGGGAAGTACTCGGCGACCTGCGCGAGCTCGGTCTTGATCGAGCCGCGTCTCGTGTATGCGCCGAGCCGGAGGTTCTCCCAGACGCTGAGCTCGGCAAACGTGCCGCGACCTTCCGGAACGTGCGCGATGCCGAGGCGCGCGACGTCGTCCGGGCCGCCGCGGCCGAGCACGCGGCCGCCGAAGCGGATCTCGCCGTCGCGTACGACGGTGTTCGAGATCGCGCGCAGCGTCGTCGTCTTGCCAGCGCCGTTGGCGCCGAGCACGGCGACGATCTGGCCCTCGTCGACGCTCAGCGATACCCCGTGCAGTGCCTGCACAGGCCCGTATCGGGCGTGGACATCGTCGAGCTCGAGCAGCGGAGCCATCAGCCGGTCGTCTCGAGCTCGCCGCCGAGGTACGCCTCGATCACATGCGGGTCGCGCTGGACGCTATCGGGCGCGCCGCTCGCGATGGTGCGGCCGAAATTGAGCACGTGCACGTGGTCGGAGATCCGCATGACGAGATTCATGTGGTGCTCGACCAGCAGAATGGTCAGCTTCAGCTCGTCGCGGAGTCGGGTGATGAACGCGCCGAGCTCCTCGACCTCCTCGTGGTTCAGCCCGCCCGCCGGCTCGTCGAGGAGCAGCAGCCGCGGCCCGGATACGAGGGCGCGCGCGAGCTCGATGCGCTTGAGCGTTCCGAAGGGAAGCCCGGCGGCGGGTCGACGCGCGTACTGCGCGACGCGTACGAGCTCCAGCGTCTCGAGTGCGCGGCGGCGCATGTCGGCCTCGGGTTTGAAGCGCGAGATCGTGTGCGCCCCGACGAGCACGTTCTCGAGCACGGTCATCGTCGGGAAGAGCTCGACGTTCTGGAACGTGCGCGTTATGCCGAGCTTGATCACGCTACTCGGGGCGATGTGCATCATCGACTTGCCGTCGAACACGACGTCCCCGGAGTCGACACGATAAAGGCGCGTGATCACGTTGAACGCGGTCGTCTTGCCGGCGCCGTTGGGGCCGATCAACCCGGTGATCGTGCCTTCCTGCACGTCGAGTGAGACGTCGTCGAGCGCGACGATGCCGCCGAAGCGAAGCGAAGCGTGTTCGAGAGAGAGAAGCCCACCCATCCGGAGGGCCGTAACCCTACGGAATGCGGCGCGCCCGCGCGGCCGTGTACTCCTCCCACAGGTGCTCCATCGTGGTCGTCCGCGGTGCGGCGACGTGGGCCGGGTCGTAGGCGGTGTGATTCACGGCCCGGACGATCCAGGTGCCGTCGGCTGCTACGTCGAGCACGTTGATGCAGCCGGGCGACTGCTCGAAGCCGCCGAGGAAGATGCGGTCGCCGGTGAGCGCGTGACTGAGGATCGCGCGGTTGACGCCGCCGTGCAGGACGACCAGCAGCACGTCCCACGTCTCGTCGGCGAGCAGGCCGTCGAGCTCGGGCAGCGCGCGGTCGAAGAGCTCGTCGATCGACTCGCCGCCGAGGAACCGCGTATCGAGCGGGACGACGCCGCGGAACGCCGTTGCCATCATCTCCTGCACGGCGTCCGGCGCGACGCCGCGGATCTCGCCGCTCTCGATCTCGCGCAGTCCGTAGCAGGCGTCGGGCTCGATGCCCGGCGCGACGATGCCGGCGGTCTCGAGCGTGCGGGTGAGGCCGCTCGTCACCACGCGGTCGAAGCGCACGCCCTCGAGCGCGGCCTGCGCCGCCTCGGCCTGGCGCCGTCCGTCCTCGGTCAGCACGACCTGCTCGGGGTGGACCCCCTCGAAGTAGCGCACCTGCGCGTGGCGCATCAGGTAGATACGCCGGCGCGCGACACTCACTGCGCGCGCAGCGAGCGGCCGCCCGCGGCCTGCATCCCGGCCATCATTCCGGGCGGCGCGGCGCCGTCGGGGAAGCGGCCGACGAGCTCGCCGAGCAGTGCGTCGGCGTCCCAGCGCGCGTCGCTCTCGAACAGCTCGCCGGCGCTCCAGCCCTGGAGCGCGTTGATCGCGCCGCCCCAGACGTGGAACACTTGGCCGGTGATGTTCTGCGCCTCGTCGGCGCTCAGCGCGACCACGAGCGGCGACATATTGGCCGGGTCGAGCGGGTCGAAGCCCTCTTGCGGCGCGCCCATGTCGAAGGTCTCCTCCGTCATACGGGTGCGCGCGTTGGGTGCGAGGCAGTTGACGGTGACGCCGTATCGGTGGAGCTCCTGCGCGGTGATGACCGTGAGGCCGGCGATGCCCGCCTTCGCGGCTCCGTAGTTCGACTGGCCGATGTTGCCGAAGACGCCAGACGGGCTCGACGTGTTGATCACGCGGCCGCGCACCTCTTCGCCGGCCTTGGACTGCTCGCGCCAGTGAGCGGCAGCGTGTCGCATGGGGGCGAAGTGGCCCTTGAGGTGGACGGCGATGACGCTGTCCCACTCCTCCTCGGTCATGTTCACGAGCATGCGGTCGCGGAGGATCCCCGCGTTGTTGACGAGGATGTCGAGGCGGCCGAATGTGTCGAGCGCCGCCTGGACCAGCTCGCCGGCCTGCGCGAAGTCGGCGACGTTGGCCCCGTTCGCTTTCGCTGAGCCGCCGGCGCTCTCGATCTCCTGGACGACCTGCTCGGCAGGTGAGAGGTCGTTCCCCTCGCCGGCGAGCGAGCCGCCGAGGTCGTTGACGACGATCTTGGCTCCGGCCCGCGAAAGGGCGAGGGCGTGCTCGCGCCCGATTCCACGCCCGGCGCCGGTGACGATCGCAACCTTCCCCGTGAGATTCGGCATGTGTGGAGAATACGCACATGGACTTCACGCTCACGCCCGAACAGGAGTTGATCCGGGACTCGGCCCGCGAGTTCTGCGATCGGGAGATCGTTCCGTACTCGCGCGAGTGGGATCGGAGCGAGCGGATGGACGAGGGAATCGTCCCGAAGCTCGCCGACATCGGCTTCCTCGGCTGCGCCCTCCCGGAGGAGCACGGTGGCATGGGTCTCGACACGGTCTCGTACTGCCTCGTGATGGAGGAGCTCGGGCGCGCCGACTCGTCCGTGCGCGGGATCGTCTCGGTCAACAACGGGCTCGCGGGCAAGACGATCGCGAAGTGGGGGACCGAGGAGCAGCGGGCCGAGTGGCTGCCGCAGCTCGCGTCGGGACAGGCTCTCGGGTGCTACGGCCTGACGGAGCCCGGCACGGGGTCTGACCCCGCCTCGCTCGTGACGCGTGCGACGCGCGACGGCGGCGACTGGGTGATCGACGGCTCGAAGATCTTCATCACGCTCGGCTCGTGGGCCGGCGTCGCGCTCGTCTTCGCGCGCACGGGCGGGGAGGGGCCGCGCGGGATCACGTGCTTCCTCGTGACGACCGATTCGCCCGGTTTCAGCGCGCGGAAGATCGACGGCAAGCTCGGGCTGCGCGCGCAGGACACCGCGGAGCTCTTCTTCGACGGTGTGCGCGTGCCGGACGCTGCGCGGCTCGGCGACGAGGGCGCGGGGTTCAAGGTGGCGATGTCGGCGCTCGACAACGGGCGCATCTCGCTTGCCGCCGGTGCGGTCGGCGTCGCGCGCGCGTGCGTCGAGGCGTCGACGACGTATGCCGCGGAGCGGAAGCAGTTCGGCAAGCCGCTCGCGCAGTTCCAGTTGATCCAGGAGCTGATCGCCGACATGGCGGTCGAGACGGAGGCCGCGAGGATGATGGCGTGGCGCGCTGCCGCGCTCGCCGATGCAGGGCAGTCGTACACGCTGGCTGCGTCGCAAGCGAAGTACTACGCGAGCGAGGTCGCAGTCCGTGCGGCGAACGCCGCGCTCCAGGTGCACGGCGGCTACGGCTACGTCGACGAGTTCCCGGTCGCGCGTTATCTCCGCGACGCGCGGGTGCTGACGCTCTACGAAGGCACGAGCCAGATCCAAAAACTACTGATCGGCCGCGCCCTCACGGGCGAAAGCGCGTTCCTCTAGCCGTCACGCTTCCGCGACGAACCCGCGCGGATCTCGACACGAAGTGTCGGACACTTTTAGGCACTCAGGTGTCGGACACCTGAGGGGCTAGGTCGGGCGGTACGTGTCCAGGAACTGCGGCGAGGCGATGCGGAGACGCGCTTCGACGTCCGCCTTCACTACCGACAGCGTGCCGGGCGGGACGTCGCCCGAGCGGATCTTCGCGGCGAGCTCCCGCAACGCGGTGTCATCTTCCTTCGGCAGCGCGTCGAGCTCGCGGTAGACGATGCCGAGCGCGTTCATCGCGACGAGCATGCGGAAGCGCAGCCGGTGATCCGTCAGCGTCGGCAGGATCTCGCCGCCGAAGAACTCGAGCATCGCCTCGCACAGCTCCTGCGCGGTCGGCCGCTCGCTCACGCCGCACCAACCTTCTCGAGCAGGTTGCAGATCTCGTACTCGACCTCCGCGCCGAGACGTCCAAGCGTGGCCAGCTCGACGCTCCGATCGAGGCCGCTCAGATGCCGCTGCGCCTGCGTGAGGCAGCCGATCGCCCACGCGACGTTGCCCGCGAGCTCCCAGTAGTCGAGCTCCTCCGGCCGGACGTCGCGGCCCGTCAGCTCGTTGTAGCGCTCGACGAACGGCGCAGCATCGCCGACGCCGCCGAGCCGCTTCTCCACCGCTCCGAACCGCCACGCGCGCACCATCCCGAACGCCATGTCGCGCACCGGATCGTCGAGATGCACGAACTCCCAATCGAGCACGCCGACGAGTCCGTCCGCATCGACGACGACGTTCCCGACGCGGTAGTCGCCGTGATTGACCACCGCCTCTCGCGCCGGCGGGCGGTTCTCCCGCAGCCACCACAAGCCGAGCTCGATCGCCGGATGCGGCTCGTCGACGTCGTCGAGCTCCTCGACCATCCGCCCGATGCTCGCCTCCGGGAGGAACGGCAGCCGCTCCGCCGGAATCGAATGGATCTTCGCGAGCTCCTCCGCGAGCTGCACCGGCAGCCGCTCGCGCGCACCGGCGAGCTCGTCCTTCCGCACGATCCGCCGCCCGATGGTGTCGCCGTCGAGCCGCGCCATCACGAACGCCTCGCGCCCCGCGAGATCGGGCAGATACCCATAGGGCCTCGGCGCCTTCACGCCCGCCGCGTACGCAGCCTCGATGACCGCGTACTCCTCCGCGAGCGTCAGCGTGTGATGGTGCATGACCGTCGCCGCGGCCCGCCGCACGATCAGCCGCTCGCCGCCCGCGTCCACCGCCCAGGCCTCCTTCGAGGCGCCGCCCGCCAGCAGCACCGGCTCCGAGATCTCGACCTCGTGCCCGAGCACCTCGGACAGGCCACGGTGGAACGCCTCCCTCATCTTCTGCGATCATTGCCGTAGTGGAGGCCGTTGTCATCCCGGACCTGGTATCGGAGCGCCGCGAGCAGGTGCGCGCGTTCATGGACGAGCACATCTATCCGAACGAGAACGCGCTCCTCGCCGAGGACGAGCAGGCCGACGCACTGATCGCCGAGCTGCGGCAGGAGGCACGGGACGCCGGCCTGTGGGCGCCGCACCTTCCGGCCGAGGCGGGAGGCACCGGCAGCGGCTTCATCGAGTACGCGTACCTCAACGAGGAGATCGGGCGCAGCATGATCGCGCAGCTGATCTTCGGCTGTCAGGCGCCCGACGCCGGCAACGGCGAGATCCTCCATATGTTTGGCACGACCGAGCAGAAGGACAAATTCCTCGCGCCGCTCGTCGCCGGCGCGACACGCTCGTTCTTCGGCATGACGGAGCCGGAGAACGCGGGCTCCGATCCGACGAACCTACAGAGCACCGCCGTGCGCGACGGCGACGAATGGGTGATCAACGCGCACAAGTGGTTCTCGTCGGCAGCCGACGGCGCCGGCTTCGGCATCGTCATGGTGGTCACCGATCCGGACGCGCCGCCG
>Ga0193728_1000434_pt1 | contig 20147 bp, 16 predicted proteins | sample U1c1metaG_FD_143037 | JGI IMG/M metagenome (GOLD analysis project Ga0193728, IMG submission 143037) | Soil microbial communities from a riparian zone of the East river system, Colorado, United States - U1c1 | ecosystem: Environmental > Terrestrial > Soil > Riparian zone | place: USA: East River...
CATCGAGGCGATGGAGCGCCTCCCAATCCAAGCCCGCAGGCACAATCGCGGGCCGGCTGAACGGGGGCTTTGTCTGCTCGTCGGCCATCTTCAGGAACAGCAAGAACGTCAACTGCTCGATGTAGTCCTGATAGGACAGACCATCATCACGAAGGACATTGCAGTAATTCCAGAGCTTGCGGACGATGGTGGCGGAATCGCTCACGTGGTGACCTTTCTACGCCGTGGGCTGCGAGCTTTAGTGGGCTTATGGCCGTTGGACGATGCGCGTTCGGCGACAATGCGTTCGAGCAGTCCTGAGGCCGGCTCGTCGTTCGGATTTTGTGGAACAAGCTCGCCAGAAAAGGCCGCCGAGAGAATCCCGGCCCGCAACGACCGGCTCAGGCTGCTTGTCGTCACGAGCCCGCCACCGAGCGCATCCGTAAACGAGAGCTGGCGCTCGACCTCACTTACGATTCGCTGTTGGGCCTCGATCGGTGGTAGGACTACCGGGATAGAACGCACCTTGCCCGTGCTGAGCGTGTATAGGCCGCTAGTGGAACTGGCTACAGCTCTGATCTTTGAGATGCTGCTCGGCGCATTCCAAAAGAGGTTGAGATATGCAGAGAGAACTTGGCCACCGGGTCGCACGCGGATGAGGTGATTCTGGTGAACACACGGGTCGATACTGCCGTCCCAGAGGGCGCTCCGGCCAATCTGATCGGGACTACCGTTCCCCTCTACGATCAGCAGGTCGCCTCGCTGGAGACGGAACCTGCCTAGCTCTCCCTCAAAGACCTCGATCTCGTGGATATCAGCTAGTTCGAGCATGTCACGCTGAACGTTCGCGACGCGAAGAAACGGAACGGGGTTCACTCGAGGACGCCTCTTTGGATTCTTTGTGATACCGCCAGATATATCGGCGATGTCCCCCAGAGTCACGAGCTTCCATTCCGATGGGAGACCGGGCTGCTCTGTCTCAATAGAAGATCCGTTGCCCCTCTGTGCCTCGTCGAGCCTTCCCCTGATGGCTGCCTCCAACACGGCAGCCCGCATCCGTTCGAGGTTCTGTTGGACTCGCTCCAGTCCCGCCACCCCGGTATCAAGCCGTGAGAGCTGCTCCTCGATCGCAGCAACGATTCGCTTTTGCTCCGCGATCGGTGGAAGCGGGAGCGGAAGTTCTTTGATTGTCCGTGATGATAGGTGCTTGACGGTGACTGAAGAGGTGGCACGGTTCACCGCGTCAAGGTATCCGGGTAGCACCCAACGCAGGAACCGCTCCGAGGAAAAGGCGGGATTTTTCACCTCTATTTTGCAAACTCGCTGATTGAGCAACGCAGGCGGACCTCGCCATGTGCCTACGCGAAACTCGCCATCCATCCCCACAATTAGGGATCCGTTTTCAACCACGTATTGCGGCTCAAACGCGCCTGTATACCAAGTGCCTGTCGACGCTCTGCCGACATCGCGTATGCGAATCAAAGGCATGTCGCCAGACTTGCCGAAGCCGGTTGACGGAAAAGCGCACCCGTTGAGAACAGAGGCGATCTGGTCGAGACGGACTCGCTCCCACGACGAGTGGGTCGCCAGCATCCCGGAGGTACTCTTGGCAACGATCTCGTCGGGATGAACTCGCAGTGTCACGCAGCCAGCGCCTCGGTGAGTTCGTCGGTGATCGGGTGCAGCCGGTCTCCAAAGATCTGCACAGCCTTGCCGATCCCGCCGTGCTCGGCGAATGGTGTGTAGTCGAAAGACTCAGCCGTGATCCCCATCTCCGCAGCAATATTCTCCTTCATCCACGTCAGCCACTGGCGCTGCTCGTCAGTGAAGATGACCCCGTTCTGTTCCTGGGTCAAAAGCCAGGAGGCGAAACGGAGGTCTACCTGGTCACGAAAGGGCACCAGCTCGTCGTCTTGGTCCAGCGTGTAGCGCACCAGCGAGACGATATCCGTCAGCATGTTGCCGCCGGAGCCGCGGACCTTGGACTGGTCGAGCATCTCATAAGCGTGCCAGAGTCGCTCGGGTGTCCATTGGCGCGGTGGCTTTTGGATCGCCGTCGCGAGGTCCTTGATCTCGGCGAACGTCAGCCGCTCGCTGTAAGGGCGGCTGTACAAGACCTGCAGCGCGCGGATGTCGTCCTTGTGCTCTTCGATGTATTGCTTGAACGAGCCGACCATCGCGGCCGCCTTTTCGCGTCCTTCCTCAGAGTGACCGGCCAGAAGCACCGTGTCCTTGGAGACCTCGTCGATCGTCTGCTCGAAGGATCTGCGGGCGTCGAGGATCGCCGTGCGCAAATCCGGGTTCGACGACAGCGGCGTCAACGCCTCGGTGATCAGACCCGCTGCAGCTTGGGCGATCGCTGCCTCGTCCTGCTCAGACCCGCCCGCGGCCTTCGCCGCTTCGATCTGTGCGTCCGGGTCCAGAGCTTCGACGATGCCATGCGCGATATCTCCCATCTCGCGGCCATCTCTAGGCAGCTGCTTGTCCAGGCGCGCGAGACGGCCGGCGATCGTCGACGCGACCTCGGGGTCGCGGTTGCCGAAGCCGACCATCTTCATCAAGTCCTTCAGGCTCGCGCTCGGCTTGCGGTCGAGCGGGAGCAGCGTCTCTACCAGGTCTGTTTCGGTGACGCCGACCGCATCGACCACCACGAAACGGTCCTTGTGTTCAGCGTCGTCGGTGACCGATTGGAAGTCGGTGTCGTCGATGATGCGCACGCCACGCCCGACCATCTGCTCGAAGTAGGTCCTGCTTTTCACCGAGCGCATGAACAGCAGGCACTCCAACGGCTTGACGTCGGTGCCGGTCGCGATCATGTCGACCGTCACGACGATGCGCGGGTTCAGCGAGTTGCGGAACGCCTGCAGCAGATCCTCGGGCTTGCCATCGCGAGTCCGGTAGGTGATCTTCGTGGCGAAGTCGTTGCCCTTGCCAAAGACCTCGCGGACCATCTGCACGATGTCGTCGGCGTGCGAGTCGTCCTTTGCGAAGATAAGCGTCTTGGGGACAGTGGTGCGCCCAGGGAACAGCTCCGTGAACAGCTTGTCCTTGAACGTCTTCAGCACCGTGCGGATCTGGTCCTCGGCGACCACAGCACGGTCGAGCTGCTTGGCGGTGTATTGCACCGGTTCGTCGACCGCTTCCCAGCGGAGCTTTCGCGTCATACGGTCGCGATAACCCGCGAATTCGCCCGTCTCGATCGTGGATCCGCCCTCGGTGATCGCAGTCTTGATGATGTAGATCGTGAAGTCGACGTTGACTCCATCGGCGACAGCCAGCTCATGGGAGTACTCCATCACGAGGTTCTGGCGGAAGAAGCCGAACGTCTGCTTGGTCGGCGTTGCCGTAAGGCCGATCAAATGGGCATCGAAATACTCGAGCACCTGTCGCCACACCCCATAGATGGAGCGGTGGCACTCGTCGATGATGATCACGTCGAACGCGTCCGGTGGAAGCTCGGGGTTGTACTCGACCGTGACCGGCTCCGACACGGGCAGCTCATAGACGGAGTGCTCGTCAGTCTCCTCGTCCATCTCCTCATCGCCGCGAAGGATCGAAAAGATCCGCTGGATCGTCGAGATGCAGACCCTGGAGGTGGAGTCGATCGTCTGCGACTTCAGGTGTTGGATGTTGTATTCGGCGGGGAACTTGCGTTGGGTGTCTGGGACGTCGAACTTGTCGAACTCGAGCTTCGTCTGTCCCCCCAGACTCGACCGATCGACCAAGAACAGAATTCGCTTCGCGTCGGCGTGGCGGATTAGCCGGTAACAGGCGTTCGCGGCAGTGAACGTCTTCCCCGACCCCGTGGCCATCTGGATCAACGCCCGTGGGCGATCGTCGCGCAAGGACTTCTCCAGGTTCGTGATCGCCTTGGCTTGAACCTCCCATAGTCGCGCTGAGTCCAATTCCGGCATCGACTTCAGCCGCGCGCGAAACGTCGGCGCAGCTGGGTTCGCGAGGATCTGCCGGCTCCACTCGGCGAGCGTCTCTGGGCGATGAAACGTGAACACCCGCCGGCTGCGTGCGTCGGGGTCATAACCGTTCGTGAACCGGGTCTCACTACCCGTAGACTCGTAGATAAACGGCAGCGGATATACTGGCGGCTCCATCCACTCTGGCAGCCCTTCTACGTACTTCCCGGACTGATGCTCAACCTCAACGAGCGTGGTTCCCTCCGCCTTGGCCTCGATCGCCCCGGCGGGTTGGCCGTCGACAAAAAGCAGGTAGTCAACCCGGCCGTGTGGCTTCTCCAGGGGGAACTCACGAGTCGCCACTCCATGAGCCGCGTTGACGTCAATTTCGTCCTTGCCTTGGACGACCCAGCCTGCCGCCGCCAACTGCTGGTCGATCTTCTTGCGCGCCCTAGCCTCACGGGCTAGATAGGGGTCGTCTGAGCCCGCCATTGGCGCAAGATCCTATCCAGTGATCCATTCCGACACAAGCACATCGAGGTCGTCCCGCCGCTCGACTGCGCGCGATCCAAGAGTGGATGCAGCCTGACCAGGGTGGGCTTGAGCGGCTACGCCGCGGGCGGATGAGCGTCCAAGGGCGACGAGACTCTGCGCACCGCTTCGAACAAGGGTCTCGGGGCCGGGTCGGTGATCTTGAGTGCGAGCGGTAGGGCTCTCGAGCGAGCAGCCAGTCGGCGTGGTCCTCGTAGGGCTTGCGCCGAGCCCGCTACCCGACCTGGGCGCGCGTCACCACGACATGGTTGAGCCGGCTGAGCACGTCGGTGGTAGGAGCGACCTTGGCGTTCTCGTAGGCGGACAGCCGTGACGCTGAGGTGCCGGCCGCCAGCGCGAACTGGCGGAGCGTCATCCCGGTCTGTGCTCGCCAGGAGCGAATCTGGGAGGCATACTCGGCCCGTCCTCGTCGGGCAACGTCCTCGCGGGCGTGGCGGATCACACCAGACATCAGCGCGTCGACGCCATAGTGCTCGCCCCAGGCGATGGCGTTCTCGGTCGTGCGGGCGGCGGGTCCCCAGGGATTGCGCCGGATCGCATCGGCGAGCCGGCGCCAGTCCGACAGCGAGCCGCGATCGATGACCGTCTCGATCGCCTCAGCCGGCCACAGGTCCATCGGCGCGGTGGAGTCGAAGTCGAGGTTGCGAAAACGCACCGTCATCGCGCCATCCGCTCTGCGAGATCCGCGAGCACCGCCTTGACCGTCGACCACTCGTGCCAGCGAGGGTCCAATGCCTTGTAGCTGGCCAGCTGCGTGGTGACCTCGACGTCTCGTGGGAGTGGGTCCGCCAGCTGCCTGACGAGCTGTGTGGCCACGGCCTCCGGCCGAGAGTTGACGTCGGCGTAATAGTCGTCGATGCCTCCCAGCACGCCAGCCGCCTCGTCGAGGCCGATGCTGTCCGCGATGGCTGCGATGTCGAGATAGTCCCGTGTCTGGTTGCGACTCAGGGCAAGCCATGCCTTGATCCGCAAGATCTCTGCCACAGTCGGCACGAGCAGGGGCTTGCGTCGCACCTCGATCTCGGCGGTCTCCAGCGGCCGGCTGCGAAGCAGCTGACGCACGCCCGTCTCGATGCCTCCGAGTTCGCCCAGGATGATCTTGCCGGGCTGCACCTTGGCCGTCGACCAGTCCCCCAAGGCTTCGAGATTCTCCAGGATCGAGTCAAAGCGCTCGGCCAGATCCGAGACAACGTGGTCATGGTCGTGCGACTCCCGGTGCCGGGCATAGAGCGCCGCGGCGGAGCCCCCGACCAAGACAGCGCCCGGAACCAACTCCTGCAACTGCGCGGCCCTCTCGAGGACATCTTGCAGCGAAGGCTCCATGGCTGTATTTTATCAGATCTGATAACGAACTATGTGCGTCCCCTGCCCCATCGCCACACCGCTGACGTGAGATGCATGATGCGGTCGGACATCCGCTCGCCACGGAGGTTTGACTTGGACGTGTTCACGCTCGATGACGAGCCCGTATGATTGAGGACATGACGGAGATCGAGAGCGAGGCCACGTCTGAGCAGCAAGGTCACGATGCGGCCGATGCGGCGCCGGTGGCCGTGGTGGAGCGGTTCTTGGACCGGCTTCGCGTCGCCGACAGCGATGGCGCGGCGGACCTCCTCGCGGTGGACGTGGAGTACGAAAACAAGGGGTTGCCGACCATCCACGGACGTGAGCGTGTGCGGAGGTTGTTTGAGGCGATGAACCGGGTGGGCACGGGGTTCGAGGTCTACGTGCACCTGATCTCGGCGGACGGGTCGTCCGTGTTGACCGAGCGCACTGACGTGCTGAAGTGGGGTCGGCTGCGCATCCAGTTCTGGGTCTGCGGGCGCTTTGACGTTCGCGATGGGGAGATAGTGGTGTGGCGCGACTACTTCGACCATCTGACGATCCTGGCCGCGACCGCGCGTGGTCTGCTCGGGACGCTCGTTCCCGCGGCGCGGGCACGGCCTCCCGTCACGGTCTGAGTCCGACGGCGCGCAGAGGCTGCTCGACGTCGCGTACAGCGTCCGCCGAGCGCTCTCAGCCCAACCAACCTACGTAGCTTTTTTTGTGCGAGCGGAAGCTTTGGTGCGTGTGGGAGCTTTTTTTGCGGGAGCTTTTCTTGTGCGTCTGGCGGTCCTGCGTTGCGAGGCGGGAATCTCTGCTTTGGCCACCGCCTTGGCCAGACGCGGGATCTCTTTCTCAAGATACGAGCGCATGCGCATCTCCTCGCGGCCGATTGCGCGCGCGAGCCGCTGTGTCTCCTTGTCGCTGAGAACCTCGGCGAGTGTCTCGATCGCGGCGTAGGTCGCAATCTCCTCGGACTCGCTTGCGTACTCGGTCTTGGCGTTCTTCAGCTGCTTCTCCTCCTCGCCGGTTCCCCGCAACGCGTGCAATGGGCCCTGGGCGAGCGCCGTCGCCTTCTGGGTGCCGCTGAGCACCGCTTGGGCGACCTCGGTCACTCGCCCCGGACCGGGCACCTCGACCGTCGCGGCCACGCCACCAAGCTGTTTGACGCGCGTCTTGACCGCTCGTGCGTGGCGCTTGGTCTCCGACAAGTGCTGCTTCAAGCGCTTCTTATAAGCCGCCTGCGTGGTCATCGCAATATGAGCCTCGAGCGCGGTCTCAAGGCGCTTCTCGAGACCGTAAGCCTCGTTCAGGTACTGGACCAGCTTGGCATCGCCGGCAGATAGCTCAGCCATCTAACTCTCCTTTAGAGGCGCCCACGGCGCCCACGGTAGGGACCCAGGAACAGCACGAGCACGACCAGCAGGAGCAGCAGCACAAGCGGGCTCACAAATGCCCCACCAGCGATGCTGAGAACGACCAGAACGATGATGAGCAGCAGTAGCAAATCCACAGAAATGCCCTCATTTCGATTTCGATATAGAAAGGTAACCCGCGGCAGCGGTTCGCCGCTTGGCTTGAGCTACCCGTCCCGCGCGGCAGACAAACTGTCGGTCCGCATACAGACACATCAGACGCCGCCAGGAGCAGCCTTACCTACATCCTTCTTCGCTCAGGCGTCGAACTCCAGCACGGAGCGAATCCCGTCCTGCGCCTCCATGAGCTGGAAAGCCCGGTTGATGTCATCGAGGGGCATACGATGGGAGATGAACGGATCGACGTCGATGTCTGCACGCAGATACAGCTCCACCAGCTCGGGCACCTGATCGCGACCCTTGACCCCGCCGAACGACGAGCCGCAGACGCGGCGGCCGGTGATGAGCAGGCGCGGCACGATGTCGAGCGTCTCCCCACGGCCCGCCACGCCGCACACCGTGCACAACCCCCAACCCATGCGCGCGGCCTCGACGGCTTCGCGCATGACCGAGACCAGGCCGGTCGCCTCGAAGGTGTAGTCGGCGCCGAACCCGCCGGTGGTCTCGAGCGTGCGCTGCACGGCATGCCCGTCGGCGCGCCAGCACTCGGTGGCGCCCTGGCCGCGGGCGAGCGCCAGCCGCTCGTCGGACAAATCGACGCAGACGATCCGCTCGGCTCCCCGCAGCCGGCACCCGGCCACTGCGCCGAGGCCGACCATGCCCGCGCCGAACACCACACACGTCGAGCCCGGCTGCACAGCGGCGGTGAACATCGCCGCGCCCAGCCCCGTCGAGAGCCCGCACGCGAACAGGCATGCTCGGTCCAGCGGCGCCTCGGGGCTGACCTTGGCCAGCGCGATCTCCGGTATGACCGCGTGGTCGGCGAACGTCGAGGTTCCCATGAAGTGCCGGATCGGCTCGCCATCGCGGGATAGGCGCGTAGTGCCGTCCGGGAGGTAGCCCTGGTTCTGCTGCTCGCGAATGGACAGACACAGGTTCGTGCGCGGATCCAGACAGTGAATGCACTCCCTGCACTGGGGCGAGAACAGCGTGACGACGTGGTCGCCTACCGCAACCGCGCTCACCTCCTCGCCGACGGCCTCGACGACACCGGCGCCCTCGTGTCCGAGGACGGTCGGCGCGTATCCCGACGGATCGGCCCCAGATGCGGTGTACATGTCGGTGTGACACACGCCGCAGGCGACGAGCCTGACCAGCACCTCACCGGGTCCGGGGTCGGCCAGATCCAACTCCTGAACGACAAGCGGAGCAGCGAACTCCTCCAGGACGGCGGCGCGAACCTTCACAGCGGCTCACCGCTTGCGCCGGTGCTCGCGCCCGAGCGCAGCACCGGGCTCCAGCGCTCGGGATCGCGCGCCGCCTGTTCGCGCGCCCAGCGGAAGTGGTGAACGGCGGAGCGACGTAGGGGCTCGCCGAGCAGCAGGCCCAACAGCGCCCATCCACGAGCGTGTCGCGGTGTCTCCAGCGCGACGGCCAGCAGGCCCGCGAGCGTCCACAGGTGAAGCACCGTGTTGTAGGGATCGAGCTGCTCGCTCGTCATGCCCTCCGCTTCGGTCAGATACGGGATGCCGTGACGGAGCTCCCACGGCCACTGCACGAAGTGGACGATGCCGCCGGACAGACCGGCCCCGTTTTGCAAGGCGAGCGACTTCTCGATCGACTCGCCCTCGACCATCCATCCCGTGAGCGCCCACGCGGGCAGCGCTCCGGCCCACAGCGCGACCGCACCGCGCCTGCCGATGAACGGCTCGAACACCAGGCCGACGCCCGCGCGCACCTCGAAGGCGTGATGGGCGGCGGTGCCGAGCGCGGTGAGGACGGTGAACGGTCGACGGGGGCGCAAGGTCATGGTGTCATCCAGGTGGCGTCGTCCAGCTGCGGGGGATGAGCCTGTGCCTCGGGACACTCGAGCATGCGCGCGGCCGCCGCGTCCATGCGCATTGCCGTCAGGGTCCCCGTCCCGGCGAGGCGGACGAGCTCGCCGAGGACGGAGTCGAGCGCCTCCCAGCCGGGATCGCCGGTGAAGGCGACCGAGAGCGGATGAAACAGCAGCGTCAGGTGACCCTCTTGCTCGGCGTGGCTCCTCAGCGCGGCGATCATCTCCTCGCGCATCTGATCGGGCGTGTGGGGATCGGGTCCGTCGCCGTAGCGTTCGCGCAGACCCGCGAACTGGGGCAGGTAGGCGTAGGCGTCAACCAGCGGCCAGCGGAACGGCAGCACCGCGAGACCCTCCAGCATGCCCTCCGCCTCGCCCGCGGGTGAGGCGTAGCTGTAGCCATGCTCGCCGAGCAGTCCCAGCGTGCGTTCGGTCAAGCCGCCTCCGGGCGGTCGAAAGCCGCTCGGCTCGACGCCGATCGTGCGCATCGCGTCGGTGGCACGCGCCAGCAGCGCGGCCTCGCGCTCGGCGTCGAGCGCCGCCCATTCCTCGTGACGCCACGCATGCACCGCGACCTCGTGACCGGCCGACACGATCGTGTGCAGCGCCCGCGGGTACATCTCCGCGTTCAAGCCCTCGACGAAGAACGTCGCCTGCACCTCCCGAGCCGTAAGGAGATCGAGCAAACGCGGGAGCACGTCCACGACGGTGAAGTGCTGCCCGACGGGCACATCCGCCGGCCACATGCTCAGCTCGAGCTGAGCGGCCTCGCCGAGGTTGTCAAACGTCACCGACACGACCGACTCGGACACCACGCAATCATAGATGGGCCGATCGTGGGTAGGCTCACCGCTGTGGCGACACGACTCGACATTCCGACCGAGAGCTGAAGCGGTGCGCCTAGTGAGCTTACACACCGAGGACGGACCCGCCGCCGCGGTCGCACTCGGGGAGGACCTGGTACCGATCTCCACGCTGGACGCGCCCGCCCTGACCGTGCGCGGGCTCCTGGCGGCGCTCGATGGCGAAGGGTTGCACGAGTTGCAAACACGCGCCGAGCAGGCGGACGAGCGCATCTCGCTCGCCGACGTGACGCTGCACGCGCCTGTCACCGATCCGCAGAAGATCATCTGCCTCGGCCTCAACTACCGCGACCACGCCGCGGAGACCGGCCAGGACATTCCGGCCAACCCCATGTGGTTCGCGAAGTTCGCCAACTCGCTGATCGGGAGCGGTGAGGACATCGTGCTCCCGGATGCGCACCCCGAGTACGTCGACTACGAGGCCGAGCTCGCGCTGGTCATCGGCCGGCCGGCACGCAACGTAGACGCCGAGGACGCGCTCTCACACATAGCCGGGGCGATGCCGTTCAACGATGTGAGCGCCCGCGACCTGCAACTCCAAAACACACTATGGACGAGCGGCAAGGCGATCGACACGTTCGCGCCCTGCGGACCCGCACTGGTGACACTCGAGGAGATCGAGGACCTGCAGACACTCGGGCTGCGCACCCGCATCAACGGCGAGCTGCTGCAACAGGGAACGACCGCCAACCTGATATTCGGCCCAGCCGAGGTCGTCGCGTGGCTGTCACGCACCATGACGCTGCTGCCGGGCGACATCATCGCCACGGGCACGCCGGCGGGCGTCGGCGCGACACAGGGACGATTCCTGCGCGACGGGGACACAGTCGAAGTGGAGATCGACGGCCTCGGGGCGCTGCGCAACACGGTGCGCGCGGAGTGAACTCTGCAGCGAATGCTGTTCCGAGCGGCGCATGCGCCGCTCGGCGGGGCCGCACATGTGCGGCCCCGAACCGGACCGTGCATGCACGGTCCGGCCGGTCGGTACATGTACCGACCGGGGCAGTGCCGCATGCGGCACTGCCTTCCTAAAGCAGCCGACCCCGCGAGACGGCAACCGGAGGCTCGCCCAGGCTCGACGGCGACCTGGTTACTCGTCCCAGGCCTGCACCACGATCTGACGGGCCACCAGGCCGCCCTCGAGCTCGAGCACGGTGGCGCATATGACACCCGTACCGTCCGGGTATCGGCAGGCCTCGGTGAAAGCGGCACCGCTCACGTCCTGGACCGTGTGCTGCACCTGGTGGGTCATGTCGCGCCCGCATACGTCCTCGATCCAGGTCTGGATCTCGCCGCGTCCGTGCAACACGCGGGGGGCGCTGGGCTGGGCGACGCGGTCGACGAGCGTCACCTCCGCATCATCGGCGTACATCGCGAGCTGCGCGCTTGCGTCCCGCTCCTCGATTCCCCGCTTGAGGGCACTCAGGTCGAACATCTGGGTGGTAGTCATCGTGGCTCCTTTGGTGAGGTGAATGGGTGATGCAGCGCATGTTGAGGCGACCGCGTTGCCTGGGCGTCAAGCGAGCGTCAAACCGCGTTCGCACTTCCACTGCATGTCCGCAGCCATTCGCACCCGACCGTGAGGGGTACGCTTGACCGGTGCTGCGCATACGGCTACTCGGGCGTATGGCCGTGGAGTGCGACGGCGCGGAGCTGGCCGCGCCCAGCGCGCGGCGCGCCTGGTCGCTGCTGGCCTACCTGGCGCTCTCCCCGGGGCCCCAGCCGCGGGGAGATCTTGCCGCTCGCTTCTGGCCGGATGTGCTCGACTCCAGCGCCCGGGCGAGCCTGCGCAGCGCCGTCTGGTCGTTGCGCCGCGCTCTGGGTCCGCCGGCGGAGCCCTACCTGATCGTCGATCGCAACTGCGTCGGGCTCGCGCCCGACCCCGAGCTCTGGGTGGATGTGCACGCCTTCGACACGCTCGTCCAGGCGGGGCGCGAGCGAGAGGCGGTGGAGCTCTGCACGGGAGAGCTTCTGGCGGGTTTTGAGGAGGAGTGGGCCCTGATGGCGCGCGCCGCACACCGCGAGCGTCTGCTGGAGGTGCTCGAGCGGCTGGCCGCCGGCTGCGAGTCAACGGGCGACCTGGAGGAGGCACTCGAGTACAGCCGCCGCGCGGTCGCGGTCGATCCGCTGAGCGAGGATGCCCACCGCGGCTTGATCGCACGGCTCGCCGCAGACGCGCAGGACGAGCCGTCGGACGGGCCCGTCGCCGCGCCGAGCTCGGCGGGCCCGGCGCAGGGTGTCGTGCCTGAGCCCACCGTGCCTGAGCCCACCGGAGCTGCTGCGTCCGCTGCGGCGACGGGGCCGCGACCGATCGTGGGTACAGCACCAGGATCAACCTTCTCGCAGCCGCTGATTGGCCGCGCGCGGGAGCTTGACCGTCTGCTCGAGGTGTGGAGTGCAGTGCAGCCCGGAGCGGGCGCGGTGGTGAGCATCAGCGGCGAGGCGGGCATCGGCAAGACGCGGCTCGCGAGTGAGCTGCTCTCGCGCGCGGGCGAGCAGGGAGCGGGAACGGCGGCATGCGCCGCTCTGGACCTTGGCGGGGCAGCTCCATTCGGGCTGTGGGCCGAGCTTCTGCGCAAGCTGCTCGTCACCGTGCCCACCCCGCCAGCCGAGGCCGCCTGGCCGGAGGATCTGGCTCGGTTGGTGCCGGAGGCGCTGTCGCTGCTCGAGCGTCCGGACGCCGAGCGCCCGTTCGTCTCCCCCGATCTGGAGCGCGCCCGGCTGCTCGAGGCGACAGTCGCCGCGATCGAATGGGCGGCGCGTGCCCGTCCGCTGGCGCTGCTGCTCGAGGACACGCACATCGCCGACCCCTCCAGTCTCGAGCTCACCGGCTACGTCGCCCGCCGGATCGAGCGCCTGCCGGTGCTGTTCGTGCTCACCCGCCGTCCGCTCCCGCGCCGCACCGAGGTGGATCGCCTCGAGCACGCGCTGCGCTCGCGTGGACTGTTGCGCGAGGAGCTCGTGCTCGCTCCGCTGGAGCCCGCGGCCGTCAGTGAGATCGCTCTCGACGTCGCGGCGCTGGCGGAGCAGGACGTGGCACGGGTCGTGGAGGCCTCGGAGGGCAACGCTCTGCTGGCGGTCGAGACGGCCCGCGCGATCTCCCGCGGCGAGCGGGAGCTCGCGGAGGGGGTGCGCGGCGCGGTGCGCGGCGCGTTCGGATCGCTCGGCGACGCCGGCCGGCGCTTTATCGAGCTGGCGGCGGTCGCGGCACGCGAGCTCGAGCACGCAGAGGTCGCGGCGCTGCCGCTCGAGGACTCCGCCGAGGCCGCCGTGCAGGCGCTCGACAGCGGGATGCTCGTGGAGCGCGAGCGGTGCATCGGGTTCCGTCATGCCCTGCTGCGCGAGGCGGCCTACTTCGAGCTGCCCCAGCCCCGGCGGGCGGTACTGCACGAGCGCTGGGCGCAGACACTGCTCAGCCGCGCATCGCAGGGGGGCCCGAGCAGGGCGGCCGAGGTCGCGCGCCACCTGCGGCTCGCGGGCAAAGACCGGCAGGCCGTCGAGCAGCTCGCCCTCGCGGCGGCCGACGCGCGGGCGGTGGGCGCGCTCGCCGAGGCCGCGGGCTATCTGCAGGAGGCGGTCTCGACGGTGAGCGATAGCGCGGAGCTGTGGCTCGAGCTCGCCGAGGTGCAGGCGTGGCGTGGGCTGCGCCCGGAGACCGAGCGAGCGTTCGCGTCAGCCAGGGATCTGCTGGCCGGGGAGCCACTCCAGCTCGCACGGGCCTGGTTGCGCAGCGCGCGCTGGTATCACGGGCCGATCTGCGTGCCGGCGATGGTTCGCCAGTGCTGCCGCGAGGCGCTTGCGCTGCTGGACCGGACGGACGCGGACGTGGTGGCAGAGCGGCGTGAGGCGCTCGCGGCGCTCGCCTGGGCGGAGGCGGTCGCGGGCAGCGTCGAGGAGGCGGAGCGGCTGCTGGTGGCAGTGCATCAGCTCTCAGCCGCTTCGCACACCGACGACCTGTCGATCTATGACGTGGCTCACGCCCGGGCGCTGGCGATGATGCGCAGGGGCGCTTTCATCGAGGGCTATGCGCCGGCGATCGCGGCGGGCGAGGCGATCACACGCGCCGGGCGACCCGACCTCGCCTACGGCTGCTGGGCCAACGCCGCGGGAGCAGCCGCAGCGGCCGGTGACCACGCGCGCGCCCTGGAGTTCCTCGACCGCGCCGGCGACCTCGAGGGCAAGGGTCTGGTCGGTCTGGAGGTGCAGGTGCTCTCGATGCGCTCCTTCGTGCTCCTGCGCATCGGCAGGATCGCGGACGCGCGCGAGGCGACCGAGACGGAGGCGACGCTCGCGGATCGTCTGGGCGCGCCCGAGCTCGAGGCGCTGGCCGCGCACGATCGGGGGATGGTGGCGCTGGCGCAGGGCGACTACGCCCGTGCAGCCGAGTTGCTGGAGCAGGCGCTCGCGCGGAACGCGCCGATCAGCCGCCCACTCACCCGCTTGCGCCGCGCGGAGGCGCTGGCGCGTTCCGGCCGTCTCGCCGAGGCCGAGCGGGAGCTGCGCGCGACGACGCTCGAGCCGGTGCGCCCGAGCGACTTCCCGGCGACGTTGGTCGCCAGACTGGCGCGGGTGCAGGGCTTGATCGCGCTCCTGGCCGGCGATCGGGAGCTGGCCCGGCGCCGCCTGACGGAGGCCGCGGAGGGGTGGCGCCGCCAGATCTCAACCCTGAGCCGGGGCGACAGCCTGACCGTGGCGCTCGCCGACCTCGGCAGGCCGGTGGTCGGTCTGATCGAGCCCGAGTGGGAGCTCGAGCGCGTGCTCGCAGATCTGCGTACCATCCAGGCAGGCAAGCAGGGAGCGGAGCATGCCGTCGTTTCATGACAGCGCAGACACCGCCGGTCCGCCCGAAGAGGTGTGGAAGCTGCTGTACGACCCGGCGCGCTTCCCCGACTGGTGGGCGGGCATCGGCACTGTCGAGGTGGGGCACGGGGATGGCTCCTACACGATGTACCCGGAGGGTTATCCCGACTTTCCGATGGCGCAGCTGCTCGACACCGCGCGCGAACAGCACCGGGTGACCGTCTCCTGCCTGGTGTCCGACCTGCGCTTCGACTGGGGCCTCGAGCCACTCCCCGACAGCCGCGGTACACGGATCACCGTGGACGTCGAGATCCCCGAGGCAGAGGCCGCGCGTCTGGAGACTCAGCGGGAGGCGATCCGAACCTCGCTCGCCAACCTAGCCGAGCTCTCTGCTGTTGACGGTCGATTGACGGGTGGGTGACGCCGCCGCGTCACCGTTTCTTTTCAACTGCAAACTGCCACAAGAAAGGCATGCAAAATGAGCGCGACGGGAATCGACGAAGCGAAGCTCGAACAGTTCATGGGTCAGTTCGTAGGAGATTTGGGCGCAGCGCTGACGGCTCCGCTCGTATTGATAGGCGACAAGCTGGGGCTGTACAAGGCGATGGCCGACAGTGAGCCGGTCACGCCCGCGCAGCTTGCCGAGCGAACCGACTGCCGCGAGCGCTACATCCGCGAGTGGCTGTGCCAGCAGGCGGCCAGCGGCTACGTCGAGTACGACGCGGCCACCGGTACGTTCAGGCTGCCGCCCGAGCAGGCGATGGCGCTGGCCGACGAAGACAGCCCGGCGTTCATCCCCGGCGCCTTCCAGCTGATGGCGGCGGTCGTCAAGGACGAGCCGCAGATCGCCGAGCGCTTCCGCTCCGGCGAGGGATTCGGGTGGCACGAGCACCATCACGACCTGTTCGCAGGCACCGAGCGATTCTTCCGACCCGGCTATCTGGCCAACCTCGTCGAGTCCTGGCTACCCGCGCTCGAGGGAGTCACGGACAAGCTGGGAGCCGGTGCTCGCGTGGCGGACATCGGCTGCGGACACGGCGCCTCGACGATCCTGATGGCCCAGGCGTTCCCGTCCTCGCACTTCGTCGGTTCGGACTACCACGAGGGCTCCATCGAAGCCGCCAGAGCCGCCGCCGAGCGCGCGGGGGTCGCGGATCGCGTGAGCTTCGAGGTGGCCTCGGCCAAGGACTTCAGCGGAGGGCCGTTCGACTTGTTGTGCGTGTTCGACGCGCTGCACGACATGGGCGACCCGGTGGGCGCCGCGCGCCACGTGCGCGAGCAACTCGCCGACGATGGCACCTGGATGGTTGTGGAGCCGTTCGCGGGCGACGCGATCGAGGAGAACCTGAATCCGATCGGGCGGATCTTTTACGGCGGCTCGACAATGCTCTGCACACCGGCATCATTGAGCCAGGAGGTCGGCCTGGCGCTCGGCGCTCAAGCCGGCGAGCAGCGTCTCACCGAGGTGCTCAACGAGGGCGGCTTCAGTCGCGTGCGCCGCGCCGCCGAGACTCCGTTTAACATCGTGCTCGAGGCACGGCCCTAGCCTGCTCGCGACTCACCTGGGCTGCGCATGCCGGCGGGGTGCTGTGTATACCGGCAGGGTTGCATCACAGGAGGATCGGGTCGAGAGCGGTGATGTCTCGATCGCTCTGGACCCGATCCCATCCACCTGCGTTCTGGTTGAGGGATTTAGTGTGCCGGCCACCAGCGGTGTTGATGGTGATGACGATGGTGTGGCGGTGGTGGAGGTGGAGGAGGGTTGTTTTCGGGGAATTGTTCGCTTGCGAGCACGCCTGCTGGTCTGGCGACCCTGTGGGTGCCGGTGAGAATCGCGGTGTTGCGGCCCGGCCCCGATTCAAGTCCGAGCGTCTGGTCCAGCAACTCGTCGACGATCGACGAGAAATGAGGATTCCCCCCACAGCCTTCCGCGACGGGCACCGAGAAGTCATTGTCCACGAGCGTGTTGTCGGTCGTCGTCACCGTTTCGAAGCCTTCTTCCACTTCGCTTCTCGATTTGCCGGCATTGCCCTTGATCGGGACGGCGGGCGCCGGTGGATCGGTCGTGCCGTCCGTGAGATGCAGCTCGATCGGGCTTGCTTCAGAACCGATGTAGCAAGCGTCTCCCAGCAACGGGTTCTTCAGGTGCAACCTGATAGGGAAGACAACCCCGACCCCTTCTCCTAGGGCAAGCGCCGCGAGATCCTCGATCACGGGGTTGCTCACGCTCGCTGCGGGTTCGACGATCACGCTGGCCCCCATCCGCCGATGCCCGAAGAACGCCCTGCACGCACCTCGCCTCAACTCGCCGGGGAACCCTCCACCCTTGATCGCATCGCAGTCGATCAGCGTGGACAGTCCGCCGGGGATTTCCAGTTCGGTCTTGGAGATGCTTGCCCCGTTCGTCGCGGGCACCTCGAAGTATTCGTTGGGGTTTTCACCCCCCGTATGGACCGCGCCGCCCTGCAGCACGATCTCCCTGTCGATCGGGACCCTCATCGAACCGATCGCGAATTCGCCGCTCGTGATTTCCGCGTACTGACACAGCGCCACGCCCGGCACGCTCGCCGGGCACTGTTCGTACACGGAGAAAATGCCCCTTGGCGCCGCGAGCACCGACGAGGCGCCCATCAAGGAACCCAGCGATACCGCCAGTGTCGCTGTCGCGATCATGCGGCGCCTACGCACGCCACCGATACGACCGAAGTGATCCGTCGACATAGAAACCTCTCCCTCTGCTTTTGATGACTAGTGCTTCTTCCGCCTTGCCCTCTTCGCCCCGGCACGAGTCGAAGCGAAGTGCTTACGCGCCGCGCGTTCGCAGCGTGTGCGCTTGGCCTTGTTCTTCTTCTTGTGGCACGCCTTGAGCGCCAGGGCGAGCTTCTGCGCGCGGGTTAGGGTCTTCGTCTTCGCGCACCCGTTGACGCTCACCGGCGTGGACTGGTTGATGGACATGCCGTTCTGAGCCACGAATTCAGTGGGCATCGAGAGCTTCTGAGCGCAGAGGCTGTAGTTCGCCTTGGCGGGAACGTTCGTCGCCAGCGCCGAGCCTGGTCCCTGCGGGAGCGTCAGTTCGAATGTGCTGAAGGGGACATCCGGAACCGTCTTGAACGTGCTGCTCGTGATCCCCGCTTTGCTGATGAACGTGTCACCGACAAGATCGACCCTGACACCGTACCCCTGCAGAACCATGATCAGGTTCGGGAACGCTTCCCCGCCATTGGACACGAAGTACGCGGGTCCTTCCAACGGGACGGGCAACAGCGGGGTGTGCACGATCGCGTGACCGATGATCGACGCCGCCGGACATCCCGCGGGGTTCACGTTGAACTGCGCGGCCGTGCACGCCTTCTGCAGCGTCGTCAACCGTGACGGGAGCTGCTTTGGCAGCTCGACTTTGACACGGGCAATGTTCGCCTGTGATCCCTGCGGTTCGCCCGGCTCTGAGAGCTTCACCGAGAGACTGGCGCCGTTCGCTTTGCTGTTCTTCCCGCTCGTGCTGACAGCGAATTTCGGTGTGAACTTCAGGCTCGCGCAGTTCGTGACCTGGACCGGCATGGACACCGCCGCGGATGCTGCTTGATCGCTGCCGATCGTGGCCGTGATCGCTTGCGGGCCGCAGTTGGTCGGATTGAACGTAAACGCCGGGCGGTCGATCGTGACGTTCACGTGCTTGATCTGCAGCGGGATGCCGTCGAGGATGTGCGGGATCGCATACGCTCCCGATTCATCGGTCGTGACTGTCAACGCCGCGGTGCGCGGATCGACTTCGATCTTCGCTCGCACCACGACTTTCCCGAGGTCGAACGGGCCGGCCTTCGCGGGGTTGACTATCGACAAGCCGAACGGCGCGCCCCCATAGCCTTCGGTGAGGAACACCTGTCCGCCGGTGACGCTGAACGGGTCGCCACCGAGACCGACCGAGACGATCGTGTGCCCGATCAGGCTTTCCGGACCGCACGTCCCCGCATTGGCCTGCGCTTCGGGACAGAGCTCAACGCCCGACAAGATCCCAGAGAGCCCCGGCGGCATGTGCAGTTGCACGGACTGGATGTTCTGGTTACCGTCATCGCGGCCGATCGTCGTCGTCAGCGCAGTGAAGGACCCGGCGTTGATGTTCGTCGTCCCGGCCGCGAGCGTCGGGGCAAACGGGATCGGACTCGGGCACGGCGTGCCGTTGGGACCCGAGGTGATCTGAAAGCTCGAGCTCGATTTCACCGGCGGGGTGCCCGACCACGGCGTGAACGTCGCCTCGGTCGTCTTTGTCCCGCACGTCGCGGGAGTCGCCAGGGGAGCGCGTTCCCCACCGAACAAGTGGATTTCGGCGTCTTCGAACGCCAGCTGCGGATTGTTTTCAAACGTCGCAGCGATCCGTCCGGTGCCTTGATCGAGCATGACTTTGCCCGGGAGCTTCACGAGCGTCCCGGAGATCGGGTCCCTGGCGATGATGTACATCGCCACGAGCGAGTCGAACGGATTCTTGCCGGTTTCGCCCTGAGGCGCGGGCGTCGCCAGGTAGAGCGAGCCTTCCAAGGGCTGACCCGCCGGCAGCAGCGGCGATTTGATCTTGACCGTGCCGATCTTCGCGGCATCCGGGCAGAACGCCTGCGGCAAGGTCGGTGTGAACAGCAGTTCTTCCTGAGCGCCCCGTCCGGGCAGCATCCCAACCTCTTCCTCAGAACAGGCCCGCAGGCCATCCGCGGCTGAGGGGTTCAGCACGACGCCTTCGGGAAAGTCGACCGTGATGTCCTTCACGTTCGAGCTCGCCAACCCCGCGGCGTTGGTGTTGACTTCCTGGGGAACGTGGACGTCGACGGTCAGGCCGGTGGGCTTTGACGCTTCCTGCCCATCCGGGGCGACCTTGATTTCGGGGCTGAACTGCAGACGATTGCAACCATCCAGGGCCTGCATCGGCTCGAACAGGCCGGCGAAGGGTTGAAAACTTCCGGGCTCCGCCCACGAGTCTCCTTCCACGCTCGTTCCCATCACGCTCGCGCACGAGGTCGGCAACGACAGAAACGGCGGGGGATGCCGTTCTCCGCTGGGGTCGCAGGAGGATTCGCTCGCCGTTTCACGAGCTCCGAGGATGCAGCCCCAGCCGCGCTGTTTGTCATGGCGCGAGTCGCCGGGCACACCCCAGAACGTCACCTCACTCGAGAAGAACGACACGGTCTGGGTGATGTTGCTGACGTTCACCGTGACGCCGTAGTCGCCGCCCGTGCGCACGGAGGTATCGATGAACACTGGCGAGTTGGCGATGACGATATAGAAACCGAAGCGAGCGGGCTCACCCACGCGCGGTTCGAGGTTGAAGATCGGCTCGGTCAACGTCACCGTGCCGGTCAGG
>Ga0193728_1000435_pt1 | contig 20104 bp, 15 predicted proteins | sample U1c1metaG_FD_143037 | JGI IMG/M metagenome (GOLD analysis project Ga0193728, IMG submission 143037) | Soil microbial communities from a riparian zone of the East river system, Colorado, United States - U1c1 | ecosystem: Environmental > Terrestrial > Soil > Riparian zone | place: USA: East River...
CTGGCCCGGGCCGGCCGGAACGGCCGCTGCCCCGCCTTCTCCGTCTCTGGCCCCGGCCGCACCCAGGGCACGGCGACCAGCCCTGACCAGCGATGGGCGCATGCCGCCCTGCTCCTGAACGACACCAGCCTCGATGCCACCGACCGCGTCGCCGGATGCCTGCTGCTCCTTTACGGCCAGCAGCTATCCCGCGTCGCCGCCCTCACCACCGGCCAGGTCGCCCGCCGTGATGACGCGGTGCTCATCCGGTTCGGCAAGCACGACGTCCCGGTCCCCGAGCCGCTCGGCCAGGCCCTGCTCGAGCTGATAAGCGAGGGCCGGACTCACGCCGGCGTGGGATCCCCGGCCCGAACCCGGTGGCTGTTCCCCGGCGGGCTCCCCGGCAAGCCCATCACCGCAGCACAGCTCGGAAAGCGACTCAGGGCCCCGGGAATCTACGCCATGCCCGGCCGGCGTGCCGCACTCACCGACCTCGCCGCCAAGCTACCCGCCGCAGTCCTGGCTGACCTGCTCAGCATCTCCCGTGGCACCGCCGTCAACTGGGTACACCAGGCAGGCGGCGACTGGTCCCGCTACGCCGCCGAACTCGCCCGCCAGAACGCTCACCAGACCTGACGAATGCCAGGCGGCAACCCCGGTCACGAAGCACTACTCGACGAAATCAGAACACTGCCGGTTACCAGTACGGAGCAGGGCGTCGGCATCCGCGTCGTCCAGCAGATCCTCGGCCACTCACAGGTCAGCCAGACCGAGCGCTACACCCACGTCACAACCCAGCTCGGCCGGGACGCCGCCGGTCGGATGGCCGCCGCTTTGTGGGACCCGCCGGCGCAACTGCAACCAGAACTGCAACCAGAGATCAACTCACGGCCCGCACAAAGCCGACCAGATACCCGCAAATCCGCAGGTCAGCAGGGTACCGACGATGAGTGGGGCGGGTGGGGCTCGAACCCACGACCGGCGGATTATGAGTCCGCTGCTCTGACCGGCTGAGCTACCGCCCCATGCGCCGCGCCCGGATCGCGGCGATTGCCGCCGCAGGCCGGGTGGTGCGGCTATGACAGCGCAGTCACGTACCTTACCGCGCGCTGAGCTGCATCTCCATGGCGTGCTCGACCAGCGCGATGAGCGCCGCCTTGGTCGAGTTCCGATTCCGGGCGTCGCACTGCACGATCGGGATGCGCGGGCTGATGGACAGCGCCTCCTGAACGTCGGCGACAGCGTGCGGGTAGTCGCCGTCGAAGCCGTTGATGGCGACGATGAACGGCAGGCCCGCCGACTCGAAGTAGTCGACGGCCGGGAACGAGTCGGCCAGCCTGCGGGTGTCGACGAGGACGACCGCGCCGATGGCCCCCAGGATCAGGTCATCCCACATGAACCAGAACCGGTGCTGCCCGGGCGTGCCGAACAGGTACAGGATCAGGCCCGCATCCAGCGTGAGGCGGCCGAAGTCCATCGCCACCGTGGTCGTTTTCTTGTCCGGCGTATGCGACAGGTCGTCAACCCCGTCGCTGGCCGTGGTCTTTCCGACGCCGAAGCCCCCCGCGACGACGATCTTCACCGAGGTCATCGCGGTTTCCGCGACCTCCGGCGGCGCGACCTTAGAGCTTGCGAAGTCCACTGAGCACCCTTTCAAGCAGGTTCATGTCCGGGCGACCTTGCTCATGGTCGATCTGATGGACCCGGACTAGTCCGTCCATCGCCATGTCGGCGATGAGGACCCGAGCAACGCCCAGGGGCATCCTGAGCACCGCCGAGATCTCCGCGACTGACCGCCAGTCGCGGCAGAACCCGAGGATGGCCTGGCACTCAGGGCTGAGGGTCGACAAGTCCCGCGCCTCGTAGTGCGACGCGGCGACCATCGCCTCAATCTGCAGCTGGTACTTGGGCTGCGTCCGTCCGCCGGTAACTGCGTAGGGCCGGACGAGGGAGCTCCCGCCGCCCGATGGCGCAGTTTCCGGCACGAACGGATCGCGGGGCGGTGGAGCAAAGCCGGCGGCGAAATCGAACTTCGGGCCGGGCGAAGACGCGCTCCGCCCGGCCGAGCCCACCCGCTCGGCCGGCTCCCATTTATCGCGACCGGGACCAGCCACTGCAGCCTCCTGTCACTGTCGGCCACCATCAGGCCAGCCCGGGGGCAGACCCCCGCGTACTTCTGGCGTCAGTGCGCTGCCCACCCGCTCGACGAGCAGCGCCATCTCGTAGGCCACCAGGCCCATGTCACAGTCGGCCGAGGCCAGCACGGCGAGGCTGGAGCCGTCGCTGATGGCCATGACGACCAGCAGCCCGCGCTGCATCTCGACGACTGTCTGAGTCACGGTGCCGCCCTCGAAGACCCGGGCTGCGCCCTGGGTCAGGCTGGTGAGGCCGGAAGTAACCGCCGCCAGCTGGTCGACGCGGTCGGCAGGAAAGCCCTGCGAGAACGCCATCGGAAGCCCGTCAGCGGAGACGACGATCGCGTGCGCGACCGCCGCCACCCGCTCCACGAAGTTCGTGATCAGCCAGTTAAGGTCTTGCGCCGGTCGCACTAGCGGGCTCACGGGCGCTCCTTCCTCGTATGACGGGCATCCTGCAGCCCGGTGCGCGGCGACGCGCCGGTCATTTCGGCGACCGGCGGGCGGCCAGGTGGCGTTCCGACACTAAGCATGACCAACCAAGGCACTTGATGCCACCCGTCATGAGGAACTGCCGTCCTCTCCGTTCGAGCTGTCGGTGCCGGCGGCGGCCCGGCCTTCCCTGACTCCACGCTGGAAGCTGGCAAATCGGTCCCGGGTGGCGGAGGCCGATCGGGCCGGGGCGGGCTCTGACGGCTCCGCGGCCGCCGTGCCGGGCACCAGGTTGGCCTTGGGCACCCGCTTGGGCAGCCCGGCCGTGGTCACGCCGCTGGACGACGGCTCAGCGGCCGCCGCGGCGGCCTGCCAGCCCTCGTCGGCGGGCGAGGTCCAGGTCGACTTCGCGGGCTCAGCCGGCCGGGCCGCGGGACTCCCGCTCCCGCCGCCACTGCCATTGCCGACGCTGGGCTCGTCCTGCGGCGCCCAGCCCACGGAGCTGCGGCCGCGCCGGAACCAGTCGGACTCGACCGCCTCGAAGATGGGCAACCGGTACTCCGCGGTGAGATCGGCGGGCGGGAGCACGACCTCGTCACCGGACGGGCTGCTGTCCCAGGTGAAGCCGTTGGTGCCATGGCTGCCGCCGTTCGGCGGGGCATCGACCGGCGCGCTGAACACCGGCCGCGACCCCGTTCCGGCCAGCTCGTCGGGGTGCGCCGGCTCCGCGGACTCGGGTGACGACGAGCCGGACACCGGGGACACCGAGGACGGGAAGCCCGATCCGGGCGCGGGCGAGGCCGGAGCCGGAGGCTGCGAGCTGGCGCCGAACGAATCCGACGGGCTGGAGCCCCAGCCCGAGCCGCCGCCGAACATGTCCGGCGGCTCGGCACTGAACATGTCGGTCGACGCGGTGCTGAACTCGTCCGCGGATGCGGATGCGGATGCGGATGCGGACGGGGATCCGGTACTGAACATGTCGGTCGAGCCGGCCGGGAACGCCTCGCCGTCACTGCCGCCCGGCTCGCCGCGGTCGACCCGGCGCTTGGGCAGCTTGCTGCCGGAGCCACCCGAGCCCGCGTCGGCCGGGGGGGCCGACGTGACCGGATCCTGGATGGCGCCCCACTGGCCGGTGTCGGCGTGATCAGCGCCCCCGGCTCGTGGCGCGTCGGCGCCGTACGACCCGGTCCCGAACGTCTCCGTGGCGGTCCCGGCGGCCTCGTCCGCCACCTCGCCGGCGGGCTGCGGGCTGGTCGGGAACGTGGGAATCGGCCCCGTGGTCGAGCCCGGGCCGGACCCGAAGGCGGGAATCGGGCCGGTGGCCGGGCCCGACCAGGTGTCGGAACCGGGCCGCGGGCCGGCTCCGGGCACCCGGCGCGGCCCCAGCGCCGAGCCGTTCTCGCCGGTCCCCGCCTGCAGCGAGGCAAACTTGGGCGTCCGCGCCGCCGAGACCTCCTGGGCGGTGGCCGCGCGATCGTCGGCCCCCGGGCCCATGCCGTCGAAGGCACCGGCCATGCTCAGGCTGACGGCCTCGTCCGGGCCATCGGGCAGCTGGGTTCCGGACGGGCTGGCGCCGTCCCGGCTCACGACCTCGTCGGGCAGCCAGACCAGCGCGGTCAGGCCGCCGGAGGCGGCCGGGCGCAGCCGGACCCGGATCCCGTGCCGGGCGGCCAGCCGCGCGACCACGAACAGGCCCATGCGCCGGGAGACCGCGACATCCACGACGGGCGGGTTGTCCAGCCGCCAGTTCGCGTGGGCCATCTCCTCGGCGCCCATGCCGACGCCCTGGTCAGTGATGTCGAGTAGGACGCCCCCGCTGCTCAGGAGGTGACCGGAGATGGTGACCGGCGTCTCGGCCGAGGAGAACGAGGTGGCGTTCTCGGCCAGCTCGGCCAGCAGGTGGACGGCGTCGTTGACGGCGTGGCCGCGGGCCGAGATGCCGGGCTGGACGTTCAGGCTGACCCGCTCGTACTGCTCAATCTCGGACACGGCGGCGCGGAGCACGTCGACCAGCGCGACCGGCTGGTTCCACCGGCGGGACGAGTCGTGACCCGCGAGGACCAGCAGGTTCTCGGAGTTACGGCGCATGCGGGTGGCCAGGTGGTCCATCTGGAACAGGCTGCCCAGCCGCTCGGCGTCCTGCTCGCCCTGCTCCAGGTCGTCGATCAGGCGGATCTGCCGCTCGACCAGCGACTGGCTGCGGCGGGACAGGTTGACGAACATCGCGTTGACGTTGCCGCGCAGCGCCGCCTCGTTGGCGGCCAGCCGGAGGGCCTCGCGGTGGACCTGGTCGAAGGCCCGGGCGACTTCACCGATCTCGTCGGCCGAGTCCACGTCGATGGGCTCGACGGTGAGCGGGGTGCCCGATCCGTCGCTCTCGCTCATCCGGCGGACCGTCTCCGGCAGCTGCAGGCCCGCGATCTCCAGGGCGCCCGCGCGCAGCCGGCGCAGCGGCCGCACCATCGACCGGCCGACCAGGCTGGTCAGGACCAGCGCCAGGCCGAGGACGATGGTCACGGCGGCGCCGATGATGATCGAGTCGATGATCGCGGTCCGGCGCAGCGCGTTAGCCCGGTCCACCGCGGCGGCGACGATGGTGCGCTCGACCTGGCGCATGTCGTTGATCTTGCCCGACACGGCGACGATCCACTGCTGGGTGGTGAAGCCCGAGTTGACCAGCTGGTCGGTGATGTTGGCGAAGCTAGTGCCGAGGCGGATGGCCTGTTTCTCCATCGCATCGGCCCCGTTGACCAGGGAACCCGAGACGGTCTGGCGGTAGAGCGCAGCCTGCTGCGGGGTGGCGGCAGCGCCGAACTCGGGGATGTTGGCCTGCATTTCCGCCTGGGCCGTGACCAGCGCGTCCAGCACGTTCGGTTTGAAGGTGTTCTCGGTCTGCGCGGCCCCGAGGGCGGCACGCTGCTGGGAGGTCTCCTCCTCGATCCGGGAGATGACGCCGAGCGCGCGGACGCTGTTGGCCAGGGTCGGGTCGCCGCTGCCCAGCGCGATGTCCTGGTCGATGTCGATCAGGGAGTCGATGCTGGTGGCGTAGTCCGAGATCATCGTAGTCACCGAGGCGTGCCGGAGGGTGGTCGACTGGCGGCGAAGCGCGGGCAGGCCGGCCAGCACGGACCTGATCGTGCCGGCGTCGTCCTGGACCTGCGCCGGGAAGGTCGAGCCGATGCCGCTGACCTGGGAACGGACCTGCGCGATCCACGGTGCCGCGAGGACGTACTGCTGCTGCACCTGCTTCAGCTGCGCGGCCAGCGACGGGCCGCCCGACGGGCCGCTGATCTGCCACTGAGCGAGGTAGAGAGCCGTCTGGTCCCGCTCGTCCTCCAGCCTCGCGGCCAGGGTGGTCACGCCCGAGCTCAGCTTGGCCAGCTGCTCGATCCGCTGGAAGGTCAGCGCGCTCTGCACCGACGACACGATGCGCGTGCCGCCCAGCACGACGGCGGTAAGCGTGGGGATCGTGATCAGCAGCAGGAGGCGCGACCGCACGCGCCAGTTCTTCAGCGCCCGGCGCGAGGCCACGGAGCCCCGGTCGGCAGGCGGGCTGGTCCGGGCCGGCCGTGCCGGGGCGGGGGCCGGGGGCTGCTGCGGCGGCGGGGGCGCGGCAGCATCCGCGGCCGGCCTGGTCTCGCGATCAGCAGGCGGGCTCACGGTAGCCCCACCGCGGGGGGCGTTGTCTCGGGACGGCACAGCCTCTGTACCCCTTACCTGGTTACCGTATTACCTGGTTACCGTGGCGAGGCGAGCCCTCGGCACGGTATAAGCCGACACGCCGCGGACCGCACGGTGTGCGCGACAACCGACACGGCTAACCTCCCGGATAACGAAACTTGCATCACGGCACAGCCAAGTAGCCAGGCGCAACTCTACCGGTAACCGGGTACCGCGACACCAATAGGGACACGACCCCGGAAAACCGCTGCAACGTGATGTTTGCCCTAACACCTGGCAGCTTCAGGGTACTCTCCGGTGCATCGTCGGTTCAGGGAACTGTTCGGATCATCATCGGATTTGCCGTTGCCGCGACCTGCACACTACCGGCCAGAGCCCGTCCGAGGCCCCCAGAAGGCCGCAATCCGGGTCAGAAACGGTTTTACCCCCGCAGACCGGGCCAAGGGCTACTCAAGTCGGCTCAGCCCCAGCAGCCGCGCCAGCACCATGCGCTGGACCTCGGACGTGCCCTCGCCGATCTCCAGGACCTTGGCGTCCCGGTAGAACCGGGCGACGGGGTACTCGTTCATGAACCCGTAGCCGCCGAACACCTGGGTCGCGTCCCGGGCGTTGTCCATGGCCGCGTCCGAGGCGGTCAGCTTGGCGATCGCCGCCTCCTTCTTGAACGGCTGCCCGGCCACCAGGCGCGCGGCCGCGTCGTACCAGGCCAGCCGGGCCAGGTGCGCCCGCGCCTCCATGTCCGCGATCTTGAACTGGATCGCCTGGTAGTGGCCGAGCTGATGGCCGAAGGCCGAGCGCTCGGCGGCGTAGCGCAGGCACTCGTCGACGCAGCCCTGGGCCAGGCCCGCGGCCAGCGCGGCGAGCGCGACCCGGCCCTCGTCCAGCGTGGCCAGGAACTGGGCGTAGCCCCGGCCGCGCTCCCCCAGCAGGTTTCCCGCGGGGACCCGGCAGGACGCGAAGGACAGCCCGCGGGTGTCCGAGGCCCGCCAGCCGACCTTGGAGTACTCGCGGCTGACGGTGAACCCGTCCGTCCCGGCCGGGACCATGATGGCCGAGATCGAGGGCCGCGCCGCGGAACCGGTCCCCGCGGAACTGGGGCCGGTGATGGCCAGGACGGTCACGACCGAGGTGATCGACGTGCCGGAGTTGGTGATGAAGGCCTTGGACCCGTCGATCACCCACTCATCCTCACCCCCCCGCCCAGTCCCCTTGTCGAGCCGCGCCGTGGTCCGCATCCCGCCGGGGATGTCGGAGCCCCCGCCGGGCTCCGTCAGGCCGAACGCCCCGAGCCGCTCGCCGCGGCACAGCGGCGGCAGCCATTCCTCCTGCTGCGCGGCGGAGCCGAACCGGTAGATCGGCATGGCGCCGAGCGCGACGCCCGCCTCCAGGGTGATGGCCACCGACGAGTCGACCCGGGCCAGTTCGTGCAGGGCCAGGCAGAAGGCGAAGTAGTCCCCGCCCATCCCGTCCAGCGCCTCGGGAAAAGGCAGCCCGAACAGGCCCAGTTTCGCCATCTTCGCCACTAGCGGGTAGGGGAACTCCCCCCGTTCGTAGTAGTCGCCGATCACCGGCGCCACCTGCTCGCGGGCAAAGTCCGCGACGACGCTGCGCAGCGCCTCCTGCTCGTCATTGAGCGCGAAGCCGACCATGGAGGTGATGGTACCGGGCGCCCGGCGCCGGCCCGACGGGGCGGTGATTCGGCAGGCCGCTGCGGATGGCGGGGCGGTCTGGGCACCCTGGGACGGGCGCTGCACGTTACTCTCTCGTGCAGCGGCCATGCCGGACACCCCGGCGGGGCATGGCTGCAGCGGAGCCGGCGGAACCTGTCCCTGGAGGACGACATGGCCAACCTGACTTGCCCCACGTGCGCAGCCACGGTCAAGCCAACCGACCTCATCTGCTTTACCTGCGGCGCGAACCTGCCGCGCGGCAAATCGTCGTCCTGGGACGATGACGCGCCCGCGCCGACCACGATCATGCAGGAGTACCTGCGCCGCGAGGACCGGCCCAGCCAGATCTCGGCATCGGTGCTACGGCTGAGCTTCCCGACCGGCAACGTCGAGGTGCCCGCCGGGACCTCGCTGCTGCTCGGGCGCGACCCGGCCGAGTCGCTGGTCGCCGCCGCGTTCTCGCGATACGAGAACGTATCCCGGCGGCACGCCACGGTCACCGTGGACGATTCCGGGCACGCCAGCATCCGGGACGAGCACTCCACCAACGGGACATTCGTCAACGGGGACCGGGTCCTGCCGGGCACGGCCGTGCGGCTGGCCGACGGCGACGTGGTCCGGCTGGCCGCCGACGCCTCGGCCGAGGTGCTGCTTCCCCGCCAGGAGCCCGACCCCTCCTCGCTGAGCCGCCCCGACGCCCCGTGATGCCCGGCGGGGCCACCGCCCCGTAGCCTGGTCGATGTGCAGCAGCGGGGCCGCGGTAACCCGGAGTTCACGGCGCAGGCGCCGTGATCGATCTTGAGCTGAGTTGGCATCAGGCCGCCGCCGCCGCCGGCGCCCTCGCAGTCGGAACGATGGCCATGCGGCGCTCGCGGCGCCCCCGGCTGGTGGCCGTCAGCCTCTTCACCCAGGAAAGCGCCCTCGTCCTAGCCCTGTTCGCGCTGTGGCAGTACGCCGGGTCGTTCGCCCTCATGGGACCGGGCGGCGCGCTCAGCCGGTCCCGCTGGATCTGGCATGCCGAGCGGCTGGCCCACCTGCCCAGCGAGACCTGGGTCCAGAGCCTGTTCCTGCCGCACCCGCTGCTAGTGCAGTTCTTCAACCTCTATTACGACAGCCTGCACTTCCCGGTGCTGATCGCCTGCCTCATCTGGCTGTTCGTCCGGCACCGCGACTCCTACCGGCGGTGGCGCACCACGCTCGTCCTGCTCACCGGCGCGTGCCTGCTGATCCAGCTCGTCCCGGTCGCCCCGCCGCGGATGCTACCGGGCACGGACATGGTGGACACGGCCGTCCGCTACCACCAGTCCGTCTACGGGACCGTGGCGGGCTTCAACGCCGACGAGCTGTCCGCCATGCCGTCGGTGCACGTGGGCTGGGCCGTGCTGGTCGCCGTGGCCGTCATCGCCACGGCCCGGACCCGGTGGCGCTGGCTGGCCCTGCTCTACCCGGCCGCCACGACGCTGGCCGTCGTGGTCACGGCCAACCACTTCTGGCTGGACGGCATCGTCGCCGCCGCCGTGCTCGGCCTGGTCCTGCTCGGCCAGGCGGCCGGCCGCGCGGCACTGGCGCGCGCCCGGGCCCGGGCTTCGGATCCGGGTCTATTTCCGGCTCGACGGACATGGCATGATCCGGGTACCAGTCTCCCCACTAGAGCCAGGGGTCCCAATGGCGACATCAGCTCAGGCGTCGGCGACTCACGGCCTGCGCCGGAACGCAATCGGTCTGCGTGAGGTCACGTTCCAGAGCATTACCGACATGGCGCCCGGAGCGGCCATCGCCGCCTCGATCCCGGCGGGCGCGGCGTTCGCGGGCGGGTCGCTCCCCCTGTCGGTGCTGCTGGCCCTGGTGGCCTGCCTGTTCTGCGCCTGGTCGGTCGGCCTGCTGGCCCGCGAGATGCCGTCGGCCGGCTCGCTGGCCACCTACGCCGCCCGCGGGCTGCACCCGGCGGTGGGCTTCCTGGTGGCCTGGGGCTACGTGCTGGTCGGCTTCCTGATCCCGCCGCTGGTGCTGCTCCAGCTGGGCTTCACCACGGCGGGCACGCTCAACTCCGAGTTCCACAGCTACCCGGCCAGCCTGTGGTGGCCCTGGGCGCTGGCCGGCGCGCTGATCGTGCTGGCGGCGGGCTTCTACGGGGTCAAGACCTCGACCCGGCTGGGCACCATCCTCGGCCTGTTCGAGATCGGCGTGTTCGTCGTGCTCGCCATCTTCCTCATCGTGCACGCCGGGAGCCGCAACACCTTCAGCGTGTTCGGCACCTCCTACACCCCGAAGGGATTCCGCGGCATCTCCGGGGTGATCGGCGGCTCGGTCTACACCATCCTGGCCTTCGGCGGCTTCGAGGGCGCCGCGCCGCTGGCCGAGGAGGCGCGCAACCCGCGCCGGACGATCCAGCGCGCCGTGCTGCTGGCCACCCTGCTGATCGGCGCCCTGTACGTGTTCACGACCTATGCCGTGGACGTCGCGTTCGGGCCGAAGGGGTTCTCCGCCTTTGCCGCCGAGACCGGCAATGCGTCCTGGGAGGGACTGGCCCGCTCGCTGTACGGGCTGTTCTGGTTCTTCGTCTTCCTGGCCATCGTCAACTCGACCATCGCCAACGCGAACGCCGGGGTGAACGTCTCCAGCCGGACCGCCTACGCGATGGGCCGGATCGGCGCGTTCCCGCGGCTGCTGGCGCAGGTGCACCCCCGGCACCACTCGCCGGTCACGGCCATCCTCGTCGGCTTCGTCATCACCGTCGCGGTCACCCTCGGGCTCGGCCTGGGCTACGGCCCGACGGAGGCCTTCTTCATGATCGGGACCGGCCTGGTGATCATCCTGGCCGCGATCTACATCCTGATGAACGCGGCCTGCATCGGCTTCTTCACCCGGCAGGGCCACCTCCGGGTGGTGTCCCACGTGGTCATCCCGGTGCTGGGCATCGCCGCGTTCATCCCGGCCTGGCTGACGTCGGCCGGCATCAAGGTGTTCCCGTTCGTGGCGCCCCTGTCCGCGCCGGTGTCCTACATGGGCCCGGCGGTCGGAGTCTGGATGATCCTCGGCGTGATCTACCTGATCTACCTCTACCGGACGACCCCGAACCGGGTCACCGAGGTCGGCCTCGTCCACCTCGACGACCCCGCCTGACCCCAGCCCCGCCGCCGCGCCGGTACCGCTCCGCGCTCGGCGCGCTAGTGACGCGCCCCGGCGCGCTAGTGGTGGCGCCGCCGCCGCCGCCGTCGCCGCCGGACGCATGCGCGCCGGCGTCGTGGGCCGCGTGCACGGCGGCGTGGGTGGCGGCCGCTGTCGCCGCGTGGACGGCGGCCTCGACGGCCGCGTCCGTGGCCGCCTGCATCGCGGCGTCCGTGCCCGCGGCCGTGGCGGTGTCCGCGGCCGCCCGGGTGACGGCGGCGGCCGCCGCGGTCGCGGCCGCCCCGCCGGGCGCGGGCTCCGTCCACTTGCCCGCCGCGATCTCCGCCAGGCGCCTGCGCGGGGGCCGGGCGCCCCGGCCCGGGTAGAGCAGGTGATCCAGTCCGACCGCGTGGGCCAGTCCGCCGACGGCGGCGCTGGTCACGTCCACCGGACCCTGCGACTGCGCGATGGCGTCGAGCCGGGCCCGGGCCGCCGCCGCCCGGCCGGTGTCCGCGATGCGGTACCGCCGCTGGCCGAAGAGGCCGCCCCGCTCGGAGCTCAGCGCTCCGGCCGAGACCAGCCGACTCAGGTAGGCGTCGCGGATGTGCTTGCGGGGATGGCCGACCCAGTACCGCGGCCACGGCGGCCTCCGCGCGGCGGCCAGGCCGGCCAGTGCGCCGTCCAGCTCCGGGTCACCGGTGGGGACCGGAGAGCGGACGACGATCAGGCCGCCGACGATGTCGACCCGGCCGGCTGCGGCCAGCCGGACGAGCTCGGAGCCCATGAGCCCGTAGCCGATCTTGGCGGCCGACGCGACCGTCCCGTTCGGCTTGATCGCCAGCAGCAGCAGGTCCTCACCCAGCGCGTCCAGCCCTGGGGTGACTTTGGGTGTCTTCATGGGCCGAGACTAGCCCGCCCGCCACCGCCTGCCAGCCCTCGCTGCGGTGACACTGGCCTTCCCGACCCGCCGAGCCCGTGGTACTGGCGTTACGGGCCGGCCGGGGCGTCAGGGCACGCCGGAAATCAGGGCCGGCCGGAATCACGGCAGGCCGAGGAAGCGGCGGACGTCGGCCTCGTCGGCGGCCAGGGCCGCTCGGGCCGGGCCGGGCACGTCCTGCAGCCAGTCCATCGTCACCGCGCCGCCGGCCAGCCCCCACGTCGCCACCGCCCGCCCGTCGACCAGCGCGAACGGGCGGAACAGGCCGTTGACCGTCACGATGCCCCGGTGCGGGCCGAGGATCGGCTCGCGGGACACCCAGCCGTGCAGCACGGGGTCGAAGGACCCGAGGAGCCGGGGCGGCGGCACGCCGGTCCCGCGCCGCCCGCCGGCCCGGCCGGCCAGATCGACCAGGCCGTCCGCGGGCGGGGCCAGCTGGCCCGCGATGGCGGCCAGGCCGCGGCGGGCGTCGCCCACCGGCAGGCCCGCCCACTTGGCCAGGTCCCGGTCGCTGGCCGGCCCGTGCCCGGCCAGGAAGCGGCGGGCCAGCTCGGCCAGGGCCGCGTCGCGGTCGAACGGCGGCGGGGCACCGAGCCAGTCCCGGACTAGCACGTAGGCGTGCTGGGCGCCCGCCATCGGCCCGCGCACCGCGACCGAGCGCAGGCAGGCCAGCAGCAGCTCGTGGACCAGCGCCTGGCCCTCGGTCCGCACGCCGGCCGCGGCGATCCGGTCGCGCAGCTGCGGCCGGGTCAGCGGCCCCTCGGCGGCCAGCGACTTCTCGATGACGGCGACGGCCTTGTCCGCGGCGGCGGGCGTGACGCCCTCCTGGGCGAGCCGCCGGGCGTTCGCGGTGGCCAGCCGCGGCGCGAGCAGCGGCTGCAGCCACCAGTAGTCCTCAGCGCGGACCAGGTGCAGGGTGCCGCGATTCAGCCAGGTGATCAGCAGCGACCGATCGGCGGTCAGCGCCCGGTCCACGTCCGCCGCGGTCAGCCCGGCCGAGCGCACCCGGATGGCCAGCCGCGCGCCCCGCGGATCCTGCGCCTGCACGGCCAGCAGCCGCCCGGTCACCGCCTCGGCGCTGCGGGCCGGCTCCCCGGTCAGCAGCTGCGCCGAGAACCGCTCAGTGATCATGCCCGCGCTCGCTCCCCCGCCGATGACCTCCGCCGCGCCAGTGCCCGGCCCCGCTGCCCAGCCTGCCCCAGCCTGCCGTCAGCCCGGGGCCCGCTCGCTGTCCAGGGCGGCCATGGAGCCGGCGTCGTACCGGTCGCCGGCCACCTCGCCCGGCGGAACCGCCGCCTCCAGCGCCGCCAGCTCCCCGGCGCCCAGCCGCAGCTCGAGCGCGCCGAGGGCCTCGGCCAGCCGGTCCCGGCGCTTGGTGCCGATCAGCGGGATGATGTCCGGGCCGCGGGACAGTGCCCAGGCGAACGCGAGCTGGGCCGGCGTCGCGCCGGTCTCGCCGCCGAGCTTCTCCACCGCCGCCAGCAGGCCCAGGTTGCGGCGCAGGTTCTCGCCCTGGAAGCGGGGGAACCGCTGCCGGGGGTCGCCCTCGCCGATCTGGCGGGCGCCGGCGGCCAGCAGCCCGCGGGACAGGATCCCGTACGCGGTCACGCTGATGCCGAGCTCGCGGACGGCGGGCAGCACGCTGGCCTCGATGCCGCGGCTCATCAGCGAGTACTCGATCTGCAGGCCGCTGACGGGATGCACCGCGTGCGCCCGGCGGATGGTGGCGGCGCCCATCTCGGACAGGCCCGCGTACCGGACGTAGCCCGCCTGGATCAGCTCGGCGATCGCGCCGACCGTATCCTCGATCGGCACCCGCGGGTCCAGCCGGGCGGGCTGGTACAGGTCCACGTAGTCGGTGCCGAGCCGGGTCAGGCTGTAGGCCAGGAAGTTCTTCACCGCCGCCGGGCTGGCGTCGTAGCCGACGAACGCGCCGCCGGGGTCGCGCTGGCCGCCGAACTTGACCTGGATGAACACGCTGGACCGGTCGACCCCGCGCAGGGCGTCGCGCAGCAGCAGCTCGTTGTGCCCCATGCCATAGAAGTCGCCGGTATCCAGCAGCGTGATGCCGGCGTCCAGCGCGGCCCGGATGGTGGCGATGCTCTCCGCCTCGTCCGCCGGCCCGTAGATGCCCGACATGCCCATCAGGCCCAGGCCCACGCGCGAGACCTGCGGCCCGCCAGTGCCCAGGGCCACGGTTTCCACTGCCATCCGCCCGCGCCTCCCGAAGATCGGTTCGTGCTTACCCGCCGAACACTCTTTCACCCGAAACGTAGGTCTGCTCGACACTGATGCTCGCGATGTCATCAGCGCGCCCGGCGAACGGGTCCGCGGCCAGCACGGCCAGGTCGGCGAGGAAGCCGGGCTGGACGCGCCCCGTTTCGGAATCAAGGTGGTTCACGTAGGCGGAGCCGAGCGTGTAGGCGGCCAGCGCCTGCGCGAGGTCCAGGCGCTGCGCGGGCAGGAACGGCTCGGCCTGCGCGCCGGCCGCGCCGGGGAGGGCGCGGTTCACCGCGACGTGGATGGCCTTGAGCGGGTTGGCGCTGGTGACGCCCCAGTCGCTGCCGGCCGCCAGGCGCGCGCCGGCGTCGCGCAGCTCGCCGAAGACGTACTGCCGGGCGGACCGCTCCGGGCCGAGGAACGGGACGGTCAGCTCGTCCATCTGCGGCTCGTGCGCCGCCCACAGGGCCTGCATGTTGGCGGTGACGCCGAGCGCGGCGAACCGCGGCACGTCGGCGGGGTGGACGACCTGGAGGTGCGCGATGTGATGGCGGCGGTCACGCTCGCCGTGGGCGGTGCGCGCGGCCTCGAACGCGTCCAGTGCCTCGCGGACAGCCCGGTCGCCGATCGCGTGGATGTGGACCTGGAAGCCCGCGGCGTCCAGGGCGGTCACGTACTCGCGCAGGGCCTGCGGGTCGACGTGCGACCGGCCGCGGTGGCCCCCGCCGTCGTGCGCACCGTCGTGCTCGTGGCAGTGCACGGGGTTGAGGTAGGGGTCGATCATGGCGGCGGTCTGGTTCTCGGCCACGCCGTCCTGCATGATCTTGACCGTGCCGGCCCGGAAGCGGGCCGCCCGCTCCCCGGCCGCCGCGGCGGCCCGGGCGCGCTCGCGGCGGGCCAGAATCTCGGGCAGCTGCCCGGCGCCGCGGCTGCGGTCCCACCACAGGGCGCCCTGGACGCGCGCGGTGAGCTGGCCCGCGGCGGCGGCGGCCAGGTAGGTCGGCAGCGGGTCGAGGGCGCCGAGGTAGTCGCCGATGATGGCGTCCTGCCAGGCGGTGATGCCGCGGGCGTGCAGGTGCTGCTGGGCCAGCAGCAGCCCGGCGACCCGCTCGGCCAGGCGCGGCTCCGGGGCGAGGGCGCCGACCAGGCTGGCCGCGCCCTCGTGCAGGGTGCCCTGCGGGGTCCCGTCGGCGTCCCGCTCGATCCGGCCGTCGCTCGGGTCCGGGGTGCGGGCGTCGATCCCGGCCCGGGCGAGCGCGGCCGAGCTGACCCAGGCCCCGTGCCAGTCCCGGTTGACCAGGTAGGCGGGCCGGTCCCCCACCACCGCGTCGAGAGCGCGCCGGTCGGGCAGGCCGCCCGGGAACCACTCCATGCGCCAGCCGCTGCCGGTGATCCACTCCTTCTCCGGGTGCGCCCGCGCGTACGCGCCGATGACCTCCAGCGCCTCCGGCAGCGTCGCGGCGCCCATGAGGTTGCAGGCGACCATGGTGACCCCGGTGAAGGCGGGGTGCGCGTGCGCGTCCTGGAAGCCGGGCAGCAGCGCCCGGCCGCGCAGGTCGACCACCTCGGTGCGCGGCCCGGTCAGCTCCGCGATGTGCTCGTCGCCGGGGCCGCCGACGGCCGCGATCCGGCCGCGCGCCACGGCCACGACGGTGACCGGGCGGCCGGAGGGGCCGGTCGCGGGCACCATCCGCCGCCCCGCGGCGTCGGGCGTGTACACGGGTCCGCCGGCGAGGACCAGTTCCGCGGGGGTGGGCATTCCCGTAATGTTTCCACAATCAGGGTCGGTGTCCCGGCGGGCGCGGCGCGCGCACGCAGTGGCACGGGGCCGTGACCGATCGGCGTACTGCCGGCGGCCTTATCCGCCTAAAATTACCCTCACCTCATCCGAACCCGTGACGGGCAGGACCCTCCCCTTGGAACCTGAAGCCGCCGTCCTCGCGAGCCTGCGCCGGGCCGTGGAGGCGATGCCGGACGACGCGGGCCTCCGGCTGCACCTGGCCGGCTTGCTGCTCGACGCGGGGCATCGGGAGGAGGCGATCCGCCACCTCGGGGCGATCGTGCACGCCGATCCCGGCAACGCGGCGGCGCTGCGGCTGCTGCTGCGGGCATCCGCGGCGGGCGGGCCGGACCCGGCCGCCGGGGGTGGCGCGGCGGCGCCGGCCGCCGGGGGTGCCGCGGCGGCGGCGGGCGCCGGGGGTGCCGCGGCGGCGGCGGGCGCCGGGGGTGCCGCGGCGGCGGCGGGCGCGTTTGACTGGGCGTCGGCCGAGACGGAGTTCTCCGAGAGCGTCCCGCCGATGTTCATCACGTCCGGGGACGCCGGGGACGCCGCGGCCACCCCCGTGCCGGACGCCAGCGAGGCCGAGCGGCCCGCCCTGGCCCTGGCCGACGTGGCCGGGATGACCGAGGTCAAGGCCCGGCTCGAGGCGGCCTTCCTGGCGCCGCTGCGCAACCCGGAGCTGCGGCGGCTTTATCACAAGAGCCTGCGCGGCGGCCTGCTGCTATACGGGCCGCCCGGCTGCGGCAAGACGTTCATCGCCCGGGCGGTGGCCGGCGAGCTGGGCGCCCGGTTCATGACGGTCTCGTTCGCCGACGTCATCGACATGTACGTCGGCCAGAGCGAGCGCAACATCCGGCAGCTGTTCGCCACCGCGCGGGAGATCTCGCCGTGCGTCCTGTTCCTCGACGAGGTCGACGCGATCGGGCAGAAGCGCAGCCAGCTGCGCAACTCCGCGATGCGGACCGCGGTGAACCAGCTGCTCCTCGAGCTGGACGACGTGTCCGCCAGCAACGAGGGCGTGTTCATCCTCGGGGCCAGCAACCACCCGTGGGACGTGGACAGCGCGCTGCGCCGGCCGGGCCGGTTCGACCGGATGCTGCTGGTCCTGCCGCCCGACGCGCCGGCCCGCGAGGCCGTGTTCCGGTTCCACCTGAGGGACCGGCCCGTGGCCGGCATCGACCTGACCCGGCTGGCCGCCGTGACCGACGGCTACTCGGCCGCGGACATCGCGCACGCGTGCGAGTCGGCCGCCGAGCTGGCGCTGCTCGACTCGGCGCGCAGCGGCAAGGTCCGGATGATCGGGCCGCCCGACCTGGTCCAGGCGATCGGCGAGATCACGCCGTCCATCGGGCCGTGGTTCGAGTCGGCCCGCAACGTCGCCCTCTTCGCCAACGAGGGCGGTGCCTACGACGACCTGGCCGCCTACCTGAAGAAGCGGAAGCTGCTGTGAGCGCGAGAACTGCCCCGTCGGGCACGGCGGCCGGGCTCGGCCGGGCCGCGGCGATGATCGAGGTCGGCCGGTTCGACGAGGCCGCCCGGCTGCTGAGCCGGATCGTCGCGTCGGAGCCGGACGGGGCACGCGCCTGGTCGCTGATGTCCCGGGCGCACCTGGGCGCGGGCCGCTGGGCCGAGGCCCTGACCGCGGCGCACCGGGCCATCGCGATCAACCCGGCCGATCACTGGCCCTTCCGGCTGGCCAGCACCGCGCTGGTCAGCCTGGGCCGCAGCCAGGAGGCGGTCGCCGCCGCGCTCCAGGCATGCGGGCTGGCGCCCGCGGTCTGGCGGTCGCATGTCTGCCTGGCCCAGGCCGCGACGGCGGCGGGCCAGCCGCAGCGGGCTGCCCAGGCCGCGGCGACCGCGCTGTCCCTCGCGCCCGACGAGCCGGACGTGCAGTTCACGGCGGGCAAGGTGGCCCTGGCGGCGGGCGACCTGGCCCAGGCCCGGGGGCATCAGCGGGCGGCGCTGGCCATCGACCCCGACCACTCGGCCGCCATCAACGAGCTGGGCCGGATCAGCCTGCGCGAGCAGGACATCGGGGGGGCCGCCGGGTACTTCCTGCGCGCGGCTCGGGCCGCGCCCGGAGTCGCGATATTCGGCCGTAATACGGAAATTGCGCTGGCCAAGGTGCTGACCAACATCACCGTGCTAGCGTCGGTGGTGATCGCGGCCGGGATCGTGCTGCCGTTCCTGGACGGCGTCCCGCTAGCCGCCTATGTCCCCGTGATGACGGTCCTGGGTGCGTTGACCTGCGGTTACGCGGTACGCCAGATCGGGCGGCTGCCGTCCGCCGGGCGCCGCCACCTGGCGCGGATGCTCCGCCGCCGCCGCTGGCTGGTCACGATCGCGGCCATTGCCGCCGCGATCGACGGGCCGGCCGCGGTGGCCGCTGCGCTGCTGCGGCTGGTCTTGCCGGGCGCGCGGGGGGCGGCGACCTGGCCCGCGCTCATCGCGATCACGGGCATAGCCGTAGCGCGGCCCCTGGTGACCAACATCATCCGCATCTCGCGCCGGACAATCCGCTAGTCCCGGCCGGCCGGGCCGGGCGGGACAGCGGACTGCCCGGTTACGCCGAGCTCACGCTCGCGTTCAGGCAGCGCACTCGCGGCAGACAAGCTGGCTGCCGCGGGTCTCGGCGAGCTGACTCCTGTGGTGCACGAGGAAACAGCTTGAGCAGGTGAACTCGTCTGCCTGGCGAGGAATGACTCGAAATGAGAGTTCCTCGTTGGACAGATCCGCCCCCGGAAGCTCCAGAGACTCCGCGACGTCGTCGGGGTCGAGGTCGATCACCGTCGCCGACTTGTCCATCCGCCGCGCCTGAAGCTCCTGCAGGCTGTCCTCAGTTAGCTCGTCGTCAGTCTTCCTCGGGCTGTCGTAGTCGGTAGCCATCGTGGGCCCTAACCCTCCATCTCACTAACCTCGTCGCGCGGATGTAACGCTCGGGAAGCCTCGGTTGTGCCCGATTCCGGCGGGGAATTCTTCCACGTCCCGGCGCGCCGCACACCACAGCTGGAAGACGTAGTTGGCGTGTCGCGCCCGGGCGCCCCACCGGAATGCCCCGCCCGCCGGCCTTCGAACCGCTATGTCGCAGGTAAATACGCAGCCCTCTCAGGGCGGCCAGACGGCCCGGAGGTGCAGATTAGCGGGATCCGCTCAACTGTGAAGCACAAAGTGCGTATGGTACGAACCACCCATCGTGCCACCAAAGAAGACCACGGGGGAGCTGGTCTGTGCCCAAAGTCACTCCGCTCCGAGCTGAAGATCCGGACCGGATCGGCCGGTACCGCCTCGACGGGCGAATCTCGGGGCTGCCCGGTGCCGGGCCGTTCTACCTGGTGGCCGGGCCGGACGGCACTGAGCTAGCCATCCGGCTGCTGCGCGGCGCCTGGACGCACGATGCGGCGGCGCGGGACCGGTTCGCCGCCGAGGCCGGATCAGCCCGGCGGGTGCCGCCGTTCTGCGCCGCCCGGATCATGGACTTCGGCGCCGGCGAGGACTACGCCTACCTGGTGAGCGAGTACATGCCCGGCCGCTCGCTGCTCGAGGCGGTGGCCGACAGCGGCCGGTTCCGCGGGCTGGAGCTGGACGCGCTGGCCATGGGCAGTGCCACCGGGCTGGCGGCGGTGCACCAGGCCGGGCTCGTGCACGGCAGCTTCGGGCCCGAGCACGTCATCCTCGGCCCGGATGGCCCGTGCATCATCGAGTTCGGGATCACCCCGCCCTACGGGCAGGCGACGCCGGCCGCGGACATGCTGGCGTGGGCGCAGACGATGGTCTTCGCGTCGATGGGACGCCCGCCCGCCACGCTCGCCGACCTCGACGTGCTGCCGGAGGTGCTACGGAAAGTCGTCGCCGACTGCCTGTCCGGTGACCCCGGGTTCCGCCCGGAGGCGCGGGCCGTGGTCCTCGCCCTGCTGGGCGAGGGCGCGCCGGAGGCCGGGACGCTGGCCGAGGCCTCACGCCGGGCCGCCCAGATCACCGAGGCCGCGCAGCGGGCCGCGGCCGAGCGCGAGGCCCAGCAGCAGGCCCGCGTGGCCGTCCGCGCCTCGCCGGGCGGCCGGACGGCCCGCCACCCCGGCCCGGACAGCCGCGGTCATGACCGCCGGGGTCGTGACGGCGGGGGTCAAGACGGCGGGGGTCAAGACGGCGGGGGTCAAGACCCCGG
>Ga0193728_1000436_pt1 | contig 20052 bp, 19 predicted proteins | sample U1c1metaG_FD_143037 | JGI IMG/M metagenome (GOLD analysis project Ga0193728, IMG submission 143037) | Soil microbial communities from a riparian zone of the East river system, Colorado, United States - U1c1 | ecosystem: Environmental > Terrestrial > Soil > Riparian zone | place: USA: East River...
CCGTCCGGCTGCCCGCTGACGTGCACGTTCTGCGCGACGGGGAAGATGGCATTCGGGCGGAACTTGACGGCGTCGGAGATCCTCGACCAGGCGCTGCACTTCCGTCGGCTCACGCCGGTCGACCACGCCGTGTTCATGGGAATGGGCGAGCCGATGCTCAACTTCGACGAGGTGATCGCGGCGGCACGGAAGCTGCCCGACATCGGCATCACGCACCGGCGCACGACCATCTCGACCGTCGGCTGGCTGCCGGGGCTGACGCGCTTCGTCGACGAGGTCGAGGAGCCGATCAGGCTCGCGCTGTCCGTGCACGCGGCGGACGACGACCTGCGCTCGAAGATCATGCCCGTGAACGAGAAGTACCCGTTGCGGGAGATCCTCGCCGAGTGCAGGCGTCACGTCGACCGCACGAACCGGCGCGTCTACATCGAGTACGTGCTGCTCGCCGGCGTCAACGATGCCCCCGAGCAGGCGACCGCTCTCGGCAAGGTGCTCGGCCGCGACCACTTCAAGGTGAATCTCATTCCGTACAACCCGACGGGCATGTACGACGGCTCGTCGCGCGACCGCATCGCCGCGTTCAAGCTCGCGCTCGATCGCACGCGGGTGCCGTCGACGGTGCGCCTGACGCGCGGCCGTGACATCGAGGCGGCGTGCGGGCAGCTCGCGAGCGCGCCGAAGCCTCGGGGCGCGAAGATCCACACACCCGCTTAGTCCGAGCTTCGCGTTCCCGCCGCTGCGGTGGCGACGTCGCGCGGATAGGTGCGCAAGCCCCTGAAGAGGAAGTACGCGCTTCCGGCCAGCGGGATCAGCATCAGCAGGAACGTCCGCTGCAGCCCCACGCGGCCGCCACCGAAGACATGGTCGGAGAGCAGTCCGAAGATGAGGGGCGCCAGCGCCATCGCCAGCGTTCGCAGCAACGTCCTCACACCCTCGGCCCGGCCCCACAGGAGCGGCACCATCACGTCGAGCCGCGCGGCATCGAGCGGCGGGTTCTGCGCGGCCAGCGCGAGCGCAGCGAAGACAAGGTACGGCAACGCTGTCATTGCACTTCGGGTAAGGGTCGCCGGCAGGAAGAGCACGACACACGCCGTCGCGGCGATTGCGCTGACGAGGATCCGCGCGTTCAGATGACCGCGCCGCAGCAACGAGTCGCCCAGCGTGCCGCCCGCGAGTACGCCCACGATCGCCCCTCCGCCGATGACGAGCAGCAGGAGATTCGCGAGCGCCTGGTCGATGCGGTACTGCTGGGTTACGAACTCGACGCCGAAGGTCTGCACGCCCGCGAGGAAGTAGTACCCGAGCGCGCTCGCCGCAATGAGGACGATGTTCGTGCGCACCCGCAGGATGTGGCGTGTCGCCGCGATCAGCCCGAGCCGTCGCGGATCCCCGCGCAGAATGAGCTCCGGGTCGGGCTCGAGCCCGCGCTCACGCGCCAGACGCTGCGCATCGGTGGGCTCCATGGGCCCGGCCTCCTCGGCGACTCCGCCGCGCTTCGGCTCCGGCATGTGGAAGACGAACCACGCGAGGACGAACGCCGGTAGCGCGAGGATGACGAACGCCGCGCGCCAGGAGAGGGCGGCGATGTCGCCCGTCACGCCGAAGCCGATACCGGCCCCGAGCAACTCCCCGGCGAGGATGAACCCGTAGATGCGTCCGCGCTCCGAGGGATGGAAGTAGTCGCCGACGAGCGACGCGACGACCGGGCCCGCGGCCGCCGTCACTGCGCCGAGGAAGAGGCGCGCCACCAGCAGCTGCCCGAACGTCGGCACCGTCGCGCTCCAGATCATCGCCACGCCCCAGAGCACGATGGCCGCGCCAAGCAGCCAGGTGCGCCGCACGCGGTCGGCGAGCACGCCGAACGGCAGGCTCGCCACGGCGGCGACGAGCGACGTGACGGACACGAGGAGGCCGATGTCCGTGTTGGTGATGTGCAGGCTCGCCCGTAGGTGGATTGCCGATGCCCCCACCGTCGATGCGTCGGCACTCGAAAGCGCAAGAACCGACGCGAGCAGGACGACGATGCGAGTCCGCTCCGCCCCACCGATCGTGTTCGTCAGCGCACGCCCGCCGGCCCGTCCAAGCCGGGCGATCGCTCCCGCGACTGCCGCCCCAGCCGACCGGCTGCGCTCGTTGGTCATCCACCGGATTCTGCAGGCTCGGGCGTATCATCGGCCGCATGCAGCAGACCCTCAGCCTCGTCACGCTCGGCGTCGCCGAGCTGGAGCGGTCGCGGCGGTTCTACGAGTCCCTGGGGTGGAAGTCCGGCGCGGCACCCGCCGACGACGTGGTCTTCTTCCAGTCAGGCGGGATGGTGGTCGCACTGTGGAGCCGCGAGGAGCTCGCGAAGGACAGCGGCACGGTCGACGGCGGCGGCTGGGGCGGCGTCACGCTCGCGCACAACGTCGGTTCGCCGGCGGAGGTCGACGCGGTGATCGAGGAAGCGCGAGCAGCGGGCGCAACGATCGCGCGCGACGGCGCGGAGACCTTCTGGGGCGGCTACTCGGGCGTGTTCATCGATCCCGACGGCCACCCGTGGGAAGTCGCACACAACCCGCACTGGGAGCTCGGTGCGGACGGCTCGATCACGCTGCCCGGCTGACGGCTTAAGGGACAGAAGCGTCGCCCAGTCGAGCATCGCCGCCCGGCAGCGCTACTCTCTCGCCCGTGTCCGAACGAATCCTTGTGTACGGGGTCACCGGATCCGGGAAGACTGCACTCGCCGAACGCATCTCCGCGGTCACGGGAATCCCTTGGCATGCCGTTGACGATCTGACCTGGGAGCCGGGATGGGTGCAGGTTCCCGATGATGAGCAGCGCCGACGGATGGACGCGATTTGTGCGGGCGAGCGGTGGGTGCTCGACACGGCGTACGGCAGGTGGCTAGACATCCCGCTCACACACGTGGAGCTAGTCGTCGCGCTCGACTTCCCGCGATGGGTGTCGCTTTTCAGGCTTATCCGGCGCACCGCTGCGAGACTGATCGACGGACGCGCAGTCTGCAACGGCAACCGCGAGTCAGTACGCCACGTCTTCTCGCGAGACTCGATCATCCTCTGGCACTTCAGATCCTTCGCACGGAAACGCCAACGTATCCGTGCGTGGGAAACGAACCCGCCGCCTGCCGTCGTGCGCCTGAGATCGCCACGAGAAGCTGAACGCTGGATCGCCGGCCGGTGATGAAGGAACGCCTCGGGGGACAGTTGCGAACACTGGCCCTGGCACGCGAGCTGTAGCCGGGTGTTACCCGCCGAGAGCCGCTCGAACGGTTCCCACGAAAGGCGACACAGCGAGCTTCGAACCGGGATCGCCTTTGCCGCAGTAGTCGGGGACCCTGTACGGCATCGGGATGGCGTGTTGGTCGCTGAAGGTGATCGAGGCACTCCCGGTTGCTGGCGTGCGCGAGCTGATTCTGATCCTCCGGGTGAAGCGCGTCCCCGGCACCACCCCTCGGTCACAGCGGTATTTGTTCAAAACGACGAACGCGCGCCCGCCAGGGCGGACGACGACCGGCTTCGGAGGACGCGACGAGATCATCTGATCACCTCCGTGACTGATCACGAACGGAATCGCACCTGCCGCGTCGTACAACATCACCCGCGGATATCCGTCGAGGACGCACGTCCGAGACCCGCTGTTCGCCAGCCGCAACGCGAGCGTGTGCTGCCCAGTGGCTTCACTCACATCCGGGCCAAGCGAGACGGCGAACTGCGACAGCCGACAGGGCGCTGGGGCAGCTGATCGCGCCTTAGAGGCAGCCGCTGCAACCCAAAGGGCGACCAAGCACACTCCTGCGATCGTCACAGCCTTAGCCATCCGGTCGAATAATCAACGCACAGCCCAAGCTGGGCAACCCGTCGAATAGCGTCTCGGCATGATCCGACGCTTTCGGGAAGACGACGAGTCGTCAGTCGATGCGCTGCTTCGGGCGTCCTGGCCGGAGGATCCGGTGCTCTGCGAGATCTCAGCGATTCACGGTCTGGATCTCGGCTCCGACGACGGTTGGCGCCGCACGCTTGTCTACGAGGAGGCAGCGGCGGTGATTGGAGCCGGGTCGGTCTTCCGCAGTGCTCGTCACCCGAGTCGTCTGTTTGTCGTCGTGGTGGTAGCACCAGACCGCCGGCGCACCGGAGTCGGAAGCAATCTGCTGCGCGAATTGCGGCGGCTTGCCGACGGCCGAGAACTGCTCGCGCGCGCTCGGGAGCACGACGAAGCCGCTATTGGCTTCTGCCGAAAGCATGGCTTTGGGCTGTTGATGAAGAGCCGGACCGGCGTCGTCGATCCGAGCGTCGCGGGCGCTTGCGGTTGGGTTTCAGGCCAACGAGCGCTGGTTGTAGATGATGCTGCGCCGCGTGATGAACTCGCGCGTGCGCACGAGGCGGCGTACCGAGCAGAGCACGCGGCGTGGTCTCCCACAACCGAGCGGCCGCTGGACGAGTCGCTTCACCTGTTTTGCGGTGAATCCTGGCTGCCGCAGAGTGGCCTTGCCGTTCGGGCCGGCGATCGAATCGTCGCAGTCGCCGGCCTCCATGGCCCGCCCATGGCGCCGTCCCATACCGAGTTGTTCTTGATCGCGGGGAGCGCCAACAGAGACGCCCAGGCTCTCCGAGCAGTCGTCGCCGCGGAGCTTGCTCTCGCCCGCTCGTTGGGAGCGCACGTCTCCATCGAAGCTGATCAGGCGAACGCGGAGCTATGGACGATCCTCACTGAGCTGCCGGCGATACTCGAACCGGATCTCCTCTTGCTCAGCACCGATGCAGCCACGCCGCTCCTACCGTCCTCAGCCCTCTGAGACGGTCAGCGTTAAGTCGCGAGCGATCAGGGACTCGTTCAGCGGGGCTGCGATCGCGTCGGCGTCTTCCATCGTGCGGATAGATCGCAGCGGCGAGGTCAGGACGATCAGACCGGCCACGGCGCGCCCGCTCGCGCCGATGAACATCGTGGTTCGAAGACCGAGGTAGGTTCCGAGTAGGCCGCCCACGAGCGTGCCGGCCGGCATCGCTCCCCATGCGAGGAGCCGCCTGGTGGCTGCGACTCGGCTCATGAGCCGGGCCGGGGTTGTCGCTTGACCAATGGCGGCGCTCGTAGCGTTAAAGATCACCGCCGCGGTGCCCCAAATGAGAAGCCCCGCTACGAGCATCGGAATCCGCCATGCTCCCGCAGCGAACGGAAGCAACAGGAGAGCCCAGCCGCTGAACGCTCCTACGAGCATCACTCGCCCGAGTCCGAAACGGCGTTGAAGCTTCGGCGTAGCAGCGGCGCCGAGAAGTGAGCCGACGTTCGAGAGCATGAAGACGAGGCCAACTTGTCGCGCGGACAGTCCAAGTTGTCGCACCGCGAAGAGAAGTGCGACGGCGAAGAGGATCGAGTTGAAGAGGTTCGCCGTCGAGGTGAACGCGACGATCGGCCGCAGGATCGGATGGCGCCAGACGTAGGCAAGCCCCTCCCGGATCTCAGTCGACATCGCGCGACGCTGCTCCTTCGGCACCACGCGCTCCTCCACGCCGATGCGCGCCAAGAACGCGGCCGAGCCGAGATAGCTGGCGGCATCCGCCGCGATCGCATACGGCGCACCAAACACACCGACAAGAAGGCCGGCAACACCAGGGCCGGCCACCTGCGCCGATTGCCCCGAGACTTGCAGTGCCGCGTTCGCGCCCGGTAGGTCTTCACGCGCGACGATCGACGGCAAGATCGACACCGACGCCACGTCGAACAACACCGTCAACGTCCCCGTCAAGAAACCCACACCGTAGAGCTGCCAGATCGTAAGCGCGCCAACTGCGTACGCGCACGGAATCGACGCCAGAGCAACCGCGCGACCTACGTCCCCGACGATCATCACCGGCCGCCTGTGAACGCGATCGAGCCACGCGCCCGCAGGCAAGCCGAAGAGCAGGAGAGGCACTAGCTCGGCGATCCCAAGCGCAGCCACCTCGAACGTCGTCGCCCGGAGCGTCACGATCGCAACGAACGGAAGCGCGAGCAAGCTCACCTGGCTTCCGAGCTGGCTGACAGTCGCCGCCGACCAAACGGATACGAACTCTCGGCTTCGCCAAGCCCCTTGCCGTGAGTGAAACACACGAAGCCACGGTTTCACCCGTTCGCCATCCGTCGTCTAGTCTGGCACGATCCGCGCGCGCATGTCTTTCGGGCCGTGCAGACCGGCATGACGAAGCTCTCGTGGGATCAGGTCCTCGCGTTCCGCGTCGACCACCAGTTTCTTCATTCGCGCGCGCCCGCGGGCAGCATGCTCGAGGTCGCGAGCGCGATGTGCGTTATCCGCGCGCAGCTCTAACGGGGCGGGAGCTTGTTGAGCGCGATCCCCGCGGCGAGCCGTTTCAGTAGCCCGAGATCCTGCTCCGATGCATCGGCCGGTTGCGCGCGCCGGTCGACCCGCGATGGTCGCGTGCGCGTACGACGTCGAGATCTCAACCACCCGAAGGTCACGCGTCGAGGCTAACGCCGGACCTGCAATTCGTCCAATCCGGCAGGTGTTCGCGGTCTCGCTCTACCGCACGGGCGCCGTCGAGTCGACGTGAGCCACCGCTATTTGCTATCTCGTTTGAGCCTGGTCACGGCTCAGAGCCCACCTGCGATCGTCCACCATCTCCGCGCTGACGAGCGCGGGCTGCAGACTGCGATCGGAGCGACGTTCATCTCCCTCGCGCGCGACCGCCAGCTCGTGATCCGCGCGGTCGCACGGAACGCCAAGGTCGCCGCCGCGGTGGTGAAGCTCGACCCGACCGAGCGTGACGACGTCGCCGCGCGTCGCGACATCCTCTGGCTCTCCGCAGGGAGCCCGCCGCAGGTCGGCGGCGTCAGCGTCGGTTCGGCGCAACCGGCGGGCACGCTGCGCTCCTTCTACGCGGAGGCCCAGAAGCGCTTCGGCATCCGTTGGGAGCTCCTGGCGGCGATCAACTTCATCGAGAGCGACTTCGGTCGCGCACGGACGACGGCAAAAGCCGATGCACAAGGGCCGATGCAGTTCGAGCCGGCGACCTGGCGCGCGTACGGGATGGGAGGCAACGTCAACGCCGAGCGCGACGCGGTCATCGCGGCGGCGAACCTGCTCGCAGCGAACGGCGGTCGCACCGACGAGCGCGCGGGCCTCAGGCACTACAACCTGTCGCCGCTCTACTGGGACGCCGTCCTTCATCTCGCGCACCGCATCGCCACCGTGCCGACCGCCTTCCGCGAGTACTACGCCTGGAAGCTCTTCCTGCGCAAGGGCTAGCTAGACCACTTGCAAACCAGCATGCTGCGCCGCACGTAGCACCACCGATTTGTCCACCAATCTGACCAAATCGCCCTTTGTACGTCTCACTGCCTGAGACGTAGGCTGACGTTCCCGTCCCGAGACCCGGAGGTTGCGCGTGGGCACTGACGAGCAGGGTTCCGCCAACGACGTAGCCGAGCGGTTTCTCGACAACATCGAGACCGTCGTCCACGGCAAGCGCGAGCAGATCAAGCTCGTCGTCGCGGCCCTCATGTGCGGCGGGCACGCGCTCCTCGAGGACGTCCCCGGGACGGCGAAGACCGTGCTCGCGCGCGCGATCGCGCAGTCGATCCACGGCGCGCAGTCGTCGCGCATCCAGTGCACCCCCGACCTCCAGCCCACCGACGTCACGGGCCTCTCGATCTTCAACCAGCGCGAGCGCGACTTCGAGTTTCGCCCCGGCCCGGTGTTCGCGAACGTCGTCCTCGTCGACGAGATCAACCGTGCGATGCCGAAGACGCAGTCCGCGCTACTCGAGGCGATGGCGGAGCAGCAGGTCACGGTCGACGGCGAGACGCGCCGTCTCGACGACCCGTTCCTCGTCATGGCGACGCAGAACCCGATCGAGTACGAGGGCACCTTCCCGCTGCCCGAGGCGCAGCTCGACCGCTTCTTCGTGAAGACGACGCTCGGCTACCCCGACGCCGACCACGAGGCGCAGATCGTCCAGGAACAGCTCGGCGGCCACCCGCTCGGCCGGCTCGAGCCGGTGATCGACCTCGCCGACGTGATGACGCTTCGCCGCGCCGTCGCCGACGCATTCGTGCACGAGGCCGTCGCCCGCTGGATCGTCGATCTCGTCCGCGCGACACGCGGGCTCGACATCGTCGCGATCGGCAGCTCCGTCCGCGGCACGCTCGCGCTCAACCGCGCCGCGCGCGCCTGGGCGGTCCTGCACTCGCGTCGCTACGTCACGCCCGAGGACGTCGAGCAGCTCTTCGTGCCCGTGCTGCTGCACCGCATCCTCTTCCGCCCGAGCTTCCTCGCGGAGGTCCGCGACCGCGGCTGGGAGTCCGCAGCCGAGCTCGTGCGCGAGCGCTGCCTCGAGGTGGCGCCAAAGCCGGGCTTCGACATCGACCTCGACGTCCCGGCCACCGCGAGCTCGTAAATGAGCGCGGTGTTCCCGCTCGTCCCGCGACGACGGGTGATCGGCCTGGCCTTCGGCGGCGTGCGCAGCGCGCGCCGCGGTATCGGCTCCGACGTCGCCAGCACGCGCGAATACCACCCCGGCGACGACGTCGGCTGGATGGACTGGGCGGCGTCGGCCAAGCTGTCGGCCGCGCGCGGTGACGACCAGTTCATCGTGCGCGAGCGCTTCGCCGATGAGGCGCCGCGCGTCGTCGTTCTCTGCGACCGACGCCCCTCGATGTCGATCCGCGCGTCGCAACTCCGCCAGCTCGACAAGCCGCTCGCGCTCCACGCAGCGCTGGAGTTGATCGCAGAGAGCGCAATCGCCGCGCGCAGCCTGACCGGCTACCTCGACTACGGCGAGGGCGAGCCGTTCTGGCGTCCACCGCGCAGCGAGCATCGAGCCGATCCCGGAACGCTCGAGCGCGCATTCGCCGCTCCCGATGACAACGTCTCCGTAGGGCTCGATTTCCTCGGCGAGCACCGCCGCGACCTGCCGACGCAAGCGTTCGTCTTCGTGCTCTCCGATTTCGTCGTCCGTCCCGATCTGTCGACATGGCAGCGCGCACTCGAGCACCGCTGGGAGCTCGTGCCCGTCGTGATCCAGGACCCCGTCTGGGAGCGCACGTTCCCCGACGTCGGCGGCGTCGCCATCCCGTACGCCGACCCGTCAACCGGTCGAGTCGTGCCCGTGCGGCTCACGGTCAAAGAGGCCGGGCGGCGGCGCGAAGAGAACGAAGCGCGCTGGGACCAGCTCGTGCGCGACTTTCGGTCCCTGGGCACGGAGCCCGTCTCCGTCACGTCGCACGATCTCGGAGGCGTCCTCGACTCCTTCCTGCGCTGGGCCGACCTGCGGCAGATGTGGCGCGGAGCGCTTGCGTGAAGCGCGCGATCCTGATCGCGGTTGTCGGTGCCGCGCTGCTCGCCGCTGCAACGCTACCGCACCGCGCTGCGGCGGAGCTACCCGTCTACTCGTCCGGCACGTCGGTCGGCGAGGGCGTGCCGCTCAAGGCCTACGCGACCCTCACGCCGCAAGTGCATCTCTTCGGCGACGTCATCACCGCGCGGCTCGCCGTCGTCGCCGATACGAAATGGGTCGAGCCGGAGCGACTGCGCGTCTCCGCGGGCTTCGAGCCCTACAAAGTCGTGCGCACTCTGCAGCGGAGGTCCTACAGCGTCGGCCGCTTCCAGCAGGTGACCTGGACCTGGACGCTGCGCTGCATCACGACGAAGTGCGTTCCGCGCGTCCCACCGAGTGAGCGGTTCCACGTCTTTCGCTTTCAGACGATTCACATCGAATATGTCACGGCGAACGGCAAGCCCGCGTATGGAATCGATGCGACGTGGCCGAAGGTCGAGGTCGTCTCGCAAGTAAGCCCTGGCGTTGTGGCGTTCCTCCAAAAGACGAACCACCTGAACTGGCGCTTCCACATCACCCCCGTCGCGGCGCCGACGTATCGCGTCTCGCCCATCGTGCTCTTCTGGCTCGCGTTCGGCGCCGGGATCGCCCTGCTGCTCGGGGCTGCCGCGTTCGGATGGCGCTGGTACCGATTGATCCGCCCTCGTACGGTGTACGGCCCCGGCGAGGCGGCCGGCACACCGCTCGAGCGCGCCCTCGCGGTGCTCGCATGGGCGCACGCGCGCGGCGACGAGACGCTCGAGCGGAAGGCGCTCGAGCGCGTCGCCGGCGAGCTCGGTGTCGAGACGCCCGTACAGGACGCCGACGAGCTCTCGCGCACGGCCCGGGAGCTCGCCTGGTCCTCGCGCACGCCCGAGGACGACGAGGTGGAAACGTTCTCCGAGCGCGCCCGCGGCACAGGCCGCGCGACCGACGAGGTGGACGAGTGAAGCTCGAATCGCTCGGCTCTCTTCACCGACGGAATCCCGTCCAGCTCGCCGAGCTGGCCGCCCTGCGTCCGGCGGCGATGCGCACCTCAGCTCTGCGCATCGTGCTCGCACTTGCGCTCGCCGCCACGCTCGTGGGGCTCCTGCATGCCGCGGGCTCGGCGGGCAGCGGCCGCGCCGCCGTCTTCCCACAGGGAACGAGCACGGGCATCGTGGCGCTCGACATGTCGGCCAGCATCTCCGGCCCGATCTATGAGCGTGTCGCGGCGACGTTGCGCGGGATCGTCGCCGCCAACCAGTCGATCGGCCTCGTGATGTTCTCCGACACCGCGTACTCGCTGTTGCCGCCGAACTCGCCGCCCGGCGCGCTGCTCCAGTTCATCCCGTATTTCACGCCCGTGCGCTACTACGGCACGACGCCCGTATTTCAGCAGTCTCCGTGGGACAACTTCAGCGGCGGCACGCGCATCGCCACTGGATTGATCGAGGCACGCCGGGCCTTGCAACGCGCGCACGTGCGCCACGGAGCGATCCTTATCGTCAGCGACCTTGACGACTCGTCGGCCGACGAGCCGGCGCTCGAGGCGGAGGCGCTACGCCTACGGCAAGCTCACATCGCCGTGCGGGTCGTGCCGCTCTTCGCGAACCCGGAGAACCTGCGCTTTTTCTCTGCCGTCTTCGGCGCCAACGCACTCGTCGACCCGAGCGTGTTCACACACACCGCCAAGCGCCACGCGCAGGCCGTGGCGGCAGCCGAGCCGTGGTCACTGCTCGCACTCGGCGTCCTGCTCGTCCTCCTGCTCGCGGGCAACGAGCGCTGGACCGGGCGGCTCTCGATCGGTGCGACGGCATGAGACACGTGCGCCGCCACAAGCGCGCCCTTGCAGCGCTCATCTGTGCGGCTGCAGGGGCCGTGCTCTTGCTCCTCGCCCTCGACGCGAACACCTGGCGCACGACCGTCGCACAGGACGACCTCCGGTTCCGGGCGCTCCCGGCGCATAGCGATCTCTGGAAGCCGCAGACGTCGCTACCCGGAGATCCCGCGAGCTCGCTCCTCAGCACGGGCGACACGATGGCGTACCGCCGTGCGATTCAGCTTTTCTGGTACAGCCGCATCGGTTCGGATCCCGAGGAGCGACAAGATCTACCGACGCTGCGCGCACGGGCGCAGCAGCATCTCCAGGATCTCGCCGCCCAGGGCGTGAGCGCGCACGAGCGCTCGTTCGCCGCGAATCTCCTCGGCGTGCTCGTCGTGACCACGCCGACGCCGTCCCAGGACAAGAAGGGGATCGAGCAGATCCTCAAGCGCGCCGCGGGCTACTTCCAGCAGGCGATCCGCATCGACAGCCGAAACGACGAAGCGAAGATGAATCTCGAGCTGGTGCTGCGCGTGACGACGCCGGGCAAGGGCCGCTTCGGCAAGGACGCACGCGCCGGATACGGGTTCGGGCGAGGGCGCGGCGCGTCCATCGTCGGCGGCGGTTACTGATGGGCGGCGTCTCATTTTTGACACCGCTCGCGGCGTCGTTCGCGCTCGCCGCGGCGCTGCCTCTCGCCGCATTCCTCGCCGTGGAGCGCCGCTCGGGCCGCATCCGCCGTGTACTGTCGCTGCCGCCGCCGCGGCGTCGCACCGTCCTGCCGGTCGCAATCGCTCTCACGGTGCTGACGTCACTCGTCGCCGTCGCAGCCGCGCAGCCGGTCGTCGTACGCGCGAAACTCGTCAGCGAGCGCGCCGACGCGCAGGCGTTCTTCCTGTTCGACACCTCCACGTCGATGCGCGCGTCAGCGGGGCCTGGGAAGCTGAGCAGGCTCGCCCGGGCCAAGCTCATCGCACTAGGCATCGAGAAGCACCTGCTCGACGTCCCGGTTGGGATCGCGTCGATGACCGACCGGTCGCTGCCGAACCTGATGCCGACAACCGACGCCGCGCTCTTCAGGCGCACGCTGATGCAGTCCGTCGCGGTGAACAACCCGCCGCCCAGTCAGGTCTACCACGGACGCGCAACGACGTTCGAGGCGTTGATTCCGCTCGTCGAGTCGCATTTCTACGCGCTGGGCGTCCAAAGGCGCCTGCTCGTCGTCTTCACCGACGGCGAATCGTCGAAGATCTCGCCGTACCTCGACATCACGCTTCACCGCCGTGTCACGCCCGTCTTCGTCCACGTCTGGGCCGACGGCGAGCGGATCTACGGCCCAGGCGGCAAGCCCGATCCGAAGTACGTCTCCGACCCGGGAAGCGCTGCCGCTCTCGACCATCTCGCCCTGCTGACCGGTGACCGGCACTCTTTCACCGAGCGCGACGCGGGCAAGGTCGCGCGCGTTGCCCGCGAGGCCCTGGGCTACGGGGGTACGCGCACGCACATCGACGCCTACGCGCGCGTGGCGCTCGCGCCATGGTTCGTGCTCGCGGGCATCGTGCCGCTCGCGTTCCTGCTCTGGCGGCGGAACGCCTAGCTGCGACGGGCTACGTCGAGATGCGTACGGACGCCTGCAGCGCCCTCAGCAGGCGCTGGTAACGCGGTACGCACGCGCCGTGCACGCGCACCGTGCGCGCGCCGACGCGGATGTACGTCGCGGCGACATCGGGCAGTGTGCCGCCGCAGTTCGTCAGCTTCGGCAGTGTCACGAAGCTCGTCTCGGTCGCGATCCGGTTCAAGCCGCCGAGCTGCAGCGGAGTCAGCTTCCTACGCCCCACGTCGACGGCGCCCGACGTGCGAACGACGCCGCTGTTCGCGATCGTCACCGTGTACGGACGGATGTTGCCGCCGAGCCGCCCGAAGGCAAAACCGCTCGGCTGCACCGCGCTCGACGCGGGCACAGAGCCCACCGCGAGCACGAGCAGCAGGAATGCAGGCACGACGACACGCAGGACGTTCATGCCCACCACATCTCTCCGGGCTGCTCCTTCAGCAGCACGCGCTGCAGCACGTCGACCGCCTTGCCGAGCCCTTCCGCGACCGAGGCGAGCCCGTCTTCGTGCTCGATGCTCAGCACGCCGTCATAGCCCGCAGTGCGCAGCGCGCTGACGAAGTCGCGCCAGAACTTCTCGTCCTGCCCGTACCCCACGCTGCGGAACGACCACGAGCGCTGGTCGTAGTTTCCGTAGTGCTTCGTGTCGAGCACGCCGTTGATGCGAATGTTCGCCTGATCGAGATAGACGTCCTTCGCATGCACGTGGAACAGCGCACCTGCGCGACCGAGCACGCGCACGGCCTCGATCGGATCGATGCCCTGCCAGAGGAAGTGGCTCGGATCGAAGTTGACGCCGATCTCGGGACCTGCCGCTTCGCGCATGCGCAGGGCGGTCTCCGGGTTGTAGACGAGGAAGCCGGGGTGCGCCTCGAACGCGATCTGGTTCAACCCCGACTCCCGCGCGAACGTCGCCTCCTCCGTCCAGTACGGGATAGCGCGCTCGTTCCACTGCCACTCGAGGATCTCGAGATAGTCAGGCGGCCAGGCGCACGTGACCCAGTTCGGGAGCGTCCCGTCCGGCCCGTCACCGGGGCAACCGGAGAAGAGGTTGACCGTGTCGACCCCGAGCTCGACGGCGAGCCGCGCCGTCTTGCGCCACGTGTCGTGGTGGAGCGCGGCGAAGTCGGCGTCGGGATGGAGCGGATTCCCATGGCAGCTGAGCGCGCTGATCGTCAGCCCGCGCTGCTCGATCGCGCCGAGCAAGTCGCGCTGCTTCGCGGTGTTCCCGAGCAGCGCATCGGGATCGCAATGCGCGTTGCCTGGATAGTTGCCCGTGCCGAGCTCGACGGCCTCGATCCCGAGCGACGCAACACGGTCGAGCATCTGCTCGAGCGGGAGATCCGAGAAGAGGACGGCGAAGACTCCGAGCTTCATGGCAACGAGCCTAGCGCGGTCGGGGTCTGGTCGAGGCGATACTGCCGTCGATGCGCGCCCGGCTGACCCGGCTTGCACTCGCCCTCGCCACCCTGGCGTGTGCCCTCCCTTCGGGCGCGAGCGCCACGGCGATCTACGGCTACCCGCTGGCCGCGCACTGCCCCGCGGCCGGCGTCGCCGACAAGGTCGATCGCTGGGGCATGTACGCGTGCAACTGCACCTCGTACGTCGCCTGGTCCCTTCAGGCAAACGGGCAGAGCATCGACTGGTTCGAGCCTGGGCGCATGGACGCGAAGAACTGGCCCCTGGTGGCACGGGAGGAGTCGATTCCGCTGGGCCATGCGCCCCGCGTCGGCGCCGTTGCGGTGTGGCCGAAGGTCGAACCGCCGTTCGGGCATGTCGCCTACGTGACCAGGCTCGATGCCGGCGGCACGTTCGACGTCGCCGAATACAACTTCCGCCCCGCGCTGCAGGGACGCCGGTTCGAGTTCGACAGGCGCCGAGGCGTCGACGCGAAAGGCGTTCTGTTCATCTACGTGCCGCAGGCGGCTAGGGAGCACGCACCTCGCTGACGTCGCGCACGGGGTTGCCGGAGCGATCTCCGCCGATGACGATGCCGCGCTTTCCGAAGGCGACAGCCGCTGCGTCCGAGACCGAGACCCTTCCGCCCAACGCGGTCACGACTCCGCGCCGCACGTCGACGCGGCTGATCGTCGATCCCGAGCCCAGCACGTACGCGACGCCGCCGAGCGTCAGGGCGCTGGCGTGCGCAATCGGAGTGCTCATGCGGCCGAGTGCACGCGTGCGACCCGAAGCCGTGTCGAAGGCGTAGACAGCAGACGTCGTTCCGCTCGGAGTCACGCCGCCTGCAACGACGATCGTCGAGCCGACTGCGGTGACGGCGGGATACCGCACGGCGATCGGCAGGCGACCTACGAGCGTGAAGTGGAGGCCGTCGGTCGTCCGATAGATCTCGCCACGCGGGCGCGTCCCGTCGTAGCCGCCGACGAGATACACCGCGCCGGCGACGGTCGCCGAGGCGAGGTCGGAGATCGCGCGTGGGAGCTGCGCCACCACGGATCCCTTGTGCGTGCGCAGATCGAACGCCTGCACGGACGGGCTGCTCTGCGCCGCGCCGCCGCCGAAGACGAACAGCCGGTGCCCGATCAGACCGCCCGCGGCATCGTGGAACGCTTCTGGCACGGTCCCCAGGCTGGTCACCCGTCCGGATACCGAATCCATCCGGAAGACACCGTTGGTCGACTGGGTAGGCGACCCTAAGCCGCCTGCGATGACGATCGAGCCGGCCCACGCCACGGCGACTTCACGCTCCACGGGCGCGGGGAGTCGATACGCGGCGGCGCCCACCTGCAGAACAGCCTGGCCGTTGGGCTTCGTCTTTCGCGCAGCGGTCGGCTGCAGCAGCCGGCGAAGCGCGGGCAGCCGAGACGCCGCTCGCGTAGGCAGCAGATCCATGCCGTCGGGCGTGTTGAGATACCCAGGCCCGGAGCCGGCCACGTCGGTGTGCCCGTACTGCCAGACGATGCGGTTCGTGCGCATGCTGACGATGACGACGCGATGCCGGAAGTCGTCGTTGATCGCGACGAAGCCCGGGGCGATGCGGATCGCGAGCGACGGATGATTGAGCGCACCGGGACCGCTCGCGGGGCCGTAGCGCCAGAGAACCCGACCGGTGCGGGTCATGATCAGCGCGTGCCCCGGCTTGGCGTAGTCGGCGAGCAGGATGCGGTTCGGTGCGAGCAGCTGCGGGTCCGACGGATACGACACCGGCGCGGCGACTGACCACCGCAGCCGGCCGTCGGGGCCGAAATCGTCGACCCACGAGCCGTTGATCTCGCTCACGAGCGTGCCGCCGTCCGGCAGCGGCGTCGCTCCGTTCACCGACCCGAGCTGCGACGGTGGATTGTGCGCGCAGACACCGGACCCGTACTGCTTGATGATCCGGTGCGCCGGCGAGATGAAGAGGATCCTGCAGTTGTATGCATCGGCAACGGTGACGGTGCCGTTCGGGAGCAGGTACGCATCATCCGGCGTATTGAGGAACCCGTGCGCACTTCCCTTTGCGTTGACGTGGCCATAGCGCCACACCACATTGCCGGCGGGAAACGAGATGATCTGAATCGTGTGCTGCTCTTCCTGGTTCGAGACAATTCGATCGAGCCGGGGACCGAAGAACGTGTCGTCGCCGAAGTAAAACGGCATTGCGAGATGAGAGCCAGGCCTCGGATAGCGCCAGTAGACGCGCTTCGCGGAGTCGACGAGCAGCATGCGGTTGTTCCCGCGATCTGCGATCAGCAGATAGCCGGGGATCGGCCCCGGCGGCGCGAGCTTCGGTGGAGCCGCGTGCGCGGCTGCCGTCGTCGTCGCCGGCACCGATGGTGGAGCGTTATGCCTGCCACCGGCGACAACACCGACGATTGCGGCTGTAAGCACGATCGGAAGCCCGACCGCGAGGTACACACGGCGCCGTCGGCGCCGACGCCTGGCCTCGAGCCGCGCGATCTCGCGCCGGGATCGCTGCGTCTCGTCCACGCCCCGACACTAGGCCGGGCGATGTGACGGTCGCATGAACCCGCCGTGCAGTACGAAGGCGCCTACCAGAATCGAACTGGTGTACACGGCTTTGCAGGCCGTTGCCTAGCCACTCGGCCAAGGCGCCACGGCCCCCATCGTAGCCCGGGCCGGAGGCCCTCATAAAACAACACACCGGGGGTCAGGCGCGACATCATGTCGTTACCCGCGACTGACCCCCGGGGCTACGGAAACACTTCGTCGAGGAACGCGCCCGCACGGGTGAAGCAGTCGATGCGGTTCGCGAGCTTCTCGATCGTGTGGCCTTCGTCCTCGTAGACCACGAGCTCGCAGCGGATGCCCTTCTCCGTGAGGACACCGTGGATGTGCCGCGACTCCGTGACCGGAACGCGCGGGTCGTTCTCGCCGTGCTCGATGAAGAGCGGTGCGCGGATCGCGTCGATGTGGGTCATCGGCGACGCCTCGATGAGGAACTCACGGTCGTGCGCGAGCGAGCCGTACTCACGCTCGCGCGCGGCGCGCCGGTAGTCGGAGGTGTTCTCCAGGAAGGTTACGAGGCTCGAGATCCCGACCATCTCGATGCCGGCCGCCCACAGCTCGGGCTGGAACGCGAGGCCGGCGAGCACCATGTAACCGCCGTAGGAACGCCCGTAGAGCACCGCACGCGAGCCGTCGATGCCCGGCTGCGCGCTGAGCCATCCGTGCAGCGACGCAAGGTCGCGCACCGAGTCGAGACGCAGGCGCACGTCGTCAAGGTGCTCGTAGCGCTTGCCATACCCGGTGGAGCCGCGCACGTTCGGCGCCGCGACGGCGTAGCCGCGCGCCAGCAGGTGCTGCGTCAGCGGCGCGAAGCTCGTGTGGAACCACGGCCGCCACTGAGCCTCCGGCCCGCCGTGCACCATCACGACCACGGGGTGCGGCCCCTCCGTCTCCGGGCGGAAGAGGAAGACAGGAACAGACTCGCCGTCGAAGCTCTCGAAGCGATGAAGCTCCGGCTCGACGAGGCTCGCAACGTCGACGTCGCGCGGACTCGTCGTGATGCGCGTCAGCTCCCGCGCGTCGAGGTCGTACACGTAGACGTCGAACGGCTCGGTCGGCGACGAGAACGCGAACGCGAGCAGCGATCCGTCCCGCGAGAACATCGGGTGGTCGACGACGCCGTGCCGAGGCAGCGGCACCTCCTCGCGGAGCTCGAGCGTCCGCGGGTCGCGAAGCTCGAGACGTGAGTAGCCGTCCTCGTTCACGCCGACGAGCACGCTGCGGCCGGCCTCGTCCGCGGCGCAGTCGAGATCCCACTCCGATTCCACGACGACCGACCACGAGCGAGATGCGACGTCGTAGCGGCCGATCGCAAATGTGTCGCGGCCCGCGTTCGTCGGCGCGAGGAACGCCGAGCCGTCTGGCAGCCATGCGGGGCATCCGTACTCCGCGTCGCCCTCGTGCGGCGTCGCGTGCGCAACCTCGCCGGTCGCGATGTCGAGGAGGAAGATGTCCGAGTCTCCGGTCCGCTCGCCGAGGCGCTCCGCAGCAATCCAGCGGCCGTCCGGCGAGATCGCGGCGACGTCGCACCAGCCGCCAAGCTCGAAGACTTGCTCCTCGCCGCTGCGCAGGTCGCGCGCGACGATGTCGAAGTCCGTCCCGTTGCGCCGGTTCGTCGAATACGCAAGCAGCGTTCCGTCTCGCCCGACGTGTGGCGACGCGTGGATGAAGCGCGGATCCACGACGAGCGCCTCCGCCTCCGCGCCCGCCTCCGCGTCGAGCAGGTAGAGCTGCGTCCGCTCGTTCCCGCCCGCGTCTTTCTCGAGGAGCACGCGACCGTCGGGAAGCAGCTGCCCGGAAACCGGCTCGTCGAACTGCGTCAACGGACGCAGCTCGCCGCCGCGTGCGGGCACGACGTACAGCTGGCGGGTTCCGGGCACGTCGGAGCCGACGAGCAACACGTCGCCGTCATGTGAGAACGAGAGAGGCGACGCCTGCCGCATCTCGAGCAGCGCACGGAGATCTGCCATCCGCCCCGAGCCTAGTCAGGCGAAGGTATGTGGCGAGTAAGTTTCTTCGGTTACGCGGTGACGCCGGCGAACTGCGGGATGATGTCGCTGCCGTAGGCCTGCAGCGTCTCTTCCTGCCCGTGGGTCATCAGGTAGACGTTGAACTGGTCCACTCCGACCGCCTCGAGCTCCTTCAGCTTCGACTTGATCTGCTCGGAGTTGCCGATGACACAGAAGCGATCGCAAATCTCATCGGTGACGAACTCACCGTGCGCCGCGCCGACGCGCGAATGGTCGTTGTAGTCGTAGAACTTCCGCGCCTGCACGTAGTCGGTGAGCGCCGTCGGCACCGAGCTGCCATCCGTCCCGTAGCGCTCGATGAGGTCCATCACGTGGTTCGAGACCATGGCCGGGAACCAGCGCACCTGGTCGCGTGCGTCGGCAAGGTCGTCGGTCACGTGGCTCGGGGCGCCGACGATGCACTTCAGCGCCGCAGGGTCGCGGCCCTCCTCCACCGCCGCCTTGCGCGCCGTGTTCATGATCCAGGTGATGATCTCCGGGTCGGCGAGCTGGATGATCACGCCGTCGCTGACACGCCCGGCGACTGCGAGCGCCTTCGGGCCGTAGCCCGCGACCCACATCGGGATCTCCGGCAACTCCGGCCGCACCCATGCGAGCTGGAGGTCCTTGTCGTTCCACTTGACCTCGCGGCCGTTCATGAAGTCCCTGACCATCTTGCAGGCGACCTCGAACTCCGCGACCTTCATCGGCTGCTTCCCGATGTAGCGCACGGCGGAGTCGCCGCGGCCGATGCCCATGACCATTCGTCCGTTCGAGACGTCGTGCAACGTCGCGTATGAGCTCGCGAGGAGCGTCGGCTCACGTGTCGCGGGGTTCGTGACGAAGTGGCCGAGCTTGATCTTCGACGTCTCGCGCGCCGCGATTGCGAGCAGCGGAAACGACTCCTGCCAGAGCACGTGCGAGTCGTACGTCCACGCGTACTCGAAGCCGTGTTGCTCGGCGAGCTGAATCAGCTCGAGCCAGCGTTGATACGGCGGATCCGGCAGGACGGTGACGCCGAAGCTCAGCATGCGGCGACTTTAGCGCGGTGAGCGCGGCGTGGCGAGTGCCGCGAGGGCGGCCAGGACGCCCAGGACGACGAAGCCGATGCGCCCGTTGCCCGGCAGCGAGAACGTGAGGCCCACGAGCGGCGCGCCGGCGACGATCGCGAGCGCCGCCCAGCCGTTGACGAAGCCGACCGCCGCTCCGGGCGAGTCCGGACGAGCGGCCGCAGCTCCGGTGAACGCCATCGCGAACGGGACGCCCGACGCGAGGCCGACGACCGCCGCTGCAGCGACGAGCGCGGCAAGAGGTAACGGCAGCGCGAGCGCCACGGCTCCGGCGCCGGCAACG
>Ga0193728_1000437_pt1 | contig 20045 bp, 20 predicted proteins | sample U1c1metaG_FD_143037 | JGI IMG/M metagenome (GOLD analysis project Ga0193728, IMG submission 143037) | Soil microbial communities from a riparian zone of the East river system, Colorado, United States - U1c1 | ecosystem: Environmental > Terrestrial > Soil > Riparian zone | place: USA: East River...
CCGATGTCGCCGTTGAGCTGCAACACGGCGTCGCCGACCTGCACCTGCGTGCCGAGCCAATGGTCCTCCGCGTGCTCCTCGACACCGTCGATCTCGAGCAGCAACCGGAAACGCCTGCCGTCGATCGGACGGTCCGCGCCGCCTTCACGGCCTAGACGGTCGAGCGATGCCCGCGAGACGAGCGAGATATCGCCGCCGCGGTAGCCGCGGTCGGTCGCGTGATCCTCCGCCCAGAGCAGCGTCACCTGCTGCCCGGCGACGCGGGAGATCGCGTCCTGCCAGGGCCCGACGACGCGTCGCGATACATCTCTGCGGCGACGGGCTCGCCGAGCTCGACGACGCCCTCGACGCGTTCGCCGTCGGGCAGCGTCAACGCGAGCACGAGGCTCTGTTCGTCCCACTCGGGGCGAATACGCACGATCGGGCCGCAGCGCTTGTTGTTGAAGAGCCGGCCCTCTTCGTCGACGAGCCAGAAGCGCCGGTTTCCGCCGACGCCGTGCGGGCCGATCTCGATCTCCTCCGGGTGGAGGAGGCCGAGCGACTTCACGGGTGCGATCGAGATCCGCACGACGGTTCCGCTCATGCGGTGAATGTACCGGCCTACGCGGAAGGCCCACGCCCTTCAACCTCGACCGCGCTGCGGCCGCGCGCGCCCTCCAGGTCGAAGATCCAGAAGTCGCGGCCGGTGACGTGCACGGCGACGTTGTAGACGGGGATCTGGCCGATCGCGCCCTCGAAGCTGCCGGCGTGTGCGTGGCCGTGCAGCACGAGATCGGCGCCGTACTCGGCGATCGGCGTCGCGAGCCGGTCACTGCCGAGCATCACGTGGATTCCCTCCGGCTCGCCTTCGATCGTCGCCTGCACGGGCGCGTAATGGAGGAGTACGACGCGCAGGTCGCAGTGGACGATCTCCTGCAGGCCCTTTCCGATCGCTTCCGCCTCGAGCGTCGTCTCCGCGTAGACGCTGCGCAGCAGCGGCTCGCCGAAGTCCGGCAGCGCCGAGCCCGGGAAGCCGCCGACGAACCCCTTCGCGCCGACGACGCCGAGCTCGAGGCCCTCGATGGTGCACGTCCGCCACGAGCGGTCGAGCATCAGCACGCCAGCTTCCTCGAGCACGGCGCTCACGTCCGCCGAGCGGCCTGCGTGGTAATCGTGGTTGCCGAGCACCGCGAACACGGGGATCGAGAGGCCGCGGCATGCGTCGGCGAGGACCTGCGCCTGCTCGGGTTCTCCGGTCGTGGTGAGGTCGCCCGCGAGCAGGATCACGTCCGCCTCGTCCTCGACCTGCTCGAATGCGCGCACAACACGGTCGCGCGTCGCCTCCGACGCGTGGACGTCCCCGGCAGCAGCGATCCGGATCATCCCTTCGATGTTGCACGATCGGACGAACCGGAAACGGCGGATACATGCCCGAGAGCAGTTTCGAAGAGCTTGTCGAGGCCATGAAGGCCGCGGCGGGCATCTTGAAGGAGCGCGAGATCCCGTTCGTCCTTGGCGGCGGCCTCTCGGCGTGGGCGCGCGGCGGGCCGAAGAGCGAGCACGACGTCGACTTCCTGATGCGGCCCGAGAGCGCGGACGATGCGCTGGCGGCCTTCGAGGCTGCGGGCTGGAAGACGGAGCGCCCGCCGGAGGGCTGGCTCTATAAGACCTGGCACGCGAACGGCGCGCTCGTCGATCTCATCTTCAGCCCGGCGAGCGGGCCGATCACCGCCGAGATGATCGAACGAGCTCCGGTCTCCGAGGTGATGGCACTGCGGATCAGGGTGTCGACGCTCGAGGACGTCCTCACCTCGAAGCTGATGGCGATGACCGAGCAGGAGCCGGACTTCGGCTCGGTGCTCGAGTGGGCGCGCGCGCTGCGGGAGCAGATCGACTGGGACAAGGTGCGCGCACGCACGGAAGCGTCACCGTTCGCGAAGGCGTTCTTCACGCTCGTCGAGGAGCTCGGCGTCGTCGACGCGGAGCGCTAGGTCCACTCGTCGCAAGTCGCACCGATGTTCTTCAGCGCGCCGAACTGCCTCACGGTGTCGGTGTTCTCCTTGTGCGGCGAGCGAAAGACGCTGAGGTACTCCGCGAGATCCTTGAGCTCCCACGTCAGACGAAAGAAGTCGATTGCGGCTTCGTCGAGCCGCGTTCCCGAGGCGTCGGCATAGAGGCCCGCTGCCTCCGCCCCGCCGGCAACGAGCATCCACATGTCTCGCTCAGGGGGACCGAGTGCAACGGTGTCCCAGTCCACGAGGACGTAGCCCGTGTCCGTTCGCATGACGTTGCCGGCGTGCGGCTCTCCGTGCGTCACGACCCAGTCGTGTGCGTGCTGCTCCGCCTGCACACGCAGATCGTCGGCGAGCGCGAGCAACTCCGTCAGCGCGGAAGCAGACTCCTTGATCGCCTCCCGCGCGGGCTCGGAGAGCGGCCCGCCCGTCCACGGCTCGTCGATGTCTCGGAGCGCGTCTTCGAGATGGTGGCGACCGGGAAGATCGAGACCGCTCGTCCGGATCGGCGTCGCCACCGGCGATCGGTGAAGCTCTGCAAGCATCTCGACGACGGCGCGTCTGCCGTCGGGGTCGTCCTCGAAGTAGCCGAACTCCCCCGCCTCGCCGTCGACGTACGGGAACAGCGCGACCGAGTACCGCGCGTCGATCCTGCGCAACGACTCACCGTTTCGCGAAGGGATCGGGGCGACCACGAAGTCCAATCCGCGTTCCCTCAGCGCAACGGCAGTGTCGAAGGCGTCCCGCAGCCCCGCGAACGCGGCGTCGTGCGTGTCTCCGAGCCACGCCTTCTGACCAAGATGGTCGACCGTGACGAAACCGCCGGCGACCCGCCAGTGGTAGCTGCCGGCGCCGACAGCGGCGTACTCGACCGAGTCCGCATCGAGGTCCCAACCCTCGCGAAGCGCGTCCACGACTGCGTCGGTCTCGAGACCGTCCGGCGTCGCCCGCATCAGAAGTAGAACTGCGACCAGGCCGACCACCAGTCGTCGGCCCTCGAGACGAGCGTCAGGTCGTCGAGTTGCTCGACGCCGCGGCGGTTGCGGTACTCGACGAGGCGGTCGACGAACGTGAACTCGATCGTGATCTCGCACGGACTGCCGGGGCGGTAGGGCTCTACTGCCTTCAGATCCTTCAGCGCACGCTTCGCGCCGTCCTCGATCAGCTCGCGCGCGGTCTGTGCGGTCTTCGACCGGGCGCTGAACCGCCCGAGGCCGACCTTGACCTCGACGGTGGTCAGCGCGTCGCCGAGCAATGCGCGCGCCTCGTTGCAGGTTGCGCGGTCGCCGGTGACCATCAGCACCGGGCAGCCCCAGTTGCCGCAGAGCGCGGCGTTGATCCCGGTCTCGCCGACCGAGACGCCGTTGAACTGCAGGTCGCGCCACCCCTGTCCGGAGACCGTGTGCGACAGCACGCCGTCGGGCGTTCCCGCCTTCGCGTGCATGCCGACGAAGAGCGCGGCGTCGCAGCCTTCCTCGAGGAACGCGGTGTACTCCGTCCACGCGCTTTGAACGACGTACTCGCAGTCGGGCTCGAGGAGGTCGGGCAGGAGCGAGTTGAACATGTAGTCGCCGGCCGCGCCGTGGCAGTCCATGACGACGATCTCCGTCGCGCCGCCCTTCTTGGCGCCGCGGACAGCAGCGTTGATCTCCTCGGTGTAGAGCTTTCGCCCCTCGTGGTAGAGCGCCTGGTCACCGCTCGTCTGATCCCACCGGACGATGCCGGCGACGCCTTCGATGTCACTGATGATGTGGACGCGCACGGCGGCAGACTACTCTCCCACTATGGACACCGGGCTCTCAGGAAAGCGCGTTCTCGTCACCGGCGCCTCGGGCGGCATCGGCTCCGCCTGTGCGCGCGTGTTCGCCGCCGAGGGCGCGCGCGTGGTCGTGCACTACAAGAGCGGCAAGGAGCGCGCGGACGAGATCGTCGCGGAGCTCGACGGCGCGATCGCGATCGGCGCCGACCTCACCGTCGAGGCCGAGGTCGACGCGCTCTTCGAGCAAGCCCGCGAGCAGCTCGGCGGGCTGGACGTCTGCGTTGCGAACGCGGGCGTCTGGCCGACGCCCGACGAAGGCGTGTGGCAGGTCTCGCTCGCGCGCTGGGAAGAGACGCTGCGCGCGAACCTGACCGCGACCTTCCTCACCGCCCGCGGCTTTCTCCGCGAGGTCGAGCGCACCGGGCACGGGAACATCGTGCTCATCGGGTCGACGGCCGGCCGCTTCGGCGAGGCGGGCCATGCGGACTACGCCGCGGCGAAGTCGGCGATCCAGGGCGGCCTTCTGCTCAGCCTGAAGAACGAGATCGTGCGCATCGCGCCGCTGGGACGCGCCAATGCGGTCGCCCCCGGCTGGACAGTCTCGCCGATGACTCGCGGTGCACTCGATCCGGATGTCGTCGAGCGCATCACGCGCACGATGGCGTTGCGCAAGGTGGCCTCGGCAGACGACATCGCGCGCGCCGTCGTCGTGCTCGCGTCCGATGAGCTCTCGGGTCACATCACCGGCCAGGTGATCACCGTCGCCGGCGGGATGGAAGGCCGCACCCTCCACGGCTAGATGGTTGATGTCACGGCGGGGTGCGTCTGGGGATGGCTCAGGCCAAGCCGTGTGGACATGCCGGCCGGAGTCAAGGCTGGTTGCCTTGGCTCCGACCAGCGCGGCCGCACGGCGCCGCGCATGAGCCACCATCCAGGCGTGCACTGTCGTGGCATCAGCCATCAAACGAAAAGGCGGCGCCTCGCGGCGCCGCCTCGAATCTCCAGACCCGCAGGAAAGATTGCCGTCAGTCCCCGGAAGGAGTTCCGTTCCCGGGTATCGGCACGCAACTGCGATGCCTTGAGCCGTGAAGCAGCCGGGTCAACCGAGTACGAGGGATAGGTGAACCCAGCCCTCGCATCGATACTGAGTGTGCATCCGTTGAGCGGCCCCGATGCGGCGGGGGCCGGTCCGGAAGCTGCCGAGGACTGAGAGCGCGGGCTGGCGGCGGCCCCGCTCTCAGTCCTCGGCTATCTCGTCCTTAGACTTCTTCGCATGAGCAGGTTCCTCGAGCGGCTCGCAGGCGGTGCGCCGATCGTCGCGGACGGCGGCATGGGCGCGCTGATCGCGAGCGCCGTGTCGCGCATTCGCTGTCCCGAGGAGGCGAACCTGCGCGCGCCGGACAGCGTCATCGACGTGCACCTCGGGTATATCCGTGCCGGCGCGGACTTGATCGAGACGAATACCTTCGGCGCGAACCGCCCGAAGCTCGCACAGCATTTCCTCGAGGACGAGTTCGCGGCGATCAACAGCGCGGGCGTGCGTCTGGCACGCGAGGCGCGTGAAGTCTCGGGCCGCGACGTCTTCATCGCAGGATCGATCGGGCCGCTCGGCGACGCGGAGCTGCGCGACCTCGAACCGGGTGCGCTCTACGCCGAGCAGGCAGGCGTGCTCGAGGGTCGCGGCGTCGACCTCTTCATGGTCGAGACGTTCTTCGACCTGCGCGATCTCGAGACGGCGATCGCCGCGATCCGCTCGGTGTCGTCGTTACCGATCGTTGCGTTGATGACGTTCGACAGCGACGGGGAGACGCTTGCCGGCGTCTCGGCGCACACAGCGGGCGACCGGCTGCGCGCGTTGGGCCTCGCGGCCTACGGTGCGAACCACGGAGCCGGCCCTGCGGCTGCCCTCGCCGCGCTCGCAGAGATGCAGGCCGAAGGCCAGGTACTCGCAGCGCTGCCGAACGTCGGGCTCGCGAGCATGTCAGGCCAGCGAATCCTCTTCCCACACGCGACGCCTGCGTACTTCGGTGAGTTCGCAGCGCAGGCACGCGCACTCGGCGCGGGGATCATCGGCGGCTGCTGCGGGACGACGCCGGCGCAGATCGCGGCGATTCGCGCTGCGGTCGACGAGAACCTCGCACCGTCTCGTGCCGTGCGCGTGCGCGAGCGCGAGCTCGCCACGCCCGTTGCGCCGACGGGCGAGCCGACGATGCTCGGACGGCTGCTCGACGAAGGAACGTTTGTCGTGTCGGTGCAGCTCGACCCGCCGCTCGGTGCGAACCCGGAGGCGCTGCTGGCGACGGCGCGCGCGGTGCGCGAGTCGAACAAGGCGCAGTTCGTCGACGTGAACGACAACCCGCGGGCGCGGGCTCGGATGAGCGGGATCATGGCGTCGGTCGCGATCGAGCGCTACACGGGTGTCGAAACGATCCCGCACCTCACGCCGCGCGACATGACGATCGCCGGACTCGAGTCGATCCTGCTCGGCTCGCATGCGGAAGGCGTGCGCAACATCCTCGCGGTGACGGGCGACCCGCCGGAGTCCGGCGACTATCCCGGTACGCACGCCGTGTACGACCTCGACTCGATCGGGCTCGTCGACTTGATGGCGCGCCTCAACCGCGGGGAGGACTTCCACGGTCGCGCGATCGACGCGCCGACGTCCTTCTTTCCCGGCGTCGCCGTCAATCCAACGGCTGACGACGTCGGGCTCGAGGTCGAGCGCTTCCACCAGAAGGTCGCCGCGGGCGCGCGGTATGCGATGACGCAGCTGCTCTTCGATCTCGAGACGCTCGAGACATTCCGCGAGCGCATCGGTGGCGCCTGGCCCATCCCCGTACTCGTCGGCGTGTGGCCGATTCGCACGTACGAGACGCTCGTGCGCATGCACAACGAGATGCCCGGACTCGTCGTCCCGGAGCATGTGCTCGAGCGCTACCGCGTCGCCGGCCCGGCCGCGCGCGACGTCGGTCTTGCGCTCGGACACGAGCTCATCGAAGGCGCACGCAGCGTCGCGCAAGGCGTGTACGTGATGGCGCCGTTCAAGCAGCCGATGAACGTCGTCGAGCTGCTGCCGGAGCTTCAGGGGGCGCAGTCGCCGGTCGAGACCGGCACCTGACTGATCTTGTCGAGCGCGTGCATGACGATGGAGCGCGGCACGCCGTAGCCGCTCGGCGCGTCGGTGCGCGCCGCAAAGATCGTCGAGCGGACGGCGCCGGCGGCGTCCACCGCTGGACCGCCGGAGTTTCCGTGCTGCACGCGTCCTGCGATCGCGGTGATCGTGCGTGGCACGTGCCCGTGTCCGTACGCGTCTTGCGTGAGCACGACCGCGGTGCGGCCGAGGCGACCGGGGGTTACCCGCAGCGGCCCATTCTGGGGGTAGCCGAGGATCGCGACGGCGGTCCCCGGATCCGGGTTCCGGATCCGCAACGGCAGGATCGCCGGCGCGCTCTTGAGACGCAGCACGGCGACATCGTTGTGCGGATCGAACGAGACGACGTCCGCTTCGTAGAGGCGCGCGCCGAAGCCGGGGATCTGCACCGACGAGCCGTGCTCGCCCGCAACGACGTGCGCCGCGGTGACGACGAGATGGGGACCGGCGAACCAGCCACTGCCCTCGATCCCGATGCCGCACGCGGTGCCGAGGATCTTGACCACGGAGTTCCTCGCGCGGCGAATTGCCGGCCGGCTCGCGATCTCGGGGCTCGGCGGGGCCGCGGGTGCCGCAGGCCCGGTGATCGAGGGGAACGGGTCGATGCGGGAGATCAAGCCGAGCAGCCGGCTCGGGGGCACCTGCTCGTCGAGACGGCGAACGATCTCCGAGCGCTGCACCTCCCGGCGGAGCCTCGATTGGCCCGGGACGAGGAGCGCGGAGGCGCCGAGCACCCAGACGAGGGCCACACCTGTCGCGGCCCCGACGACGAGTCCGCCAACGGAATCGACGAGCCGGAACGGCGTCAGCTTCAATCCGCCGCGGATGAACGACGCGGCGATGCCGGCCACCGTCTGGAAGAGCAGCGCCCCGGCGACCGCGCCGACGAGCCCGGCGATCGGCGTCCAGGGCGAGCCCGCTCCACCGTGGAGCAGGTGCGGCGCAACACGAGAGCCGACATAGGCACCGGCGACGAGCCCGGCGAGGGAGAGCGCACTGCCGACGAGCCCGCGCCGCAGCCCGCTGAACGCAGTGAGGCCGACGAGCGCGAGCGCGATCCAATCGAGAGTCGTCAGCGCCACCGGCGCAGTGTCGCAGCACTGTCGGCGCGGCCCGCGGCTACAATGCCCGCTCGCCTGGGGGCGTAGCTCAGCTGGTTAGAGCGCCGGCCTGTCACGCCGGAGGTCGCGGGTTCGAGTCCCGTCGCTCCCGCCTTTGACGGAGGGCGGCCGCCGACTCGGCGGCCGCCCTCCGCGGCTCAGTTCAGCGCGTCGATCGTGACCAGCGCGAGGTGCACGCTGGCGGCCGTCACGTTGTCAACGGACGAACACTCGACCGCAACCGTCGAGCCGCCCCCGGTGAGCGTCTCGGGTGTGACTAACGTCAGGTTGGCGCTCGTCTGACTGGTGCCGAATGCGGTCGCGGTGCCCAAGTCTGCGGAACCGTTCACCGCGATCCGACACTTACCGACCCCGCTCGACGAGTCGTCGATAAAGGTCTGAGCCCAGACGAGATACGTGCCCGCCGGCACGTTCGCGATCGACGCCACACTCGAGTACGCCGGCGACTGTGCCACCGGAACGGAGGTCGTGCTCGTCGCGTACGCGTGGCTGAGCCCCGAGGCGCCGGTCGGCCCCTGCGGGCCGGCAGGCCCCTGCGAGCCTTGCGGTCCGGGCGCGCCCTGCGGCCCGGCCGGGCCTTGCGGCCCCTGAGCTCCCTGCGGGCCTTGCTGCCCCTGCACGTTCCAGTCGAGCGACGTCTCCGTCGACTTGCAATTCGTCACGCCCGCGTCGATCACACGGAGCGCGCCGCCCGACTTCGCATAGCACCCGTGGATCGTGCCGCCCGAACCCGGGATCGTCGCGTACGCGACACCTCCGGCGACGAGCATCGCGGCGACGGCGACCGTGCCGACAGTCCACTTACGTCTGCTCACGTCGTTCTCCTTTCATTGGAGCGGCCAGGGTGACTCGGCCGTCTCGAGGATTCGCTCGAACGGGATCGCCGCAGACTTGGCTGCCACCTGCACGGCGTCGGCGTCGCCCTCGAAGCGGCAGAGGACGACCTCGTCGGCACGGAGGAGCAGCGAGCCGAGATAACGCACGTTCTTGCCGCCGTGACTCAACTCCGCGACGCGCGCCTGAGCGCGTTCGTCGAGCGCGCTCAGGTCACGTTCGCTGACGCCCGGCCAGAAGCACTCGGCGACGTAGGTGCCTTCATCCGTCATGCGCCGACGCTAGAGCGGAAGCACGCGGGTACGTAAGCGGGGAAACCCTACGGAATCGCCCCGCGATCGATTTCGTAGGGAGTTCCCCACTATCTGCCACCGGCGCAGGCGCTTAGCGTCGCTCGCATGTTCACCTACCACTGGAGGAGACCTATGCGCACGAGGCCGACCGCAGCGATCGTGACGGGTGTCGTCGCGGTCGCGATCGTCGTAGGGCAGCTCGCGACGACCGCCGCTGCTGCCACGAACGGCCGACTGGCCGTTGGCTCGCTCACCGGCACGTGGTCGGGGACGTACGGCGGCGCCTACCACGGAACCTTCACCCTGCACTGGACACAGTCGAGCTCACGCTTGACCGGGACGATCAAGCTCTCGAGTGTCGGGAGGACGAACATCACGGGCACCGTGCGCGGCAGCACCATCAGCTTCGGAACCGTCGGCAGCGCAAGAGCGATCAGCTACTCGGGCACGGTGTCCGGCACGTCGATGTCGGGCACCTACAAGACGGGTGGCGCCGACGGCTCGTGGAAGGCGCACAAGCTGTGATTCAGGCAGGTCGGACGCGCGAGAGCCCTACGACGCCGACAGCGAGTCGAGGGCTCGTGCGAGCTGGGCGCGCGAGCGGATCCCGAGCTTGCGGTACGCACGGCCGAGATTCGCCTCGACGGTCTTGCGCGTCACGAACACCTCGGCCGCGATCGCGTCGTTCGTCAACCCGGTCGCGGCGAGGTGCGCGATCCGAAGCTCGGTCGGCGTGAGCTCGTCCGGCGCCGACCGGGCAGCGGTCCGCCGCATCTCCTCCCGAGCCCGCGCCGCCCAGGGTGCCCCGCCGAGTTGCTCGAACAGCGTCGCCGCCTGCTCGAGTGCGCCGCGCGCCTGCAGCTTCTTCTTGCCGCGGCGAAGCACTTGTCCCTGCACGAGGAGTGTGCGTGCGAGCTCGAACGGCATCGGGCAGCGTTCATGGTCGACCAAGGCCCGCTCGAGCAGCACCGCGGCCTGTTCCGGCTCGCCTTCCGCGGCGAGGATGAGCGCACGACAGCGCGCGCTCACCGCAAGGCTCCATGGAATCTGCGAGCGCGCCGCACTCGCCTCGAACTCCGCGACCAGCGCTTCGGCGCGCTCGAGGTCGGCGGCGCCAAGAGCAGCTTCGACGGCGTCGCCGTCGAGCCGCCACACCGCCGGCTCTCGAAATCCCGTCTCTGCGAGCGCCTCGACCGCCGCGACAAGGTGGGGCGCGGCCGCCCTCGCGTCACCGGCCGCGAGCTCTGCAAGACCGAGCGCTCGCTCCCACAGCATGCGCCCGATCGGTTCCTCGACGCCGCCGGCTTGGAGCGCGGCACGTACCGCGTCGACGCGGCCGTAGTGCGCGTCGACGTACGCCCGCCAAACGTTGCTCGCCCCCACACTGATGCCGGTCAGCTGGAAGAGCTCGTGCGTCTGGTCGCCCAGCGCGGCGGCGATGCTCCAGTTCCCAGACCAGCACTCGAGGAGCGTGCGGTTGAGCAGGATGTTGGCGAGCGACGACTCGTCGCCCTCGTCGAGCGCCGCACGCTCCGCAAGCTCGAGGTAGCCGCGAGCGCCGGCGAAGTCGTCGACGTAGCGGAGCCACTGGCCGAGCTTGAACGGGACGCGCGCGTCGACCGCCACGGGCGGCGACGCGGCAGCTTCAAGCTCGAGCGCGCGCTCTGCTCCCTGACGGTCGAGACCGTGGCCGAGGAAGAGGTCGGCGCGGACTCGTGCGGAAAGTGCAGTCGCGATGAGGGCGGAGTCCGCATCCGATTGGACCTCGAGGATCTCGAGCGATGCGCGCGCTGCCTCGGCGGCCCGCGGCAGATCGCTCGTCGCCCCGTGCATGGCGATCGAGGCGAAGAGACGCGCGCGCAGCAGCGGGTCGGCCGCGTCACGTAGCGCACGCTCCGTGAGCCGTACCGCCGCCGACTCACCGCAGCGCCAATACTCGATCTCAGCCAGCGAGAGCGACGCGCGAGCGCAAAGGTCGCCTCCGGGAAGCGTCTCTATGAGCTCCTCGAGCACCTGCGCCGCGCGCTGAAAGTCGCCGGCGAGATACAGGTGGTCCGCGAGCTCGAACCGCAGGCTCGTGAGAGTCGGGCTGCCTACGGGCGTGAGCTGCAATGCGAACTCGACGAGCTCCGCCGCTGCCTCAGGGGCTCCCCGCGCGCGCGCGGCTCGCGCTGCTGCCTCGAGCTCACGCGCCGTCGCCTCGTCGGGAGCCGTCGAAGCTAGTGCAAGATGGCGGGTGCGTTGCTCTGGGTCGTCCACCACGGCGGCCAGGGCACGGTGTACCTCGGTGCGCGCAGGCGCTGACGCCGACTCGTAGACGGCCGATGCGAAGAGTGGATGCGTGAATGTGATCACGCCGCCCACACCGACCGAGACGAGCCCCGCGTCCTCGGCAGGCGCAAGCGCCCCGATCTCGACAGTGGCCGCGTCGGGATGCGCGAGCGCTGCAGCGCGCAGGAGCGCGTCCCGAGTCACCGTCGGAAGTGATGCGATCCGGTCTGCCGCCAGCGTGCGGAGATCGTCGGGCACGGGCAGACGTCCACCCATGGGCTGCATGTCGCCACGGGCGAGCAAGCGCGCGATCTCCAGCGCGAAAAACGCGTTGCCGCGCGAGGCCTCCGCGAGGCGTACGAGCGTCGGGCGCGAAAACGTGACGCCGAGCTGCTCGCTGACGATCCGCTGGAGCGCGGCGACAGAGAGCGGCCCGAGCTCGAGCTGCCGCGAACGGACCCCGACGAAGTCCGGGCGGCTCGCGTCCGCGCGACGCGATGCGATCAGGCGGACGGGCCGGTCGTCGAGACGCCGCAGCGCGAACTCGAGCACCGAGGCCGACGGCGGGTCGAGCCACTGCGCGTCGTCAACCGCAACGAGCACCGGACCCCGCGACGTGAGCTCGCGGAGCACTGACAGGAGCGCTGTTCCGACAAGCCGGCGTCCGGGCGAACGGCCCGCGGCGGCGCGGAGAAGAGCGACGTCGAGTGCCTCCGCCTGAGGCGTAGGCAGCGTTCCGAGAACATCGGCGTCGACGGCGGTCAGGAGATCGGTCAAGCCCGCGAACGAGAGTCGCGCCTCCGACGCGGCGGGCCGCGCCGACAGCACAGGAAGGCCCAGCTCGCCCCCGCGTCGCACCGCAGCCTTCCATACCGTCGTCTTGCCGATCCCGGCCTCGCCAACGAGCTCGAGCGCTGCAAAGCCGGCCTCGTCAGCAGCCAGGAAGCTCTCGATCACGGCGATCTCGGGCTCTCGCCCGACGAGGCCGGCCATAGACCGAGCCTACAATCGTGTCGCGGATCTTGATGGGGTGTCCAACGCGGGTTCGAGTCCCGTCGCTCCCCGCTATTGGAGTACCTGCTCGTTCAGGCGGTCGCGCATGTGGCGGCGGAATCTCAGCCAGGCTTACTTGATCTTCGTGAGCAGATACCGCGCGACGGTCTCGAGCTGGTCGTACGAGAGGTGATGCCCGCCGTTGTTACCGGCCCACATTTGGAAGAGCGTGGATCCCTTCTGGACGACGATGTAGTCGTTGAACTCCACCGCCTGATCGCCGAAGCCGGCGAGAGGCGTGGCGTGGCAGTCGCGAGGATCGGGGACCGTGCCGCCGGCGATCGGCGCGCCGCAATACTTCCCGTCGGCCGGCGGGTGCGAATAGACCTTCCACTCCCGTGCGACGAGGGCCTTCCCTGCCGCGGTCTTCCCCGAGAAGATACTGAGGGTGGAATCGGCAGCCTGAGCGTTGCCGACGAGGGCGCCATCGACCGGCGGTTGCGCCCATCCGTTGTACCCGCAGAACGAGGCGCCCTCCGCGACCGAGCGGGAAGAGGCGAGCGTGAACGTGCCGCCGGTCAGCGCAGCGAGGCGCGACGGCGGAACCAGCTTCAGGCAGTTGTACTGGACAGCCGTCGCGGACTTCGGCGTCGACCCTGCGGCCTCCGCCGACGCGAGCGACACTCCCCAACTCGCACACGCAAGCAGCACGACGAGGATGACAGGGACGTTTCGGGGCGCGAGCTGCTTCAAGGGTGACCTCTCGTGGGCGTTCGGACGGAGACGGCCCTTCGCAGGCTTCGCTCGCTGTCGGTATCGCCAACCCCGGTCCCGATCTTTAGTGCTCGGCCGCCTCACCCGGAGGGCCGAGCGCGTTGCGTGCTTACTCTCCCGCCATCTCCGCGAGCACCTCGTAGATGACGGCCATGTCGCGGTCCGCGTAGCCCATCGCGCTTGCGGCGGTGAAGAGTTGCTTGGCGACGGCCGCGGCGGGAATCGGAACGCCGAGCGAGTCGGCGGCGTCCAGCGCCAGGTGGAGGTCCTTGCGCATCAGGTCGACGTCGAAGAGGGCCTGCTCCGGCAGGTCGAGTACGAATGGACCCCGGGTCTTCAACATCGGCGAGCCCACGACACTGCTCGTGAGGATGTTGACGGCGAGCGCACGGTCGATCCCGCCCCGTTCGGCGAGCAATACGCCTTCGCTGAACGCAAACATCTGCTCGGCGAGGCTGATGTTGACGGCGAGCTTCATCAGCAGCGCCTGACCGTTCTCGCCGATCCAGGTCACGCACGCACCGAGCTCCTGCAGGATCGGCTCGACCTGTGCGAAGGCGGCCTCGCTGCCTCCTACCATGATCGCGAGCGTCCCGTCCTCAGCTGCGGGAAGACTGCCGGAGACGGGCGCGTCGAGCAGCTCAGCCCCGACCGCTCGTACGCGCTCTGCGAGCTCGCGGCTCTTCGCAGGACTGACGGTACTCATATCGACCCAGATCGAGCCGGCACGCAGGCCGGCGAGGATTCCGTCTGGACCGGTGGCCACTGCCTCGAGCGCCTCGTCGTCCCTGACCATGGTGAAGACGACATCTGCGGTTTCGGCGGCCTCGCGTGGCGTGCTGCACCAGATCAGCCCGTGGTCGACGACGAGCGATGTGCCCTTGGCCGCCGTTCGATTAGTGCCGCGTACCGGGTACCCGGCCGCAAGCAGTCGAGTCGCGATCCGGCTGCCCATCGCACCGAGCCCGACGAACCCGAGTGTGGTCATCGGGACGTCACCAACTCTAAGTAGACCGATCGTTCCACTTTTGGTTATGATATAGACAGGTCGGTCTGCTACGCAAGTCACAAGGAGCCGGTTTGATCCACGAAGCGTTTCTCTATTCCACGGACGACGAATATGCAGCGGTGCTGGCGCCGTTCCTGTCGGAGGCGGTCCTCGCCGGCCAGACTGCGATCGCGGTCACGAGCGCCGAACGGATCCGGCTCTTGCGAGAGGCGCTTGGCGACGACCAGCGCGAGGTCTCGTTCTTCGACGCGGATGAGTGGTACGGCAGGCCGGGGGCGACGCTCGCGGCCTGGCGGGCCGAGCTCGACGCCCACGCCGGTGCAGAGCCCGTGCGCGCGGTCGGCGAGGTCGCGTTCACCGGCGATGAGGCAGCCGACACGCGCTGGACATCGTACGAGTCGCTCCTCAACCGCGCGTTCGCGGACCGGTCGGCCTGGATCGTGTGCCCGTACGACACGCGCAGGCTGCCCGAACAAATCGTCGCCGACGCGCGGCGCACGCATCCGGTCGTCTCGACCGGGGTAGGCCGTGCACCGAGCCCCGCGCACTTCGCCGGGCACGAGCTCGCTGCGAGCCTCTCGCCGAGCGTCGCTCGTGCGGGTGCCGAGCTCGGCGCAGCAGCGACGATCACGGCCGGAGGCGACCCGCTCCGTCTGCGGCGCGCCGTCACCTGGTCGGCTCGTTCCGCCGGTCTCTCTACAGACGTTGTCGAGGATTTGATCCTGGCCGTCGGCGAGGTCGCGTCCGGCTACACGAGCGCGACGGTCCGCACGGGTCGCGCCGGCGGAGAGTGGTTCTGCGAGACGGAAGCCGTCGGTCGCGCATCCAACGGCCTACCGTTCGACGAGAACGGCCTCGGGGTTCTGATCGGCCGGCTGATCTGCAATCGCGTCGAGGTCGACCACGGCAGAGGCAGCGTGCTCGTTCGGTTCGTCTTCGGCGTGCCGAGAGCGAGCCCGAGTGAGCGCATCCTCGCTGCCTGCACGGAGCTCTTCGCGGAGAACGGCGTGCGCGCAACCGGGATCAACGCGATCATCGCCCTGGCGGGAGTCGCCAAGGCGACGTTCTACGCGCAGTTCGCGTCAAAGAACGACCTCGTCATCGCCTGGCTGCAGAGCTCGCCGGTGCAGTGGTTCGACAGCGTGCGCGCGGAGCTCGAGGCGCGAACGCCGTCGGCCGCGGAGCGTCTGACCCTGTTGTTCGACCTGCTCGGCGAGTGGCTCGCCGCCGACGAGTTCCACGGGTGCCAAATCCTCAACACAGCCCTGGAGGCCCGGCGTGTGGATCCGACCCTCGTGGAGCTCCAGAGCGAGATCGAGGAGTACCTGCGGTCGACCGCGCGCGCAGCCGGTCTCGCCGATCCCGACGGCCTCGCTGCCCAACTCCTCGTTCTCGTCACCGGAACGATCACTATCGCAACGGCGCGTCGGTCCGCCGATTTCGTCGAGGCAGCCCGCCTCGCCGCGGACAGCCTCGTCGCCGCTCAGCGATAAGGCGCTCCCGTTCCGCGGCACCGCACTCAGGCCGGGCTTCTCTGCGGTCGTGGCATGCTCGACCGCTGCAGAGCGCCGTTGGCGATCGTCAGGTCGACCTCGGCCTTACCGACGTTGTGGCGCGTGTCGGACGCGAACACCTCGAGGTGGTACGTGCCGTCGGGGAATGCCGTCGTGTCGAGCGCGTGCACGAGCCAGTAGACGTAGTGGCCCGGTCGGTGCGGTTTGTTCTGGTAGGTGCCCGGAGCGTACGTCCAGTCATAGACGACGTTGGGCGGGAGATCGAATTCGAGGCTCACGGCGATGGTCGACTCGACCACGGCGCCGTTGGCGTCGACCAGGTCCGACCAGATCGTCGCCGGCGCAACCCGTGCGACGTCCCACGGCGACGGCGGCACGATCGGGGGCGTGTCGTACACCTCCGCCGTGACGTCGATCGAGCCGGAGACTTGCCCTCCTTCGGCCACCGAGCCATCGAACCTCGTGACGTTCACCGACGCAACGGTGGGCACGGTGTGATCGTAGAACGGGGCGAGTGCACCGTTGCGAAGCGGGTTGCGATACGAGCCGCGGATGCTTTCGGCGAAATGCACGTGTCCCCAGCCGGGGAGGACGTAGCCGATCAACTGGTGCAGGCGCACGTGCATCCCGCTGCGCACGACCGGCAGCACGTGCCAATACCCGAACCGCCGGCCGGACGCCCGGCCGATGGTGATCGACGACAGATGGCGACGGACGACGACGCCGGGCTCGACCGAATACACGGGAGTGCCGTCACGAGCGACGATGTCGACGCCGAAGTGAAACGCGGACAGCTGGCCCTCGGCATCCAGGTGGTAGCGCGGGTCGCCGAACGTCCCCCGGATCGCGTGCTGCTTGTGAAACGGCTTCACCGGCCAGCTGTACGCCGACGCGCACGGAGCCAGGGCGAGCGCCGTCAGCACCATGGAGATCGCGACGCAGCGGCGCATTCGCTGGAGTTGTAGCCGCTAACCGGGCCGAGAAAACGGCGGCTCCGCCGCCGCGTCGTCAGAAGAGCGCCAGCTCGCGGACTGCGTCGGCGATCCGGTCACGGCTCGGAAGTGTCGCTTCCTCGAGCGGCGGACTGAAAGGAATCGGCCAGAAATGTGCCCCGACGCGGCCTACCGGCGCGTCGAGATCCGTGAAGAGCTCGCCAGCGAGCCTCGCTGCAAGCTCCGCCGCCACGCCGTAGCGGCAATAGTCCTCGTGCGCGATCAGGCAGCGTCCCGTCTTGGCGACGGATGCGGCAACGCTCTCGAAGTCGAGCGGACAGAGCACGCGGAGATCGATCACCTCGCAGTCGATCCCCTCGTCGGCGAGCGCGGCGGCCGCATCGAGGGCCAGATGCAGGGTTGCCCCGTACGAGACGACCGTGACGTCCTCGCCTGCGCGCCGCGTGATCGCGCCCGCGAGCGGGGCCGCGCTGTTGTAAAGGAACTCCCCTTTGACGCGCGTGTAGAGACTCTTCTGCTCGAAGAAGAGCACGGGATTGGGATCCGCGATCGCAGCGCCGAGCAGAAGCCCCGCATCTTCCGCCGTCGCTGGGCAGACGACCTTCAACCCTGGCGTTCGCAGGAACCACGCCTCGGGATTCTGCGAGTGAAACGGTCCGCCGGCGAATCCTCCAGCAGCAGGCGCCCGGATCACGATCGGTACGGGGGTTCGCGCGCGGAAGTGCATCTTCGCGGCCGTATTGACGATCGCGTTCATGCCGCTCGTGATGAAGTCGCTGAACTGAAACTCGACGACAGGCCGCATGCCGTCCAATGCCATCCCGACGGCCGCGCCGGTGAACGCAGCCTCGGAGATCGGCGTGTCGATCACACGGTCGCCGCCGAACTCGGCCTGTAGACCGAGCGTCGCGCGAAACGCGCCTCCGCCGCCGCCAACGTCTTCGCCCATGAGGACGACTCGCTCGTCTTCGCTGAGCGCAGTCCGCAGCGCGAGGCGGATCGCCTCCACATACGTCACGACGTCGGTCATGCGGCGAAGAGACTCGACTCGAGCTCGTCCAGCGGCGGATAGGAGGCAGCGAGCGCATCCTGCAGGCCCGCCTGCACGTCCTCGTCGATTCGCGCATCAAGCTCCTCCTGGTCGGCCGGCGTCCACCCAAGCACGCGCTCCGCATGCTCGCGCCATCGCAGCAGAGGATCGCGCGCCTCCCACGACTTCAGCTCCGCCTCGGGGACGTATCGCTGATCGTCATGCGCCCCGTGTCCGTGCATCCGAAACGTGAAGAGCTCGACGAGCGACGGCCCCGCGCCTGCCCGAGCGTGATCGAGCGCAGTACTGACGAGCGAGTGAACCTCGAGCACGTCGTTGCCGTCTCCTGACCACGACGGGATGCCATATCCGGCAGCTCTCGATGCGATCTCCGGCACGGCGAGGTACTTCGCCTCGGGTGTCATGTAGGCGTACCCGTTCCGCTCGACAATGACGACGAGCGGTGCTTTCCAGAGCGCGGCGAGATTCAACGTCTCGTGGAAGACGCCCCCGGCCGACGCGCCGTCACCGCAAAAACCGATTGCCGCCGACGTCTCGCCTCGGCGAACGCGGGACACAGCAACGCCCATGCCCACCGGCAGCATCTCCGGCAAGTGGCTGATCATCGGAATGGTTCCGCGGTCGAACGCGCCAAGATGAATGTTGCCGTCCCGCCCCTCCATCGGCCCGCCGGCTTTGCCGAGGTAATGCCTGAACATCTCGGCGCTCGTCACGCCGCGCACCATGTGCACGCCCATGTCGCGGATCAGCGGGCACGCGATGTCACGCGGGGCCATCGCGAGCGCCGCCCCGACCGACGTCGCCTCTTGACCGCGCCCGTCGTAGAACGAGCCGGGCAGCCGCCCCTGGAGATAGAGGCTCCTGCCGGCCGACTCGACCGCTCGGATGAGATGCAGCCAGAAGCCCGCATCGCGGACCAGCGACTCGTCGTGCTTCACGTCGTCGTCAGCCTTTCTCAACGAGAAGCCGCGGGACAAGCCTTACCGCATTGCTCGACTCGACTCGCGCGATCTCGGGTTCGGAGAGCTGGGAGAAGGCGACCCGAAGATCGATGTCGGCATCCGGGAGATACGGCCAGTCCGTCCCGAAGACGATCTGGTCGAGCGCAACGAGCTCACGCGTCGCGGCGAGGGCTGTCGCGTTCATCGACAGAGCGGTGTCGTAGAAGAGGCGGCCGAGGTACTCGAGCGGTCCACGCGGCACCCGTTCGAGCAGCTGCGGATCGCGTTCGACGAGCGAGGCGATTCGATGCGCGAGAAACGGAACGGCGCCGCCCATGTGCGCGAGCTGGATCCTCATATTCGGACAGCGCTCGAGCGTGCCGGAATACAGCATGCTGACGGCCGCACGCGTCGTTTCGAACGGCAGCTCCACGAGCCAGGGTGGATACGGATGGCCGACGGGGAGCGACGCGAGGGCCGGATGGATGAAGACATATGCCGCGCGACGGTCGAGCTCGTCGAGAACTTCGGCGAACGCCGACTCACCGATGTAGACACCAGCGACGCTCGACGGGAGCACCACACCGTCGAGGCCGAGCTCGTCGAGCGCGTAGGCCAGCTCGAGTTGCGCTGCATCGACGTTCGGCAGCGGCAGACACGCGAGCGCAGCGAAGCGCGAGGGATCGGCGCGAACGATCTCCGCCCCGGCCTCATTCACCATGCGCGCCAGCAGCGTTGCCTCGTCCTCGTCGCCGAAGAACACACCCGCCGCGGCCGAGAGAACCGTCGCGTCAACGTTGTACCGCCACATCGCGTCCTCGGTCTGGTCGAGCGACCACGCGGGAACGGTCTGCCCCACGGGGTACCGCATGAGCTCCTCGCGATACGCAGGCGGCGCGAAGTGCGCGTGTAGATCAGCCCGCATCTAGCCGGTCCGTCGGATTGCGGTCGCCTCGATCTCGAGCAGCAGGTCCGGGAGGACGAAGCTCGCTCCACCGACTGCCGTGCTCGCGCAGAGGCTGCCCGGCATGACCTCCCTGCGAATCGCCGAGAACAGCGGGATGTCGCCGGCGTCGGCGAAGAACGCCGTCATGCTGACGATGTGATCCAGGCTCGACCCCGCGGCGTCAAGAGCGAGTCGGAGATTGTCGAACGCCTTCTCCGCCTGCTGTCGGAAGTCGCGCGACACGACCTTCCAGTCTTCGTCGATGCCGGTCTGCCCTGCAACGAACACGAAGTCGCCCGCGACGACGCACTGCGCGAACCCGAGGCCTGCCGTATCGGCAAGCCCCGGCACCGGAACGATCTCCTTCTTCAGCATCATGACCCCTCTCGTTCGTAGTCCAGGAGTACGGCGAGAACGTCCGCGGGACTCGAGTCGATCAGCGCG
>Ga0193728_1000438_pt1 | contig 20007 bp, 14 predicted proteins | sample U1c1metaG_FD_143037 | JGI IMG/M metagenome (GOLD analysis project Ga0193728, IMG submission 143037) | Soil microbial communities from a riparian zone of the East river system, Colorado, United States - U1c1 | ecosystem: Environmental > Terrestrial > Soil > Riparian zone | place: USA: East River...
CAGCGCGCGCACTTGATCGACGAAGCAACGCGCGCACGCGCCGCCGCGCAACCGATCGTGCTCGCGCGCGCTCGTTCGGCGTACGGCACGATCGTGCCGTGGTACGCGGAGCAAGTTCGCAAGCTCGTCAAGGGCGCGATGCCCGACGAGCTCGCACGTGGCGGCCTCGTCGTCGAGACCGCGGCCCTCCCCGCTCTCGGCACCGACCTCGCGCGCGACGTCGTCGCCTACGCGCCGAAGTGGGCGGGCAAGGATCCGCGCGGTAATCCGATCGATCCGCAGCTCGGCGCGCTGCTGTGGGATCATACGACCGGCTACGTCGAGGCGCTCGTCGGCGGCACGCTGTGGGGCAAGCACGGCAAGGCCGACGAGTTCGACCGGATGACGCAGAGCTGCCGCCAGCCGGGCTCGGCGTTCAAGCCGATCGTGTACGGCGCGGCGCTCGACCGCGGCGCGATCACGCCCGGCACCGCGCTGCGCGATGCACCGATCGCCGAATACGACGAATCCACGAACACGCACTGGAAGCCGCACTCGAGCGGCAAGTTCCGCGGCGTCGTGCTCGTGCAGGACGCGTTCGCCGCGTCGCTCAACGCGCCCGCGATCGACGTGTTCGATCGCGTCGGCGCACAACCGATCGTCGCGCTCGCGAAGAAGCTCGGCATCACGAGCAAGCTCGAAGAGGTCCGCCCGCTCGCACTCGGTGCGTCGTGCGTCAAGCCGATCGAGCTCGCGCGCGCGTTCGCGATCATCGCGCGCCGCGGTTGGGCGGTGTCGCCGCGGCTCGCGGTGCGCGTGCGACGCGGCCGCGAGATCCTGTTCGACGCCGCTGTGCCGGAGGATCCAACACTCGATCAAGCGCGGCGCTTCGATCGCCTCGCCGCGACCGCGGGCGCGGATCCGGCCGAGCGCGTCGGCGCCGATGGAGGCCAGCTGCTCGACGGCAAGATCGCGTTCCAGCTCCTCGACATGATGTCGGCAGTCGTCGCGCGCGGCACCGCGGCCGCGGCCGGCGCCACGCTCGGCCGACCCGCCGCTGGCAAGACCGGCACGACGAACTCGAACACCGATGCGTGGTTCGTCGGCTTCACCGGCCGCGAGCTCGGCGCCGTGTGGATCGGCTTCGATGACCCGGTCACGAAGCTCGGCAGCGAAGGCGATGGCGCGCATGCCGCGCTCCCGGTGTGGCTGCGTGCGATGCGCGGCGCGGAAGGCGATCGCCCGCGCGTCGCGATGCCCGGCGAACCGCCTTCGGGCATGGAGCGTGCGACGATCGACCGCGAGACGGGCCTGCTCGCGCCGGCCCACACGGGTGGGCTCGAATTGTGGTTCCGCGCGGGCACCGCACCGACGGAGACCTCGGGGCAACCTGGCACCTCACCTACGGACTTCGGGCAGACCTCCCGCGAGTTCTGAAAGTGCTATCGTTCGTAGGTGTTTGGCATCGGAGGCAGCGAGATCCTCGTGATCTTGATTGTCGCGCTCCTGTTCTTGGGGCCCGACAAGCTTCCCGAGGTCACCAAACAGATCTCGAAGGGCATTCGCGACCTCAAGAAGCAATCGCGCGTGCTCCAGCAAACCATCGAGAACGACGAGCATATTGGCGGGGCGATCCGCGACTTGAAGAGCGCGCTACGCGGTGACGAGATCCAACCGCGGCCGATCAAGAAGAAGGTGATCGTCGATGCCGAGGCGACCGAGAACAAGATCGGCGGCGACAAGCCCGCGGAGCTCGCTCCTCCCGAGGCCAAGCCCGATGCCGCCGATGCGGCAAAGGCGAGCGACGTCGCCACCGAGGTGATCAACCAGGCCGCCGCGGCGCACGAGGCCAATCCGCCCGCGGAGCCCGCGCAACCGGTGTCGCCGCGCATGCCGGCGCTCGTGGGCGAGCCCGATGCCGACAGCGCGGACCTCAAGGGCACGCTCGAGGCCGGTGAGCTCGCCGCGCTGATCAAGAAGCCTCCGGGAGAGACGGCAGCACGCGGCCAGGCCGCGCCCGTATCCGACGATCCGAAGCTGAAGCATGGCTGACGACGACGACGACAAGAAAGACGAGGCGGAGCTCGAGGGTGGGCGCATGCCGTTCCTCTCGCATCTCGTCGAGCTGCGTGACCGCCTGCGCAACGCCGCGATCGCGTTCGTGCTCGCGTTCCTCGTGTGCTGGTACTTCGCCGAGAAGATCTTCGCGTGGCTGACCTCGCCGGTGTTCAAGATCCTCTACGCGCACTGCAACACGAACTATCAGGAGCTCTGGCACCAGGCGTTTGGTGTGACGATCCCGACGTCGATCTCGAACATCGTCCTCGCGCAGGGCGCCGGCAACAACTGGCGGTGTACCGGGCACGGCCTCTCCGGCCCCGACAACTGGGGCTTCCAGAAGATGATCTTCACGGGTCTCACCCAGCCGTTCTGGGTGGACATGTCGATCGGCCTCTGGGCCGGGATCTTCGTCGCGTCGCCGCTGATCTTCTATCAGCTGTGGAAGTTCATCGCGCCCGGGCTCTACAAGCGCGAGCGCCGCTACACGGTCACGTTCGCGTGCTTCAGCGCGGTGTTCTTCGTGTGCGGCGCGCTGTTCTGCTTCTACTTCGCGATGCCCGCGCTGCAGAATTTCTTCCTCGGCTACAACAGCGAGACCTTGGGCTCGATGTTGACCATGTCGGAGTACCTCGACATCACGCGCGACTCGATGCTCGCGTTCGGCGCGATCTTCGAGATGCCGCTCTTGATCTACTTCCTCGCGATGGTCGGCCTCGTCACCCATCGCAGCCTGTGGAAGTTCAGCCGCTGGTTCATCGTGCTCGCGTTCATCATCGGTGCAGTGCTCACGCCGGGTCCCGACGTGGTCTCCCAGTTCATGATGGCGACCCCGATGATCATCCTCTACTACACCTCGATCTTGCTCGCCTGGCGCGTCACGGTGAAACGCGAGCGCAAGGCGAAGGCCCTCGAGGACAAGTACCAGTAGCGGCGGCCGCTAGCGCCGCTTCTTCTTCTTCGCCGAGCGCTCGGTCACTTCTTTTTGCGGCGCCTGCCAGCTCGTGGCGGTGCCGTGGTGCGCGACTCCGAGATGAAGCCGGCGCGAGGACCACGAACCGATCGCGATCTTGGGACGCTTGATTCCGAGCTGCATAGTCGAGCCTAGGAGCCACCGATCGGAGCGGGCAACTTTCGAGTCGGCTTTCTGCGCGGGAGAGATCTCTCCAGGATGTGCGATGATGGCGGCGGGATGGCCCTCTATCACGTCTTCGTGGATGGAGCCGCGGATGCTTCGTCCGCGGGCAAGGACAAGCTCGCCGCCGCGGTCGCCGCACACTACGGCCTCCCGGTCGCGGATCTCCAGGCGCGGATCGCGAGCGGGCGATTTCGCGTCAAGGGCAACTGCGATCGCGCGACCGCCGACTCGTACATCCGCGACCTCACCGCACTCGGCGCGCGTTGCTCGCTCGAAGAAGCGTCGCCGGCGAACGCCGCGAAGACGCCGCTGCCGTTTCCGGCGGTGCCGGGACCGGGTGGGCAACCGCCGGGACGTCCGTCGCAAAGCGCGTTGCCCCCGCGCCAGACCACGCCACCCGCGACGGCCCGCACGGCAACACCGCCCAAAGGCTTCCAGAGCGGTCTCGCGGCCGCGTTCTCCGGCGCGCAACAGGTCGATAACCTCGGCGCACTCGACGAAGGCGCACTGTTAAACCTGTCGTCGGTCGACGGCAAGGACGATGCGCCGCCGCAGACCGCATTCGCGCCACCGCCGGCGGCAGCACCGGTGAAACCGGACGGGAAGGCCAAGCCCGCCGCGCCTGCGAAGCCGAAAGACGAGCCGATCGACATGTTCGCGCCGCCGGATGCCGACGACGCGAACTTCCAGGTCGACCTCGCGCCCGAGGAGGTCGCGCGCGCGGCGAAGAAGCAGGCGAGCATCCCGCCCGAGACCGCACCGATCGAGCCGCGCGCGTCGCGCCCATCGCTGCAGGTTCCCAACGACCGCGCGTCGCGCCCATCGCTGCAAGTCCCCAACGACCGCGCGTCGCGCCCGTCGCTGCAAGCGCCGAACATGCCCGCCGCGACCGGCCTGCGCGATCCGAAAACCCGGCTCGTGCTCGGCGTGCTGATCGCGATCGTGCTCGGCTTCGTTCCGGCGCACTTCATCGCGCATGCTCAGGAGAGCTCGGCGTTCTCCGCGGTCGACGCGAACGTCCTCGCCGTGCAGCACGACGTCGCGACGCCCGAAGACTTTGCCGCGCTCGAGACGTTTCGCGCCGGTCAGCTCGCGCGCAAGCACGACGAGCGCCGCAACATCGCGCTGCTCGCGATGCTGATCTGGGCCGCGGTCGGCGGCGGCATCGCGTACGTCTGGTTCCGCCGGATCCCGTGGGACCGCGAACCGGCGGCGTAGACGCGACGACTCCATCGTTACGATCCGGCTCGGCACGTACGGCGAGCTCGATCTCGGCAGCGAGCACGCGCTCGACGCGAGCCCGATCGATCCCACGCAAGCGCCGATCCCGGGCGGCCGCAACGCGTGGAGCTTCAACGTCGGGGTGCGCTATGCGGTACCGGTCGCGCGCGACGTGTTCATCGGTCTCGGCATCGAGAGCGTCGCGTGGACGCTGCCGTACGTCGAGTATCGCTCGTGCGTCGAGAACTGCGACGGCGTGCCGCAACAGGAGCGCGACAGCGGCACCGACAACCTGTGGAGCCTCGCCGCCGACATCACGCCGACGTACCGGAGCGGCGATCTCACGTTGTTCGCCGGTCTGCACATCGGTCCGAACCCCACGATCCAGCGCAAAGGCGCCGAGGTCGGCGCGATCGACTACGACTCCGACCTCGCGCTCGGCCCGACGAGCTACGTCGTCCACGCCGGCGCCGAGTACAAGCTCGGACCGATCTCGTTACTCGCGCAGATCCAGGACGACCTCGGCGGCGACCCGGTGTCGTACGGTCCGAGCTTCGGCTTCGCGGTCGCGGGACGCCTGCTCGACAAGTACAGCGCGAAGTACTTCACGACGCCGCAACTGCCGTATCACGATTAGTTGTCGTCGGTCGGCGGCGGGACCTTGCTCGACGCATCGTCGTAGCCCTCCCGCGCGCGCTTGTTATCCGGATCGAGCTGCAGTGCCTTCTTGAAGTTCTCGGCCGCGACCGAGTTCTGGCCGCTGTTCAAGTACGCCTCGCCGAGCAGCGTGAACACGTTCGAGCTCTTCGGCGCGAGCCGCGCAGCTTTCTTCAGGTGCGCGATCGCGTCGCCGAACAAGCCTTGGCGCAGCGCGATCTCGCCCATGCCGCTGACGGCGGCGACGTTCTTGGCGTCGAGCTCGAGCGCCTTCTTGAAGCTCGCGGCCGCACCCGCGGTGTCGCTCGACGCCATCTGCTGCTGGCCGAGGCCGGCGTAGAACTCGGCCTTCTTTTCCGGCGACGCGGCATCTCCCGGATCGGCAACCGGATCGCTGCCGCCGGTGCCGTACGGATCCTGCGGACCACCGGTGACCGTGCCGCTGTTGGGCTTGTTCGTCGTCGTCGGATTGGTGGCGGTCGTCGTGCTCGCGCTACCGGTCCCGGCGGTCGGCGTATGCCGGCGCGAGCCATCGTCGACGCCGAAGTCGAAGTCGCTCGGGCCGCCCTTGCGATCGTGATCGTGCGAGCCGGCGGTCGCGACGTGGGTCGTCGGCGCGGTCGTGATCGGATGCGCGGCCGCGACCACGGGATGAGACGGCGTGGTCGGATGCGCCGGCGCGACCGCGACCTGTGCCGCGGACCCAGATCCGGCGCTCTCCACGATCGCGACGCTCGCGTCGGGCGTATTGTCGATCACCAGCGACGGCGCGGCGTCACTCGTGATCGTCGCGATCGGCTGCACGGGCGCGAGCGGTGGCGGCTTCACCGGGTTGTCGCCGCCGCGCGTGAGCGCGAACGCGAGCCCGCCGCCGATCACACCGACGCCGAGCAGCGCGAACAGCACGAGGCCGCGGCGATTGCGCGCCGGCGTGTCGTACAGCGACACGTCGGTCGAGCTCGGCGAGATCAACTTGCGCGCCTTCTGCGCCTTCTGCTTCTGGCGCGCGCGATCCGCCGTGTCGTTGAAGTCGTCGTCGTCGTGGTGGTGCGCAGCGGCCGCGGCGCGCTCGCCCTCTTCGTACCAGCTCGCGCTCGACTCGCCGAGGCTGCCCTGCGAGCTCGCACGCTTCGCACGCGGCTCGGCGACGATCGGCGGCTTGACGCGCTCGATCTTGTCGGTCGGCTCGTAGCGGCGATCTTCGATCGCACCGGCGACCGCCGGCTGGGCATGGACGACCGGAACGACCGGCACACCGACCTCCGGGGTGCCGGTGCGCTTGCGCTCGACGGGCGCCTCGACGGCGACGGCCGCGGCCGGCGGTGCAGCGACCGGCGCGGGCGGCAGCGGGGGGAGCTCGCGCTGCGGCATGTGCTCGCGCGGCGAATCCGCCGGCGACGTCATGCCCATCTTCTGCATCACGCGCGACACCGACGGCGGCGGGATGCTCTCGCGCCGGCGCGCGATCTCGTCCTCCATCACCTCGCCGGTCTCGAGCCCGCGGCGCAGCGCTTCGACCATGCGCGTGGTCGTCGCGAACCGATTGACCGGATCCTTCGCGAGCATCTTCGCGACCGACGCTTCCATCCACAGCGGGACGCCCGGGCGGCGCGTCGGCAGCGGCGCGGGAATGTCGGTGACCTGCTTGGTCAGGATGTCGAACACGCGGTTCCCGGTGAACGGCGGCTGGCCGGTCAACATCTCGTACGCGACGCAGCCGAGCTGGTAGATGTCGGCGCGCCGATCGATCCGATCGCCGCGCGCTTGCTCGGGCGACATGTAGCGCGGATCGCCGAACGTCATGCCGAGGCTGGTCGACGCGGCCTGCGCGTCGGTCTCGACGAGCTTCGCGAGCCCGAAGTCGAGCAGCTTGACGAAGTTCGCCTTGCCGCGGCGCACCGCGAGGTAGACGTTGCGCGGGCGCAGATCGCGATGCACGTAGCCGATCGCGTGCGCCTCCATCAGCGCCTCGCCGACCTGGATCAAGATATCCGCGGTGCGCTCGACCGACAGCGTGGTCTCGCGTGCGAGCACGTGATCGAGCGTCTCGCCCTCGAGTAGCTCCATCGCGAGGTACAAGCGGCCGTCGGGGATCCGGCCGAAGTCGTGGATCTCGACGATGTGCTCGTTATCGATCTCGGCGACGGTCGTCGCCTCGCGCCGAAACCGCTCGACCGCGAGGTCATCGCGCGACAGCTCGTTGTGGAGCACCTTGATCGCGACCTTGCGCCGCAACGTCACGTGCTCCGCGCGATAGATCGTGCCGGATCCGCCTTGCCCGATCAGCTGTTGGACCAGGAACCGATCACCGAGCAGCTTGCCGATCAACGGATCGGCGGTGCTCTCTTCTCGCAGCTTGGGCCGGCCGCAGTTCGGGCAGAACAGAGCGTTCTCCGCATACGCGTGCTTGCAGCCTTCGCAGGTGATCGGCGCCGTGGTCATGTCATGAGCGGGCATAAGTCGCCTGACGGACGACCAAATCGAGCATAGCGCGGGTTGGGGCCCGAGCAATCGCCCTGTTCGTTACGACTTGTCTGATTTCTTGAGGGTTTCGGCCAGCTCGGCTTCGCTGACGACACCCTTCTTCACGAGCAGGGCGCAAAGCGCGGCAAACTTGGCGTCGATGTCCGATTCCATCAACGAGCTCAACGGGATCTGGGCGGTGACGGAGGTCTCGGACTCGAGCTCCGAGGCCACCCGGATCGGTCCGGTACGGGTCGGCCGGCGGGTCACGAACAGCCCGTCGCCACGCTTCACGACCGCGGTCGAGAACGACTTGTAGCCCTTGTCGACGAGCTCCTCGATCGCGGACAGCGGCAGCGCCGTGACCTCGATCTCGCACGCCGCGAGCTGCTCGAGCTCGAGGATCGCGGAGGTGTCGGTCGGGTCTGCCATCGCGATGCGCAACACCTTCGTCGTGCCGTCGTGCGAGACCGACAGCGGCAGCACGCGCAGCCGCGCGCACACGTCCTTCGCGACCAGGCGCAGCGCTTCGGGATCGACCTCGATGTCGGCCGGATCGATCAGCGGCACGCGGGTCTGCTTGCGCAGTGCGGCGATCAGCGCGACCTCGTCGACACCGAGCTCGCGGATCAACACGTGGACGAGCGGCTGCTGGCGCGTCGCGGCGATTCGCCCGGCCTTGACCGCGCTGTCCTTGGTGACGAGCCCTGCCTCGATCGCGATTTCGGCAAGGGTCTTCATCGAAGCTTCGTGCACCCGACAAGATTCGAACCTGTGACCTTTGGCTCCGGAGGCCAACGCTCTATCCAGCTGAGCTACGGGTGCAGCGGGCCTTTTTCTACTGGTTAACCCGCTCGCGCACAAGAGCGGTTGTTAAGATGGGCTATGGCAATCGACTACTTGCTGGCGGTGAAGTGCGAGCCACAGGAGGTCCTCGGTGCCGAAAAGCTCGTCGAATTGCACCGCACTCGGGTCCTGGCCCGCTCCGCGCTGCTCCACATGCGCGAGGACGGCGACCAGCGCGAGCCCAAGGAAATCGAGATCCAGCTCACGATGCGCAACCCCGAGGGCGACTCGGCGCGTGGCGTGACGCTCCAGGATCTGTTGAACGAGGCCGCGCCGCTCGATCGCGTGAGCGACGCGTGCAAGACGTGCCCGGCCGAGCTGCCGCGCGAGTTCGCGTGTCACCGCCGCATCCGCTACCCGATCCCCGAGCGGGTCGAGGAGTGGTTGATGGCGCGCATGCCGGTGAACCTCCAGTGTGCCGCCGGCGCGTTGCTCGTGCGCGGGCTCGCCGAGTTCAACTGGGATGGCTCACCCACCGCGAAGCTGCGCGCCGCCGGAACGACCTACTTCGAGAGCCGCGTCGCGTACGGGGTGCGCTGGCAGGGCGTGGACGGCTCGACGATCGAGATGTCGTCGGACCAGCTGTTCCAGATGATGTTCCTGGTCGGTCCGCTCAACCCCGCGCACTGCCTCATGCTCGCGCTGTTCACGGGGGTCATCCCGCACGACACCAGCCTGCATGACCTGAAGGACGGCCCCGGCCGCCAGCGCGTGTTGGCCGCCGCGCACGTCGAGCCTCATCCAGATGCCGAGATCGAGCAGCTCGCTGCGTTCTTGCGCACACTCGCCGTGGCCGCCCGCCTCGACGCGCCGATTTTGGTAGATGGCTAGCCGCCGCTGATACAATTCGCAGTGATGACCCGGAGGGCGCTGCTCGTCGTAGGTGCCTTCGTCGCGTGGGCGGCATGCGGCGACAACAACCACCACGACGGCGGCGCGCTGCTGGTCTCGCCGACGACGGATTTGCACACCAGCGAAGCGGGCGGCGCGGCGGCGATCACGATCGCGCTGACCGAGCAACCCGAAGGTCAGATCGACGTCGCGCTCGCGACCTCGAACGAGCGCGAGGGCATCGTCGCACCCACAGCGCTGGTGTTCACGCCCGGCGACTTCGATCAACCTCAGCGCGTGCTGATCGCTGGCGTCGACGATCCGTGGGTCGATGGACCGCAGCTCTACACGATCCAGATCACCGCGACCGGCTCGGCGCTGCCGATCGCCGCAGTGGATCTTCAGGTCACCAACGACGACGACGATCACGCGGGCGCGATCGTCACGCCGGTGACCGGCCTGTTGACATCGGAGACCGGCACGCACGCGACGTTCACCGTGCGGCTCACCGCGAAGCCGATGTACGACGTCACGATCCCGATCGCGTCGTCGAACATCGCCGAGGGCGTTGTCGATCGCGCGAGCGTGACGTTCACGCCGAGCAACTGGGACCTCGCGCAGACCGTGACCGTGACCGGCGTCGACGATCAGATCGCCGACGGTGCGCAGCCGTACACGATCGAGCTCGCGCCCGCGACGAGCGACGACCCCGCGTTCGCCGGCATGGACGCCGACGACGTCCAGGTCACGAACGTCGACGACGATCTCCAGGCGATCGTCGTCACGCCGACGTCGGGGCTGGTGACGACCGAAGGCGGCGGCAGCGATCACTTCGCGGTCGTGCTCGCGACGCAACCGACCGCGAACGTCACGATCGCGGTGTCGTCGTCGGCGCCCGGTGAGGCGCAGGCGAACGTCGGCTCGGTCGTGTTCACACCCGCGAGCTGGGCGACACCGCAGATCGTGACCGTCACCGGCATCGACGATCTGATCGTCGACGGCGATCGCAACTGGACGATCGTGCTCGCGCCCGCGGTGACCACCGATCCGCGCTACAGCGGGCTCGATCCCGACGACGTCACCGGCACGAACCTCGACGACGACACGCCCGGCATCGATGCGAATCCCGTGAGCGGCCTGGTCACGAGCGAGCGCGGCACGACCGATCACTTCCGCGTCGTGCTGCACAGCCAGCCGGTCGCGAACGTGACGGTCCACGTGACCTCGAGCGATACCACCGAAGGCACCGTGTATCCGGCCTCGATCGTGTTCACGCCCGCCGACTGGAACGTCGCGCAGACGATCACCGTGCGCGGTGTCGACGACAACCTCGTCGACGGCGACATCGCGTACCACGTCGACCTGATCAGCACGTCGGCCGATCCGGTCTACAACAACTTCACCGGCGACTCGGTCTCCGTGACGAACCTCGACAACGACCGCGCCGGCTTCGTGATCAACCCGCCCGGCAACCTCGTGGTCTCCGAGTTCGGCGACAGCGAGACGTTCACGATCGCGTTGATCAAGCGGCCGACCGGCAACGTGCGCGTCACGCTCGCCTCGAGCGATCTCAGCGAAGGCTTTGTCGCGCCCGCGGTCGTCACGTTCACGCAAGGCAACTGGAACGTGCCGCACACGGTTACCGTCACGGGCGTCGACGATCTCCTGACCGACGGCAACCAACCGTTCCTGATCGTCACCGGCGCCGCGACCTCGAGTGACCCCGCGTACAACGGCCTCGATCCCGCCGACGTCACCGTGACGAACATCGACAACGAGACTCCACAAGTTTACGTCAAGGCCAAGCCGCTCGTCACGACCAGCGAGAGCGGTGCGAAAGCGACCTACCAGATGCGGCTGACCGTCGCGCCCACGGCGAACGTCGTGTGCCCGATTACGTCGAACGACCCGACCGAAGGAATCGCAAACCCGGCGGGCGTCACGTTCACACCGGGGAGCTTCGGATTTCAAACCGTAACGATCACCGGCATCGACGACTCGATCCCCGATGGCGATCAGCTCTACGACATCATCGACAGCGCCTGTAGCTCGACGGATGCGACGTATAGCGGCAGCGACCCGAGCGACGTCCATGCGGTCAATCTCGACAACGACTGATACAATTTCGGCATGACCCGGAAAGAGGACGCGCTCGAGTACCACTCGCGCGGCCGCAAAGGAAAGATCGAGGTCGTCCCGACCAAGCCGTTGATCAGTCAGATCGACCTGTCGCTCGCATACACGCCCGGCGTCGCCGAACCCTGCCTCGCGATCGAGAAGGATCCGGATCTCAGCTTCGAATACACGGCGCGCGGCAACCTCGTCGCCGTGATCTCGAACGGCACCGCGGTGCTCGGGCTCGGCAACATCGGGCCCGCCGCCGGCAAGCCGGTGATGGAGGGCAAGGCGTGCCTGTTCAAGAAGTTCGCCGACATCGACGTGTTCGATCTCGAGATCGCCGAGACCGATGTCGACAAGTTCTGCGACATCGTCGCTTCGCTCGAGCCGACGTTCGGCGGCATCAACCTCGAGGACATCTCGGCACCGGCGTGCTTCGAGATCGAAGAGAAGCTGCGCAAGCGGATGCGGATCCCCGTGTTCCACGACGATCAGCACGGCACCGCGATCATCACGGGCGCGGGGCTCCTGAATGCCGCCGAGCTCGCGCACAAGGACCTCGCGACGCTGAAGCTCGTCGTGTCGGGCGCCGGCGCGGGCGCGATCGCGTGCGTCGAGTTCTTCTGCAGCCTCGGCATGAAGGCCGAGCACGTCGTGCTGGTCGATTCCAAGGGCGTCATCCACAAGGGCCGCGGCGACCTCAACCGTCACAAGCAGAAGTTCGCGATCACCGACGACGGCCGCCGCACGCTCGCCGATGCGATGCAGGGCGCCGACATGTTCATGGGCCTGTCGGTCGCGGGCACGGTCACGCCCGACATGCTGAAGGGCATGGCCGAGCGGCCGATCATCTTCGCGCTCGCGAACCCCGATCCGGAAATCAGCTATCCCGAGGCGATCGCCGCGCGCCCCGATGCGCTGGTCGCGACCGGGCGCAGCGACTATCCGAACCAGGTCAACAACGTGCTCGGCTTCCCGTACATCTTCCGCGGCGCGCTCGACTGCCGTGCGTCGCAGGTCAGCGAGGCGATGAAGCTCGCCGCCGCGCACGCGCTCGCGCAGCTCACGCGCGAGCCGGTACCCGATGCGGTGATCAACGCGTACGGCGGCAAGTCGCTCAGGATGGGACCGGAGTACTTCATCCCGAAGCCGTTCGATCCGCGCGTGCTGTGGTGGGTCGCGCCCGCCGTCGCGAAGGCGGCGATGGAGTCCGGCGTCGCGCGCGTCAAGTTCGATCCCGCGGAGTATCGCGAGCGCTTGATGTCGAAGGGCTCGAACGCGGCGTACTCGATCATGCGCACGATCGGCCGCACGGCGCGCCAGCAGCCCAAGCGGATCGCGTTCCCGCACGCGGCGAACCCGCGCCTGTTGCGCGCGGTGCAGCAGATCACCGAGGAGGGCATCGCGACACCGATCCTGCTCGGGCGGCAAGACGAGATCGAACAGATGTGCAGCGAGATGTCGCTGGATCTCCTGTCGCGCGGCGCGGTGATCATCGATCCGCGCACGACGCACCAGCAGAGCTACGTCGACCGGTTCTACGAGCTGCGCCAGCGCAAGGGCCTGACCTCGTTCGCCGCCCAGGCGCTGCTCCAGAAGAGCGATTACTTCGCGGCGATCATGGTCGATCGCGGCGATGCCGATGGCTGCGTCAACGGCCTGCGCCTCAACTACCCCGAGACCGTCAAGCCGATGCTCGAGATCTTCGGCATGTTGCCGCACTGCAAGGTCGCAGTCGGCATGTACATGATGGTCGTCCAGAACCACGTGAAGTTTTTTGGCGACACGGTGTTCAACATCGACCCCGACGCCGAGACGCTCGCGAACATCACGTTGCAGATGGCGGACGCGGTGCAGGGCTTCGGCGTCGTGCCCCGTGTCGCGATGATCTCGTACTCGAACTTCGGCACCGTGCGCAGCGAGGGCGTCAAGAAGATCCAGACCGCCCTCGAGCTGGTAAGGCGAGAACGCCCCGACCTCGAGATCGACGGTGAGATGCAGCCCGAGATGGCGCTCGACGCGGAGCGCCGCCGCCAGTACTACCCGTTCTCACGCTTGACCCGGACCGCGAATACGCTGGTGTTTCCCTACCTCGACCCCGCGAACGCGTCCTACCAGGTGCTCAAGGAGCTCGGGGGCGCGTCCGCCGTCGGGCCGATCCTGCTGGGGCTGGGCAAACCGTGCGCGGCGCTCCAAAACGACGCGTCCGTCGAGGACATCGTCAACATGACCGCTTATGTCGTGCTGAAAGCGCAACAGGCCCGCGCGGTCGCCTTGCGCGCTTGATATAATTCTAGGCAGTGAGGAGAGCGGGACTCGTCTGCGCGCTGATGCTCGTCGTCGCGCGCGTGGTCGCAGCTGATGACATCGCCGCCAGCACCACGGTCGCCGCGCCCGCGCCTGCCGACACGACGACAACGCTTGGCGAGGTCGGTCTGTTCGTCGGCGGCTTCATCTCGAACTACTACCACCAGTTCTACGACGTCACTAAGTTCTCCGGGCTGACCCGGCCGGAGCTCCAGCGCCTGAGCCCCGAGCTCGGCCTGCGCTACGCGTACGCGTTGACCCAAAACTGGGGCCTCGAAGCCGAGGGCTCGCTGATCACGGCGACGACCAAGGGCATGAGCTCCGACGGAGTCGGCCCCGACGGCAGCGCGAAGCTGTGGAACATCCGCGCGCAAGTCGTGTTCCAGCTGCCGACGTCGAGCGGCTTCGTCCCGTTCGCCGCGGCCGGCTTCGGCATGATGCACGGCACCTCGGATCTGCTCGGCAGCAGCAACCACTGGCCGGTCCACGCCGGCGGCGGCGTGCGGTTCTATCTCACCGATGCCATCGCGGTGCGCCTCGACGGCCGCTACCTGCGCGGCCCGTCGGAGCAGGCGCCGTACACGCTCAACGCCGGTTACGGCGAGTTCTCGCTCGGGCTGTCGTACACGCCGACGATCGTGTCGCGCCCCGACATCCCGAAAGTCGACGGCGACCGCGACGGCGACGGCATTCCGGACTCGCGCGACAAGTGTCCCGATGAGCCCGAGGACAAGGACATGTATCAGGACGAGGACGGCTGTCCGGATCCCGATAACGACGGCGACGGCATCCCCGACGTCAGGGACAAGTGCCCGCTCGATCCCGAGGACAAGGACGGCTATCAGGACGAGGACGGCTGCCCGGATCTCGACAACGACGGCGATGGCATCCCCGACTCCAAGGACAAGTGCCCGAACGAGCCCGAGGACAAGGACGGGTTCCAGGATCTCGACGGCTGCCCCGATCCCGACAACGACGGCGACGGCATCCCCGACGTCAAGGACAAGTGCCCGAACGAGCCCGAGACCATCAACGGCTTCCAGGACGAAGACGGCTGCCCCGACAAGGGCGACTCGCTTGTCGTGCTGTCGCCTGATCGTCTCGAGCTGCTCGAGTCGATCCAGTTCCAGCGCGACAAGCTCGCGAAGGCGTCGAACAACATCCTCGGCCAGATCGGCGCGACGCTGCGCGCACACACCGAGATCGTGCGCGTGCGCGTGACGGTGCACGTGCAACCGACCGCGAGCTCCGACAAGGATCAGACCATCTCCGATGCGCGCGCGAAGCTGATCCGCGATTGGCTCGTGCAGTACGGCATCGATGCCAAGCGCGTCGAGGCACGCGGCTTCGGCGGCACCAAGCCGCTCGTGACGCCGGAGCAGCGCGGCGCGGCCGCGATCAACGACCGCGTCGAGCTGATCATCCTCGAACGCCGCTAGGGTCGCGCCGTTTCGGTGCGAACGGTTTTGGTTCGGGCGGCATTCTAGGGGCGAGCGAGATGGACGACGTCCGAGATACCGAGCTGGACAAGCTGATGTCCGAGCTTGCGTGGCTGAAGCGCCTCGCAGGCGCGCTGGTTCGCGACGAGAGCGAGGCGAACGATCTCGTTCAAGAGACCTGGATGGTCGCGGCCGAGCGTGCGCCGACAGACGGCCGGCCGCTCAAGCCGTGGCTGAGCCGGGTGGCGCTGAATCTCGTGCGGATGCGCAGCCGCGCGGCGAAGCGGCGCAGCGTTCGCGAGGCCGCGGTCGAGCCGTTCGTGGAGACGCCGCAGACGCCGAACGAGCTCGTGAGCCGGGTCGAGGCTCAGCGGCTCGTCGTCGAAGCAGTGCTCGGACTCGCCGAGCCGTATCGCAACACCGTCCTCATGCACTACTTCGAGGAGCTCTCCAGCGCCGAGATCGCTCGTCGGTTGAAGCTCCCCGAAGGCACCGTGCGCCGGAGGCTGAAGACTGCGCTCGACGAGCTGCGCGGCCGGCTTCATGCGGAAGAGCGCAAGACCGGACGCGCGGTGTTCGCCGCGCTCGCACCCCTCGCTGTCAAACCAAGCGCTTCATCCGCTGGAAGCGCTGCCCTGGGAGTCATCGCCGTGAAGAAAGCGATCGCTGTCATCGTCGTCGTCGTCGGTCTCCTGCTCGTCGGAGCACACTTCTACCAGCATCATGGGACCGCCAAGCCGGCCGTCGCGACGGAGCTCGGATCCGGTGCGAGTCGATCGGTCTCCGCGACGGGCGCTGCGCGCACCGCGCAAATCACGATCGCCGTAGCCGACGAGACCGGGCCCCTCGCGAATGCGATCGTGCGCTGCGCTCTCGTCGACGGCGGCCTCGTGACAGGCAACACGAGGACCGACGGCAATGCATCGGTCGAGCTCGCGGCCGGCGAGTGGTCGGTCGCCGCATCAGCAGAGGGTCACGAACCGGCCGCGACGACGCTTCGGGTCGTGGCCGGACACGACGACCGAGCGCGCATCGTGCTCGCGAGCGGCGGCCGCACGGTCACCGGGGGCGTGACCGATGCGACCGGTGGCGTGGTCGCGGGCGCGCGGATCGACGCGGCAACGCTGGATCTGCATACGAAGGCCGGGCGAGCGGTCGCGGTGGCGTTCACGGACGCGGCCGGCCACTACAAGCTCGCAGTCGGCGGTGGTGCGATCCTCGTCGCGGCGAGCCATCCCGAGTACGCCTCGCAAGAGCGTTACATCGACCTCGGAGCGACGGGCGCGACCGCGAACTTCGCCCTCGTACCGGGCGGCGTGATCGAGGGGGTCGTGCGCGACGCGCAGACCAAGCAACCGGTGGCCGGAGCCGTCGTCCGCGCACTCCACGACGTCGGGACGTTGGAGCTCGCGAGCAGCAACGACGACGGGATCAAGGCCGACGGTGCCGGCAAGTTCCGGTTCGCGGGACTCCGACCCGGCACCTACGACGTCGTCGCGCACGACGGCACGCGCGGCTCGCGCGCACCGGTCGACGTGGGCCTCGGCGAGCAGCAAACGAATATCGTCGTGCTGATCGGCGCGGCGCCGGCGATCCGAGGCAAGGTGGTCGACGGAACGGGTGCACCGGCCGCGAAGGTCACCGTGCACGCGTCCGGCGTCGGCGCCGACGAGAAGACGACATCTGACGATGCCGGCGTGTTTTCGTTCGAAGGTCTTGCACCGGGCCGATGGAGGCTCAGCGCGACGAGCGGTCGCTTCATCGCCGACGGCCGCGCGATCGTGCCGCTCGCGAAGGCCGATGTCGACGGTGTCGTCGTGCGCGTCCGCCGCGGTGTCGACGTGACGGGTCATGTCGAGCCACGCGAGGTCTGCGACGTCGAGATCGTGCAGGTCGACGCGACGGACCCGTTCCCGCGTCACGACTCGATGACGACGAGCGCCGACGGCAGCTTTCAGTTCGGCCCGTTCGCGCCTGACAAGGCGACGCTGTCCGCACGCTGCCCCAACGGTGACGAGGGCACGAGTGACGTCGTCACTGCCGCCGGCGGCGGAGACAACATCGTGCGCGTCACGCCGGGCGGCTCGATAGAGGGTCGCGTCGTCGACGGCGCGGGCAAGCCGGTCGAGGGCGTCATGGTGACTGCAGACGCGGACGGTGACCTGATGACACTCGAGAACGGCGTCGTGTCGAGCGGGTTCAAGACGATGGCGGGAGAGAGCGGCGCGTTCGAGCTTCACGGGCTCGGGGCCGGAAGCTATCGCCTGGCTGCACTCGCGAGCGGCATTCCGATGAAGCCGAAGAAGACGGTCAAGCTCGCGCTGGCTCCCGGGCAGCATGCGACCGGCGTCGAGGTCGTCGTCGACCGCCCGACCGGCATCATCCGCGGAACGGTCACTGGACCGGACGGAGCCGCGATCTCCGACGCGTGGATCGCCGTCCACCAGACACCGTTCGACCAATTCGCCGCGATGCGGGCGAGCGACGATAACGGGCCGCACCGGGTCATGGCGCGCGGCCGGCCGGGAAGCGCGAGCGAGCCACCGCCCGTGCTCAGCGACGGGCACGGTCACTTCGAGGTCGCAAACCTGTTGCCCGGCAAGTATCAGGTCGTGGTCGAGGCTCGCGCCGGCCAGCTGCACGGTGGCGCGGCGGATGTGATGACGGATGCCGACCTCGCGATTCGCCTCGCGGACGAGAGCGCGCTGCACGGGACCGTCCACGGATCGCGGGGACCGACCGCGTTGTTCTCCGTGCGCGTCGAGAACCCGAACGCCTCCGACCCGCACGCGTTCCCGCCACCACCGCCTGGGCCGACCTACGTCGGGTCGTTCACCGATGGCGCGTTCGTGTTTCCGCGCATCGATCCGGGCGACTACATGGTCGAGGTCACCTCGACCGATGGCACGGGCAAGGCGACGGTCCACGTCGCCACGAACGAGGACGCATCGGTCGACATCCCACTCGTCTCCAACGGCATCGTGACCGGCCGCGCCGTCGATGCCGCAGGAAAGCCGATGTCCGGACTCGGCGCCGCGCTCCTTCCCGATCAGCCGCCGGGACCTCTTCAGATCATGATGCACGAGGAGCCGTCGACCACCGGCCCCGACGGGCGATTTCAGGTCGCCGGACCGCCGGGGACACGGATGCTCGTCATTCTCGGCCGCGATATCACCGCAAAGCACGGCATCGCGGTGACCGCGGGAACCACCATCGACGTCGGTGACGTGACCGTCGCCGCGCCGTCGCCGTCGCCGGTGCCCGCGCCCGCGCCCGCGCCCACGCCCACGCCCGCGCCGTAGACCGTGTCAGCGCAGCGGGCCCGGCGTCTCGAAGAAGTCGATCAAGCCGTAGCGCTTCCACTCGACCGCGAGTAGTGGAGTTCCCGCAGGTGCGACCGGTAACGGTTCGTAGCCACGCGGAATCGGGAACGGCCGGCGATCAGTCCAGCCGTCGAAGCTAATCCCCGACGCGTAAACGTCGAGGTCCTGCGCGAGCACTCGGCCGTTTGCCCAATCGAGCTGGTGCCGGCGCCAGTTGTTGAGCACGTACGCGAGCGCGTGCCGCGCGTGCCACGCGGTCCGGATCTGAGTCGCGTGATAGCGATATTCGAACACCTTGCCGCAGCCACCGTCGCTGTGAACCTGGCGCGCGAGCCGGATCCCGAAGCTCTGCATGCCGCGCGTCAACGCCGCGCGATCGACCGCCTCGACCAACAAGTGGAGATGCGTGTTCTGGATCGAGATGTGACAGACCCGAAAGTCGTCGCGCCCGAGCACGCCGCGCAGCGCGCGCCGCACGTGGTCGTAGTACGTGCGCGTCCGCCAGGATAGGTGTCCCGTTCGGCGCAGCACCACGTGTACCGGATGCATCGCCTCCAGCGGCGGCCGCTTGCGATGCGGCGCATCGCGACACCGACCGGTCTTCTTGCGACCCGCACCCGCGCGCTTCCCACCGCGCCTCTCGACGCGGTCGGCGATCGGTACCTTCTCGACCCGTTGGACAGACCCGCTCACAGTTTGATTAAGGCATATATTATTTAGATTGTCAACCAGTCGGGCCAGTGGTTCCGATCCGGATCCGGAAGGCGGAAGGCAGAAAGCTGGCGTTAGAGCTGTGGAACGTGTGGGCGGGCGCGCAGCGGCCGTCCAAGGCGTTGTAGGCAACCGCCGCCCAGACGTGGGCGGTCGCGCAGGAGATCGCGCGGTTGTCCACATCGCCGTCACGGTCCACAGCCACGTCCGCTTGTTCACGCGTTGCGGGGCGTTCGAGGTCGGGAGCCGGCAGGGCCATCGTCGAGGCGATCGCGAGCACGAGTGCTCGATCGACCTGTCGGCCCTGCCGGCTCCCGACCAACCGCACTCCGCCTCGCGCCGACAAGTGCTCGTGGCTGTGGACCGTGGCGGCGTTATGGACAACCGCGCGAGCTCCTGCGCGACCACCTGCGCTCGTGCGGCGGTTGCCCACAACGCCTTGGACGGCCGCGAGTCATTCAGCTCGCGCGCCCGCCCACACGGCCCACAGCTCCGCCGCCGGCTTTTCGGCCTTCGGCCTTCCAGACCCGGAACCGGAGCGTGATTCTGGTGCTTAGCGGCTACAATGCGCGCGTGGTGCCGCACGACGATCCGTCGACGGAGATCCTGCCCCATGTCGGGGCGGCTCCGGCGACGCGCGCGGCACCCGGCAACCTGCTCGGGCGCACGCTCGGCAAGCTGACGATCCTCGAGAAGCTCGGCAAGGGCGGCTCCGGCGAGGTGTTTCGAGCGGAACAGATCCAGCTCGGCCGCTCGGCGGTGATCAAGGTGCTGCGCCACGAGGTCGCCGCGACGCCGAATCGGGTCGAGCGGTTCTTGCGCGAGGCCAAGCTCGCATCGCGGCTCGATCACCCGTACGCGGCCCACGTCTACGCATTCGGCGCCGAGCCGGATGGCCTGTTGTGGATCGCGATGG
>Ga0193728_1000439_pt1 | contig 20000 bp, 19 predicted proteins | sample U1c1metaG_FD_143037 | JGI IMG/M metagenome (GOLD analysis project Ga0193728, IMG submission 143037) | Soil microbial communities from a riparian zone of the East river system, Colorado, United States - U1c1 | ecosystem: Environmental > Terrestrial > Soil > Riparian zone | place: USA: East River...
GCAGGTTCAGCGCGTGAAGGGCTCGCTGACCGGGCAGTATCTGTCGGGTGAGCTGAGCGTGCCGGTGCCCGCGCGCAGACGGACGCCGAACGGCTACGTGGAGGTCGTGGGCGCGAGCCAGAACAACCTGCGCGATATCGACGTGCACGTACCGCTGGGCGTACTCACGTGCGTGACGGGCGTGTCGGGGTCGGGCAAGAGCACGCTCGTCAACGAGGTGCTTTACAAGGCGGCCGCCAATCGTCTGAATCGTGCCCGTCAGCGACCAGGCGCGCACCGTGCGATCCACGGTCTCGATCAGCTGGACAAGATCATCGCCGTCGACCAGTCCCCGATCGGGCGCACGCCGCGCTCGAACCCGGCAACGTACACGGGCCTGTTCGACGTGATCCGCGACATGTTCTCCAAGACCCAGGAGGCGCGTGCGCGCGGTTACAAGCCGGGACGGTTCAGCTTCAACGTCAAGGGCGGGCGCTGCGAGGTCTGCCGCGGCGATGGGCAGATCAAGATCGAGATGCATTTTCTGCCCGACGTGTACGTTCCGTGCGAGCAGTGCCATGGCAAGCGCTACAACCGCGAGACGCTCGAAGTCAAGTTCAAGGGCCGCTCCATCGCCGACGTGCTCGACATGCCCGTCGAGGAGGCGCTGCACTTCTTTGAGCACATCCCCAAGGTGCGCCGGCGCCTGGAGACGCTGGACGCGGTGGGGCTCGGCTACGTCCGTCTCGGGCAGCCCGCGACGACACTGTCAGGCGGTGAGGCCCAGCGCGTGAAGCTCGCGACCGAGCTGTCGAAGGTCGCGACCGGACGCACCCTCTACATCCTCGACGAGCCGACGACCGGGCTGCACTTCGCCGACGTGCAGCGTCTGCTGGAGGTGCTCGCACGGCTCGTGCAGGCCGGCAACAGCGTGGTCGTGATCGAGCACAACCTCGACGTGATCAAGTGCGCCGACCGTCTGATCGACATGGGACCGGAGGGGGGCGAGGAGGGAGGTCTCGCGATCGCCGCCGGCACCCCCGAGGAGGTAGCCGCCGAGCCTGCTTCGCACACTGGGCAGTTCCTCGCCGAACTGCTCACCCCCGCGGCCAAGCGGGCAAAGGGCGCCAAGCCCGGCAAGAGCGTTTCGCCGCGCAAACGGCGCTCGAAGGTTCCCGCTTGAACGACTGGCAGTTTGGGCGCGCCCCCGCGCGCCTCTATAGGATCGCCCGATGCGCATCTGGGCACGCCATTCGACCAACCAAGGAGTTGACATGCATCGACTACTCAGAAACCGTGGGACGGTATGGACGGGTGTGCTGCTGGCATTCGCGACGCTCCTCCTCGCGTCTGCCGCCGCCGTGTCTTTCGCCAGCGGCAAGGGCCGCACTGCGGTGGGTCCGACTGTGACCAACGGGGGCGCGAAGCAGTGGATCGCGTTCGACCCCGACGGGCGAACCATCGGCCCGGTGCAGTTCCTGTCGAAGACCATCTCGATCGTGAGCACATCGACGGCGAGCGGCAAATTCAGCGTCTACTACGAGCCCCAGCACCTCCTCATCTGCGCGGGCACGATCGGTGGAGGAGCCAACACGTTGTGCGGGGTGCAGCCGACCACGCACCTCTCCGGAGGGTATTTCCAGATGATCTCCGCGACGCCCGTCCTGATGGGAGGACGCAGCGAAGTCCCGACGCTCTCCTACTCGCAGGAAAAAGACGGCACCTACGTCGCCGACACGTCCAAAGGAACGATCCAGAACATCCCCCTCATCTGGCAGCAGGGTTGCCCGCCCAGGCACGGCTCGGGCTGTCCCGTGACCGTGCTGCCGACCACCAACGGCGTGAAAAAAGTGAGCGCCAAGCGCTGAGCGAGCTTATGCGCGAGGCTCGGCTGTGGGCTGCCAAGTGGCGCTGGTATGAGCGCAACTCGCTGCCCTGGAACCGCGCTCGCATCCACGCGCGGTTCATGCGCAGCGAAGCGTTCGTTCGCTGGCCCGTGCACGGAAACGTGCTCGAGGCGATGCGCGAGGGGCGCCTGCGGGTGGGAGCGGGAGCGCTGCTGGAGCCCAACGTGTGGATCACCGCACCCGACCGCGCGCGCGTGGTCATCGGCGCTGGAACGTTCCTGAACATGGGCGTGATGATCGCCTCAGAGCATCTGGTGGAGATCGGCGACCACTGCATGTTGGCCAACGGATGCTTCGTCAGCGACTCAAGCCACCGTTACGACGATCCCGGCAGACCCATCACTTGGCAGGGCTTTCAGAGCAAGGGTCCTACGCGTATCGGTGACAACTGCTGGTTGGGTGCCAACGTCGTCGTCGCCAGTGGGGTGACGATCGGCGAGCGCTGCGTGATCGGCGCCAACAGCGTCGTAACGCGCGACGTGGAGTCGTTTTCGGTGGCCGCGGGGGTCCCGGCGCGGGTGCTGCGAAAGATCGACTACGAGTCCCGCCCCTGACCCCGCCCGTGGCCGAGTGGCCGCTAGGCCAGCAGCTCGCGCAGCTCGGTCAGCTCGGAGGGGTCGATCGAGTAGGTGTGCTCGGGGCCGGGGTAACGCCGGGCGCGCACATCCTCGGTGTAGGCGGCTACGCCCGCGTTCATCTCCTCCTGCAGGTTGGCGTAGCGCTTGACGAAACGCGCGCCGAGACCGTCGCGGATGCCGAGCAGATCGTGGAACACGAGCACCTGCCCGTCCGTGGCGGGACCGGCACCGATGCCGATCACGGGTATTTCGATCGTCGGCATCAGCTCCTCGGTGACGGCGGCGGGGATCGCCTCGAACACGAGCGCGAAGCAGCCGGCGTCCTGCAGTGCGAGCGCCTCGGAGGCGATCTGAGCGGCCGCGGCCGCCGTGCGGCCCTGAGCCTTCCAGCCTCCGAGCGCCGTTGCTGTCTGGGGCGTGAGGCCCACGTGGCCCATCACGGGGATGCCGGCGGCGACGATCGCGCGCGCACGAGCGACCGAGGACGGTCCGCCGCCCTCGAGCTTGACGACCTCGCAGCCGGCCTCCTTGACCATACGCATGGCATTGGCGATCGCCTGCTCGTCTGATACCTCATACGAACCGAACGGCATGTCGCCGATCAGCAGCGGGGTACGCAGACCGCGCCGGGCGGCGCGCGCCAGCACGAGCATGTCGTCGAGCTCCACAGGAGTCGTCGAGTTGTACCCCAGGACGGTCGTGGCGGCCGAGTCGCCGACGAGCACCAGGTCGACGCCGGCCGCCTCGGCGGAGCGAGCGCTCGGGTAGTCATAGGCGGTGACCATCACGATCGGTTCGCCGAGACGCTTCTTTTCGGCGAGCAGCGGCAGGGTCATGGGCAGACGCCCGGGGTCGGCTGGGGCTTGGACGGTGTGGCTGGACATGGTGGTAGGTAAGTCCTCTCTGACGCGGTTGACGCTCGCGGGCCTCAGGCCAGCAGGGTCGCCACCTCGTCGTCGATGGTGATGATGCGGTTGGTCTGTGCCTGCACGTGAACGACGCGCGGCTCATAGCTGCTGAGCTCGGCCTGGTCATACTGGCCGTAGGAGATGACGATGATCGTGTCGCCCCGATGCACGAGACGGGCGGCTGCGCCATTGACCTTGACCTCGCCCGAGCCGCGGACTCCGGGGATCGTGTAGGTCTCAAAGCGCGCGCCGTTGTCGACGTCGACAACGTGGACCTGCTCGTGCTCGAGGATGTCGGCGGCCTCAAGCAGGTCCGGGTCGATCGTGATCGACCCGACGTAGTGCAGGTCGCAATCGGTGATCGTCGCCCGGTGGATCTTGGACTTCAGCATCACGCGCTGCATGTGGTCGCTCCCGTAGATAGATGGTTTTGCGCTGAAACGCTCGTGCCGGCGGTCTTCAGCGCATGCACGGCGACGGGCTGCAGCAGAATGTTGTCGATCAGGCGGACCGCTCCGACGCGGGCGGCAAGCACGAGCATGGCCGGTGTCTGGATCGAATCGAGCGCCTGAAAAGTGTCGGGGTCGACGATCGCCAGGTACTCGGGCTCGACGTCGAACGGCTCCAGCGCGTCGCCGGCGGCCTGAAGCAGCATGGAGACCGAACGCTCACCCGTTCCCGCCAGCTCGGCGGCGGCGCGCAACGCGGCCGGTAGCGCGAGTGCATGCTCGCGCTCGTCCGGGCTCAGCAGCGCGTTGCGGCTGGACATCGCCAAGCCGTCGACCTCGCGCACGATTGGGCAGACCTCGACGCGCACGGGCAGGTTCAGGTCGGCCACCAATCGGCGAATGACCACCACTTGCTGGGCGTCCTTCTGACCGAAGTAGGCGACGTCGGGCCCGACCATGCACAACAGCTTGGTGACGATTGTGCTCACGCCGCGAAAGTGCGCTGCGCCGCGAACCTCGCCCTCCAGCCGGTCGGTCACGCCCAGCACTTCGACGGACGTGGCGAACCCAGCGGGATAGACCTCCTCGACCGATGGCGCGAACAGGACGTCCGCGCCGGCTTGGACGGCGAGCGCGGCGTCGTGCTCCTCTCGGCGGGGATAGCGTTCCAGGTCGGCGCGCTCGTCGAACTGGGAGGGGTTGACGAACAGCGACACGACCACTACGTCGCAGTGAGCATGGGCGTGGCGGATCAGCGACAGATGGCCCTCGTGCAGCGCCCCCATGGTGGGCACGAGGCCGATCGTGCGTACAGCGCAGCGGTCCGGCGCGAGCGCGGAGCGCAGCTCGGTGACGGTGCGCACGGTTCTCATGCGCAGAGCGAGGGTCGGTTGGCGTGGCTCATCGAATTCGGTCCAGTTCCCTGCGGATACCGGCGCGACTGAAGATGTGATGCGATTTCTACGACAGGTCCGCGTCGAACAAACTCAATCACGGCCTCGCCGACGATGATACAACCGCCGCGGACATATTTGTGCCGAATCGAGGCCGTGTGCGCAGAATCACACATGTCATGTTCCCCCAATCCGGCGGGGCGAGACGGATGCCACGCGGCGAGCGGGTACCGTTCGGGCGATGAGCGATTCGGGCGGGCGTCGTAATCACGGTCATCCTCGCCGGGTGCGTCTGGACAGCCTGCTGGCCGAGCGTGGCCTGTTTCCATCGCGCAGCCGCGCGGCCGTGGCCGTGATGGCCGGCGAGGTGCGCGTCGGCGCGGGCGAGCGCCGGGCGGCTAAGCCGAGCGAGCTGATCGACCCGGGCGAGTCGCTCAGCGTGAGTCCCGGGCGAACATATGTGTCGCGCGGAGGCGTCAAGCTCGCGAATGCGCTCGATGCGTGCGGCTTGGAGGTGATCGGTCGGCGCGCGCTGGACGTGGGTAGCTCGACGGGTGGGTTCACCGACTGCCTGTTGCAGCGCGGCGCCGCGAGTGTGATCGCAGTGGACGTGGGGTACGGGCTGCTCGACTACGCCCTGCGCAGCGACCCGCGGGTAAGCGTGCTCGAGCGTACGAATGCGCGCGCGCTAACTCCTGAGATGCTGTCCCAAGCGCTGGCAGGGAGCGATGAGGCGTCACCCGACCTCGCGAGCATCGACGTCTCGTTTATCTCACTGACGATCGTGCTGCCCGTCGTGCTCGCGTGCATGGCTAACTCTTACGACGTGCTGGCGATGGTCAAGCCCCAGTTCGAGGTCGGGCGTGCGCGCGTCGGCAAAGGCGGAGTGGTGCGCGATCCGGGCGATCGCCGCGATGCGCTCGTGAGCGTGGGGCGGGTCGCGCTCGAGCTGGGCGCAAGCGTGCTCGGATACCACTCCTCGGGGCTGCCCGGGCCGAAGGGCAACCGCGAGACGTTCGTGCATCTCGCTGAGCCGGGCTGCCCGGACGCCGCGACGGATGTCGAGCGGTTGACTGAGCTGGCGCGGAGGGTGGAGCCATGACTGAGCGGTCGATGACGGTGCTCACCCACCGGCGTCCGTCCGACACTATCGGAGCGCTGCGCGAGCTGATCGACGCGGCCGCTCGGGCGGGGGTGAGGCTGCGCCTGGACGAGGAGGAGACGCGTAAGCACCACGCCCTTGCGCCGGGCCCCGGTCTGGAGCTGAACGCGCCCGTACAGGACGATGTGGAGCTGTGCGTGGTGCTCGGCGGCGACGGCACGATCCTCAAGGCGCTGCGCCTGTACGCGGGCACGAGCGTGCCGGTGTTCGCGGTCAACTTCGGCGAGATCGGGTTCCTGGCGACGGTCGAGCCGGATGAGCTCGGCGAGGGCATCGTCCGGGCGCTTAGCGGCGAGTTCGAGCTGCTGCAGTTGCCAGCGATCGTGCTGGACGGACAAGCCGGAATCCCCGCCGGGGATCAGTCGGGCGCACGGGTGGGGATCAACGACGTCGCGATCCACCGCAAGGTGGGAGAGCGGGTGGCGGAGATCGCGTACGCGCTGGAGGGTGAGATCGTCGGCAGCGTGCGCTGCGACGGCCTCGTGATCTCAACGCCCGCGGGTTCGACAGGCTACAACCTGGCCAACGGCGGCCCCGTGATGGCATGGGGCGTGGAGGGGTTCGTGGTGTCGTTTATCGCGCCTCACTCGCTGACCGCGCGCGCACTGGTGGTCGCGCCCGAAGACCGCCTGACGATCCATAACCGCTCGCATGAGCCGCTGGACATCGCCGTGGACGGCCGTCCCGCCGGCGAGATCCCGCCGGGTGGAGCGATCGATGCGCGGTTCATCGACGCGGTCGGCACGATCGCCCAGCTGCCGGACTCCTCGTTCTATCGCCGCCTGCGCGAGAAGTTCGGCCGGCTCGCCAGCTGATCAGGCCGCCTTCGGCGCCGTGTGGGTCCCCTCGTCGCTCTGCAACGAGACGATGAACCCGTCGAGCTGGTCCTTGGAGAACCGTCGTTGACCGCCGGGCGTGCGGTAGCAGGCGATGTGACCGGCGTCCGTCCAGCGGCGGATCGTTGCCAGCGAGACGCCCAAGTACCGGGCTGCCTGCGAGCTCGTGAACACGAGCTGGCGCTCGTCGCCGGTGCGGGGAAACGGTGCTGGTGGGGTGGGTGTGGTCATCTCACTGTCCTCCGGTCGTATGGCGGGCCGCTGGCCCTGGCTGGGCGGTGGCTGCGCGAGCGCGCGGAGATCCGCCTTGGCCCATGTATCGCCGGAATAGGGCGGCTAGCTGAGCGAGGTGCACGTTTGTGGACGTTTGGTCGAGCGAACCTGCGTCGAGCCTGCGGCTGGCGGGTCCTTCGTCTGCAAGTGATTATGCAGAAAGTTGTGCAGAGACCATAATAGATGGACATCTCGTCCAATCTCGCTAGTATGCTGTGCAAACCTACTCAAGGGTAGCGGTAGGTCCTGTGGATGGAGACAGACAGGGCCGCCTCGCAAAAGGCCCGTGGGCCCTGGCGAAGGAGACCTATCGTGCGTTGGCATAAATAAGCTGTAGGAGAGGTCGCCAGTGCGGCCAGACTTGAAGGCGTCGCGCACCGGTAGGGGCCGGTCTGCGGCGCCTTTGTCGCTTAAAATTACGTAAGAGGATGTCATGGTGACAGGCCCGTTCCGCGGTGCTGGTTGCCCATCTCCATCTGCTGATGCGGCCCAACTCCATCGAACACCAACCTATCTTGCTACGAACTGATGGCCGTCAGCTGAGTGCGGGCTGGGCGATCTTGCGGGCGCGCCGCTCGAACGCGAGCTCGGCCTCGAAGTCGGCGTCGTCACCGTGCGCGAACGTCACCGGACCCTCGCGCTCGAGCATTGCAATAAAGCTCTTGACCAGTTCGCCGTCCAACTGGCGTCCGGCCACGCGGCGCAGCTCGGCCATCGCGTCCTGGGGCGTCATCGGCGAGCGATACGTTTCGCGCGCCGTGAGCGTGTCATACGTCGAGCACACCGCGATGATGCGCGAGGGCAGCGGGATCTCGTTGCCGATCAGCCCCGCCGGGTAGCCGCTGCCGTCGACATGCTCGTGGTGGTACAGGATCGCATCCGCGACCGGCCCGTAACCGTCGAGGCGCCCGACGAGCGTCGCCCCGTCCGACGGGTGGCGACGGATCACCGCCCAGTCCTCGTCGGAGAGCACCTCCGCTTTGAGGATCCTGTCGGGCAGCGCGAACTTGCCGATGTCGTGCAGCAGGCCGGCCGTGTGCATGAGATCCTGGTCGGCCTCGGAGCAGTCGATCTCATGGGCCAGCGCGCGCGCGTAGCGCGCGACCGCGGCGGCATGGCGGGCGGTGGTGCGGTCACGCAGCGCGAGCGTCTCGACGAGCGTGGTCAGCACGCCGAGCTGCAGCGAGGCGAGGTGCACCGAGCGCGCTTCCAGCTGATCGGCGCGATCCTCCGAGCGCAACAGCGCGACCATCAGGTACTGGAATATGACGATCACGAGCACCGACCCGAACAGCACCGACAGGCCCAGGTTGGTGTAGGCGACAGCGAGCACCGCCGTCAGCGCACCGGCGGCGATCTGCCCGGGCAGCATCGGCACGAACAGTTCTCGCACTTGCCCGATCAGGCGGCGGTTCTCGACGAAGTAGTTGTCCAGCGCGATCACGCTGAAGTTGAGCGCGTTGGTGATCATGAACACCGCGAACACGACCAGCCCGAACGTGACGCTCTGCGCGAGCTGGTTGGCCGGGTCGTGCACGTTGCCGATCGAGGCTTGCACGAGCAGGCCACCGATCAGCGGGAACACGGCGAACGCGGCGAGGTTGTTCAGCCACGCCGACAGCGGCAGTTGCCGTCCGACCGAGATGAATATGGCCGCGGCCAGGGCGATAGCCACGGCGGGGGCCGGTCCCAGCAGGCTGATCGCCAGCACCTGTGCGACGAACCCGGCCGACAGGTGCTGTCCGCGGATCGTGAACACGAGCCGCTGCCCGCCCAGCGAGAGCGCCAGCAGCAGTCCGACGAGCAGCAGCGGCTGCCATTCCTGCGCGTCCGACAGCCACGCCGCGGCGCCGAGCGCTGCCGCGAGCGCAAGTACCTCGGCCGCGCAGAAAATACGGATGGTCAGCTTCGAGTCAGTCATGTCCGGTTCTCGGTTCGTGTCGTACTTAACGGCCGATTCGGCGTGGTCCTTAAGGTGAGATCCGCACGCTGGACGAATGCGAATCGCTCGAGTGGGACGAATTTGGCGGCTCCCACTCGGACTCCACGTCTGTCGCGACGGGCGCCGGAGTCGTCCCGGTCAGGCTTCCCAGGGGCAGACGCACGAAGGCGATCGTGCTCAAGCTCGCGCCGATCCCTGCAACGAGGAATGCGTCCCGGGGCGAGCTGAGCGCGGCGATCGCCCCACCGAGCGCCAGGCCGATGCCAGGGCAGATCGCCCCCAGCGATTCGACCGCGCCCATCATCCGCCCGTGCAGGTTCTGCGGCGTGAGCCGCTGTACGGCGCTGATCAGCGCCGCCCACTGCACGCCGTTGCCGACTCCGCCGATCAGTCCCGCGACGCAGGCGATCGCGAGCGACGGCGCGATCGCCCAGCCGAGATACGCCAGCCCCACGGCCAGCGTGGAGGCGCTCAGCAGCATTCCCAGCGAACGCCGGATCGAGCGTGCGAACACGATGCTGCCGACTGCGACACCGAGGCCCCACACGCCGAGCAGCAGGCCATAACCGCCGTCCCCGGCGTGCAGCGTGGACTTCGCGTAGGCGACCTCGATCGGCGGGGAGAACTCGAAGAACACGAGCGCCACGGCCTCCGCCAGCAGCAGTCCGCGCAATCCGGGCGCTTCGTTGATGTGCCGCCACGCCGCTCGCACCCGCGCGCGCACCGAGGAGGTATCGGCGTCGTCGGAATGCGGTCTCAGATCGAGGAGCATCGCGCCGCAGATCACGAACGAGGCGGCGTCGATCAGCAGGGCGGTGGGCGCCCCGAACGCGGGCACGGCCAGACCGGCGAGCGCCGGTCCCAGCGTGAACGTGACCGCGAAACCGATGTTGATCGCCGCGTTCGCCCTGCGCTCGGCCTCCAGCGCGCTCGCCTCGCGCGGGTCGATACCGCTCCGGTCCACGCCGTCTCCGCGACCGATCTCGGGGCCGCCGAGCCCGCTCTCGCCGGCAGCCAGCGCAATCCCGGCCTGCCCAGCGTAGGTGTGGGCGGGTACGTGCTCCGGCACCGGCAGGGCCTGGGCATGCCGCTCGTATGTCCGCTCTCGCGCGGCACGTGCCGCGGCGGCGCGCAGCAGCGCGCTGGCCGCCAGCGCGGCGGTCCCGTCGAGCGCGACCAGCAACAGGATGCCGGGGAGCCAGAAGCGCCACACCAGTCCCGCCAGTGCGGCCGTGGCAGCGGCCTCGAACAGGTACAGGGCGCTCAGCTCGCCCCGCCGCGAGGAGGCCTCGACGCGGGCGACCAGCGCGGGCACTACGAACGCCGGCAGCACTTGCCCGGCGATGAGCAGCGCCGCGACCGCGACCGCGCTGTGGGTGTGTTCGTACACGGCCACCGACAGAGCGATGAACCCGAACCAGGTGCCCAGCCGGTTGACGGTGTAGGCCGCGACGATCCGTCGCAGCTTCGGGTCGCGCAGGGGCGAGGGAGCGGTCTGAGAGGTCGCTGTCGATGACACTGCCGGGCCACGCTACACACAGCTTGAGATGGCAACGAGCCGTGCAACGCCGATCCCGCTCAACCGAGCCGCTCGAACGGAGAGCGGGTGCTCCGGGGGTGCTCGGGCCCGAGCACCAAGCGCCACTGAGGGGCCTACTAGTAATAGTCGTGCTCCTGAGAGCCCCGCCGGCGTGGACGCAAAGTCGGGGTGGGTCCAGGGGAACGCCGGCCGTGCGGGACGGTGGTCAGCCGCGGCCTCCTGCGGCCGCAGGGATGGGAGCATCGATGCAGATGACCGGCAACTCGGGATGGCGCCGACCGAGCAGGCTCATCAGCGACACCGTGTCGGCGTCGTCGAGATCGCCGGTGAGAATCACCATGCGGCTGTACGCGGCGCGCTCGAGCACTCCCGCGACGTCATCGGCCTCGACCCACCGGGTGCGAGGCGGCAGCGTCGTACCGAACTCGGCGCGCAGGACTGCGCGCCTGCCGGCGTCCGCTCCCGCGAGCAGCACCGGCGCGACACGCGCCGCGGACTCGCGGCCGCCATCGGAGACGATCCGCAGCTCGGGTCTGCGCGGCTCGGTCGCGTTGGGACTGTCCGTTGGCGAGGGCTCGCTACTACGCCGCTCGCTGGGGCTCAGCACCCTCAGCACCGGTCGCCGCGCGCCCTCACGGGAGCGTGGTGAGACGATCGGGCTCATCGCAGGAGCGTCCTCGGGGTCGATACGTGGGCGTCGGTGAACGTCGGCGTCCGGCGCCACGTCGGCGTCCGGCGCCCGGCCGGCATCAGGCTCGCATCGTACGTGTCTTCGCGGGCACTGGCGCGGCGGAGCGCGGACAGCCCGGCGAAGCCGGCGGCCGTCAGGGTCAACCAGGTTGTGAGGATGCCTAAGGCGATCATCGTGCGGACTCCTTTGCGGTCGTGCTGGACGGGCGCTGGGACTCGTTGCGCGTCATGACCGACATGATGCGTCCTCGCGGGCCATTTGTCTGTAGGGCAGATGGTGCCGATCGTGTCGTCCCAAAGGTGTCGATCTGTGTCGTCCTTCACAGGCGCCGAGTGTCGTCCTTTCGTGCCGTCACGAGGGGGTCTGCACGACGCGCTACGGTGTGCGCCAATGGAGGGCACACCAGGGGTGGACAGGCCGATCAGGGTCATCATCGCCGATGACCATGCGGTCGTCCGCGACGGTATCCGCATGGTGCTCGAGCGCGAGGCCGGCGAGTTCGAGGTCGTCGCCGAAGCGGCCGACGTGCCCTCGACGGTCAAGGAAGTACGGGAGCACAAGCCCGATCTGCTGACGCTCGACCTGACGATGCCGGGAGGGTCGAGCCTGGCGGCACTGCCGTCCTGCTTCGTCGCCCATCCGACGCTGGCCGTGGCGATCCTGACGATGCGCGAGGACCCGGAGTACGCCCGCCAGGCGTTGCGCGCGGGCGCGCGCAGCTACGTGCTCAAGGAGGCCGAGCCCTCTGAGCTGTTGCAGGCGTTCAGGTTGGCCGTGGCGGGCGGCAACTATCTGCACCCACGCCTCGGCGCGCTGATGGCCGCCGGGGAGGAGTCACCGGCCGACGGTGTCGCGCTCTCAGAGCGCGAGCGCGAGGTGGTGCGGCTGATCGCCAACGGCTACACCAACCCGCAGATCGCTGAGCAATTGCACGTCGCCGAGCGCACCGTCAAGACCTACCGCGCCCGCGCGATCGAGAAGCTCGGGTTCTCCTCGCGTTCGGAGATCACCGCCTACGCCCGCAAACTGGGGCTCGTCGAGTAGGCGAGCGCCGGGCTTCGCGTGCCGGCTTGGGCGGGTGGTGCTCATACAGTGGGTGTCGCGATGAGTTCTGAGGCCGCGCCCGGTCTCAATTGCGAATCCTATCGATGCGAGACAAGGAGAGAAGAGCGCGTTATGACACAGCACGACATTGCAGCCGTCCATGAGCCGTCGTCCCCGCAAGCCGGCGACCATCGCTGGATCGCCCTGTACGTGCTGTGCGTGGGCGTACTCATGATCGTGCTCGACGCGACCGTCGTGAACGTCGCGCTGCCGTCGATACAGACCGACTTGGGCTTCTCCCAGTCGAGCCTCGCGTGGGTCGTCAACGCGTATCTGATCGCCTTCGGCAGCCTGCTGCTACTGGCCGGCAGGCTCGGCGACTTGGTTGGTCGCCGGACGGTGTTCATGGCGGGTCTCATCGTATTCACGGGGGCGTCGCTGACGTGCGGCCTGGCCCAGAGTCAGGAGATGCTGGTCGCGGCCCGTTTCGTCCAGGGCGTCGGCGGCGCGATGACCTCCGCGGTGGTCCTCGGCATGATCGTCACGATGTTTCCCGAGCCCCGCGAGCAGGCTAAGGCAATTGGCGTCTACGGCTTCGTCGCCTCCGCCGGCGGCTCGGTCGGTCTGCTGGCCGGCGGCGTGCTGACCCAGGCGATCAACTGGCACTGGATTTTCTTCATCAATGTGCCGATCGGCATCGCCACGGGGGTCGTGGCGCTGCGCCTGCTGCATCGCGACGAGGGCATCGGCTTCGGCGCGGGCGCCGACGTGCTGGGCGCGGCGCTGATCACGAGCTCGCTGATGCTCGGCGTCTACACGATCGTTAAGCCCGCCGCGGACTACGGCTGGGGCGCGGCGCGAACGCTCGAGCTCGGAGCTGTCTCGCTCGCGCTGCTGCTTGCGTTCGTGCTACGCCAGGCGCGAGCGCGCAACCCACTCATACCGTTGCGGATATTTCGCTCGCGCAATGTCTCGGGAGCCAACGTCGTGCAGATGCCGATGGTCGCCGGCATGTTCGGGATGTTCTTCCTCGGCGCTCTGTATCTGCAGCGAGTGCTCGGTTACGACGCGCTGGAGATCGGCCTGGCGTTCCTGCCCGCGACGGTCGTGATGGGCGTTCTGTCGCTGCGCTACTCCGAACGGCTGATCATGCGCTTCGGCGCGCGAACGATGCTGTTTCCCGGTCTCGTGCTGATCGCGGCGGGGCTGCTCCTGTTCTCACGCGCGCCCGTGCACGGCGACTACCTCACCAATGTTCTGCCGGTGATGGTCCTGTTTGGTCTGGGGATCGGCAGCTCGTTCCCATCGCTGATGACCCTTGCGATGTCCGGTGCGACCCCGGAGGACGCGGGTCTGGCCTCGGGGCTGGTCAATACCACGGCGCAGGTGGGCGGCGCGCTCGGCCTGGCGGTGCTCGCCACGCTGTCGGCAACCCATACGAGTCATTTGCTCGCCGGCGGCTCCTCCACTGTGGCCGCGCTGGTGGGGGGCTATCACCTCGCGTTTGAGATCGGAGCGGGTTTGGTGGCGGTGGCGTTCATCGTCGTCGTGACCGTCATACGACCAGTGACCATGCCCGCTCAGCACATGCAGGCCGAGTTCGAGGCTCGACAGGGGGAGCTGTCGGAGGCGGCGTAGGCGGAGTTGCCACGGCTACCGACGGGCTCGCCGGCCGGGGCTGGATCGCGATGATCGTCTGATACGTACGTCGTGGCTGTCCGCCGGCAGGATCCACGGCGAACTACGCGACCTCGCCGGCCGGCATCTCCTCGAGCGCCGATGCGGCGGGGCGTCCGGCCAGCGGCACAATCAGGCGCATGACGGTGCCCTGGCCCGGGGCGGGTACGAGTTCCAGCTCGCCCCCGACCAGCTCCGCACGCTCTCGCATGCCGGACATGCCGAAGCCGCCCTCCAGGCCGTCTCCGCGCGGGCCGAGCCGGTCGGCTTCGGGCAACCCCTTGCCATCGTCTGTGACCGACGCTCTGACCACCCCGTTGCGCTCGCTCACGCTTACGACCGCCCGGCTTGCCTCAGCATGGCGGCTGACGTTCGTGAGCGCCTCCTGGATGACTCTGTAGATCGTGCTCTCGAGCTCGGAGTCGAGCCGCTGGGAATCGTGCTCGGGACCGAGGTCGATCTCGGTCTGAACGTCCAGACCGTCGATCGCCTGCGCGCGCCGCGCCAGTGCCTCCAGCGCCGCCGCCAGACCGAGGTCGTCGAGGGCGGCGGGCCTGAGCTCCGTGATCAGGTGGCGCAGGCCGTCGATCTCCTCGCCCAATCCATCCAGCACAGCGTCCACGGCGCTGCGCAGCGCTTCGCTGGCCGATCCTCGATCGGTATCGAGATCGCGCGCGTTGGCGAGCTTCAACCGCAGTGCGCCCAGTCCCTGCACCGTCTCGTCGTGGATCTCCCGCGCCCAGCGTGTGCGCTCTCGCTCGCGCGCCTCCATGCCGTAGCGCAGCCGCTCGATCTCGACCGAGCGCTCCGCCGCCAACCGTTGCGCGACGCTTGCGGCAAAGGCGTTCAAAGCCTGTCTGTCCGGGCCCTTGAACCCGGCGTCCCGGCGCAGCGCGATCACGAGGCCCCCGCCCTGGCCTTCCATGCTCAGCGGCTCGACCAGCACCGCGCGGGCCTCGATCCCCAGTTCGTGCAGTAGCGCGGCGTCCTGTCCGCGGGGACGATCCAGCGCCACGGGCTTGCCCTCCTGGTAGAGGGCGCCCAGCGCGCTGCCTTCGACCGGCACGATCCGCAGCCGTGGTCGGCTCTCGCCGCTGGCGGCCGCGACGCGTAGCTCGCCGCGCTCCTCGATTACCATCAGCAGCGAGCTGGCGTCGAGCAGCGCCAGGCCGCGATCGGCCATCAGGCGCAGCAGCCACAACTCAGATCCCGTGAGCACCGCGCGAGATTATGGACTACGCGTCCGTCGTCATGACCCCATTGCGTTCCCGCTGGACCGCGGCACGCGTGTGCGCCAGCAGCTGCTCGCCGTCGAGATCCTCCCGCCATGCCGCCAGGCCGATCGACACGCGCAACGGCCGGCGCACACCGTCGGTCTCGATCTTGATCGCGCGCAGGCGGTCGATCACGCGCTTGGCGACGATCTCACCGCGGGGGCCGTCGGCGCCGGGCAGCACCACCAGCAGCTCGGTGTCGCTCGGGCGGCCGACCCGATCGAAGCGGCGTAGCTCCCGCAGCAGCGCCGGCCCCGCGTAGGCGAGCGCCTGCTCGGGCAGCTCGCGTCCGTGTCGTGAGGCAAGCTCGGCGAGGTCCTCGATCGCCACCAGTAGGCAACTCAGTGGCGTGCCATGCCGTCCGGCCCGGTTGATCTCCTCCTCCAACCGGTCCGTGAGCGCGGCCGCCGACAGGCAGTCGAGCCGGCTGTCCACGTCCTGACGAACCTCCGGGGAGGCCGAGTCGATGCGCCGATGAGTGTCGTTGGCAGCCATGCCTATGGGCGGTCGAGTGTACGTGCGAGCCGGCCGTGTTGCGGGATCCGTCCCGCCGTCATCACACTCGATTATGCCTGTTCTGGAGGATTCTGTCGCCTCTCGCAAGCACGTATCCCCCGCGGGAGGGTGCCGGCGAGCGCGCGTGAGTGCAAACCCCGGCCGACAGGGTCCGTCCCCGTCCACTGCTAGACATGGCCGATGCTGTCCGAGCTGAACGTCGAGAACCTGCTGTTGATCGAGCGCGCCCAGCTGCGGTTCGCCCCGGGTTTGAATGTGCTCACCGGCGAGACCGGCGCCGGCAAGACGGTGCTCGCGCATGCGCTGGACCTACTGCTGGGCGGGCGGGCGCGGCCCGGGATCGTTCGTTCCGGCGCGAGCGAGGCTTACGTCGAGGCGGTGTTTGAGCTCTCCGACGGGCTCCGCGAGGAGCTGGGCGAGCGGCTGGCGGCGGACGCGGGGGAGATCGTTCTGGCGCGACGCATCGACGCGGACGGACGCCGCACGCGCGCATACCTGAACGGCCGCTCCGCGACCATGGGTGAGCTGCGTGACGTGGGTGCGCAGCTGGTTTCCTTCTACGGTCAGCACGAGCATCGCAAGCTGACGGTCGCCGGCACTCAGCTGCAGGTCCTCGACGGGCGCTGCGGTCCGGAGCAGACCGAGCGCCTGTGCGCGTGCGCCGAGGCGTACCGTTTGTGCACCGCGCTGGAAGCCGAGCTTGAGGATCTGCGCGAGCTCTCCGATGCGCGGGGGCGCGAGCTCGACCTGCTCGAGCACGAGCTTGCCGAGATCGAGGACGCGGCACCGGACGAAACCGAGCACCGGCGTCTGCTGGCTGCTCGCGAGCGGTTGCGCCGCTCAGACGCGCTGTGCTCCGCCGCCGGGTACGGCGCACAGGGGCTCGCGCCGGACTCGGGTGAGGATCCGGGCGCCGTATTGCTGCTCGCGGCGGTCGCGGCGCGTCTGGATGCGGTCGCGGGCGTGGATCCCGACCTGGACGGGCTCGCCGAGCGGTTGGGCGCGATCGTGGTCGAGTCTCAGGATCTCGCGGGTGAGCTGCGCGAGTACGGCGAACGACTCGCCGGCGAGGACGGCGCACTGGAGGAGGTCGAACAGCGTCTCGAGGCGACCGAGCGGCTGATCCGCAAGCACGGCGGCTCGATCGCCGACGTGCTCGTATACGCCGAGCGCGCTCGCGCGCGCCGAGGGGAGCTCGACGGAGCCGAGGTGGCGCTGGCGCAGACCGGTGAGCGTCTGGCGCGTGCGCGGGCCGACCTCGACCGGCATGTCATGGAGTTGCGCCGCGCGCGCGTGCTGGCGGCCCCGCGCCTGGCCGAGGGGGTGCGCGAGCAGCTCGCGGCCCTGGCGATGGCCGACGCCGAGTTCGAGGTGGCCCTGTCCGAGTGCGCGCCCGGGCCCGCCGGCGGGGACGCGGTCGAGCTGCTGATCGCCCCCAACCCCGGGGTTCCCGCGGGACCGCTGCGCGAGATCGCCTCCGGCGGCGAGCTCTCGCGGGTGATGCTCGCCATCATCACCGCGTCCACCGGCTGTGAGGCTTCTCCCGAGGAGTATGCGCCCGCGCAGGTGGCGTTGGGGTCCGCCCCAGAACAGGCACAAACCTTGGTGTTCGATGAGATCGACGCCGGCATCGGCGGGCATACGGCACGCGCGGTCGGCGAGCGCCTGCGGGCGCTGGGGGAGACCAGGCAGGTTCTGTGTATCACCCACCTGCCCCAGATAGCCTCGCTGGGAGCCCGTCACTTCTCGGTCGTCAAGGACACCTCCGCCGATCCTACGCTGGCCACGGTTGTGCAGTTGGGCGAGCCTCAGGTCGTCTCCGAGCTGGTACGCATGCTCGGGGCCGAGGACACCGACGCGACAGCGCGCCGCCACGCCAGGGACCTGCGCAAGGCCGCCTGAGCGCGCATGTCGCGCGGTCTGCAGTCGGCTATCCGGTTGGTGGGGGGGCTGAAGGAAAGCAGCCGCCGCACCTCATCTGTCCACAATCTCCCCTGAGCGGTTACTCTCGGCTCAGATGGCCGCGACCAGGCAGCCGCCGAATATGTCATTGCAGTTGGTATCGCCCGACGTGCACGTACAGACGCGCACCGTCAGCGGTCCGGCGCGCTTGGGCAGGCGCACGAAGCTGCTCGTCCGATATCTGCGGCGCGGGGACGTCGCGGTGATCGATCACCTCGACATCGACCGGGTCTCCGCCGAGGAGCTGATCGCGGCGGGGGCAGTGGCCGTGCTGAACTGCAAATCATCCTCGAGTGGTTCCTACCCCAACCTCGGACCGCAGCTGCTGGTCGAAGCGGGCGTGCTGCTGGTGGATCTGCCCGACGACTCGCTGTGGCGGACGCTATCGGATGGAGATCGAGTGGATTTGCGCGGCGGCGAGGTGTGGCGCGCGGGGGAGGGTGAGCGATCCACGGGCGCACCGCTCGCACGCGGCATCGTGCTCGACAGCGCCCGTGTGCGCGCGGAGACGGATGCGCGGCGACGTGAGATCGGCGAGGCGCTGGAGCGGTTCGCGCATAACACGATCGAGCACATGCGCGAGGAGCGCGAGTTGCTCGCGGGGCGTATCGACCTGCCCCGGTTCGCAACCGACTTCCGCGACCGCTCCGCGCTCGTGGTCGTGCGCGGCGTCGGCCACCAGCGCGACCTGCGCGCGCTGCGTCCGTTCATCCGCGACATGCGCCCGGTGCTGGTCGCGGTCGACGGCGGCGCCGAGGCGCTGCTGGAAGCGGGATTGAGCCCGGACATGATCGTGGGGGACATGGACTCGGCCAGCGAGGCGGCGCTGCGCTGCGGCGCGGAGCTGGTCGTGCACTCCTATCCCGACGGCCACGCCCCCGGACGCGCGCGGCTGGATGAGCTGGGCGTCCCCTACAAACTCGTCCCCGCGCCCGGCACCAGTCAGGACGTGGCGATGCTGCTCGCGGCAGAGAAGGGCGCGCGGCTGATCGTGGCGGTGGGCTCGCAGTTCAACCTCGTGGAGTTCCTCGATCGCAACCGCGAGGGGATGTCCTCGACGTTCCTGACGCGGTTGCGCATCGGCGAGATCCTGGTCGACGCTAAGGGTGTCAGCCGGTTGTACCATCCGCGCCCGGGTCTGACCCCGCTGCTGGTGGTGATCGCCGCGGGCCTCATTGCGATGGTCGCTGTCGTGTGGATGACCCCTGCGCTGCGGGATGTCGTGGACCTGTTGTGGCTCAGGCTCCAGCTGCTGTTCTCAACCGGTTGAGCCGACCGGCGCTCACGGCTCGACCTCCCGAGCGCCCAATCTATTCTCCCTAGGACCGATGTTCGACTATCGCTATCACGCGCTCTCCCTTGCGGCGGTCCTGTTGGCGCTCGCGGTCGGCATTGTGATCGGCGTGGCGATCGGCGACTCCAATCTGGTGTCCTCGGCGAAGAACGGGATCGTCGCCAACCTCAACTCCGAAGTCAGCGGCGCGCGCAAGCAGGCCGGGCAGTTGCAGGAGAAGCTCGCCGATGAGGAAGCGTTCGGGAACGGGTTGTATCCGCTGGCTGTTCATGACCTGCTGAGCGCACGCAGCGTCGGGCTGGTGTTTCTCGGTGCCTCATCAGACCATGCCGACGGGTTGGTGCGCTCGGCGGTCACGCAGGCCGGCGGCGACTTGACGGTCGTGGTGGCGGTGCGCGAGCCGCTGAATCTGCCCGTGATCGCCCAGGAGGCGGCCGGCACTCACTACGCGGCGCTGGCGGGCTCGACCGCACTGGTCGAACGGTTCGGCGAGCTTGCCGGACGGCAACTCGTCAGCGGCGGGCAGGCGGTCGATCGCGAGCTGCTCAGCCGCGTGCGGGGCGGTTTGCTGAGCGCGTTCGATGGGCAGCTCGGCCGTCTCGACGGCCTCATCGTCGTGCGCGCGGACCCGACTGGCATGACCCCCGAACAAAGCACGGCGAGCGCGGCGTTCCAGACGGGTCTGCTGAGCGGGGTGGCAGCCGTCGGGGTGCCCGCCGTCGGAGTTGAGCTGGCCGGCAGCGAACCCAGCCAAATCACGTGGTACAAGAGCAAGAACATCTCCAGCGTGGATGACCTCGACGCTCCGGCCGGACAGGCGGCGCTTGCATATGCACTCGCGGGCGCGCATGGCGCGTTCGGCGTCAAGCCTACGGCCGACTCGCTGCTGCCGAGCGCGGTGCCGTAGAAATGCTTGCTATACGAGAATGACCTGACCGCATGCGGTCAGGTCCGAAGCCGCACATGTCTTGAGTTTCGCGGTTTTGGGTTGGGGTGGGGTTGGGAGGAGCATCGGCGGTGCCCGCGAAGCGGTTGGTGTCAATCGATACCGACCGCGCGTTGCGGGTGTGAGGCC
>Ga0193728_1000440_pt1 | contig 19992 bp, 17 predicted proteins | sample U1c1metaG_FD_143037 | JGI IMG/M metagenome (GOLD analysis project Ga0193728, IMG submission 143037) | Soil microbial communities from a riparian zone of the East river system, Colorado, United States - U1c1 | ecosystem: Environmental > Terrestrial > Soil > Riparian zone | place: USA: East River...
GAATAGCTTTCTCAGCATTTCTTGATCGGCTCCTTCTCTCGGTGGTGACGGGTCCGGGCGGTCACCAGCCCCGCACCGAGTCACCGGCGTCGGCCGCGGGGCGGCCCGGCGAGACGGCGGCCCGGCCCGGCCCGCTGGGATACCGCGGCCGCGGTATCCCGGCCGGCGCCGCCTCGCCGTCCGCCGGGGCGGCGCGGGTCACCCAGTGCCTGCTCCGCGGATCGTCGTAGAGGTCGACGTACCGGTTCGGCCGGTAGAGGTAATAACGGCGGCCGCGGGCGCACATGTCGGTCAGGCTGAGGACGTACACCGCCAGCCCGGCGGCCACGGCCGCCAGGTAGCCCGGCACTGACACCGGCAGCAGGCCCGCCGCGGCCACGGCGTACGCGGCGGGGATGACGGCCACCGCGACGGGCAGCGACAGCCAGCCGGGCAGCAGCCGGGCCGACAGCGGCCGGACCCGGTCCGGCTCGTCGGTGCCGAGCGCGCGGCGCAGCCGCGAGTGCGGCGGGCGGTCGTCCGCCCGCTGCTCCAGCCCGCTGAGCACGAGCATCGGGATCAAGGCGGCCGCGGCGGCCAGCGCCAGCGTCGCCCAGCCGTAGGGCCGCAGCAGCCGGCCGGGAGCGAGCGCGAGGATCATGACCGCGCTGGCGACGGCGGCCAGCGGCACGAGCACGGACAGCAGCTGCGCCAGCGGGTACAGCGAGAAGGTGAGGGCATGCCGGAAGCTGGCCTCCACGCTGGCCAGCTGGCCGTCCAGCTTGGCCTCGAAGAACCGGTTCGGCTCGTCGGGCGTGACGGCCAGTTGGTCGGCCAGCGCCAGCAGGGTGACCAGGTTGTGCTCCGGGTCAAGGCCGTTGCGGAACGGGTAGGCCCGGTCGCGCGCCGCGGGCTTGACCCGGTCCAGGTCATGCGGAACCAGGCGGGCCAGCTCGCGGAACCCGTCCGGGTCGGTGACGAGCGCCAGCAGCCGCCGGACGATGGCGGCGCCGGGCGCCGGGCCCGCGCCGCCCGCCGGGCCGAGGTCCTCGATGCCCGGCGCGCTCAGGCAGCCCCACAGCGGTTCGACCAGGCGCGGGTCATCCGGGATCCGGGCAATGATCTTCGGGACCAGCGCGGCGATCCGCTCCGCGCTGTCGGTCTCGGCCAGCGAGTTCAGCAGCGGCAGCATCCGGTCCGTCTCGCCGTTGATCGCGGCCATCGGGGTGCCGGCGCTGCCGAGGACATCCTCCAGCCGGCTGATGGCGATCTTCTGCACGGCCACGCTCGGGGACATGCACGCCGCGCACAGCGCCAGCAGCGCGGTGTCACCGTCCGTGCCCGGCCGCCCGGCATCCAGCTGGCCCAGGATCTCCCGGGCGACCGGCTCGGCCGGCGCGGCGACCGCCAGGCACTCGGCGGCCCGCTCCGGCCGCTGGCGCGCCACCCGGCGCAGGAACTCGTTCACCCGCTCCTGGTCGTGCTCTTCCAGGGCCGCGGCGTGGAACAGGATCACCTGACGCCAGTCGTCCTCGCCCGCCCGGGCGACGAGGTAGTTCTGGTCGTCATCACGGCGCAGCTGCTCGGCGGCCAGGAATTCGTGGATCGAGCGGTGCGCGAAGAAGAACTGCTGGCTGTCCTCGTCGCCGCCCCCCTCCTCCGACGTGGCCTTGAGCAGGCCGGAGTTGCGGATGATCTCGGCCGCGAAGGCCCCGGCGTCGGCGGCGGCCACCGCGTGCAGGGTCCCGGCCAGCTGCCCGGCGGTCCTCGTCATCTGGGCCATGGTGAAGTCGCGGAAGTCCTGCCGGGCCGTCTCCAGCGCGAACCGGCGCAGGAACCGGACCTTGTCCCTGGCCCCGAACCTGAGCACCCCGCCGCGCGCCTCCGGGTCATCCTCAAAGCCGTGCCGCTTCAGCATTTCCATGATCATCAGCTCGTAGAGCGCCGAGATCGACGACGGGATGTCGAACCGCGGCCGCTGCGCGTACAGCCCGACCGACATGGCCAGGACCAGCGGCTGGCGGTGCAGGTCCAGAGTCCCGGACGCGCGGACCGCGCGAATGTACCGGCGCGGCCCGTGATCTACGGTGAACACCGCCCGCAGCCGGGTCAGGTAGCTGAAGATCTCCGCGTCGGTGAGCGGGGCCAGTCCGTACTCGACCGTGCTGACGGCTGACCACTGCGCGCGCAGCGCCATGTAGTTCTGCCGTCGGCAGGTGATGATGACGCTCGCCCGGCTGGTGGGCAGGCTGGGGTCGGCGTCCGACATGAAGTCCCCGACCGCGTCGCGCAGCACGCCCAGGCGCTCGGCGGCGACCTCGTCGAGCCCGTCGAGCATGACGACAACCTGGTCATGCAGCAGCGCCGAGCGCAGGAGCCGGCGGGCCTGCTCGGCCGACAGCGACGCGCCGGAGACGAGGATCTTGCTGGTGAGGTAGCCGCCCAGCCCGCCGGCCGCATCCAGGCCGGCCGACAGCAGCGGCAGCGAGACCAGGAACGGGACCACCCGGCGGCCGCCGCTGCGCACGACGGCCCGCCGCTGGCAGGCGCTGACGCCGTACGCGCTCAGCAGCGTGGACTTCCCGGAACCCGGGTCGCCGAGCACCACGAGGCTCGCGGCCCCGATCCCGGCCAGCACGTCGGTCGCCGGCCGGCGGGACTCCGCGTCGCCGCCCTCCACCGAGCAGGACAGCGACACGTACATGCTGTCCAGGCTCAGCGGCTCGTGGATGTTCAGGTACGGATTGTTGTAGACGCCCCACTTATGCGCGAACCACCGCTGGTAGCGGCGCCGGGAGAAGCCGCCGCGGGCGATCGCGGTCCGCCAGCCCCGGCCCAGCAGCCAGAACGGCACCACCGCGACGACCGCGCAGATGGCCGTGATCAGGCCCAGCTCGTCGCCGAGCGACCAGCCCCGCAGGGGCCAGTTCATGGCACGAGCACCCGCTGCCCGCCCGCCGTGTCGGCCGCCACGGGCACGGGCTGACCGCTCGCATCCCCGTCCGGGCCGATCGAGAACGGGCCGGACGCGCCGTTGACGGCCTCCTTCCCGTTCATCAGCAGCAGGTCGCTGCGCATCTCGTCCAGGGTGGGCAGCCTCCCGGAGGCACCCGTGCTGATGGCGATGTCGTTAGCCGCGGCGGCCATGGCGTCGTAGGCGCCGATCGTCCACGTATCGCTCAGGCTCGCGGTGCTGCCGAGCGGGCTCCGCTCGAAGTCCGCCTGCACGGGCGCCTGGACCCGGGCCGGGTCGGCGGACTCGGCGAAGATCACTGTCACCCGGGCCGGGTTCACCAGGCCGGACCGGACGGCCGTAACCCGCGGGTCCAGCGTCGACGCGTCGGCGCCGGTGACAATCGTGAGCTGTTCTCCGTCGCAGCTGGGCGCTCGCTCCAGCTGGGTGATAAAGGTGCCGAGCGTGACCTCCCGGCCCGCGTACAGCACCAGCGGCGGGCTCCCGCTGGCCGGGCAGATGTTCGGCCACATCAGCCTGAACTCATTGGCCGGATTGGCGAGTCGCTCAAACGGCTCCTCGCCGGAGAATGGGCCGAAAACACGGCCGAAGTCGGCCCGCAGGCTGGTGGCGTAGATATCCTCCGGGTCGCTGTCGACGACGAGGAACGGCCGCCGCGAGGGGCCGCGCGCGCCGGCCAGGTAGCGGTGCAGCGCGATGACCTGGTCGTGGACGTCGGGAGTGACCCGGGCCAGGCCGGGGAATTTCCGCCCGTCGAAGATGTCTCCGGTGAGGGTGGCCGCCACCATCGGGATGTGCGCGCGGCTCAGCTGCCGTATGCCGTCGATGGTCTGCTGGGTGCTGACGCCGAGGCCGATGACCGCGACGAGATGAGACGGCCCGCCGCGCAGCGCCGCTAGCTGGCCCGTCACCTGCCGCCAGGCCTGCTCCTGGCTGCCCTCGTTGGCCAGCAGCAGCTGGATCCGCGGCTGCACGCCCTGGCAGCCCGAGTCCGCGCAGCGCTGGGCGGCGTACGCGCCGTCCAGTTCGCCCAGCACCCTCGACGCGGTGACCACGCCCTCCCCCGATCCGGCGGTCATCGGCGACAGCAGCGCCACCGTGACGTAGTGGCCGCCGCGGACCACCGCCGCGTTCTGCCGGGCAATGTCCCGCTCCACCCCCGCGAGGGCGGGCGAGAAGATGAACGACCCGTCGGTCACCCCGACGCACTCGCCGCCGGCCGGCTCGACCCGCAGCGACCCCGCCGGGCTGGCACAGCGCGCCGGGCGGTCCGCGGCGTGCAGCCCCCATGCGCCCCCAGCGAGCGCGATGGCCACGGCCGCGGCCGACAGCAGCGCGGTCCGGCCGGGCGGGCGGCGCACCGCCCGTGGCGTGCCGAAAAGCTTCCTGAGCATCGTGATTTCTCCTGGGCAGGGCGACAGCGATTCGATAAACCGCGGCCGGCGGCGCGACGATTTGTGCCCGGGATACCTCATTAAATCGCCGGGGCAGGCAGATAGTACCGAGCGCCGGCGAGACATCGGACCGCATTAAGCGGGTTGCGCTAATAACAATTTAGAATTGCGGCATAAGGACCCATAATGGCCGACTGCTAACATATGGTGATAGCGAACATTAAATATCCAGAATCGGAGCGGCGAGCCTGTGCGCGGCCGGGTCAGGCGCGGGGCCAGGCCAGGACGGGGCCGGTGGCGCGGACCAGGACGGCGGTGCCGGCCGGGAGCTGCGGGCCGCCGGCCGTCCGGACGATGATCTCGGGGGCCGGGGCCTCGGTGAGCCGGACGCGGAGCACCGCGTCGTGGCCGTAGTAGTGGCAGGCCACGACCTGGCCCGCGAGGCAGGCCGCGCCGCCGTCGCCCGCGCCGTCCGCGGTGTGGACGGCCAGCTGCTCGGGCCGGACCAGCACCGTCACCGGCCCCGGCTCCAGCCCGGGACCGCCGGCCGCCGTCAGCGCCAGCTCCCCGAAGACCGTGCGCACCACGGGCCCGGGCGCCGCGCCGTCGAGCAGCTGCCCGTCGAGCAGGTTGGCGTCGCCGATGAAGCCGGCCAGCTGCGGGTCGGCCGGGCTGATGTAGAGGTCCTGCGGCGCCGCGTACTGCGCGATCTGGCCGTCGCGCAGCACCGCGACGCGGTCCGCCATGGACAGGGCCTCGTCCTGGTCGTGCGTGACCAGGATCGCGGTCGTGCCGCGCGCCCGGAAGATCTGCGCCACGTCGGCCCGGACGCTCGCCCGCAGGTGCGCGTCCAGCGCCGCGAACGGCTCGTCCAGGAGCACGACCGTCGGCTCGATGGCCAGCGCCCGGGCCAGCGCGACGCGCTGCTGCTGGCCGCCCGACAGCTGATGCGGGTAGCGCTTGCCCAGGCCCGCCAGCCCGACCGAGTCCAGCAGCTCGCCGATGCGCGGGCCGCGCCGCTGCCCGGCGGGCAGCCCGAAGCCGACGTTGGCGGCCACGGACAGGTGCGGGAACAGGCTGCCCTCCTGCGGCACGTAGCCGATCCGGCGGCGCTCGGGCGGCAGGTGCGCGTCCGGCCCGTCGGCCAGCTGATCGCCGATCCGCACCGTCCCGGCGTCGGGCCGGTCGAACCCGGCCAGCACCCGCAGCAGGGTGGTCTTGCCGCTGCCCGACGGGCCCAGGATCGCGGTCAGCGAGCCCGCCGCGATGGTCAGGTCCACCCCGGTCAGCACCGGGTGGCGGCCGAATGCCTTGTACAGCCCGTGGACGGACAGCTCGGTCACGCCAACATCATCGCGCATGCGCGGAGCGGTCGAAGAACCGGCCGAGCACGTAGCTCGGCACGGCGGCGATGAGGATCATGGCGATGGCGAACGGCGCCGCCTGCGCGTACGAGCCGTCGGTCTCGTACTGCCAGAACTGGGTGGCCAGGGTCTGCACGCCCGTCGGGATCAGCAGCAGCGTGGCGGTGAGCTCCGTCACGACCGAAAGGAACACCAGGCAGAACGAGGCCGCCAGGCCCGGTCCCGCCAGCCGGAGCGTGACGCGGCGCAAGGTGGCGGTCTTGCTCTGGCCCAGGGAGCGGGCCACCTCGTCGAGGCTGGCCGGCGCCCGCGCCACCGCGGCCTTTACCCCGACCAGCGCGAGCGGGAAGAACATGATGGCGTAGCAGATGACCAGCAGCGGGGCGGTCTGGTAGCCGGCGCCGCCCGCATAGTGCTCAGTGAAGTAGGCCAGCGCGAAGCCGATCACCGCGCCGGGCATGGCCAGCACCAGGTAGGTGCTGCGCTCCAGGAAGTGCCGGGCGCGGCCGGTGTGCCGGATGGCCAGCAGCGCCACCGGGAGGGCGGCCAGGGTGTCCAGGACGCCAGCTACTGCTCCGTAGCCGGCCGTGTGCGCGAGCGCGTCGATCATGGAGACGCTGCCGGCGGTGACCGAGGGGATGCCGCCCTCGAAGACCCAGTAGACGCTGGAGTACACAGGGACGCCGAGGGCCGCCGCGACCAGCACGGTGACGGCGGCCAGGGCGGGCCAGGTGGCCCGGCCCAGGGGCAGCGGCGGGCTGACCCGCTGCGCGCCCGCGCCCATCCGGGCCACCGGGCCCCGGCCGCGGGCCAGTCCCTCGCCGCCCAGCACGAGCAGGCTGAGCCCGACCAGCACCAGGGACAGGGCGCAGGCGGCCGTGACGCTGAACGAGAGGTTGAACTCGGTGAAGATCTCGGTGGTGAACGTCTGGTAGCCGAGCAGCTCGAAGGCGCCGTACTCGGCCAGCAGGACCAGCGCCACCAGCAGGCTGCCGCCCAGGATCGCGCCGCGGGCCTGGCCGACGGTGATCCGGAAGAAGGTGCGCAGCCGGGACGTGCCGAGGCTGCGGGCCACCTCCTCCTGGACCGGGTCGGCGGACCGCAGGCTGGCGGCGACGGGCAGGTAGACCAGCGGGTAGACGGCGAGCGTCATGACCAGGACCGCGCCGCGGAAGCCGTGCACCCAGGTCCACAGCGAGGCCCAGCCGAAGCTGACGACGAAGTCGGGGATGGCCAGCGGCACGACGATCAGCACCGCCCAGATCCGCCGGCCGGGCAGGTCCGTGCGCTCCACCAGCCAGGCGGCGCCCGTGCCGATGACCGCGCAGCCGGCCGTGACGGCCACGGTGAGCTTCACTGTGTTCCACAGCAGCTCGCCGGTGAGCGGCCGCGCGATCAGCGTGATCACCTGGTGCAGCCCGGCGCCGCTGCTCTCGATCAGCAGGAACACCAGCGGCAGCGCGAGGAGCACCGCCACGCCGGCGCTGACCGCGATAAGCCCGGCGGGCCGCCGCGCCCGCCGCGCCCTTACCGCCGGCCCGCGGTCGGCGGGGCGGGGCGGCCGCGGCGGGGCCGCCTCCAGCAGGTCCGGGCTGGTCACAGCAGACCGGCCGCCCGCAGCAGCGCGATCCCGTCGCTTCCGGTCCCGAGCTGGGCGATGCTGATCGGGTAGGGCTGGAGCTGGCGCAGCGGCGTCTCCGGGGCCCTGGTCGTCACGCCGGACGCCAGCGGGTACTCGAAGCTGATGGACTGGGCGGGACCGGTTCCGGGGTCGGCGATGATGTCCTGGCCCTGCTTGCTGACCAGGAAGGCCAGGAACTTCTGCGCCTCCGCCTGGTGCTTGCTGGCCGCCAGGACGGCCGCGCCGGAGACGTCGATGACGTAACCGGGGTTGTGCGGCGCCAGGTGGGTGATCTGCGCCTTCACCCGGCTCGCGCCGATCTCGGCCCGCATCCGGTACCAGTAGTACTGGTTGACGATCCCGAACGCGATCGCGCCCTGGTTGACCTCGGACGCGATGGTCTCGTTGTCCGGGTAGATGTGCCCGGCCGCGTTCGCCTTCATCGCGGCGAGCCACTTGAGCGTGGCCGCCTTGCCGTAGGCCCGGTCGTAGGCCAGCACGATCGGCTGGAAGTCGGTCTCCTGCGGCGCCAGGGCGAGCTTGCCCTTGTATTTCGGGTCCGCGAACTGGCTGATCTGGGTGGGCAGCTGGCCGGCCTTGACGAGGCCCGGGTTGTACACGATGACGCTGGTGCGGGCGGACACGCCGACCCAGTCGCCGCCGGGCGAGTTGTACTTGGTCGGCGTGTGGCTCAGCGTGGCCGCGGCCACGGGCGACAGCAGGCCCTCGCTCTCCAGGCTCATCAGCGGCGGGGTGTTCTCGGTGTAAAGAAGATCAGCCGGCGAGTGGCTGCCCTCGGTGGCGATCTGGTCCGCGAGCGCGTCCTCGTCGTCGCTGCGGATCTGCACCTGGATGCCGGTCTTCTTCTCGAACGCGGCGACCAGGTTCTCGGCCGTCTGGACGTGCTGGCCGCTGTAGAGGGTGAGGGTGGTGCCCGAGCCGCTGGAGTTGGCCGAGGCGCTGCCGCAGGCGGCCAGGGCCAGGGCCAGCGCGGGGACCAGCGCGAGCCCGGCGGCGGGCGGTCCCCACGAGCGCGGCCGGCGTCGGCGCGGCGGCAGCAGGGCAGGTGGATCGGCTGGAATGGTCATCCGTCCCTCTGTTCGGTCTCCGGCGTGCTGGCCGCCACGGGCCCCGCGCGGGCTGGCGAGCTATACCAAGCTTAGGCTTACCTAAATTGGCGTCGCCCAGGCTACCTAACAAGCCGGCCGGGCGACAGGCCGGGGGGGTGAATGTGACTCAGTTCTCCCGGCGGTCCGGCGGCGCCGGCAGGCCGGCGTCGACCTGGCGCGGCTGGGGCACATGCGCAGCGGGATCCGGGCACGTACGCTGTACAGCATGGGCGCCGTCAAGCTCTGAGGTGATGTGGCAGTGCGGGACATCCTGGACCTGATCTCGAAGTGGTGGGACGCCGGCGAGACGTTCGGCCTGGCTACGGTGGTGAGCACGTTCAGCAGCGCGCCCCGTGAGCCGGGCGCAGCCATGGCCGTCTCCGGCGGCGGCGAGGTCGCGGGCAGTGTCTCGGGCGGCTGCGTCGAGGGCGCCGTCTATGAGCTGGCGGGCGAGGTCATCGCGACCGGGCAGGCCGTCCTGAAGCGGTACGGGATCAGCGACGATACCGCCTTCTCGGTCGGGCTGACCTGCGGCGGGCTGATCGACATCTACGTCGAGCCGGTCAGCCGGGAGTCGTTCCCGGAACTGGGCGAGATCGTTGCCGCGGTGCGCGCGGGGACGCCGGTCGCGGTCGCGACCGTAGTCGCCGGGCCGGGCGAGGTCAGCGCCCGGCGGGTGATCTGGGCCGATCCGGACCGCCCGTCGCAGGGCCCGCTGGGCTCAGGCGACCGGCTGGACGAGGCGGTGGACGACGACGCCCGCGGCATGCTCGCGCAGGGCACGACCGGCGTCCGGCGCTACGGCCCCGACGGCGAGCGCCGCCTCGACGACCTGTCGGTGTTCGTGCAGTCGTTCACCCCGCCGCCGCAGATGCTGGTCTTCGGCGCCATCGACTTCGCGGCCGCCGTGGCCCGGGCCGGGAAGTTCCTCGGCTACCGGGTCACGGTCTGCGATGCCCGGCCGGTGTTCGCCACCGCGTCCCGTTTCCCCGACGCTGACGAGGTGGTCACGGACTGGCCGCACCGGTACCTGGCGCGGATCGACACCGACGTCCGGACCGTCATCTGCGTGCTCACCCACGATCCCAAGTTCGACGTGCCGCTGCTGGAGGTCGCGCTGCGGCGCCCGGCCGCCTACATCGGCGCGATGGGCAGCCGGCGCACCCACGAGGACCGCCTCGCCCGGCTGCGCGAGGCCGGCCTGACCGCCGACGAGTTGGCCCGGCTCCGCTCGCCCATCGGCCTGGACCTGGGCGCCCGGACCCCGGAGGAGACCGCCGTCGCGATCGCCGCCGAGCTGATCCAGCTCCGCTGGGGCGGCTCCGGCCAGCCGCTGACGGCCACCTCGGGCCGCATCCACCACGAGCGCCTCACCAAGCGCCTGGCCCGGTAGCGCGCTCCGGCCCTCGGCGCGCTGCTCACGGCGGCGGCCTCGCTCGCCGTACGCTGGGCTGATGAAGGCTCATGTGGCCGGGATCCTGCTGGCCGCCGGCGCCGGCCACCGGCTCGGCCGGCCCAAGGCGCTGGTCGAGATCGGCGGCCAGCCGCTCGTCACCCGCGGGATCACCCTGCTCCGGGAGGGCGGTGCCGCGCCGGTCATCGTCGTCACCGGGGCCGCCGCCGTCGACCTGACCGGGGTGGTCACGGTGCACAACCCGCACTGGCGGACGGGCATGGGCTCGTCGCTGGCGGCCGGCCTGGCCACGGCGCCAGACGAGTGCGCGGCGGTGGTGGTGGCACTGGTGGACCAGCCCCTGGTCGGCGCCACGGCCGTCCGCCGCCTGATCGCCGCGTTCCACGACGGGGCCAGCGTCGCCGTGGCCGCCTACGACGGCCAGCCGCGCAACCCCGTGCTGCTGGCCCGGGAGCACTGGGCCGAGGTGACCGCCCTGGCGGCGGGCGACGCCGGCGCCCGCGAGTTCCTCCGGGCGCACCCGGACCTGGTGACCCGGGTCGAGTGCGGCGACACCGGCCGCCCGGACGATATCGACACCAGCGAGGACCTCGCGCGCATCACCGGCCTGCTGAAGGAACCGCCGCTGAGCGCCCGGCCCTGACCGCCGCCGCCCGGGGATCAGGCGCTCGGGCTGGCCTGCAGGCCCCAGCTGTGGGTCACGGCCTCGCCGGGCGCCAGCGTCAGCAGGTCAGTCCCGGTCACGAAGGCGTTCGGCGGGCAGGTCATCGGCTCGATCGCCACGGCCCGGCGCGCCCGGTCGCGGCCCAGGGCGTCACCGGTGAAGACCTGCAGCCACCGGTAGCCCTCGCTGGCCCACAGCCCCAGGCCCGCGCCCGGCCCGCTGAGCCGCGCCCAGGCCCGGCCCGCGGCGTCGCGGCTGAGTCCGGTCAAAGCGTGATCCATCCGGGTGCCGCCGATCGCGCGCGGCTTCCGGAAGTCGAGCGGGGTCCCGGCGACGTCGGCCGGCGGCCCGGCCGGGATGCCACGCGCGTCGGTCTCCAGCCAGGACCCGGCCGGCAGCTCGAGGTCCCAGTCATCGACCAGCTCCGGGCCGGCCACCAGGTAGGGATGAGAGCCGGTCCCGTAGGGCGCCGCCGCGGAGCCGGCGTTGCGGGCCGTTACCGTGACCTCCAGGCCGTCGGCCGACAGCCCGTAGCGGGCCGTGAGCTCCAGGCAGAACGGGTAGCCGGGCTGGGCGTGCAGCACATGCGCGAGCTCCACCCGGTCGGCCGCGTGCTGCGCCGTCGCCCAGTTGGCGAACCGGGTCAGGCCGTGGATCGCGTTGCCGTGGGCCGGCTCGCTCAGGTTCAGCTGGTGCGTGCTGCCGCCGAACGGGTAGCGGCCCTGATCGACCCGGTTCGGCCACGGGATGAGCAGCTGGCCGGCCCCCGCGGGCGGGACATCGTCAGCCGCGTAACCGCTGATGAGGGGCTGGCCCCGGTAGCTCAGCTGCCGCAGGCCCGCCCCGAGCTCGGTCACCGTGGCCCGGTAGTCACCGGCCGCGATGTCGTGCTGCGTGCCCGTGCGCGGCTCGGGTGACAGACCGGTCATGGTGTCCTTTGCGCGGCGCCCGTGGCAGCTTCTGGCGGCTGGTGAATGCTCCAGGCGAAGGTTTGCGCCGGCGGGGCTGCTTGGGGAGCGGGGGACCTTCAGCCCCGCCGGCAATTGCACCATAGTCGCCTGGCAAACCGCTCGGAGTGAACTTTGACAACACTGCAGGTAGATCACCGCGGTCGGCCCGGGTCACGCCCGCGGACGGCCAGCGCCGTCATCCTCAGATCAGGAGCGCCGCTGGCCGACGTAGGTCGCGAAGACGACCGTATTGCCGAGGTAGTGGCCCGTTCGCGAGTCGTAGTACCCGCCGCACGTGACGAGTCGCAGCGTCGGCCAGCTCGTATACCCGTAGACGCGCGCCGTCGGGAACCTGGTCTTCAGGTACTCAGCCACCGAATATGCCTCGAATATCGCCGTCCGGCCGCTGCTCAGCCGGACATATATGCGGTTGCCGGGCCGAAGGTTGCCCAGGTAATAGAAAACCGCCGGGCCGACGCCGGTCGCGTCAACATGGCCGAGGATGACCGAGGCGCCGGGGGATCCCGGCGCCGGGCCGCGGTCATACCAGCCCGTCACGGACGGCGTGCTGAGCGGCGGCACGGCGATGCTGCCGTCCGGCGCGAGCCCGAGCTCGATGATCCGGGCCCGGACCTTGACGGCCGGGATCTCGATGCCGACTGGCTCGGCCGGCGCCAGGGCACGCGGGCGCGCCCGGTAGCGGTAATGCGGGGGATGGGCGGGATGCCCGGCGGCCCACGCGGGCGGGACCGGCGGCGGGGCCCAGCGCAGCGTGTCGTGGCCGACGAAGGCGATGGTGATGCCGGCTCCCACCAAGACCGCCGCCAGCACGTTCAGCCATACGATCGGGCCGAGCCGGCGCCGGGCCGGGCGGCGCCCGCCCACCCGGCGGGCGCCTTGGGGCGCCTGCGGGCGCGTGCCCTGCATCGCGCCACCCCCGCCCCCCAGCGACCCGTCGAGCAGCTTCTTTCCCGCGGGGCACGGGGGTTAAGCCGCGGGCCGGAGCCCGCCCGGGGCGCTAGCGCCGGGGCAGTCCCTCGCCGGCGAACGCGGCCGCCGCACCGCGGCCCGGCCCGGGGGCCAGGGCGCCCGTCCGCACCGCTTCCGCGGCCAGGACGCCGAACAGGTAGAAGCAGGCCGACTCCTCGTCGGAGAAGACGCGGACCTCGTGCCGCGCGCCCCCCGCGCAGCTGAAGACCTCGAACCCGCTGGCCGTCTCCAGCAGGCACATCGCGCCGTCGACTTCCTCGCCCACTGAGTAGGACGACGCCGGGATGGCCGCCAGCCCGGCCAGCTCGCTGAAAATCTGCTCGGTAGCCGTCCGCGGCCGGGCCGACCGCCGCCGCCGCGGCGTCGGCGCCGCCGACTGCGGCGGCACCTCCCAGGGCGGCGGGGAAACGGCCGCCGGGGCGACCGGAGCCGGGTGCAGAGTCGCCGGGGGAGCGGCGGGCGGGGCGCCGGCCGCCGGAACAAAACCACCTGGCGGAACGGGGTTGATCGGGGCGGCGGTGCTGGCCGGCGCCACGGCAGCGCCCGGCGCGGCCAGAACGTCGCGCCCGCCGGGCGGGCCCAGGGCGTCGCGGCCGGCCGGCTGGGCCAGCAGGTCGCGGCTCGCCGGCCCGGCGAAGGCGTCGCGGCGGGACGACGCGGAGGCCGACGCCGCGCGCAGCGCCTCAGCCTCGAGCGGCAGCGGCGGCCCGGAGGCGGGCGGCGGGGGCAGGGCGACGTTGCTCTCGGCCGGGATCCGCCGGCCGGGCTCGGGGCGCCCGCCGGAGGGCGGGTAGCCCGGCCCGGCCGGTGCCCCGGATCCGTTCATGGCGCCGAGCCCGTTCATGGCACCCGGCCCGGGGCTGAGGCCGGGGCCGACGGGCTGCGGGGCGGTGCGGGGGGCCGGGGCGGCCGCCGGGTGGGTGGGATAACTCCCGGAAGCGGCCGTGCCCGGGTAGTCCGTCCGCTCCTCGACGATGTCCGTGACCTCGTCGCGGGCGGCGACCAGCTCGAAGACGCCGCGGTCCACCTGCCAGTAGCCGAGCTCCTCGGCCCGGTAGGCGTCGTGGCCGAGGTACCCGATGTGCAGCCGCTCACCGAGGTCATCCAGCACGATGCAGCGCTCGCCGCGGAACACGCCGACCGGCCGGGACTGCCAGACCGCCTGGACGTCGGTGAGCCGCAGTTCCTTGCGCCAGTGCCCGGTGGCCGGCTCGAAGCCGAGTTCCTCCGGCGGCGGGCACGCGGCGAACAGGACGACCGCGCCGTCGGCGGGCCCCACGCCCGCCTCGTAGGGCGCGCCCCGGTACGTTGCCATCAGCCGGTAACGCATTGTCAAACCCCCCCTGACGGGCGAAGCCACACCTGGCCGTCGTAGCGGGCGATGAACTCGGCCCGCCCGGCGGAGATCCGGTAGATTTCCGCTCCCACGGGAACGGGAATCGGGTCAGTGAAGAACTCAGGCACCGGGCGGACCGGGTTGGCCGCGTAGCCGGTGCCGGTGAACGGCGGTTTCATGGCCCAGTCGCCGCCCAGCGCGACCGAGTAGGGGACCTGGTAGGACGCCGTGCTCACGGCCCGCCAGCGGAGTAGGTACAGCTCGCCCATGTCGGGAGTGAACTCGGAGCCCTCGTAGCCCAGGCTCATTGCGCTGTAGTACTCACCGGGATCGGTGTAGGAACTGTCCGCGACCCGGTGGACGAACCCGGCAATGATCGATCGCCGGCCAGTCAGGTACGGCTCCACCATACGTGGGGGAATCGCCTTGTGCATCAGCGTTCCCGGCTCTATGGCCATGGGAGTCCGGTCAACCTGGGCACCCCTGTCGCCTCTGGTCAGACTGTCCTGCAGTGCCATGAGACTCTCATATCGCGAAATACGTCCTCAACTGCTTCGGCCGACCTGGTCGTAACAGGGCGCAAGGGTATCTTCCGGGACCCGGCAGCGCGGCCAGGGGCAGCGCCCGGCCCGCCCGCCCCGCCGCCTGGCCGCCGCTACAGTTGGGCCCGTGGCGGAGGGCGAGAACGCTGTCAGCAGCGCAGGCGCGCAGGATGCGGCCGAGGTCGGCGCGGTCGGGGAGAGCATCCCCGGCCGCGGCGCAGCCGACGGGGTCCTACCCGAGCGTGGTTCAGTCGAGGCGAGCGTGCCCGAACGCGGTTCGGCCGGCTACGTGCTGCACGGCGGGATCCTGGGCGTCGCCGACCGCTTCCGCGACGACGACGGCTCCGCCGACCCGGCTGCCGCCGCGGCGCTCAGCGCGTTCGCGGCCGGCACCGGCAGCGAGCACGCCGCCCTGCTCGCCCTGGCCGCCGCCCGCCTGCTCGTCCCCGTCCTGGCTGAGGCGGCCCCGGCCGCCGCGCACTCTCAGCCCGTCCCGGCGGCCGCAGGCGAGAAGTCCAGCGACCTGGCGCTGCCCGCTCTGGTGGGGCGTGACGGCCGACGAGCCCTCCCGGTCTTCACCAGCCTCGAGGCGCTGGCCCGCTGGCAGCCGTCCGCCCGGCCGGTGCCCGCCGACTCCGCCCTGGTCTGGCGCGCCGCCGCCGAGGACTCCTGCGCTGTCATCATCGACGTCGCCGGCCCCGTCCCCCTGGCCGTCGAGGGCACCCGCCTGGCTGCCCTGGCCCAGGGCGCCCCGGTCCCGCCCCCCCACGAGGACCCCGACATCCAGGCCGCCGTCGAAACAGCCATCACCGACGTACTCGCCGCCCTCCCGGCATCCGGCCTCGGAACGCCCGGCCTCGGGGCGCCGGGCCTCCCGGCGCCCGACCCTCCGTCCGCTCGCGCTCCGGCGGCCGGCGCTCCGGTCGCCGGCGCCCTGGTCGGCTTCGCGTTGCACCCCGGCATAGACGGCGGCGACCTGCTGATCGAGCTAACCGTGGCCCCGATGGTCGACGCTCAGAAACTGGCCAGCCAAGTTGGCTCGGCGATCCTGCAGCGGCTCGGCTCTCGGCTCCGCCGCGGCGTGGCCCTCGCCTTCAGCCCCAACCCGGGCCGTCCCGCCAGGGCTGACTCATGATCACGCGTGCACCGTCCGTCACATCAGCGGTGGGTCGTCCGGGGGGCGGGGTCTCAGCCCCTCACGCAGACCCGTCGCTGCGCGGGCGGGCGCCGCCGCCCCGGCGGCGCAGGGCGAAGCCGCCCGCGAGCGCCCCGACGCCGATCAGCGCCAGGCCGCCTAGCGCCAGCCGGCCGTTCGTGGTCACGGACGTCGTCCCGTCACCCGTCGCGGCCCCGCCGTGCGGAACCGCCGTGACCAGCAACTCGGCGTTCGCCGGGGCCACGCCGCCGGGGCACTCGATCTCCGGGTCATACGCGCCGGGCCGGATGGTGCTCGGCAGCGTGACCGTGATGTTGAAGTTGAACAGGCTCTCGTTGATCGCGTTCATCGGGATCCGCGACGGCAGGCCCAGCGTGGTGCCGATCAGGATGGCATCCGCCGCGCCGGCGTTGAGGCCCTGGTCGCAGTTGACCGTGAATGTCACCTTGGCGCCCGGCGTGGCCGCGGCGGGCGTGGCGAAGCCGCGGCTGCTGTCGCCGACAGAGCCGACAGAGCCGACAGAGCCGACAGAGCGGGCCGAGGCGGCCGAGGCGGCCGAGGCGGCGGCGTAGGTAGCGGGCGTCGCTGCGACCATCACCGGAATGGCGAGCAGGACTGCCGCTGCGGCAAACCTGAGCAAGCGCATGAAACGTCCCTCCCCCGGAAAGCACGCTGCCGTCGCCTGGGCGCGCCCCCCTGGCGCGGCCCATCCAGCATGCGAAGCTGGCCTGCGGCGACGGCTCCTGCCGTGCGCCGCGGTGATACCCGGCGCCCTGTCGCGAGAAACGCCAGCCCCGGTCAGGCCAGTGCCACGCGCATGGCAGGATCGGCAGCATGCTGCGCTGGCTGACCGCTGGAGAGTCACACGGCCGTGCCCTGCTGGCCATCTGCGAGGGCGTGCCCGCCGGAGTCGAGGTCGCCACGGCGGATGTCGCCGCGGCCCTGGCCCGGCGGCGCGCCGGCTATGGCCGGGGCGCGCGGATGAAATTCGAGCAGGACGAGGTCGAGCTGACCGGAGGCGTCCGGCACGGCCGGACCCTGGGCGGCCCGGTCGCCATCCGGATCGGCAACACCGAGTGGCCCAAGTGGGAAACCGTGATGTCCCCGGACGCGGTCGACGAAGAAGTCCTCGCCGCGCAGGCCCGGAACGCGCCGCTGACCCGCCCCCGCCCCGGCCACGCTGACCTGGCCGGGATGCAGAAGTACGGCCACGACGACGCGCGCGGTGTCCTGGAGCGGGCCAGCGCCCGGGAGACTGCGGCCCGGGTCGCGCTCGGCGAGGTCGCCCGCCGGTTCCTGCGGCAGGCCATCGGCGCCGAGATCGTCAGCCACGTCGTGGCCATCGGCTCGGTGCACGCGCCGGACGGGCTCGCCCCGCTGCCGGCGGACCTGGGCCGGGTCGACGCGGACCCGGTGCGCTGCCTGGACCCGGCGGCCAGCGCCGCGATGCAGGCCGAGATCGACGCGGCCAAGCAGGACGGGGACACGCTGGGCGGCATCGTCGAGGTGGCCGTCTACGGCCTGCCTCCCGGCCTCGGCAGCCACGTGCACTGGGACCGGCGGCTCGACGGCCGGCTGGCCGGCGCGCTGATGAGCATCCAGGCCATCAAGGGCGTCGAGATCGGCGACGGGCTCGCCACGGCGGCCCGGCGCGGCTCGCAGGCCCACGACGAGATCGAGGGCACCAGCGCCGGGATCCGGCGGCTGACCAACCGGGCTGGCGGGATCGAGGGCGGGATCAGCACCGGCGAGCCCGTCCGCGTCCGCGCCGCCATGAAGCCGATCTCGACCGTCCCCCGGGCGCTGGCCACGATCGACGTCCGTACCGGCGAGGCCGCCAAGGCCATCAACCAGCGCAGCGACGTGACCGCCGTGCCCGCCGCGGGCGTGGTCGCCGAGGCCATGACCGCACTGGTGGTGGCCGACGCCGTCCTGGAGAAGTTCGGCGGTGACTCGGTCGAGGAGACCGCCCGCAACTGCGGCAGCTACCTGAAGGCCCTGGTGATCCGGTGAGCAGCGCGCCCCGCCCGCCCGCGGCGGTCCTGATCGGGCCGCCGGGCGCGGGCAAGACCACCGTCGGCGGCCTGCTGGCGGAGCTCCTCGGGGTCGGCTACACCGACACCGACGCTGTCGTCGAGGCGGTCGCGGGCAAGCCGGTCGGCGACATCTTCGTCGAGGACGGCGAGCCGGCGTTCCGCGAGCTGGAGCGCGCGGCGGTCGCGGCGGCGCTGGCCGGCGACGGTCCCGAGGGCATTGTCGGCCTGGGCGGCGGCGCCGTGCTCGACCCGGCCACCCAGGACCTGCTCGGCGGCCACCGGGTCGTCTACCTGGAGACCGGCTTCACCGAGCTGGCCAAGCGCGTCGGACTGGACAAGCCGCGCCCGCTGCTGATCGGCATCAACCCGCGTGCCCAGCTCAAGACGCTCCTGGATCAGCGGCGCCCCGTCTACGCCGGCCTCGCCGCCATCACCGTGACCACCGACGAGCGCGAGCCAGCCGAGATCGCCGCCGAGATCGCCGCTGTGCTCAACACCACCGGGCTCAAGACCACTGGGCTCAAGACCACTGGGCTCAAGACCGCCGGGGAGCCCGGGGCGTGACCGCGACCAGGATCAAGGTCAGCGGCGAGCGCCCCTACGAGATTGTCGTGGGGAACGGGGTGCTCGACGAGCTGCCCTCCCTCGTCGGCCCGGCCGCCCGCGCGGCGGTCGTGGTGCACGCCCGGGGCCGGGAGGCGCTCGCGGAGGGCGCCTGCGCCGTGCTGGACCGGGCCGGCTACGCCGTGTCCGCCGAGCCCGTCCCCGACGGCGAGGCGGCCAAGGAGATCAGCGCCGCGGCCGGCCTGTGGTCCCGGCTGGCCGCGCGCGAGATCGGCCGCCAGGACGTCATCGTCGGCGTCGGCGGGGGAGCGGTGACCGACCTGGCCGGCTTCGCCGCCGCCACCTGGCTGCGCGGCGTCCGCGTCGTGCTCGTCCCGACGACCCTGCTCGGCATGGCCGATGCCGCGATCGGCGGGAAGACGGCCGTCAACATCGGCGCGGGCAAGAACCTGGTCGGGGCCTTTCATCCGCCCGCCGGGGTGCTCGCCGACCTGGACGCGCTGGCCACGCTGCCGCGGGCCGAGTACGCCAGCGGCCTGGCCGAGGTCATCAAGGCCGGGTTCATCGCCGATCCCGTCATCCTCGACCTGGTCGAGGCTGATCCGGCCGGCGCGGCGCGGCCGGGCGGCCGCCGCGAGCGCGAGCTCGTCGAGCGGGCCATCGCCATGAAGGCCGGCGTCGTCTCGGCCGACCTGCGCGAGGCCGGCCAGCGCGAGTTCCTCAACTACGGCCATACCCTCGGGCACGCCATCGAGCGGGCCGAGGACTACACCATGCGGCACGGCGAGGCCGTCGCGATCGGCCTGGTCTACGCCGCCGCCGTCGGGCGGCTCACGGGCCGGCTCGACGAGCCGACCGCGGCGCGGCACCGCGAGATCCTCGCCTCGGTCGGCCTGCCGGTGGCCTACCAGGCCGGGGCGTGGCCGCGGCTGCGGGCGGCGATGGCGCTGGACAAGAAGGCCCGCGCCGCCCGGCTGCGGCTGGTCGTCCTCGACGGCCTGGCCCGGCCGGGCATCCTTTCCGGGCCGCCCGAGGAGCTCCTGGAGCGGGCCTACGCGGAGGTGAGCTGAGCATGGCGGAGCCGACCTCAGCGGGGGTGACCGTCCTGGTGCTCAATGGCCCGAACCTGGGCCGGCTCGGCTCCCGGGAGCCCGAGATCTACGGCCGCGCCACCCTGGCTGACGTCGCCGCGGCCTGCGCCGCCACCGCCGGCGAGCTCGGCCTGGCCGTCGACGTCCGGCAGACCGATGACGAGGCCGAGCTCATCGGCTGGGTGCACCAGGCGGCCGACGGGCGGGTCCCGGTCGTGCTCAACCCGGCGGCCTTCACGCACTACTCCTACGCCCTGCATGACGCCCTGGCCATGCGGACCGCGCCCCTGGTCGAGGTGCACCTGTCCAACCCGGCCACCCGCGAGCCGTTCCGGCACACCTCGGTCGTGGCCAGCGTGGCCGACGGCACCGTGGCCGGCTTCGGACTGCACTCCTACGAGCTGGCCCTCCGCGCCGTCGCGACGCTGCTGGCCGGGCGGCCATAGGCAGTGGTCATAGAACGGCGGCCCGGCGTGCCGTTACGATCAACTTCACCGACGAAACGGGGTGTTTTCCCGCCATGCGCATCGGGATGGGACTGAACTACGCGGGCGGCTTCGCCGAGACCGTCACCGAGCTGGCCGACTACGAGAAGGCCGGGCTGGACATCGTCTTCGTCCCGGAGGCCTACAGCTATGACGCCGTCAGCCAGCTGGGCTACCTCGCGGCCCGGACCGAGCGGCTGCAGCTCGCGTCGGGCATCCTGCAGATCTACTCCCGCACGCCGACGCTGACCGCGATGACCGCGGCGGGCCTGGACTACGTGTCCGGCGGCCGGTTCGTCCTCGGCATCGGGGCATCGGGGCCG
>Ga0193728_1000441_pt1 | contig 19969 bp, 15 predicted proteins | sample U1c1metaG_FD_143037 | JGI IMG/M metagenome (GOLD analysis project Ga0193728, IMG submission 143037) | Soil microbial communities from a riparian zone of the East river system, Colorado, United States - U1c1 | ecosystem: Environmental > Terrestrial > Soil > Riparian zone | place: USA: East River...
CGCCCGACCCGCACCCGCACCCGCCCGACCCGGACCCGCGGCCTCGCCATCGGCCTGGCCGCCGGCACCGCCGTGGCCGCCCTGGCCGCCGCCGTCATCCGCCGCCGGGTCGGCACGCTGCGCTTCACCCGCGGCCTGTCCGCCGCGGCCCTGGTCACCCGGGCCGGCGCCCGCTACGCGACCAACGCGCCGCGGCTGTTCGCGGCGGCCGGCGAGGGCCGGGAGCAGCTCCGCAACGACCTGGCCCTGCAGACGGCCCAGGACGTGACCAGCACGCTCGGCGCCATGAAGGGCGTCCTGGTCAAGCTGGGCCAGATGGCCAGCTACGTTGACGAGGGGCTGGCCCCGCCGGTGCGCCGGACGCTCAGCCGGCTCCAGGACAGCATCCCGCCCATGAGCCCGGAACTGGCCGCCCAGGTCATCACCGAGGAACTGGGCCAGCCGCCCGAGGCCGTCTTCGCCGAGTGGGACCCCGAGCCGATCGCGGCCGCGTCCATCGGCCAGGTCCACCGGGCCATCACCCGCGACGGCCGGGCCGTCGCGGTCAAGGTGCAGTACCCGGGCGTGGCCGAGACGATGGCCGCCGACCTCGACAACGTCGCGCTGCTGCGCCGGATGCTGAAGATCACCGCGCCGCACCAGGACGTCGAGGCGCTGGTCGCCGAGCTGCGCGAGCGCGTGCTCGAGGAGCTGGACTACCGCCGCGAGGCCAGCAACCAGCGGCTGCTGGCCGGCTATTACGAGGGTCACCCCACGATTCACATTCCGGCGATCGTCGACGAGCTGTCGACGCGGCGGGTCGTGACCAGCGAGCTGTCGGACGGGGCGCGGTTCGCCGAGCTGGCGAACTGGTCCCAGGAAGAACGGGACCTGGCCGGGGAGACCATCTACCGCTTCGTCTTCCGCAGCCTGTATGAGCTGCACGCCTTCAACGGCGACCCGCACCCGGGGAACTACCTGTTCCACGGCGGCGGCCGGGTCACCTTCCTGGACTTCGGCCTGGTGAAGTACTTCACCGCCGCGGACCTGCGCCCGCTCATGGACATGGTCCGGACGCTGTGCGTGAGCAACCAGCCGGAGGAGTTCCGGGCCGGCCTGGAGGAGGCCGGCTTCATCGCGCCCGGCGCGCCGCTGAGCACCGACGACATCGTCAATGACCTGGCCCTGTTCTACGAGCTGGTCCGCGAGTCGAAGGTGACCACCGTGACCGGCGACTACGCCTCGGCGGTCGTGCGGCGCTTCTTCGACGTCCGCCGCCCGGTGGCCCAGTACGCCAGCATCCCGCGGTCCTACGTCATCCTGCAGCGCATCAACCTGGGCCTGTTCGCGCTGCTCGGTGACCTGAAGGCGACCGCGAATTGGCGGGCCATCGCCGAGGAGATCTGGCCGTTCACGCGGGCCGCGCCGTCCACCCCGATGGGCGAGGCCGAGGTGCAGTGGCTGGCCAGCCGGGACCCGGTCCCGGCGCGGCGCCCGGCGACGGTCGGCGACTAGCGGCTGCCGCCGCCGTGATCAGGCCGGCAGCTAGAGTGCCAGCAGGGACGCAGGAGGACAGATAAGGATGCCCATGGACGTGCGCAGTTATATCGACCAGAACGCGGCCGCCTTCTTCGCCGCCCTCCAGGACTGGCTGCGCATCCCGTCGATCTCAGCTGACCCGGCCCGCCACGGCGACGTCCGGCGCTCGGCGCAGTGGCTGGCGGATCAGCTCCGGGAAACGGGCTTCCCGGTCGCCGAGGTGTGGGAGACCGGCGAGCCCGGGCCGGACGGCACGGGCTCGGGCCTGCCCGCCGTGTTCGCGCACTGGCCCGCGGCCGACCCGGCCGCGCCCGTGGTGCTGGTCTACGGCCACCACGACGTCCAGCCCGTCGAGCCGCTGGAGCAGTGGGACAGCCCGCCGTTCGAGCCGGCCCAGCGGGACGGCCAGCTGCTGGCCCGCGGCGCCTCCGACGACAAGGGCCAGGTCCTGTTCCACCTGCTCGGGACCGCGGCCAGCCTGGCCGCGTCCGGGAACTCCGCCCCGCCGGTGACGCTCAAGCTGCTGGTCGAGGGCGAGGAGGAGTCCGGCTCGCCGCACTTCGCCGCGCTGCTGCGCCGCGAGGCGGAGCGGCTGGCCTGCGACGTGATCGTCGTCTCCGACACCACCATGTGGGCCGCCGACGTCCCGTCCATGTGCGTCGGCATGCGCGGCCTGGCCGCGGCCGAGATCGAGCTGCGCGGCGCGGAGCGGGACCTGCACTCCGGCTCGTTCGGCGGCGGCGTGCCCAACCCGCTCCACGTCCTGGCCGACCTGCTGGGCGGCCTGCACGACGGCGACGGCCGGGTGACGCTGCCCGGTTTCTACGACTCCGTGGTGCCGGTGTCCGCGGCGGAGCGCGAGCTGATCGCCCGGCTGCCGTTCACGGAGAAGGAGTGGCTGGCCGAGGCCGGGCACAGCGGCGCCGCGTCCGGGGAGGCCGGCTTCAGCACGCTGGAGCGGATCTGGGCCCGGCCGACGGCCGAGGTCAACGGCGTCTGGGGCGGCCACACCGGGCCGGGCGGGAAGACCATCATCCCGGCCGCCGCCCACGCCAAGCTGTCGTTCCGGCTGGTCGCCCATCAGGAGCCGGCCCAGGTCATCGCGGGGCTGCGGCAGTACGTGAGCGAACGGGTCCCGCCGGGCATCGAGGCCACCGTGACGAGCGAGGGCGACGGCGTGCGGCCCTCGTTCTCGCCGCTGGACTCCGCCGCCGTCCAGGCGGGACAGCGGGCCCTGCAGCGAGCGTTCGGGAAAGAAGTGCTGCTCACCCGCGAGGGCGGCAGCGGCCCGGAGGCCGACCTGGCCGAGATCCTGCAGGCGCCCCTGGTGTTCGTGGCGGTCGGGCTGGACTCCGACCGGATCCACGCCCCGAACGAGAAGGTCGAGCTGGCCCTGCTGCTCACCGGCGCGCAGGCCGCGGCCTACCTGTGGGACGAGCTGGCCGCCGCGGCCGGGCAGCTGACGGCCGCCCGGTGAGCGCCCACACCACGGAGCCGCAGACCACCGACCCGCGTGCCTCGGGGCCGCAGGCCGCCGGGCCCGTCGATACCACGCGGACCGGCGGGGAGCTCGGGCCGCTGGTCCTGTCCCGCGGCGAGGTCGACCGGTCCGGGGTGCTGCGCGCCAACGAGGCCTGGCTGGCCAGCGCGTGGGCTGACCCCCGGACCCGCGTGCTGGTGGTCCAGAAGGGCCAGGCCGTCATCCGGCTGGCCGACGGCGGCGCCGAGCTGGTCTTCGTCCGCCCGGACCAGGCGCCGGACGGCGTCCGGTTCCTGCTGGGCGTCGCGGCCGACGGCACGGTCTTCTTCGGCGTCGACGGCCCGCTCCCGGATCCCGCCCCGCTCCCCGGCGAGGCCGGCTGGGCCGACGGGACTGCGGACGGCGAGATCCGCCCCGCCCCGCTCCGGGAAGCGGGTCCGCTGCTCAGCAACCGCGACGCCGGGCTGATGACCCACGCCGTCGCGCTGGCCAACTTCCACGACACCCACCACTTCTGCCCCAACTGCGGCGAGCCCAGCGAGCCGGTGTCCTCCGGGCACGCCCGGCGCTGCACCGTCGAGGGGACCGAGGAGTTCCCGCGGGTCGACCCGGCCATGATCGTCCTGGTCACCGACCCCGCCGACCGCTGTCTGCTGGCCCGGAACGCGGCCTGGCCGCCGACCCGCGTCTCCATCCTGGCCGGGTTCGTGGAGGCGGGGGAGTCGGCCGAGCAGGCGGTCGTCCGCGAGGTGGGCGAGGAGGTCGGCATCGCCGTCGGCCGGGTCCGTTACCTCGGCAGCCAGCCGTGGCCGATGCCGCAGAGCCTGATGCTCGGGTTCCGCGCCGAGGCCGCCGGCGACCTGGAGCTGCGCACCGACGACGACGAGATCACCGAGGCGAACTGGTACAGCCGCGCGGAGCTGGGCGACGCCATCGCCAGCGGCACGATCCGGCTGCCGCCGCCGGTGTCGATCGCCCACCAGATCATCCGGTCCTGGTACGGCCAGGACATCCCCGGCAGCTGGTAGCCGGCCCGGCCCGCTCAGCCTGCCCCGGCCCGCCCCGGCCGCGCCCGGCCGGCCGCCGCGGTTACGCCGGGACCGGCCGCCCGAGGCAGGCGACCAGCCGGATGATGGCCGGCGCGTCGTCGGCGGCCGGCTGCCCCGGCCGGAACGGGCTGCGGCCGGGCGGCAGCGCCGCCAGCTGGGGCCGGGTGAAGGCCAGCTCCTGCTCGACCAGGTCGTCGGGGAACGCCGTGGCCTGCCCGGTGGCCTGGGCCAGGTCCCAGCCGTGCACGAGCATCTCGACCATCCGGATGTGGATCGTGCCCAGGCCGGGCATCGTGCCGACCGGGATGGTGAACATCTGCTCCAGGACGCCCGGCTGGCCGTACGCGTCCACCAGCTTCGCGGCCGCGTCCCGGTAGCGCTCGGCCAGGTCCTCGCCGGGCGGCACGGGCGCCGCCGCGGCCCGGGCCTGCGCCAGCGGCGTGCCGCGCGCGATGCTCGCGAACACGTAGTTGCCGGTCACCATGTGCGTCACCAGGTCGGCGACCGTCCACTCGTCGCACGGCGTCGGATCGGCCCACTGGCCCGCGCCGACCCCGGCCACCAGCTCCCCGGTCAGGTCCAGGGCCAGGGACAGCTGGCCGGCCGGCCCGCCCGTCATGACGGGGCCAGCTTGCGCAGCGAGGTGGCCAGGTCCGCGCCGGGCGCGGGCAGCAGCTGGATGATCGGGGTGTCCAGGCCGGTCGCGTGGTACTGCGCCACCCGCTCCCGGCAGTGCTCCAGTGAGCCGTGGATGATCAGGTCGTCCACGACCTCGTCGGGCAGGACCTCGAGCGCGCCGCGCCGGTCGCCCGCCGCCCACGCCTTCAGCATCGGCGCCAGCAGCTCACCGCGGCCGAGCCACTCGTGGAAGGCCGCGTAGACCGGCACGGTCAGGTACGCGGCCACTACCCGGCGGCCGATGGCCCGCGCGACGTCGGTGTCGGTCGTCGGGCAGACGAAGACCCGGGCGATCACCTCGACGTCCTCGCCCGCCACCGAGCGGACCTGGGGCACGTCCTTGGGGGCCAGCCAGTTGGTGATCACGGCGTCGGACTCCCGCACCGCGACCTTGATCATCCCCGGCCGCAGCGCCGCCAGGGCCAGGGCCGGCGGCACCTCCGGCGCCGGATCCAGGCGGAACCCGTTCACCGAGAACGTCTCGTACTGCTGGGTGACCTTCTCCCCGGTCAGCGCGGCCCGCAGGAACCGCAGCATGTCCCGCGACCGCTGCAGCGGCTTCTCGAACGGGATGCCGTTCCACTGCTCGACGGCGACCTGGGAGGACGTGCCGATGCCCATGACGAACCGGCCGGGCGCCAGCATGCCCAGCGTGCCCGCGCTGACCGCCAGCGCGACCGGCGCCCGGGTGTAGATCCCGGCGATGGCCGTGCCCAGCCGCAGCTCCGGCGCCCACTGCGAGGCCAGGACCAGCGGCGAGAACGCGTCCACCCCGGCCAGCTCGGCGGACCAGGCATCGGTGTACCCGAGCACGGGCAGCGCGGTGATGATCTCGCGCTGCGCGCTGAGGCTGAGTCCGTGCAGGGGCAGGGTGATTCCCCAGCGGTTCGTTCTGGCCATGGCGTCCTCCCGGAGTCAGGTGCCCTGCCATTGTGGCCGATTCCGGGCCGCCGCGCGGCTCCGGCTCAGGCCTCCGGCAGGCCGACCAGGGTGGCCGTCTGGTCGATGGCGTAGCTGAAGAAGTTGTCGGCCGGGTCGGCGGTGCCGACCAGCTGGCCGAACAGCTCGAAGCTGATCATGCCGAACAGCTGGGTCCAGGCGACCAGCCCGCGCGCGGCGATGTCTGGCGCGACGCCCGGCGCGACCGCCGCGGCGACCAGCTCACCTTGCGCCGCGAGCTGCCCCGGCAGCTCCGGGCCGGACGGGCCCGCGTTCGCCTGCTGGGCGCCGGCGAGCAGGCCGCCCAGCACCCCCGCGACGCGGGCGGCGTGGGCGGTGGTGTCCTGCGGGGCGTGGTAGCCCGGCACCGGGGAGCCGTAGATGAGCGCGTACTCGTGCGGGTGGGCCAGCGCCCAGCCGCGGATCGCGTGGCAGCAGGCCCGCCACCGGTCCCGGGCGCTCGCTCCCGGCCGGGCCGCGACCACCGCGTCGGCCGCCTGCGCCGCCGTGGCCAGGGCGTCGTAGGCGTCGATGATCAGGGCCGTCAGCAGGTCGTCGCGGCTCGGGAAGTACCGGTACAGGGCCGACGAGACCATGCCCAGCTCGCGCGCGACCGCCCGCAGCGACAGCTGGGCGCCGGTCGTGGCCAGCTGCCGGCGGGCCTCGTCCTTGATCTCGCCGGTGATCTCGGCCCGCGCCCGCTGCCGGGCCGTCGGCCGGGTACGCCCGGTTGTGTCCGCTGTCATGTCCACCGCCTCCTGCCCGCAAGTGTGTCACGTTGGAGAGCACCGTTCAAATAAGAGATCACTGCTCTTGACAATGTGGCCTGTTCGGTGAACACTGATCTTAAGCGAGAGCAGTGCTCTCGAGACTAGCCAGAGGCCGGATCGCCGGCCGGGACCGAAGGAGCAGTCATGTCGGAGCACGCGTCCCCGCAGAGCACCCACCGTTACGTCGTGCCGGCCAGCGCGCTGGGCAAGACCGTGAACGGCTTCTTCAACGGCCTGGTGGCCGCGCTGGCCAAGGTCGGCCTCAGCCTCAAGGGGAGCCGGGTGCTGTACGTCCGGGGGCGGAGCAGCGGCGAGTGGCGGACCACGCCCGTCAACCCGCTGCGCTACCAGGGGGCCAGCTACCTGGTCGCGCCGCGCGGCCAGACCCAGTGGGTGCGGAACATACGCGTCGCGGGCGGCGGCGAGCTGCACATCGGCCGCCGGGTCGAGAAGTTCACCGCGACCGAGCTGGCCGACGCGGACAAGCCGGAGCTGCTGCGCGCCTACCTGCGGAACTGGAAGTTCGAGGTCGGCGTGTTCTTCGACGGCGTCGGCCCGGACGCCACCGACGAGCAGCTCCTGGCCATCGCCCCCGGCTACCCGGTCTTCCGCGTCACGCCGGCGTGAGCTCCCGGGGAGCCGGCTCGAGCAGGCTCAGCTGGTCGAGCCGGGCTGCGGCCCAACCTCATGATCGTGACCGATATACCGGAATCGCTCACGGTATATCGGTCACGATCACCAATGGCCGTGAGCTGGTGGCGGGTCAGGGGCTTGGGCGGGGTGCACCTCAGCATCCCCACGGTCAAGACGCATGTCAGCCGGCTGCTGAGCAAGCTGGGCGGCCGCGACCGCGCCCAGCTCGTCGTGTTCGCGTACGAGGCCGGCGAACAGGGTGCGCATGGACGCGGCCACCGCGTCGCGGGTCCGGTGCGGCTCGGCGGAGTTGGCCATCAGCATGGCGCCGCGGGTCAGCGCGCCCAGCAGCAGGCGGGCCACGGTCTCGGGGTCATCGACGCGCAGTTCGCCCGCGGCCACCGCCAGCTTGAGGACGGCGACGATCTCGGCGAAGGCATAGCGCTCGTCCAGCTCGGTGAACCGGGCCAGGCCGAGCACGGCCGGGGCGTCGATGATGATGATCCGCTGCAGGTCCGGCTGCAGCACGGCGTCCAGGAACGACTCGAAGCCGCGGGCCAGGATCTCCGTGCCGCTGCTCGCGCCCTCGGCGGCCTGGACCGACGCGGCCATCAGCTCGGCGTGCGCCTGCTCGAAGACGGCCTCGAAGAGCATCGTCTTCGTCGCGAAGTGGTGGTACAGCGCGCCGGTCGTGACCCGCGCCTCCCGGGCCAGGTCCTCCACGGAGGTCGCGGCGTACCCGTCGCGGCCGAACAGCAGGCGGCCCGCGGCGAGCAGCGCGGCGCGCGTCTGGGCCACCTGCTCAGCGCGCAGGGACGTCCGGCGGTCAGCATCGGGCACGCCCCATGTGTAGTCGGCGCGGCCCGCTCGCGCAACATCGCCCGCCGCCGGGAATCGCTCTTGCCAAGCCCTGCCGATCTCCATATAGTCATCATATCTCACATAGTATTACTATCTGAAGGAGCAAGGCAATGACGAAGGCCATCGACGCCCTCGCGGCGGACCGGGCGGCGCTGCTCGATACCTGCGCCCGGCTGGCGGAGCCCGACTGGAAGTCCGACAGCGGATGCCCGGGCTGGTCGGTGCAGGACCTGGTGGCGCACCTGGGCGCGCTGTTCTGGGCCGTAGTGGACCCGACGCAGCTGCCCGACGTCACCGGCCTGCCGACCGAGCGGGCGCAGGACGCCTACGTCGAGAGCCGCCGGGGCCTGAGCCCGGCGCAGGTCCTGGCCGACTACGCGTCGGTGAGCGCCCAGGCCCTGGACGTCCTGGTCACCTTCGCGGGCCAGGACACCGAGATCCCGCTCGGTGACCTCGGGACCTACCCGCTGTCGGTCATCCCGACGGCCTACAGCTTCGACCACTACGTGCACATCCGGGCCGACCTGTTCGCGCCGCGCGGCCCGCTGGCCGGCCCGCCGCCGCCGTCCGACGAGCTGCGCCTGGTCCCGGCCCTCGACTGGGTGCAGGCCGCCCTCCCGCAGCAGAACGCCGGCCCGCTGCGCGCGCTGGGCGGCGCCATCGAGTTCGCCATCGGCGGGCCGGCGGCCCGCACCATCACCGCCGGGACGGGGGAGGTCCGCGCCCGGGTCAGCTGCGCCGCGCCGGGGTTCCTCCGGTCCGTCACCCAGCGGGCGACCTGGCACGAGCCGGGGGTCACGTTCACCGGCGACGCCGCCAGCCTGGCGGCGGCCCAGCAGCTCAAGGTGTTCTGACCGGGGCGGCCCCGGGCCGCAGGAGCGCCCGGGGCGCCCGGGGCGGCCGGGCCAGGGCGCCCTGGCCGCAGGCGCGCCCGGGCCAGCCCGAAAGGTCAGCCGGTGAGGGCCAGGGTGGCACCGGTGGGGTCGATCAGCCGGTGGCAGCCGGAGGCGGCGGGGAACTTGGCCAGCGCGCCGCGGACCCTGGCCTTCGGGCCGTCCGGGCCGGCCAGGATCGCCCCGTCCGCGTCGCTGGCCACCAGCTCGTCGCCGAGCCGCAGCAGGACCGGGCCCTCGCGCCCGGCGGACACCGCCGTCCGGCCCGCCGCGAGCGCGGCGAGGACCGCGGCTGGCTCGTCGGACTCCGCCTCCACCCAGGTGGTCGGGGAGCCAGGCGGCGCGTCCGAGCCCGGCCGGTGCCAGTCGCTGCCGCCGACCGGGATGGCCAGCGGATCCCAGGCCAGCCACCAGCTCAGCGGAACGGTCCAGCGCGGGTCCATCCAGCTCCAGTGCCAGACCTCCAGCAGCGGCGGCCGCCGCTTCATCGGCGCGATCCAGCTCAGGTCGCCGCCGTACGGGTGGTTCACCGACATCAGGCCCCCGGCCTGCTCGGCCGCCTCCAGCCACGCGTCCGGCGGCTCACGGAAGTCGATCCAGCCCACGTCGCCGAGCACGTTCGCGTGGCCGGCCTCGGTCGTCACCTCCTGGCCCGGCACCAGCGCGATGCCGTGCGCGGCGCCCGCCGCGGCCAGCTCGGCGTGATGGCTGACCGTGTTGTGGTCGGTAATGGCGAGGAAGTCCAGGCCCCGGCCGGCCGCGAACCGGGCCAGCTCGGGCACGGTCATCACCCCGTCGGAGTGGACCGTGTGGGTGTGCAGGTCGCCGGCCAGCCACCGGCGCCCGGCGGCGGCCGGCAGCACGCGCCGGGCCGGCCGGTCCGTCAGCGGCGGCAGGTCCTGCGGCGCCGGCTCGGGCGCCAGCTCGCCCGGCCGGGCGGACACCGTCACGGTGAGCTGGTAGTCGGCGCCGCCGGGCGGCACCCGGTGCAGGCCGATCATGACCAGCCAGGTGCCGGGCTCCAGCTCGCCGGGCCGGTAGCCGGGCGTGGCGGCGGCCGGGGTGATGACGAACGAGCGGCGCGCGCCGCCGGACCAGCCGCGGAACCCGCCCGCCCCGATGCAGCCCAGGTCCATCACCGCGCCGGATCGCTCGTACTCGAGTTCCGCGCGCAGCGCGCAGGTTCCGGCCGGGACCTCCACGGTCAGGTACTGCCACGGCGACTCGAAGCGATCCTCCAGCGTCCAGCGCCCCGCAAACCGCGTCATGATCATGTCCTCCATCTGACCAGATCGCGGACCGGCGGGCGAGCGCTACGCGGGAGCCGCAGGCTCTTGCCGTCAGGAATTCAACGTGCGTAGAATTCAACGCAAGATGAATTCGCTGGTGCGGGCTCAGCCAGGAGGTACCGCCATGTGGGCAATGATCGTCAAGGAGTTCCGCCAGATCCGCCGGGACCGGCGCACGCTGGCGATGATGATCGTGATGCCGATCGTCTTGCTGGTCGTGCTGGGCTACGCGGCCAGCTTCGAGGTGTCGTCGATTCCGGTGGCCGCGGCCGGCCCGGATGCCGTCGCCGTCGCCCGGACGCTGCCGCGCCCGTTCACGGTCGTCAGCTCGGCCCCGGCCAAGGGCCGCCCGTGGGCGGCCGACCAGCTGCGTGACGGCCACGCCGCGGTATCGGTGGTGACCGGCGCCGGCCGGCCGGCCGTCCTCATCGACGGCACCCAGCTGTTCACCGCCCAGGCCGCCCTGTCGGCGCTGGCCCGCCGCAGCGGCAGCCAGGGCGGGCCGTCGCTGGCCCGGCCCCGGGTGACCGTTCTTTACAACCCGAAACTTACGACGTCCTTCGTCATGATTCCCGGACTGGCCGGTGTCGTCCTGGTCTTCGTCGGGACGATCATCACGAGCCTCGGCGTCGTCCGCGAGCGCCAGTCCGGCACCCTGGAGCAGCTGGCCGTTATGCCGCTGCGGCCGCGGGATGTGTACCTCGGCAAGATCGTGCCCTACTTCGCCGTGGCCGCGGTGGACCTGGCCATCGTGCTCGCGGTCGGGATCGCCGTCTTCGGCGTGCCGTTCCGCGGCTCGGCCGCGGTGTTCGCGCTGGGCGCGCTGCTGTTCCTGTTCGTCACGCTCGGCATCGGCGTGCTGATCTCCAGCGTCTCCCAGAACCAGGGCCAGGCGATCCAGCTCGCGGTCATGACGCTGCTGCCGCAGGTGCTGCTGTCGGGCCTGATCTTCCCGCTGGCCTCGATCGCGGCGGGCGTCCGGTGGATCGCCTACTTCCTGCCGCTCACCTACTTCAACGAGATATCGCGCGGGGTGATGCTGCGGGCCGAGCCCGCCACCGCGCTCGCGCTGCCCCTGGGCATCCTCGCACTGCTCGGCGTCGTGGTGGTCACCCTGGCCACCCTCCGGTTCCGCGCCTTCCTGGCCCCGGCCGCCCGCGGCCGGCCCAGCCGCACCGGGCCCGCGGCGGCCGCGCCTGTGGCGGCCGGTGTCGCGACGGCCGGTGCCGCGGCGGCCGGTGCCGCGGCGGCCGGTGCCGCGACGCTCGGCCCGGCGGCCGGGCTGAGCGCCGGGCCGGCCGAGGAGCCGGGCGCATGACCGGGCGGACGGCGCGGGCCGCGACCGGTTCCCGCCCGCCGGCCGCACCGGGGGAGTGGGGCGCCCGCGGCGTCAGCGTCCGCGCGGGCCGCGCGGTCCTCCTGGAGGACGTGTCGCTGGCCGTTCCGGCCGGCGAGGTGACCGCCGTCGTGGGCGGTGACGGGGCGGGCAAGAGCACGCTGCTGCGCTGCCTGGCCGGGGCGCTGGCCGCGACGGACGGGGGGGTGGCGACGCCCGGCCCGGCCCGGACCGGCTACCTGCCGGGCAGCTCGGGGCTCTACCCGGACCTCACCGTGGCCGAGAACCTGGCCTTCCGCGCCCAGGCCTACGGCCTGCCGGCCGCGGCCGCGCGCACCAGGGCCGCCGAGCTGACGGACCGGGCCGGGCTGAGCGCCGCGCGGAACCGGCTGGCCGGGCAGCTGTCCGGCGGGATGCGGCAGAAGCTCGGCGTGATCTGCGCCCTGCTGCACGAGCCGGACCTGCTCGTCCTCGACGAGCCCACGACCGGCGTAGACCCGGTGAGCCGGGCCGACCTGTGGCAGCTCATCGCCGGCGCCGCGGCCGCCGGGACGGCCGTGGTGCTCAGCACTACCTACCTGGCCGAGGCGCAGCGCGCGGCCGCCGTGCTCGTCCTTTCCGGCGGCCGGCCGCTGGCCGCCGGGACGCCCGAGGAGATCACCGCCGCGCTGCCCGGCACCATCGTCGCCCTTCCGGGCCCGCCCGCTGCGGGCGCCCGGTCCCGGAGCTGGCGGCGGGACGGCCGGTGGCGGACCTGGGTCCCGCCCGGCGCCGCGGGCGGGCCGGGCCAGCCGGTCGAGCCCGACCTGCAGGATGCCGTCACGGTCGCGGCCCTGGCCCGCGAGCCCGCCGAGCCCGCCGACCCGCCGGGACCGCCGCGGTCCCGGCCGGGCGCATCCCGGCCGGGCGCATCCCGGGCCGGTACGTCCCGGGCGGGCACGTCCCAGACAGCCGGGCCGGGGCCAGCGGCCGGGACCGGACCGCTGGCCGAGTGCCGCTCCGTGACCCGCCGGTTCGGCGCGGCCACCGCGGTGCGGGACGTCAGCCTGGCGGTCGGGCCGGGGGAGATCGTCGGCCTGCTGGGCGCCAACGGCGCGGGCAAGACCACGCTGATCCGGATGCTGCTCGGCCTGCTGCCCGCCACGGCCGGCACGATCGCGCTCTTCGGGGCGCCGCCGTCCCGCGACTCGCGGCGGCGGCTCGGCTACGTCCCGCAGGGCCTGGGCCTGTACGACGACCTCACCGTGGCGGAGAACCTGAGCTTCTCGGCCGCGGTGTTCGGCGGCCCGCCGGCCGGCCTGCCCGAGGGGCTCCGGGGCCGCGCCGCCGTTCCCGTCGGCGCGCTGCCGCTGGGCCTGCAGCGCCAGGCGGCCTTCGCGCAGGCCCTGGCCCACCGGCCCGGCCTGCTGATCCTGGACGAGCCGACGTCAGGCGTGGCGCCACTGGGCCGGGCCCGGCTGTGGGAGACCATCCGGGCCGCCGCGGAGGGCGGCGCCGGGGTCCTGGTGACGACGCACTACATGGAGGAGGCCGGCGAGTGCGACCGGCTGGTCGTGCTGGCCGGCGGCCGCGTTGTGGCCCGCGGAACGCCGGCCGAGGTCATCGGGGGGGCCACGGTGACCGTCGTGACGGCGCTGGCCTGGCGGGCCGCGTTCCGGAAGCTGGAGGAGCACGGGCTGGCCGCGACCCTGGCCGGGACGACCCTGCGCGTCCCGGCGGGACCGGACCAGGTCCGCCGCGCGCTGGGTCCGGAGCTGGGGTCGGCCGCGCGGGTCGCCGCGGCGCCGGCCACCCTGGAGGAGCGGTTCTTCCAGCTGGTGCAGAGCGGCGGAGACGGAAAGGGCGGGTAGGCGCGGATGACGAAGGCGGCCGGCGGGGAAGGGCGCGCGGCGCAGGCCGGGCGCGGCCCGCGCGGCGCCCCGGCCCGCACCGGGCGGCGGACCGGGGACAGCGGCACCCGCGAGGCGATCCTGGACTCGGCCCGGCTCCGGTTCGGCGAGCACGGCTATAACGGCGCCACGATCCGCGGGATCGCCGCCGGCGCGGGCGTGGACCCGGCCCTCGTGCACCACTTCTACGGCACCAAGGAAAAGCTGTTCGCGGCGGCCATGCGGCTGCCGGCCGTGCCCAGCGAGGTGATCGCGGCCGCCCTGGCCAGCGGTGACGGCGCCAGCCCCGGCGCGCACCTGGTCGCGACGGTGCTGGCCATCTGGGAAGATCCCGCGGTCCACGGCGTCATCATCGGCCTGCTGCGGTCCGCGATGAACAGCGAGCAGGCCGCCGGCCTGCTCCGGGAGTTCATCTCCGACGCGATCCTGGCGCCGGTGGGCGCGCTGGCCCGCGCCGACTCCCCGGACGACGCGGCCTACCGGGCCGGCGCGGTGGCCAGCCAGATGCTCGGCCTGGCGCTGGCCCGGTACGTGCTCCGCATCGGGCCCGTCGCCACGGCCAGCATCGCTGACCTGGCCGCCACCATCGGCCCCACCATCGAGCGCTACCTGACCGGCGACATCCGCCCGGCAACAGGCTCTTAGCGGTGCGGATCGCAGGTCGTTTCGAGGGTAGGATCCGAACCGCTTAGCGGGTCGCGAAAAGTGTGGCGCGGAGTCGGTAAGACTGACAGGCAACATGGCAGTGATCCGGCTATCACCGGTGAGCCTCCGGAAGAACGGGCGCCCTGCGCCTCACTAGAACCGGACGGGCGGGCCCGTCACAGCCCGCGAACGAGCGGCCGCGGCCGCGCCGGCGCCTGACGCCGGCCGCGCTGCGGCAAGCGAGGTGGTACCGCGGTGCCGCCCGGCCAGCCCGGGCGATGTCGTCCTCGTGCAGACCCGAGGACCGACCGCGAAGGACACGACCCATGGCCTACCCCAAGGTCTCGACCGAGCCGGCGCCCGCCAGCGAGAACGCCACCGAGAACGCCGGCCGGAACGCCGGCGAGAACGGCGGCGTGCCGTCCAGCCCGCGCTTCCCCGAGATCGAGGAGCGGGTCCTGGCCTACTGGGCCGCCGACGACACGTTCCGGGCCTCGGTGGAGAACCGCCCCGCCGGGGAGAACGGCTCCAACGAGTTCGTCTTCTACGACGGTCCCCCCTTCGCCAACGGCCTGCCGCACTACGGGCACCTGCTCACCGGCTACGTCAAGGACCTCATCCCGCGGTACCAGACCATGCGCGGCCGCCGGGTCGAGCGCCGGTTCGGCTGGGACACCCACGGCCTGCCCGCCGAGCTGGAGGCGATGAGCCAGCTCGGCATCAAGACCCGGGAAGAGATCATCGAGCTCGGCCTGGACAAGTTCAACGCGGCCTGCCGCGAGTCGGTGCTGCGCTACACGCAGGCCTGGCGGGACTACGTCACCCGGCAGGCCCGCTGGGTCGACTTCGACAACGACTACAAGACGCTCGACCTGAGCTACATGGAAAGCGTCATGTGGGCCTTCCGGCAGCTGCATGAGTCCGGGCTGATCTACGAGGGCTACAAGTGCCTGCCCTACTGCTGGAACGACGAGACCCCGCTGTCCGCCCACGAGCTGCGGATGGACGAGGACGTCTACCAGGTGCGCCAGGACCCTGCTGTTACCGTCGGCTACCGTCTGGAGACCGGCGAGCTCGCGCTGATCTGGACCACCACGCCGTGGACCCTGCCCGCCAACCTGTCCATGGCCGTGCACCGCGACGTCGACTACGTGGTGGTCGAGTCGGACTTCACCGGCGTGACCGAGCGGTACCTGATCGCCGAGGCCCGGCTGCCCGCCTACGCCCGCGAGCTGGGCGAGGACGCCGCCGACCGGATCGTCCGCCGGTGCACGGGCGCTGACCTGCTCGGCCTGCGCTATACGCCGCCGTTCCGCTACTACCTCGGCCACCCCGGGTCGCACACCGTGCTGCACGCCGACTACGTGACCGTCACCGACGGCACCGGGATCGTGCACATCGCGCCGGCCTTCGGCGAGGAAGACAAGCTGCTGACCGACCAGTACGGGATCGTGCCGGTGGTGCCGGTCGGCCCGGACGGCCAGTTCACCGCGCCGGTCGACGAGTACGCCGGCCTGCTCGTGTTCAACGCCAACCAGCCCATCATCGAGCACCTGCGCCAGCGCACCCGCCTCGACGCGGGCACAGCGGGCACAGCGGCCACAGCGGGCACCGGCGAGACCGGCGACGCCGGGCGGACCACCGAGGGCACAGTGCTGCTGCGGCGCGAGACCTTCGACCACTCCTACCCGCACTGCTGGCGGTGCCGGCACCCGCTCATCTACATGGCGGTCTCCTCGTGGTTCGTCTCCACCACGGCCATCCGGGACCGGATGCTGGAGCTCAACGAGCAGATCACCTGGGTGCCCGAGCACGTCAAGCACGGCCAGTTCGGCAAGTGGCTGGAGAACACCCGGGACTGGGCGATCAGCCGGAACCGGTTCTGGGGCAGCCCGATCCCGGTCTGGAAGTCCGACAACCCGGCCTACCCGCGGGTCGACGTCTACGGTTCCCGCGAGGAGCTGGCGGCCGACTTCGGGGTGCCCGTCACCGACCTGCACCGGCCCGCCATCGACGAGCTGACCCGGCCCAACCCCGACGACCCGACCGGGCAGTCGGTCATGCGCCGGGTCCCCGAGGTGCTGGACTGCTGGTTCGAGTCCGGCTCCATGTCGTTCGCGCAGGTGCACTACCCGTTCGAGAACGCTGACTGGTTCGAGCATCACTTCCCCGGCGACTTCATCGTCGAGTACATCGGCCAGACCCGCGGCTGGTTCTACCTCATGCACGTCATGGCGTCGGCGCTGTTCAAGCGGCCGGCCTTCGAGACCTGCGTCAGCCACGGCATCGTGCTGGGCTCCGACGGCCAGAAGATGTCCAAGTCCCTGCGCAACTACCCGGACGTGCGCGAGGTCTTCGACCGGGACGGCGCGGACGCGATGCGCTGGTTCCTGATGTCCTCGCCCATCCTGCGCGGCGGCAACCTGATCGTCACCGAGCAGGGCATCCGGGAGGGCGTCCGGCAGGTCCTGATCCCGCTGTGGAACAGCTGGTACTTCTTCAGCCTGTACGCGAACGCGGCGGGCTACGCGGCGTCGCCCGCCAGCGCCCCCGATGACCTGCTGGACCGGTACCTGCTGGCCAAGCTGCGCGACTTCGCGGAGACCACGGCCCGGCAGCTGGACCACTACGAGGTCGCGAACGCCTGCGACTCGACCCGGGCGTTCCTGGACGTGCTGACCAACTGGTACATCCGGCGCTCCCGGGAGCGGTTCTGGGACACCTCCGGGGCCGACGCCGCGGTGGCCGGCCAGGCGTTCGACACCCTGTACACCGCGCTCGAGGTGACCTGCCGGGTGACCGCGCCGCTCATGCCGCTGGTCACCGAGGAGATCTGGCGCGGCCTGACCGGCGAGCGGTCGGTGCACCTGGCCGACTGGCCGGATGCTTCCGGGCTGCCGTCCGACCCGGGCCTGGTCGCCGCCATGGACCGCACCCGCGAGGTGTGCTCGGCCGCGGCCTCGCTGCGCAAGGTGGCCGGCCTGCGGGTCCGGCTGCCGCTGCCCGAGCTGACCGTGGTCGCCGCCGACGCCCAGGAGCTGGCCGACTTCACCGCCCTGATCGCCGACGAGGTCAACGTCCGCGAGGTGACCCTGCTCGACGTGGCCGACGCCGCGGCGGCCCAGATCGGCGTGTCCGAGCGGCTCACCGTGAACGCCCGGGCGGCCGGCCCGCGCCTGGGCCGCGACGTCCAGGCCGTCATCCGGGCCGGCAAGGCCGGCGACTGGTCAGTGGACCCGGCCGGCGTCGTGACCTGCGGCGGCGTCGTGCTGCAGCCGGGCGAGTTCAGCATCGAGACGGTCGTGGCCGACGGCGCGGGCGCGACCGCGACGCTGCCCGGCGGCGGGTTCATCCTGCTCGACACCGCCGTGACGCCGGAGCTCGCCGCCGAGGGCCTGGCCCGCGACGTCATCCGCGCGGTCCAGCAGGCCCGGCGCGCGGCCGGCCTGGCCGTGTCCGACCGGATCGCCCTGGCCGTGGCCGGCACCCCGGCCGCCCTGGCCGCCGTGGCCGCCCACCGCGACCTGATTGCCGCCGAGACCCTGGCCACCGGGCTGGACCTGCTCGACGCCGGCGCGCTCGACACCGACCCCGCCACGGGTGACCCGGTGTCTGTCGGCGACGGGGAGAACATCCGCATCCGCGTGAGCAGCTGAACCGGGAGCGCCGTCGTTTCCCCGGGTCCGTGATTCGGGGGACCGGCGGCGGCCTCGTTACGATCTGGGCATGGACGCGATCCTCGGGGAATGCTCGCTGGAGCGGCTGCGCCGCCGCCGGACCGAAAAGTGGCGGACGTACCCCGGCGACGTGCTGCCCGCCTTCGTGGCCGAGATGGACTTCGACGTCGCCGAGCCGGTCAAGGCGGCCGTCCGGGGCGCCCTGGACAACGACGACCTCGGCTACCCGGACAAGGGCGACCTCGGCGACGCGTTCGCCGCGTTCGCCGCCGGGCGGCTGGGCTGGGCCGTCGACCCGGGGCTGGTCTTCGCCATCCCCGACGTGATGACCGGCATCACCGAGACGCTGCTGGGGCTGACCGCGCCCGGCGACGGCGTGCTCATCAACCCGCCCGTCTACCCGCCGTTCTTCTTCCGGATCCGCCTGCTGGGCCGCGAGGTCGTGGAGGCGCCGCTGGCCGTGGACAGGGCCGGCCGCTACGACCTCGACCTGGACCTGATCGACAGCGTCCTGGCTGCCGGGCACGTCCGCGCCTACCTGCTGTGCAGCCCGCACAACCCGGTCGGCCGGGTCTGGTCCCGCGCGCAGCTGACCGCCATCGCCGACAGCTGCGCCCGGCACGGCACCGCGCTGCTCGTGGACGAGATCCACGCCCCGCTGATCCTGCCCGGCGCGCGGCACGTGCCGTTCCTGGCCCTGGACCACCCGGTGACCGAGCGGGTCATCACCTTCAGCTCCGCCTCGAAGGGCTGGAACATCCCCGGCCTGAAATGCGGCGTCGCCATCGCCGGGTCGCCCGCCGCGGCCACCGTGCTGAGCGACCGGTGGGACGCGCTGCTGGCCGCCGAGCCCGGCGTGCTGGCCTCGGCGGCCGCGTTCACCGGCGGCCTCGCCTGGCTCGACGCCATGCTGGCCCAGATCGCCAGCAACCGTGACCGGCTCGCGCAGCTGCTGGCCGAGCACCTGCCCGCCGTGGGCTACGTCCCGCCCGAGGCCAGCTTCCTGGCCTGGCTGGACTGCCGGCGGCTCGGGCTGGGCGACGACCCGGCCGCCGCGTTCCTGGAGCGGGGCCGCGTCGCCCTGAGCCCCGGCCCCGACTTCGGCGCCGCCGGGCGCGGCCACGTCCGGCTGAACATGGGCACCTCGCCGGAGCTCCTGGCCGAGGCCGTCCGCCGGATGGCCGCCGGCGGCCGGTAGCGCGCCCGCCGCAGCACTTGCCGCCGCCGGCCGCGGCTGCCAATATCTGCCGAACTACTTCAATCCGGAACGCTGGCCGGCCGCGCCTGGGCCCAGCCCCCGGGCCGGTCCCGCTGCCTGATGGAGTCACGATATGCCCGCCGGTGCCGCTGTTCAAGCTGGTGGTCCGCACCCTGGCCACGGGCGCCCAGGTGACCTACCCGATGGTGCCCGCCGGGTCCGACAGCGGCCTGCCCGCGCCGATCTCCCACCTCTCCTGGGCACCGGACGGCCAGCACCTGGCCGTGTCGGTCTCGGCGGTGCAGGACAACGAGGGCTGGAACCTGGCCCTGGTCAATACCGCGGTCGCGAAGTACTACCTGCGGGGCGCGGGGGTCACCTTCGTGCTGCCCACCGGCCAGCCCACCCCGCAGCAGAGCTACCTGCGCGAGGGCGTCTACCTGCCCGACGGCAACCTGTTCGTCAGCCGCGCCTGCTGCGGCGGCGAGCCGGAGCGCAACACCTCCCGGCTGATGTGGGAGGTGAACCCGGCCGGGGTGCTCGTGCACCAGGTGGCCATCGGGTTCGCCACCCTGGATCACGACAGCCTCGACGCCAGCCGCGACGGCGGCTGGCTGCTCTACCTCGGCGGCGGCGGCCTGTACGTCTCCCGGGGCGGCGCGGCGCCCAGCAAGCTCACCTCCGGCCTCATCGCGGCCGCCTTCGCGTAGCGCCGGACCGCGCGGCATGACGGAGGGGGACGGGCCGGGCCCGTCCCCCTCGTCTTAGCGGCCTACAGGTGGAGGCTCAGGGTGATCAGCGCCGCCATCCTCGGCGTGCCGATGCCCGTGGCCTCGTCGTACCCCCTCGTCACCGGGAACAGGCCGTTGGTCGTGGTGGTCTGCCCCTGGCCGGTGATGTCGTGGAAGAAGGTCCGCGGGGCCAGGTTGAACAACCCGTACAGCTCCGGGTTGATGTTGCCGCTGCGCTGGCCGAAGAAGCTGTCCCGGTCGGCGATGATCGCTGACCAGAACGGCGAGGACAGGCTGGTGCCGCCGATGCCGAACCAGCCGGGCGGGTTCTGGCTGCCGCTGAAGGTCCCGCACACGCTCTCGGGGGTGGCGGCGCTGCCGGT
>Ga0193728_1000442_pt1 | contig 19957 bp, 17 predicted proteins | sample U1c1metaG_FD_143037 | JGI IMG/M metagenome (GOLD analysis project Ga0193728, IMG submission 143037) | Soil microbial communities from a riparian zone of the East river system, Colorado, United States - U1c1 | ecosystem: Environmental > Terrestrial > Soil > Riparian zone | place: USA: East River...
GCGGCGGCCACCGCGCCCTGGACCGCGGCGATGACCGCATCCCGGGCGGCAGCGTCGGCCGGGTCATCAAGCCGCACCGAAATGATCATGCCAGCCCCGGACTGCCCGGCCTGGGACTGGCCGGCCTCGGACTGGCCGGCCCCGGGGTGCCCGGCCCCGGACTGCCCGGCCCCGGACTGCCCGGCCTCGGACTGGCCGGTGGCGGACTGGCCGGTGGCGGGGTGGCCGGCGGCGTGGACGGTCAGCCAGGCGGTGGCGGCCTCGCGGGCGGGGGTGATGGGGCGCAGGCTGGCCGCGATGGCGGCGAGTAAGGCCGGCGGGGTGGCGGGCGGCGGGCCGACGCTGACGCGGCAGCCGCCGACGGTCGCGTGCTCGGCGGCGATCTCGCCGACGCCGGCGGGCGAGACGGGGATGCTGCGCGGCGAGCCGGGGTTCAGCGCGATGCCGAGATCCGGCGGCAGCCGGCGGGCGAGGTCAGCGGCCCGCACCACGACGTGCGGGATGACCGGCGGCCGGCGGCCTTCCAGGGGGTCGGGCGTGGCGCGCTGCAGGCGCGGGGCGGAGGTGTAGGCCGGGATGAACACGTCACCGAGGTAGCGGACCGTGGGCAGCTGCACGGCGGAGCCGTCGGTCACCGGCGCGCCGTCGTCCGGCAGCGGTACCCACAGCCAGCCGAGGCGCAGCGCACCCAGCAGATCGTCCAGCCGGGCCGGATCGGCTGCCGCTAACTCGAAGGCACGCTCTACGGTGTCATCGTGGCGGGCGGCGCTGGCGGCGCGCTTGGTGGTCGGGAGCCTGGCGGCGGGCAACCTCATACTACGGATCGTAGACACTAGAGAGCGGTGGGTAATGGCAAATGAGCTACACGCGGGCAGTCCGCGCTGGCTCGATGTCGCTCCTGGCCGCCTGCCGGGCTGGCTCGCCTCGTTCGAGCAGCGGCACGGCGGGCCGGCCCGGGAGGGAGAACCGCCGCAGCGCGCCCTGGACTGCGTCGCCTTCCGGGCCGCGGACGGCGCGGTGGCGGAGTGCCACGCGCCGTTTCCGCCGCTGCCGCCGGGCGCGCTCAGCCCGGCGGCGATAGCGGCGCACGCCCTCGCGGACCGGCTAGTCGGCGTCCTGCTGGTTCGGCTGGGCGGCTACGCGGCCGGAGTGTTCGGCCCCGGGCAGGCCCTGCTCGCCTCGAAGGTCGGCAGCCGGCTGGTGCACGGGCGGTCGGCCGCGGGCGGCCAGTCCCAGCATCGCTTTGCCCGGCGCCGGGAGAAGCAGTCCCGGGAGGCGCTCGGCGCGGCGGCCAGCACCGCGGCGGCGGTGTTCGCCCCGTGGCAGGGCCGGCTCGACGCGGTCGTGCTCGGCGGTGACCGGCGCGCGATCGCCGGGCTGGCGGACGACCCGCGGCTGCGGCCCTATTTCGACCTCGCCGTGGACCGGTTCCTGACCGTGCCTGACCCGCGGCTGGCGGTGCTGAAGGGCACGCCGCGGCAGTTCTGCGCCATCCGCATCCGGCTGACCGAGCCGGCCCGGCCCGCGGCGGCCGGGGCCGGCCCCGGCTAAACCGTTTTGGACGGGCGGCGAGCACTGGGTACCCTGACGGTATGCAGCCGCTGCTGAGGTGATGACGCCCGCGTCGATGACGCTGCCCGCTTAGCGAACCCCAGCCTGCTCAGCGCCGCCCCCGGGGCGGGCCGCTGCATTTCTACGGAGTAACTCTCATGATCTCGGCTCACGAGCTTGAGTTGCGCGCGGGCGCGCGCCTGCTGCTGGACTCGGTGTCCTTCCAGGTCGCCCCGGGCGACAAGATCGGCCTGGTCGGCCGGAACGGCGCCGGCAAGACGACGCTGGCCCGGGTGCTGGCCAGCGAGGGCGTCCCGGCCGCCGGCTCGGTGCGGACCGGCGGCACCGTCGGCTACCTGCCGCAGGACACCCGCGTCGGGGACCTGGACGCGCTGGCCGTCGACCGGATCCTGTCCGCCCGGGGCCTGGACGCGCTGCTGGCCGGCCTGCGCGAGGCGGAGGCGGAGATGGCCAGCGACGAGCCGCGCCGCCGGGACGCCGCCGTGCGGCGCTACGGCAACCTGGAGGAGCGCCTGTCCGTGCTCGGGGGCTACGCCGCCGAGTCGGAGGCCGCCTCGCTGTCGGCCAGCCTGGGCCTGCCCCAGAAGGTGCTGCGGCAGCCGCTGCGCACGCTGTCGGGCGGCCAGCGGCGCCGGGTGGAACTGGCCCGGATCCTGTTCGGCGGCTCGGACACGCTGCTGCTCGACGAGCCGACCAACCACCTGGACGCCGACTCGGTGTCCTGGCTCCGCGACCACCTGCGGTCCTTCCGCGGCGGCCTGGTGGTCATCAGCCACGACACCGCCCTGCTGGGCAGCGTCGTCAACAAGGTGTTCCACCTGGACGCGGACCGGTCCACGCTGGACGTCTACAACCTCGGCTGGAGGGCCTACCTCGACCAGCGCGAGACCGACGCCCGGCGCCGGCGCCGGGAGCGGGTCAACGCCGAGCGGCAGGCCACCGCGCTGCAGTCCCAGGCCGACAAGATGCGGGCCAAGGCGACCAAGGCCAAGGCCGCCCAGGGCATGGCCAAGCGGGCCGAGAAACTGCTCGCGGGCGTCAGCGCCGACCGCGCGGCGGACCGGGTCGCCCGGCTGCGCTTCCCCGTCCCCGCGCACTGCGGCCGGACTCCGCTGACCGCGCGGGGGCTGACTAAGTCCTACGGGTCGCTGGAGGTCTTCGCCGGGGTCGACATGGCCGTGGACCGGGGATCGCGGGTGGTCGTGCTCGGGCTGAACGGCGCCGGCAAGACCACGCTGCTGCGGCTGCTGGGGGGAGTCGAAGACCCTGATGCAGGCGAGGTCCTGCCCGGACATGGGCTGCGCCTGGGATATTACGCCCAAGAGCACGAGACATTGGATAACGAGCGCACCGTCCTTGAGAACATGCGATCCGCCGCGCCCGACTTGACCGAGTCGGATCAGCGCGGGATCCTCGGCTCCTTCCTTTTCTCGGGTGATGACGTGGCCAAACCCGTGGGAGTCCTGTCGGGCGGCGAGAAGACCAGGCTCGCGCTCGCGCTGCTGGTCGTGTCGGGGGCAAACGTTTTGCTACTGGATGAGCCGACCAACAACCTCGATCCCGGCAGCCGGACCGAGATCCTCGGCGCGCTGCGCCGCTATCAGGGCGCGATTGTCCTGGTCACCCACGATGAGGGCGCCGTCCAGGCGCTCGTCCCCGAGCGCGTGGTGCTCCTCCCGGACGGCGTCGAGGACGCCTGGAGCGAGGAACTCGTCGACCTGGTCGCGCTGGCGTGAGACTGGCCTGAGAAAGGCCGCTTCGTCGCGCAGATGTGGAAAGAAGAGATCTTTTGCTCTCGTGTGGGTAGCCGATCGGTGGCTGATGCGTGATCATGGCGGAGATACGGTAACGCTGGGGCCACTTCAGTACACCGGGAGGACTGCGTGACGGAGACGCTAAAGAAAGGCACCAGAGTTACTGGTGCCGACCGGGCCAAGCTGGCCTCGGACCTGAAGAAGCGATACAACTCCGGGGAGAGCATCCGTTCGCTGGCCGCCTCAACCGGGCGGTCTTATGGGTTCATTCACCGAATCCTGTCCGAGAACGGGGTGGCCTTGCGCGGTCGGGGCGGCGCGACCCGCGGCAAGGGCAAGGCCAAGGCGACGCGCTGATACCGTCGGCGTTGTTACGAGCCCGGGCGCCCCCTGACCGCGGAAGGCCTGCAGTTGTGAGCATTCCCACCACGGCGGAGCTGGCGGCCCGCGGGCTGCGGCTGGAGATCGACGACGCAGTGGCAACTGTGACGCTCAGTCGTCCTGAGCGGCGCAATGCGATGACTCCGGGGATGTGGCATGGTCTGGCGATGCTGGGCACCAGCCTGCCCGCCCGGGTCCGCGTCGTCGTGGTCCGGGGCGCCGGATCGTCCTTCTCGGCCGGGATCGACCTGCGGATGTTCTCGGGCGACGGGGTGCCGGGGGAGGAACCGGTGCCCGGCGCCGCCGAGCCGCGCTTCGAGGACTGGATCGCCAGCGTGCAGGCCGGCTACACCTGGTTGCGGGACCCGGCCATCGTGTCGGTGGCCGCCGTCCAGGGTCACGCCATCGGCGCGGGCTGCCAGCTCGCGCTGGCCTGCGACCTGCGGGTGCTGGCCGATGACGCGAAGCTGTGCATCAAGGAGCCGGCCCTCGGGCTGGTCCCCGACCTCACCGGGACCAAGCCGCTGGTCGAGATCGTCGGCCTGCCGCGCGCGATCGAGCTGTGCCTGACCGCCCGGACAGTCGACGCGGCCGAGGCCGGCGCGCTGCGGCTGGCCGAGCTGGTCGTCCCGGCCGCCGAGCTCGACGGGGCCGTCGCCGACTTGGTCGCCGCGCTGCTGGCCACCGACGCCGCGGCGGCCCGCGCGACCAAGGCGCTGCTGGTCCAGGCGGCGAACAACAGCTTCGAGCAGCAGGCCGCGGCCGAGCGGGCCGCCCAGGCCGCGCTGATGCGCTCCCGGCTGTCGTGACCCCGCCCCGGCCCCGGGCCGCCGCGCGCCCGGTCCCTGGGTTCGCTGTGAGCTGATGCGGGAAGCTCGGTGTTCGGCCGCCTGTTCAGGAAGTTATGTCGATGAGCAACTGGCACGCCATGCGGTCGTACACGCGCGACCGGTCCATCACCAGCCAGCGGCTCAAGCCGGGGAGCGTGCGCCGGATCATCTCCTACGCGCGGCCCTACCGCAGGTCGCTGGCGCTCTTCCTGGCCTTGACCGTGGTCGACGCCGTCCTCATCGTCGCCGTGCCGCTGCTGCTGAAGGTCATCATCGACGACGGCATCCTGAAGAAGGACACCGCGCTGGTCGTCGGGCTGGCCGGGCTGGCCGCCGGGCTGGCCGTGTTCGATGCCCTGCTGAGCCTGACCGAGCGCTGGCTGTCCTCGCGGATCGGCGAGGGCCTCATCTTCGACCTGCGCTCGCAGGTGTTCGCGCACGTGCAGCGGCAGCCGATCGCCTTCTTCACCCGGGCGCAGACGGGCTCCCTGGTCAGCCGGCTCAACAGTGACGTGATCGGCGCCCAGCAGGCGCTGACCTCGACGCTGTCGGCGGTGGTGTCCAACTCGGTGTCGCTGGTCCTGGTCCTGGTGGCCATGTTCCTGCTGTCCTGGCCGGTCACGATCATCGCGCTGGTGCTGGCGCCGCTGTTCATCATTCCCGCGCGGCTGGTGGGCCGCCGCCTGCAGCGGCTGACCCGCGAGTCCATGCAGCTGGACGCCCAGATGGGCTCCACCATGACGGAGCGCTTCAACGTGGCCGGCGCGATGCTGGCCAAGCTGTTCGGCCGCCCCGGCGAGGAGGCCGAGGTGTTCGCCGGCCGGGCCGCGCGGGTACGCGACATCGGCGTGGTGACCGCCGTCTTCGGCAGCTCCCTGTTCGTCGCGCTCAGCCTGCTGGCCTCGCTGGCCACCGCGGCCGTGTACGGCGTCGGCGGCAGCCTGGTCATCAACGGCTCCATTCAGCTGGGCACCCTGGTCGCCCTGACCCTGCTGCTGAGCCGGATGTACGGGCCGATCACGGCCCTGTCCAACGTCCAGGTCGACGTCATGACGGCGCTGGTCAGCTTCGACCGGGTCTTCGAGGTCCTGGACCTGCGGCCGCTCATCGAGGACCGGCCCGGCGCCCGCGCCCTGCGGCTCGACGGGCCGGCCGACATCGAGTTCGACCACGTGTCCTTCCGGTACCCCACGGCCAGCGAGGTGTCACTGGCCTCGCTGGAGTCCATCGCGCTCAAGGCCCCCGAGCGGAGCGACGCGGGCCAGGACGTCCTGCACGACCTGACCTTCACCGCGCCGGCCGGGCAGCTCACGGCGCTGGTCGGCCCCTCGGGCGCGGGCAAGACGACGATCAGCAACCTGGTGGCGCGGCTGTATGACCCCGGTTCCGGCGCGATCCGGGCGGGCGGCCGCGACCTGCGGGACGTCACCCAGGAGTCGCTGCACGCCGCGGTGGGCGTGGTCACCCAGGACGCGCACATGTGGCACGACACCATCCGGGCCAACTTGCTGTACGCGCGGCCCGAGGCCACCGAGGACGAGCTGGTGGCGGCGTGCCGGGCGGCGCAGATCTGGGACCTGGTCTCGGTGCTGCCCGACGGGCTCGACACGATCGTGGGCGATCGCGGCTACCGGCTGTCCGGCGGCGAGAAGCAGCGCGTGGCCCTGGCCCGGCTGCTGCTCAAGGCCCCGTCGGTGGTGGTGCTCGACGAGGCCACCGCGCACCTGGACTCCGAGTCCGAGGCGGCCGTGCAGCGCGCGCTGCGGGCGGCGCTGGCCGGCCGGACGTCGCTGGTCATCGCGCACCGGCTCTCCACCATCCGCGAGGCCGACCAGATCCTGGTCATCGACGGCGGCCGGGTCCGCGAGCGGGGCCGCCACGACGAGCTGCTGGCCGCCGACGGCCTGTACGCCGAGCTGTACCGGACCCAGTTCGCCCGGCAAGAGCCCGCGGCCCCGGCCCCGGCCGCAGCCGCGGCCTCATAGCCCGGCCGGGCCGTGCCGGCGGGCCCCGGCGGGCCAATAGGCTTACCGGTCATGAGGATGCTCGTCACCGGCGGCGCCGGCTTCATCGGGGCCAACTTCGTGCACTACACGCGGGCCCACCACCCGGACTGCGAGATCCGCGTGCTGGACAAGCTGACCTACGCCGGGCACCGGGAGAGCCTGCCTGACGACGGCTCCGTCGACTTCGTGCTCGGCGACATCTGCGACGCCCCGCTGGTCGACGCGCTCGCCGCGGAGACCGACGTCGTCGTCCACTTCGCGGCCGAGTCCCACGTGGACAACTCGCTGCACGACCCGGAGCCGTTCATCCGGACGAACATCACTGGCACGTTCGCGATCCTGGAGGCGGTCCGGCGCCACGGGAAGCGGCTGCACCACATCTCCACCGATGAGGTCTTCGGCGACCTGGCCCTCGATACCACGGAGAAGTTCACCGAGGAGACCCGGTACGACCCGTCCAGCCCGTACTCGGCCTCCAAGGCCAGCTCGGACCTGCTGGTCCGGGCCTGGGCGCGGTCCTACGGGGTGGCGGCCACCCTGTCGAACTGCGCGAACAACTACGGCTCGTACCAGCACGTCGAGAAGTTCGTGCCGCGGCAGATCACCAATGTCCTCACGGGCCAGCGGCCCAAGCTGTACGGGGCCGGGGCCAACGTCCGCGAGTGGACGCACGTCGATGATCACAACGCAGCGGTCCACGCCATCCTCGCGGGCGGCATGCCCGGCCAGACGTACCTGATCGGGACGGGCGACGAGCGCAGCAACGCGCAGATCATGGCGCTGGTGCTGGAACTGATGGGCCAGGCCCCCGACGCGTTCGACCACGTGCCCGACCGGCCCGGCCACGACCTGCGCTACGCCAACGACTCGACCCGGATCCGGACCGAGCTGGGCTGGGCGCCCCGGTACGGCGACTTCCGCGAGGGCCTGGCCGCCACGATCGCCTGGTACCGCGAGAACGACTGGTGGTGGCGCCCGCAGAAGGAGGCCACCGAGGCCCGGTACCAGCTCCTGGGACGCTAGCCCGGCCCGTCCCTAGCCCGGCCCGTCCCTAGCCCGGCCCGCCGCTAGCCCGGCCCGTCCCTGGCCCGGCCGGGCCCGGCCAGCCAGCGCCCTAGCTCCCGTACCCCACCCGGCGCAGCTCCTGACCCGCCACCTTCTCGAACTCGGCCAGCTGGGCCGGGCTGACCCGGACCGGGCGCACGTCCGCGTCGATGAACTGCGAGACCGCGCCGAATGAGGCCGCGGGGTGGCGGACCAGCTGCTCGTAGCGGAGCGTGGTCAGCTGCTCGGCGGGCAGGCTGGACCGCAGCCGGGCCATCTTGCGGACGGAGCCGAGCCAGCGCATGGCCGACTTGCCGGCCGGCGACAGGCCGGGCCAGGCGGCCAGGTCCTGCTCGGTCTCGATGCCGAAGAACGGGTTGGGGAACTCGCTTTTCGCGCTGGCCATGGCCCGGCGGAAGAACCCGAGCGCCTGGGCATCGCCCATCATGGCGGCCGTCACGTCCCGGCCGTCGCGGATGAGCTGCACGATGCGGGCGTCCGGGAAGGCGTCGACGACCGTCTCGGCGCAGTACATGAGGTCCGGGGTCGCGTCGCCGTAGCGGGTGACGTCCCGCTCCACGGCGCAGCTGGCGGCGCCCTGGACGCCGCCGGCCGCCCGGCAGTCGGGCGAGCAGTCCAGGCAGCCGTGCGGGGTGACCTGCCAGGCCTGAGCGAACGCGTCCCGCAGGACGGTCGCCGCGGCCTCGTCGCGGCCGCGCTGGATCGACGGACTGCGCGCGAAGGCGTAGACCACGCTCAGCACGCTGCGCTGGCCGATGGTCACGTGGAATCCGGGCGCCTGCTTCAGGGCACGCGCCAGCAGGTCCACGCCCGAGTGCGGGGCTCCGATGACGAACACGGGCTGGCGGACCTTGCGGCCGTTGACGACCAGGATGGTTGGCCGGGCGGGCATGGCTACCCGGTCGCGGCGGCAGGCCGCCCCGAGGGCACCCGGCAGTGGTGCCCCTGGTGGTTGTGCAGGTTCAGGGCGGCCTGGATCAGCGGCACGTGGCTGAAGGCCTGCGGGGTGTTCCCGACCTGCCGCCCGTAGCGGGGGTCGTACTCCTCGCTGAGCAGCCCGACGTCATTGCGCAGGGCCAGCAGCCGCTCGAGCAGCTCCGCCGCGGCCGGGTAGTCGCCGATCAGGTGCAGCGCGTTGACCAGCCAGAAGCTGCAGGCCAGGAAGGCGCCCTCGCCCCCCGCGAGCCCGTCCACCGCGGTCGCGCCGCCTGCGGCGGCCGGCGGCGGCTGGGTGTAGCGCAGCACCAGCCCGTCCCGTACCAGGTCGCGCTGGATCGTCCGCACGGTCGAGATGACCCGCGGGTCATCGGGCGGCAGGAAGCCCACCTCGATCATCAGCAGCACCGAGGCGTCCAGCTCCGAGCTGCCGTAGTACTGGGTGAAGGTGCCGCGCTCGGCGTCGTAGCCCCGGTCGCAGATCTCCGTGTGGATCTTGTCGCGGATCGCGCTCCAGCGGGCCAGCGCGCCGTAGCGGGTCAGCTCGCCCACCTCGCAGGCCCGGTCGAACGCCACCCAGGCCATGATCTTGGAGTGCACGAAGTGCCGTCGCGGCCCGCGCACCTCCCAGATGCCCTCGTCCGGCTCGTCCCAGTGCTTCTCGAGGAACTCCAGCAGCTTCCGGACCAGCGCCCAGGTGTGCCCGTCGAACCGGAGCCCGGCCTGCTTGCCCAGGGTGATGGCGTCGATGACCTCGCCGTACACGTCGAGCTGGCGCTGGTCGACGGCCGCGTTGCCGATCCGCACCGGCGCGGAGTTCTCGTAGCCGGGCAGCCAGCTGGCCTCCCACTCGGGCAGCCGCCGCTCGCCGGCCACCCCGTACATGATCTGCACGTCCCGGGCGCTCCCGGCGACCGTCCGCTCCAGCCACTCGCGCCAGGCGGCGGCCTCGGCCGTGTAGCCCGTGCGCAGCAGCGCCTCCAGGGTGATGGTCGCGTCACGGAGCCAGCAGTACCGGTAGTCCCAGTTCCGCACGCCGCCGAGATCCTCCGGCAGCGAGGTCGTCGGCGCCGCCACGATCCCGCCCGTCGGGGCGTAGGTCAGGGCCTTGAGCGTGATCAGGGACCGGAGCACGGCCTCGGAATACTCGCCCTGGTAGGTACAGCGGGCGCTCCAGCCGGACCAGAACTCGCGGGTGCGGGCCAGCAGGTCATCGGCGTGCGCCTCGGTCACCTCGGGCGCGCCGGCGTGCGACGGCATCCAGCACAGCACGAACGGGACCCGCTCGCGCGCCCGCACGGTGAAGCTGGCCTCGTGCCGCAGGCTCCGCCCGGTCAGGTGGACCGGGGTCCGCAGCCAGACCGCGTCCGGCCCGGCGACCGCCGACAGGCAGTGGTCGACCCGCCGCATCCACGGCAGGACCTTGCCGTAGCCGAACCGGACCCGCAGCACGCACTCCATCTCGACCGCGCCCGCCAGGCCCTCGACGATCCGGACCAGGACCGGCTGCTCGCCCTGGCGCGGCGGCATGAAGTCGGTCACCTGCACCGTGCCGCTCATCGTGGTCCACGTCGTCTCGAGGATGAGGGTGCCGTCGGCGTACCGCCGGCTCACCTCGCCTTGGCGCGGCCGCGGGCCGTCCTGCGCCGTCGGGCTGATCTGCCACTGCCCGTTGGACTCGTCGCCCAGCAGGGCGGCGAAGCACGCGTCGGAGTCGAACCGGGGCAGGCACAGCCAGTCGACGCTGCCGTCGCGGCTGACGAGGGCCGCGGACTGCATGTCGCCGATGAGGGCATAGTCCTCGATGAGCCCGGCCATGCCAAGCCTCCCGGATGTCGCAAGTGTGAGGCCAAACATATAGGCGATCTGCGGAGCCGTCGCATCCATGCTCTACAGTCCGTCGTAAGCTTCATGGCGTGTCACTATCTCGTCGCGCAGGGTTGGCCACGGCCGCGGCCGCGGCTCTGGTCATGTCCCTGGCGGGCTGCGCCAAGTTCGACGCCGCGCTCGGCAAGCAGTGGGTCGAGGTGACCTTCAAGCCCAGCACGAGCGTGGCCGAGCTGCTGCACGTCCGGGCGGCCTGCTCGCACATCCCGAACGTGACCCCGCTCCCGTTCCCCAAGCAGCACACGGTGCTCAACCTGATGGCCGGCGTGCGCTACGACACCACCACCGCTTCCGACTCGAACGTGGCCCAGCTCCAGGAATGCCTGCAGAAGTTCCCGGCCGTCCAGGGCTTCACCCCGATGGACACCGGAGACGAGGGAGGTTGAGCCCCGCTCGGCCTGCCCCGGCCGCCCGTGCCGCCCGGCCTGCCCTGATCTGCCTGGCCGCGGCCGCCGCCCTGGGCGTCGCGGGCTGCGGCAGCGTCGACGCCGCGCTCAGCCGGCAGTGGGCCACGGTTAACTTCCGGCCGGACACTGCCGCGGCCGTCATCGCGGCGGCCGGGCGGACCTGCGGGGGCGAGCCGGGCGTGCGCCCGGCGGCCGCGCCCGTGGTGCCCGGCACCGCCAGCGCGCCGTCCTCGGTCCGCTATGACGTCAGTCACGCCAGCGCGGCCGACCTGGCCGCGCTGCAGCAGTGCCTGGTGGCCCATTTCCCCGGCTCGGTCCTCGGCGTTTCCCTGAAGGACGTCGCCAACCGGGGCTAGTTCCAGGGCCGGGCCGCCGCGCGCGGGCTGCTTCCTGCAGGTTCCCGCCCGTGCCGTCCGCGCGGAGCGTGGACACCGCGCTGTCCCGCTTGCCCGTATTCGCCCCGGTACGGCCCGGTACGGCCCGGTGCCCGCCGGATCGGGCGCGCCCGCGTTGGTTGGATTCCCTATCGGGAATATGCTATAAACGCTAAGGCCTATTAACTCAATCGGAAAAGGGTGGACTATGCGACGTACCATGGCCGCGGCCGCTGTGGCGGCTGCCGTCACCGTACTGGCCGCCGGGTGCGGGTCGTCTGCCTCGTCTTCCGGTAGCTCGGGCGGGTCCAGCGGCAGCGCGACGGCCGCCAAGAAGGTCACCCTGCGCCTGGGCTTCCTGGAGAACATCACGCACGCGAGCGCGCTGATCGCCATCAAGCAGGGCTACTTCACCAAGGAACTCGGCCCGAACGTGACGCTGAAGCTCACCCCGTTCAGCACCGGCACGGAAGAGGCCACGGCCCTGCTGGCCGGCCAGCTGGACGCCGCGTACGTCGGCCCGAACCCGGCCATCAAGGCCTGGCAGACCTCGGGCGGCCAGGAGATCAGCGTCATCTCGGGCTCCGCGTCCGGCGGCGCCGCGCTCGTGGTCAAGAAGGGCATCACCACCCCGGCGCAGCTGAAGGGCCAGAAGCTGGCCACGCCGTCGCTCGGCAACACCCAGGACGTGTCGCTGCGGCACTGGCTCAAGACCAAGGGACTGACCAGCACGTCGACCGGCGGCGGGGACGTGCCGATCACGCCGATCACCCCCAACTCCGACGCGGTGCTGGCCTTCAAGTCGGGCTCGATCGCGGGCGGCTGGGAGCCGGCCCCCTACGACGCCGAGATGGTGGCCGACGGCGGGCACGAGCTGGTCAACGAGGCCTCGCTGTGGCCGCAGGGCCAGTTCGTCACCACCGAGCTGGTCGCGACCCAGTCGTTCATCAAGGCCAACCCGACGGTCATCAGCGGCCTGCTCAAGGGCCAGATCGACGCCAACAACTTCATCGCGGCCAGCAAGACCCAGGCCGAGAGCGTGGCCAACGCCGAGCTCGCCGCGGTCAGCGGCAAGAGCCTGAAGCCCGCCATCCTCGCGGCGTCGTTCGACCAGATCACCTTCACCAACGACCCGATCGGGCCGTCGCTGATCACCGACGCCAGCAACGCGGTGGGCGTCGGCCTGCTCAAGCCGGTGAGCAACCTGGGCGCCATCTACGACCTGGGCCCGCTCAACAAGCTGCTCGCGGCCGCCGGAAAGCCGCAGGTCAGCTCGTGAGCGTCGCCAGTCGCCAGGCAGCGCTTCCCCCGGCCGCGGGGGGAGCGCCGCCTGGCGACCGGGCCCCGGCCATCCAGCTGACCGGCGTGTCCAAGTTCTACGGCTCGGGCCCGCGCGCCGTGCAGGCCCTGGACCAGGTCTCTCTGACCGTGGCCGACGGCCAGTTCGTCTGCCTGATCGGCGCGTCCGGCTGCGGCAAGAGCACGCTGCTGTCCCTGGTCGCCGGGCTCGACGCGCCGACCTCCGGGCAGCTGAGCACCGGCGGGCGACGGGTGGCCATGGTGTTCCAGGAGCCCGGCCTGCTGCCGTGGCTGACGGTGGCGGCCAACATCGAGCTCGCGCTGCGGGCCCGCAAGGTGCCCAAGCATGACCGGCGGGCCCGCGCCCAGCAGCTGCTGCAGACCGTCCGGCTGGAGGGCTTCGGCGGCAAGCGGCCGCATGAGCTGTCGGGCGGCATGCGCCAGCGGGCCGCCCTGGCCCGGTCGCTGGCCCAGGATGCGGACGTGCTCCTGATGGACGAGCCGTTCGGGGCGCTGGACGCGATGACCCGCGACCTGCTCCACGACGAGCTGGAGCGAATCTGCGCCGAGCAGACCCTGACGGTGCTGTTCGTGACCCACAACGTCCGGGAGGCGGCCCGCCTCGGCGACCGCGTCATCCTGCTCAGCAGCCGCCCCGGCAAGGTCATCGCCGAGTACGACCTGCCCCGGGCCGGGCAGCGGCGGATCGACTCCCCGGAGGTCAGCCAGGTGGCCGCCCAGCTCACCGACCGGCTGCGCGAGGAAGTAGGGCGACATGGCCACTGACCAGGCACTGCGCGGGCTGGACAGCCTGGAGCTGCCGCCCGGCCGGCCCGGCTCGGACCCCGGCCGGGTCGCCCGCCGGGCGTGGGCGGCGCTGTGGCCCAAGGCCCTGGCCGTCATCCTGGTCCTGGCCGTCTGGGAGCTGATCGACCTCAGCGGCTGGAAGCACCTGGTCCTCAAGGGCCCGGGCCCGGTGTTCGCCAGCCTGTGGGACCAGGCGTTCCACCCGGGTCCCGATAACCCGAGCCTGTGGGGCATCATCGGCAACACGCTCGAGACCGCCGTCATCGGCTATGCCCTGGCCCTGCTCATCGGCACGGTCGCCGGCGGGCTGGTGTCCCGGATCCCGCCGCTGCGCGCCGCCGTCGGCTCGATCATCTCGGCGCTGACCACGATGCCGTCCATCGCGTGGGTGCCGTTCGCCATCATCTTGTTCGGGCAGAGCACCTCGGCGATCCTGTTCGTGGTCATCCTCGGCGCCGCGCCGTCGATCGCGGGCGGGCTGATCACCGGCGTCGACTACACCCCGCCGCTGCTGCTGCGGGCCGGCCGGACCATGGGGCTGCGCGGCTACGCGCTGTACCGGTACCTCATCCTGCCCGCGTCCCTGCCCGCCTACATCGCGGGCCTGAAGCAGGGCTGGGCGTTCGCGTGGCGCGGGCTGATGGCGGGCGAGCTGGTCGTGCAGATCATCGGCCACTTCACCATCGGCCAGCAGCTCAGCGTGGACCAGCAGAGCCTGGACTTCGCCGGGGCCAGCGCGATGCTGATCGTGATCCTGGTCATCGGCCTGGCCGTCGACACGGTATTCGCGAAGATCGACCTCGCCGTCCGGCGCCGCCGCGGCCTGCTGGACCCGGCCGTCGCCAGCTAGCCGCCTAGCCGCCAGCCAGGCGGGCCGGGGCGGCGACGCGGTCGGCCCCGGTGTACACGTTCATCGAGCCGCCGCGCAGGAACCCGACCAGGGTCAGCCCGGTCTCGCCGGCCAGGTCGGCGGCCAGCGACGACGGCGCGGACACCGCGGCCAGCACCGGGATCCCGGCCAGCACCGCCTTCTGGACCAGCTCGAACGAGGCCCGCCCGCTGACCAGCAGCACGCACCCAGAAAGCGGCAGCCGCCCGGCCCGCATCGCCCAGCCGACGATCTTGTCGACCGCGTTGTGCCGTCCCACGTCCTCGCGCACCGCCAGAAGGTCGCCGGCCGCCGTGAACAGCCCGGCCGCGTGCAGCCCGCCGGTCCGGTCGAACACCCGCTGCGCCGCCCGCAGCGCGTCGGGCAGCCCGGCCAGCACCTCCGGCGTGACCCGCGCGGCATCGCGGGAAAGGTCATAATTCCCCGAAACGGAGAGCTCGGCGATACTCGTCTTCCCGCAGACGCCGCAGGCGCTCGAGGTCAGGAAGTTCCGGCGCTGCTCGGCGCGCAGCACGATCCCGGGCGCCAGCGTCACGTCCGCGACGTTGCCCAGGTCCTCGTGGCCGTCATCGTGATCGTGCCCGCAGCGCTCGCCGGAGCAGATGCGCAGGTCCGCGATGTCCGCGGCGGACCGCGCGATGCCCTCGCTGACCAGGAACCCGGCTACCAGGTCGAGGTCGTCGCCGGGCGTCCGCATGGTGAGGGTGACGGCCTGGCCGCCGATCCGGATGCCCAGCGGCTCCTCGGCGGCCAGCAGGTCGGCCCGCGGCGCGGCCCCGCCGTCCAGCGATACCCGCAGCACCCGGCGCCGGGCTGTCCTGCCTGTCATGCTGACCCCTTCCCGGCCCGGGGCCGTTCTACCGGGCCCGGCTACCTGCCCGCAGGCTATGTGGGATTAAATGAGGACATGCCTCGCGGCAAGCGGCTGTCCCTCCCCGGCCCCGTGCTCAACTGGCCGGTCTACCGCCAGCTGACCGGGCGGGACGACCTGGGCCGCGGCGAGGCCGTCCGGTCGCCCCACACCGAGAACGCGGAGCCGCGGACGGCGCGGGCGGACCGCGTCGCGACCTCGATCTGCCCGTACTGCGCGGTGGGCTGCGGCCAGCGCGTGTACGTGCAGAAGATCGACGGGGCCGACCGCGTCACGCAGATCGAGGGTGACCCGGACAGCCCAGTTTCGCGTGGTCGGCTGTGTCCCAAGGGAGCGGCCAGCAAGGAACTGGTCACCCACGCCGGCCGTCAGCAGAAGGTGCTGTACCGCCGACCGCATGGGACCAGCTGGGAGCCGCTGGCCCTGGACCAGGCGATGGACATGATCGCCGACCGGGTGCTGGCCACCCGCGCGAAGACCTGGCAGGAAACCTTGCAGGGGAAGCGGGTCGCGCGCACGCTCGGGTTCGCGAGCCTGGGCGGGGCCACGCTGGACAACGAGGAGAACTACCTCATCAAGAAGCTCTGGAGCGCGCTGGGCGCCATCCAGATCGAGAACCAGGCCCGCATATGACACTCCGCTACCGTTCCCGGTCTGGGAACGAGCTTTGGCCGCGGCGGGGCCACTAACTTCCCGCGTGACCTGACCAACTCCGACGCGATCGTCATCTGCGGTTCCAACATGGCCGAGTGCCACCCGGTCGCGTTCCAGTGGGTGATCGAGGCCAGGAAGCGCGGGGCCACCGTCATTCACGTCGACCCGCGGTTCACCCGGACCAGCGCGCACGCGGACATGCACGTGCCGACGCGGGCCGGCGGTGACATCGTGTTCCTCGGCGCGCTGATCAACCACGTGCTGTCGGGGGGGCACGAGTTCCGCGAGTACGTCACCGCCTACACCAACGCCCCCGAGGTGCTGCCGGAGTCGTTCACCGATGCCGAGGACGGCGGCGGGCTGTTCTCGGGGTACGACCCGGAGACCCGCACCTACGACAGCGCCACCTGGCAGCCGACCGGGGAGCGGGACGAGACGCTGGCCCACCCGCGGTGCGTGTTCCAGGTCCTGAAGCGGCATTTCGCCCGGTACACCCCGGAGCTGGTCGAGCAGGTGTGCGGGATCGGGCCGGGCCAGTTCGCGAAGATCGCCGCCACCCTGGTCGCGGCCAGCGGCCGGGAGAAGACCACGGCCTGGGTGTACGCGGTCGGCTGGACCCAGCACAGCACCGGCGTGCAGCACATCCGGACGGCGTCGATCCTGCAGATGCTGCTGGGCAACATGGGCCGGCCGGGCGGCGGCATCATGGCCCTGCGCGGCCACGCCAACATCCAGGGCGCCACCGACGTCCCGACCCTGTTCCACCTGCTGGGCGGCTACCTGCCGATGCCCGGGGCGGGCGAGGGCCTGGCGGAGTACCTGGGCCGGATCCCGGACACCGGCTTCTGGGGCAACAAGCGGGCCTACCTGGTCAGCATGCTGAAGGCCTGGTTCGGCGCCGCCGCCACCCCGGAGAACGACTTCTGCTTCGGCCACCTGCCCCGGGTCAGCGGCGACCACGGCACCTACCGGACCACGCTCGACATGATCGACCGGACGGTCAAGGGGTACTTCCTGCTCGGCGAGAACCCGGCCGTGGGCTCGGCCGGGGGGCGGCTGCAGCGGCTCGCCCTGGCCAACCTGGACTGGCTGGTGGTCGCGGACCTGGCCATGACCGAGTCGGCCACGTTCTGGAAGAACGGGCCGGAGATCGAGAGCGGCGAGCTGGTCACGGACAAGATCGGCACCGAGGTCTTCTTCATGCCGGCCGCCGCGCACGTGGAGAAGGACGGCAGCTTCACCAACACCCAGCGGCTGCTGCAGTGGCGGGAGAAGGCGCTTGACCCGCCCGGCGAGGCGCGCAGCGACCTGTGGTTCATGTACCACCTGGGCAAGCGGATCCGGGCCCGGCTGGCCGGCTCCGACGACCCGCGCGACCGGCCGGTCCTCGACCTGACCTGGGACTACCCGGAGGAAGGCTTGCACGCCGAGCCGTCCGCGGAGGCGGTCCTGGCCGAGCTGAACGGGTTCGCCGCGGACGGGTCGCCGCTGGCCTCCTTCAGCCAGCTCGTCGACGACGGGTCGACCTCGTGCGGGAGCTGGATCCACGCGGGGTGCTTCGCGGACGGGGTCAACCAGACGGCCCGGCGCAAGCCGTGGACGGAGCAGTCCTACGTGGCCCCGGAGTGGGGCTGGGCCTGGCCCGCCAACCGGCGGATCCTGTACAACCGCGCCTCGGCCGACCCGCAGGGCCGCCCGTGGAGCGCGGCCAAGGCCTACGTCTGGTGGGACGCGGAGGCCGGGGAGTGGACCGGGCAGGACGTGCCGGACTTCGAGAAGGGCAAGCCCCCGTGGTTCGTGCCCGAGCCCGGCGCCACGGGCCCGGCGGCCCTGTCGGGAACCGACCCGTTCATCCTGAACGCCAATGGCAAGGCGGAGCTGTTCGTGGCCAAGGGGCTTGTCGACGGGCCGCTGCCGGCCCACTTCGAGGCCGCCGAGTCCCCGCTGCGCAACCGCGTCTACGCGCAGGACGCCAGCCCGGTCTCCATCCAGTACCGGGACCGGCGGCCGACCCATGCCCAGCTGGCCGGGCACGCGGCCACCTACCCGTACGTCGTCACCACCTACCGGCTGACCGAGCACCACACGGGGGGCTCGATGAGCCGGACGCTGGGGCGCCTGGCCGAGCTGCAGCCGGAGCTGTTCTGCGAGATCTCGCCGTCGCTGGCCGCCGAGCGCGGGCTGGAGAACGGGGGGTGGGCCACGATCGTCACGGCCCGGGCCGCGATCGAGGCCCGGGTGCTGGTCACCCGGCGGCTGCGGCCGCTGCGGATTCCCGGCGAGGGCGTCATCCAGCAGGTCGGCCTGCCCTACCACTGGGGCAGCGAGGGGCTCGTGACCGGCGACGTGGTCAACGACCTGCTGCCGTTCGTGCTGGACCCGAACGTGTTCATCCAGGAGAGCAAGGTGGCGACCTGCGACATCCGGCCCGGCCGCCGGCCGCGCGGGCGCGAGCGGGCCTACCTGGTGGAGCAGTACCGGCGGGCCGCGGGCCTGGAGGATGATGGCCGGATGAGCGATGCCAGCCTGGCGCAGGCCGCCGAGCCCGACGCGTCGCAGCATCCGGCCGCGCCCGGGGGGACGGAGCACCATGACGAGTAACCGGCTGGCCGGGCCGCTGCATGAGGTCGCGGCCGACGCGGGCTACGCGGCGCCGCCCGAGCGGGTCGGGTTCTTCACCGACACCAGCGTCTGCATCGGCTGCAAGGCGTGCGAGGTGGCCTGCAAGGAGTGGAACGGGCTGCCCGACCCCGACGCCGGCGTGCTCAGCCTGACCGGCATGTCGTACGACAACACCGGCGCGCTCGGCGCCGACGCCTGGCGGCACGTGGCGTTCATCGAGCAGGCCGTGCCGGTGCCGGTGGCCGCTGGCGACGATGACGGCGGCGACCTGATTTCCGCGCTGGCCGACGGCGCTGAGCTGGCCGACGGCGATGGCGGCGCGACCCGGTGGCTGATGTCCTCCGACGTCTGCAAGCACTGCACGCACGCGGCCTGCCTGGACGTCTGCCCGACCGGCGCGCTGGTGCGGACCGAGTTCGGCACCGTGGTCGTCCAGCCCGACGTGTGCAACGGCTGCGCCTACTGCGTCTCGGCCTGCCCGTTCGGCGTCATCGACCGGCGCGAGGGCGATGGCCGGGCCTGGAAGTGCACCATGTGCTACGACCGGCTGGCCGGCGGAATGGAGCCGGCCTGCGCCAAGGCGTGCCCGACCGACTCGATCCAGTTCGGGCCGCTGGACGAGCTGCGGGCCACTGCGCAGGTCCGGCTGGACCAGCTGCACGAGGCGGGCACCACGCAGGCGCGGCTGTACGGCGAGGACCCGGCGGACGGGGTCGGCGGGGCGGGCGCGTTCTTCCTGCTGCTGGACGAGCCCGAGGTGTACGGCCTGCCGCCGGACCCGGTCGTCACGACCCGCGACCTGCCCGCGATGTGGCGCCGGGCGGGCGTGGCCGCCGCGCTGCTGGTGGCCGGCGTGGGGGTGGCGTTCGCGGGACGGCCGGGCTCGCGGCTGGGATCAGGGCTGGGCTCCTGGCTGGGGTCGCGGTGACCGAGCAGCCGCAGGTCCCGGAGGCGGAGTTCCGGTCCTACTACGGCCAGCCCATCCTGAAGCTGCCCCGCTGGAAGGAACCGCACCTGCCCGCCTACCTGTACCTCGGCGGGCTGTCGGGGGCGTCGGCGGTCATGGGGGCCGCCGCGGCGCTGACCGGCCGCCGGGCGCTGGCCCGGGCCGGGCGGCTGACCGCGGCCGGCGCGGCCATGGGCGGGACGGGGTTCCTGATCGCCGAGCTGGGCCGGCCGGAGCGCTTCCTGCACATGCTGCGGGTAGCCAAGCCCACCTCGCCGATGAGCATGGGGGCCTGGCTGCTGGCCGCGCACGCGAGCCTGGCCGGCGGCGCGGCGGCCAGCGACGTCACCGGCGTGGTCCCGCGCCTCGGCGCGGCCGCCGGGGCGGCCTCGGCCCTGACCGGGCCGCTGCTGGCCACCTACGCCGGGGTGCTGCTGGCCAACACCGCGGTGCCGGCCTGGCACGAGGGCCAGCGGCAGCTCCCGTTCCTGTTCGCGGGCAGCGCGATGACCTCGGCGGCCGCGGCCGGGCTGGCCGGGACGGCCCTCGGCGCGCCCGCCGACCGGGTCCCGGCGGCCCGGCTGGCCGTGCTCGGGACGGCCCTGGAGCTGGCCGCCGCCGCGGCACTGGAGCACCGGACCGGGCTGGTGGGGGAGA
>Ga0193728_1000445_pt1 | contig 19876 bp, 17 predicted proteins | sample U1c1metaG_FD_143037 | JGI IMG/M metagenome (GOLD analysis project Ga0193728, IMG submission 143037) | Soil microbial communities from a riparian zone of the East river system, Colorado, United States - U1c1 | ecosystem: Environmental > Terrestrial > Soil > Riparian zone | place: USA: East River...
TGGCGGGCTGGCCGGGCCGGCGGCTGGCGGGGCTGGCCGGGCCGGCCCGCCTGCTGCCCGCCGACCTGTCCGCTCCGAACGAGCTGTGACCGCGAGGCGAGGGCGGATCGCTAGGCGGGTGCCAGGCTGAAGGCCGCGACGATCGCGCACAGGATCGCCACGCCGAGCAGGACGTAGTTGATCAGGGCCAGCCAGCCGAGCAGGCCGAGCCGGCCGCCGTGACGCCCGACCCTGCTCGGGTCCCGGGCTATCCGGCGAATCCGCGCCGTTGCCTGTTTCATGCGCGCTCCTGAATGCTCGGATGGATGTCAGCACGCACTACGGGACCCGAAGCGCATTCGTTCAAAACGAGCTGAACAGTCAACCCGGACATTCGTAAGCTCAGTCGCCCAGGCAGGGCCTCAGCCGTCGACCCAGCCGTGCGATCGGGCGAGGTCGGTCATATGACGCCGTATCGCGCCGATCTCACCACCGCTCAGCGTGGGCACGTGCTCGATGAGCAGCCCGATGATCGCGGAACCGAGCGATTCCGCCGACAACACGTCGCATACTTCCTCATCATCGGGCTGCGGCATGACCGCCATGGCCGGGCATGCCGGGCTCGGGACCCGTTCCTGCTCCGGCGGCGGAGCGAGAAGGCTGACCGTCGCCACTTTCGGCCCGCGGTGGCTCTGCGTGACTTCATATCGCACCCGGAGGCCGGCCCGGACCAGGCGACGGTTCTCGCCAAAGTCATTGGCGTGAACAAACACGTCCTCCGTTCCGTCCGCAGGCTCGATGAAGCCATACCCGCGCACGTCATCGAAGCGAAGAATTACGCCCTCTGCCACTCGAACCCACCTGTAAAAAAACTCGGAACTAGCGCCGGGCGGTCCGGCGGGAGACCTGCGCCAGCATCCGGAGAAATACCGGCAAAGTCCCCTCACGGAGATCGCAGCACCGGCCTGTGAGGCGATCTCAGTTGTTCTTTACGACCTCCGCCGCCGCCGGGTTCACTCGCAGCGGGCGGATTTCCGTCATGAACCTCACAGCGACGATCTAGGCCACGACCGGCTGGTGTTCCCGGCTCGCCTGGTAAGCTGCGCCTGCAGTGACAGGACAAAATCGCCATCCCCGGTGATGCCGCCATTCCGGGACCCGATGCTGGCCGGGCATTGCGGCCCGCGGAACTGCGCCACGGTCCGGGGACGTCGACCTGTCCGGTTAGCTCGCCGGCGCTGGCGCTGTTGTCTCCCGGACGATGAGGCGCGTCGGGCAGAACTTCAGCGAGCTCTTCCTCGCATCCTCGGTGATCAGGCTGATCGCCAGTGATGCGGCCGTGAAGCCCATGTCGAACATGGGCTGACGTACCGTGGTCAGGGGCGGCGCCAGGTACTCGGCGAACGTGTCATCGAAGCCCACGATGGATATCTGCTGAGGTACCTGAATCCCCTGCGTGTACAAGGCCTGCATGGCGCCGGCCGCTACGAGGTCGGAGACCGCGAACACTGCCGTCAGGCCGGGGGCCTGCCTGAGCAGGCGCCGCATGTAGGTAGCGCCGGCCTTCAGGCCACCCCAGCCCCCTTCCTCGCGCGGGTAGCGGCCGATCACGACATAAGATTCATCGAATGTCTCGCCGGCTGCCTGCAGAGCATCGCGGTAGGCGTCAAAACGCTCCTTCGGGATCCCGGCCGCCGGGCCGCCAGGGGCGCCGCGCAAGAATGGCTCCCCCAGGTAACCGATCTTTCGGTGTCCAAGGCCGAGCAGATGGCGCATGGCCTCGCTCGCGCCTGAGTAGTTATCGACAACTACGGCCGAAGCGGCATCACAAAGCCGCCTTTCTATTTCCACGGCATGGACGCCGGCATCAAGGGCCAGCTGGACATTCTTCCCGTGTACCGCGGTCGTGAAGACAATTCCGTCGACGCGGCGCTTCAGCAGAGCTTCAACGCTTTCGCGTTCCCGGTCAGCGTCGCCGCGGGCATTGAATAGCAGCACGTTGAAGCCATGCTCGATCGCCGCCTGCTCGGCGCCGATGGCGACCTCGCCGACGAACGGGTGCGAGAGCGCACCGTGGAGGATCAGGCCGAGCGTGATTGTTTTCTGGCGCCGCAATTCCTGGGCGACGACATTGAGGCGGTAGCCGCTGTCCCGCACGGCCGCCTCCACGCGCTCGCGTGCGCGCTCGGATACGTAACCGTTGGCATGGATAACGCGGGATACTGTCGCCGTCGACACGCCGGCCAGCGCCGCGACATCTTTCAGGCGAACTTCACGCATAACGAGATTCTAGGCCGCTGCTGCCGCTTTCCTTGGATACAGCCGATGGCGGCCGGCCTGGCCGCGTGGCTGGGTCCGCGCTGAACACCACTCGCAGCGCGGCACCGGACCGGGCCACGGAATCACGGGCGTCCGGCGTGGCCGCCAGGAGGTGGAAGAAACCGTGAGCCGAGCCCGGATAGTTGTGCAGTCGCACCCGGACGCCATCGACGGCCAGCCGGCGGGCGTAACGTTCGCTCTCGGCGCGCAGGATGTCGTGCTCCGCGGTAATGATGAGGGCGGATGCGACGCCCGCCAGCGACGCGGCACACATCGGTGACGCGTCGGGTTCCAGTCGCCGGGCCGGGTCGGGGACGTACTGCTCCCAGATGTAGCGCAGGTTGTTCCGCCAGTCGTGGCCCAGGGGGGTCGGGTCAGGGCCATCCTCGCATTGCTTCGCGAAGTCCTCGCGGTACCGGGCCTTCAGGTCGGCGTCCAGGACCGGGTAGATAAGCAGCTGGAGCGCCAGGGGAAGCGCACGTCCCCGCGCGCGCAGGGCAACCGCTGCGGCCAGGTTGCCGCCGGAGCTGTCCCCGCCCACGGCGACCTGGCCAAACTGGCTCGCTGCCCACCGGGTCGCGCTCCACGCGTCGTCGATCGCGGCCGGGTAGCGATGCTCTGGTGATCTTCGGTAGCCGACCGACAGCACCGCGCAGCCAGCCCGGTTGGCGAGGGCGCGCGTGACGGCGTCGTGGCAGTCGGGGTCGCCCAGCAGCCACCCGCCCCCGTGCAGCCAGACAAGCACGGCCCGCTCGTCACCGGCCGGCCGGTACAGCCGGGCCGGAACTCCGCCGGCGCTGACGTCAGCGACGGAGGCGACCTGCTCCGGCTCGCCTGCGGCAGCCAGCGATTCGTCGCGCATCTCCTGGCGCAGTTCGGCGACGTCGCGCTCCCACATCGGCCGCGGTGCCGCCGCGGCCCTCCCGCCGTCCCGCGCCTGGTCATAGTGCACCGGTGACGCCGGGTTCATGCCGCAGCCTCCCGCTCGAGGCAGTTGTAGACCGCTGCCAGCAGGGCCGCGGCGCGGGTGTCGCCGGGGTCATCGCGCAGCAGGTTCATGCTATATGAGAAGCCCAGCCGCTGCCGGGGCCATCGGCCGTGCACGGAGCCGCCCGCCCCGCCGTGACCGAACGCATCCGGGACGGGCCCGAGCGGAAACCGGTCGGTCTGAAGCTGGAAGCCGACGCCGAAAGATGTCGGGCGGTCCATGAGCGGGTCGTGACGGTCGCTGAGGGCGGTGCTGCCGAGCTGGAGGGTCCGCGCCGAAAGCAGCCGGTCCAGGCTGGCGTACAAGCGCGCGATCGACCGCGCAGTGCCAATGCCGTTGGAGCTCGGAACCTCGGCCGCGTGCCAGGCAGGCTCGTTCCAGGGAAAGCTCTCGCGGTGATAACGGGGCGGATTCTCCACTGCCCGCCGCAGCGGGTCGGTGCTGAGCTCATCCTCGGCCGGGCCGGCGGCGGCCCACGTCGCCGCCAGCTCGACGGTCGAGACCCGTGGTTCAAGCTCGCGCGGAAGGCCGATCCAGACATCGAGCTCCAAAGGACGCGCAATCTCCTCGGCGAAGAAACGGCCCATGCTGCGGCCGTCGATGCGGCGGACCAGCTCACCGCACAGCCAGCCGAACGTGACGGCGTGGTAGGTGCGCGTGGCGCGCGGATCACGGCTGCGCGGCTGCTGGGCCAGCAACGCCGCCATCCGGCGCGGGTCCGTCGCCTCCTGCCAGGTAACGGGCACCTGGAGGCCGGGAAGGCCGGCCGTATGCGAAACGACGTCCCGGACGAGCACATCGCCCTTGCCGGCCGCGGCGAACTCGGGCCAGTAGCCTGCGACCGGCGCTTCGAGCGCTAGCTGGCCTCGCTCCATGAGGAGCAGAATGCACACCGCGGCCAGGCCCTTGGTGCCGGAGAACACGATCTGAAGCGTGTCCGCCGTCCATGGCCGCCCGCTGGCCCGGTCGGCGATCCCGCCCCACAGGTCCACGAGCGGCTCGTCGTCGCGCATGACCGCGAAGGCTGCGCCGAGCTCGCCCCGCTCAGTGAAATTCCGCTGGAACTCCTCGGCCACCGGCTCGAATCCGGGGGCACTGCATCCGCTTGTCTCCACGGGCCGCTCGTCCTCTCCGCGCAGCATGAAGTCTGTACCATCTCGAAAGAACGAGGGCTGGCCTGGATCAGCCCGCGCGATCACTCGTGGCGGTCCGGACCGGGATCTCCCGCTGCCAGTCAGGGAAGCGATCACAGGCCGCCTCCCCCGCACCCGGAACGGGCCGCAGCGCGGGGCGCTGCGTCCAGCACCGGCTGACCGCATACGGACACCGGGGCGTGAAGTTACATCCCTCGCCAGAGCGCGCCGGCGCGGGGAGCGGGAGCCTGGCCGCGGCCGCGGCCGCACGCCGCTGTTGCTGGGCCCGCGGATCAGGTACCGGCGACGCCTGGTGCAGCGTGTAGGTGTAAGGGTGGGCAGGCTGGCCCGACACGCGCCCGGCCGGGCCGGTCTCCATGACCCGCCCCTGGTACAGGACGACAACCCGGTCGCACAGATGGCGCACTACCTCCAGGTCATGCGAGATGAGGATGTAGCTCAGCCCGGTCGCGGCCTGCAGGTCCTGCAGGAGGTTGAGGATCTGGGCCTGGACGGACAAGTCCAGGGCGCTGAGGGGCTCGTCGAGTATCACCAGCTGCGGCGACAGCATGAGCGCCCGTGCGATGGCGATCCGCTGGCGCTGCCCGCCCGAGAACTCCGCCGGGTAGCGGTCAGCCGCCTCGCCGGGAAGCTGGACGCGCTCGAGCATCGCGCGCACCCGGGTCCGCACTAGGGCGTGGTCTCGCTCACCGTAGGCCTCGAGCGGCTCGGCCAGCGTGCGCCCGATCGTCCGGGACGGATTCAGGCTGCTGTACGGGTCCTGGAAGACCAGCTGAACCTTCCGGTACAACTCGTGACGCCCGTCACGATCGGCGCGGGTGACGTCCTGCCCGCTGAAGCGCACCAGGCCCGACCGGATGGGGGCCAGCCCCAGGACGGCCCGCGCGATGGTCGATTTACCGGATCCCGATTCGCCGACCAGTCCCACGGTCTCGCCGGCGAGCACGCTGAAGGTGACCTCGTCGACTGCCGATGTGACCGCCTTCCGGCGCGTGTACGACACCGACAGGTCGCGGACCTCCAGCAGCGGCGTTTCTGTCAACGAGCACTCACCTCCTCGAGGACCTGCTCGACGCGCAGGCAGCGGGACAGCCGGTCGTCGCCGTGCTCGGCGAGGCCGACCGGTCCGGCCTGGCATGCGTCGCGGGCGAACCGGCAGCGCACCGCGAAGCGGCATCCGGCGGGCCACGCGCCGGGAGGCACGACCCGGCCCGGCAGGGCATCGAGCCGCTGCCCAGGCCGGGCCAGCGACGGATGGGACCGCAGCAAGCCCAGGGTGTACGGGTGCAGGGGGCCGTCGAACAGCTCCTGGGCGACGCCCTGCTCGACGATCTGGCCCGCGTACATGACAATGACCCGGTCGCAGATGTCGGCCAGCACGCCCCAGTCATGGGTGATCAGCAGCAGGGCCATCCCGGTCTCGTGCTGCAGCCGGCGCAGGAGGGCGAGGATCTCCGCCTGCACGGTCACGTCCAGGGCGGTGGTGGGCTCGTCGGCGATGAGCAGTTCCGGCCGTCCGGCGAGCGCCAGGGCGATGGCGACCCGCTGCGCCATGCCGCCCGACAGCTCGTGCGGATAGGCCCGTGCCGTCCGCTCGGGGTCGGGGAGTTCCACCTGCCGCAGCAGATCCCGGGCCCGCGCCCTGGCGGCGGGGCGCGGCACGCGGTCGTGGCGGCGAATCACCTCGGCGAGCTGGCTGCCGATCGTGAACGTGGGGTCGAGGCTGGCCTGCGGTTCCTGGGAGATATAGGCGAGCGCGGATCCGCGGAGCTCGTCAAAGCTCCGGTCGGGCAGTCGCAGCAGGTCCCGTCCCGACCAGTGGGCGCGCCCGCCGGTGACGCTGAGGCCGGCCGACAGCAGGCGCAGCAGCGCCAGGGCCGTGACTGACTTGCCGCAGCCTGACTCCCCGACCAGCCCCAGCGTTTCGCCGGGGTAGGCATCGAAGCTGACGCTGTCGACGATGAGCGTCGAGCATTCCCGGCTGGCCCGGCTGACCGACAGTCCCCGGACCGACAGCAGCGCCGCCTGGCGGCCTGCCGGCAGGTGCGCCTGGTCCCCCGCTGCGACGTGGGCCGCCTTCCGGAAGCGGACCGGACGCCGCACTCGGTCCGGGGCGTCGTCCGCCACGACGGCCACGTCCCGGACCGCGTCTCCCAGCAGCCCGAAGGCGAGGATGGTGAGGGCGATGAGCGTTCCCGACGGGATGAGGAGCCATTCCTGCTGCTCGATGACGGCGGATGCTTCAGCCACCATCCCGCCCCAGGTCGGAGCACTCGGGTCGACGGTGAGCCCCAGGTAGGCGAGGCCGGTCTCGAACAGCAGGGCGTAGGCCGCGAACAAGGACGCCTGGACGATGACGGGCCCGGAGATCCTCGGCAGGACGTGGCGGCGGACGATCTGAGGGCTGGACAGGCCAGACAGGCGCGCGGCGGTGATGTAGAGCTCTTCTCGCACCTTGAGCGTCGCGCTGCGGACGACCCGCAGCATGGCAGGCGTCCCGAGCAGGCCGAAGACGAGCATCGCGGCGTCCTCGTTGCCGGGGACCACGGCCACGACGACCAGGACGAAAATGATGGGCGGGATGGCCAGGACCATGTCCGAGACCCGGCTGAGGGCACGGTCGGCACGGCCGCCGGCGAAGCCGGCCGCCAGGCCGAGCGGGACGCCGAGCACGAGAACGGCGGCCAGCCCCTCGGCCACCGACAGCAGGCTGCGGCGGCCGCCGTAGATCAGCCTGCTAAGGACATCCCGGCCCAGGGAATCGGTCCCCAGCACGTGGTGCGACGTGGGTCCCGACAGGACGTCAGCCAAGTCCTGCGATCCCGGGGCGTACGGCGCAACGAGCGGTGCGGCAACGCACACCAGGATCAGGGCCAGCAGGAACGCCAGCGCGACGACCGCGACGGGCCGGCGCAGCAATCGTCGCAGGAACGAACGCCGGGAGCTAGCGCCGCGGCGGAGGGCGAGCCCGGGCCCGGCGTTCATGAGACGCGCACCCGGGGATCTAGCCAGGAGTAGGCGAGATCGACGACCAGGTTGACGCAGATCACGATCACGGTGAAGTAGACCGCGACACCCTGGATCAGGGGCAGATCGTGCTGGCTGGTTGCCTGTACGGCCAGGCCGCCCAGGCCCGGCAAGGCGAATACGGACTCGACCAGGACGGTCCCGCTGAGGCTGCCGACGAAGATCAGGCCGGTCACGGTCACGACCGGGATGGCCGCGTTCCGCAGCGCATGCCGGCCGATGATCGATCGCCGGGGCACCCCGGCCGCTCGCAGGGTCCGGATGAAGGGCTGGTCCAGGATCCCGCTCATCGCATCGCGCGTCTGCTTGGCGATCACCGCCGTCCCGGGCACGGCCAGCGTGACGACCGGCAGCACCAGGCTGCGGATCCACCCACCCGGGGACTGGATGAGGGAGACGTAGCCGGTGGCCGGGAACAGCCGCAGCGTTACCGCGAACCAGGCAATGAGCAGCAGCCCGAGGAAGAAGTTCGGGAGCGCCAGGCCGACCAGCGAGATGGCATCGATCAGCCTGCCCAGCGCACCCGCCCGGAGCGCCGCCTGGGTGCCCAGGGCGGCGCCGCCGGCCGCCGCGACCGCGGTTGAGCCGACGACCAGCGAGAGCGTCACGGGCAGGCGGCTGTTGAGCAAGGACGTGACCGGCTGCTGCCAGAACAGCGACGTGCCCAGGCTGCCGTGGAATGCCTGCCCCAGCCATTCCCAGTACCGGGCGTACAGGGGCTGGTTCAGGCCCAGCGAACGGCGCACCTGCTCGTACTGGGCCTGGCTGGCGTTAGCGCCGACGATCGTCCGCGCGACATCGCCCGGGATCAGCGCCGCGAGCAGGAACGTGATGGTGGGCACGATCAGCAGGAGCGGAACCGACTGCGCCAGCCTCCGGCCGATTGCCCTCGTCATGAGGCCGGCCTGATCTCAGTCATGTAGACCACGTTGCGCGCTGACGTGGCGCTCACCCCGGTCACCTGCTGGCCGTAGAGCACCACCAGCGGCGTGGCGACCACGGGAACAAACCAGGCTTGCTGGACCAGGTACGCCTGCATCTGCCGCGCGATGGCCGGCGCTTGAACCGCCGACGCGGCGCTCAGCTGACCATCCAGGGTCGCCAGCTGCGGGCTCGCGGACTTGAATGGGTTGAAGCTGGCGACTGGCCCCCAGAGCTGGTCGTAGTCAAACGCCGCCGGGAGGCGCCCGAAGCTGAGCGTGGCGGCCGGGTAGTTGCCGCTGGTGAGCGCCTGGAAGTAGGCGCCGACACTCGTGGTGATGCTCGGCTTCATCGTGATGCCGACCTTCTCCAGCTGGCCGGCGAGAGCATCCGCGAGCAGGTTCTGGCCGACGGCGGCCACCGACACGACGGACAGCGTGAACCCGTGCGGATAGCCGGCCGCGGCCAGCAGCCGCCTGGCCGCTGCCGGGTTATACGGGTACTGCCGGGCGAGAGCGGAGCTGTAGCTATCCCAGCCTGGCGCCGCCATCTGGGCGATGGGGACCCCGTAGCCCGCGCCGATGACCTTGGCCAGGGCGCTGCGGTCGATGGCGTAGTTGAGCGCCTGCCGGACCCGCACATCGGCGAGCGGCTTGTCGGTCTTGCCGTTGCGGTCCAGGATGTCCAGCCCCAGCAGGAGAGTGAGGGGGTCAACGTACTTCAGCTTGGTTTTCGTGGCGGCGGGGATGCTGGTCACGGGCTGATCCATGGCGACCTGGACCTGTCCTGTCTGGAGGGCCTGCAGCGCGGCCGTGGGACTGGCGATGACCTTGAGGACGACCTTCTTCCAGTGCACCGCGGCCTTGTCCCAGTAGTACGGGTTGGGGCTGAATGTGTAGGTCGCCCCGGGGACTGTGGCTGACGCGTCCAGCTCGTAGGGGCCCGCGCCGGCCGTCCTGGCCGCCAGCGTCTTCGCCTGCACCGCCTTGGGGCTGCCGATCATGCCCATGCCCAGGGTCTGGGCGAAGACGTACTCAAGCTGCGGGGCCGGGCGGCTGAATTGCAGGGTCAGCGTCAGCGGACCGGTGACATCGACCGACTTGAGGCTGCCCAGCCAGGTGGCTCCGCCCTCACCGGGCTGCATCTCATGCTGGATCCACGTCCGGACGGCGGCAGCGTTCAGCGCGGTCCCGTCGCTGAACCTGACCCCGGAGCGCAGCGTGATCGCGAAGGTCTCGTTATCCGGTCCGTACCGCCAGCTCGTGGCCAGTCCCGGGCGGTAGCTGCCATCAGCGGCCTGGACAATCAGCGGCTCATAGGCAAAGTCGTAATAGGTCTCGTTAGCGGGCTGGCCAGTGGCCGGATCAAGACTCGACGGCGCGCTGGGCACGGCTACGGTCAGCGTCCCCGCCGCCGGCCCGGCGCTGCTGCCGCTGGCACCGCCGCCGCCGCAGCCCGCTGCGAGCGAGGCGGCCATCAGCGCGGCGGCCAGGGGCGCGGCACGAGCCAGGAACTTCGGCTCGCTCGGCGTGCCTGCGGAGTACCGCCGTGGGAACGCCAGCCAGCGGGTCAGATCATGCGTCACAACTGCCTCCTCTTCGGTCACGCGCACGCTGTGCGGTAGGTAGTCAGCCGCGGACAGCCTGGCGGACGGTCACGGTGGCAGTCAGGGCGCATCCGGCCAGGCCAATGGCCCCGGATAGCGGACTCGGCCCGCCCTCACATCCTCCGTGTGGTGGATATGTAATCGATACCACATGGTTAAGACGCTGTAAACGGGCTAGGTCCGCAACATTTCGGTCAGGAGGGGCTTCGATGGACGATCCGTGAGCCCGGGCACGCGGTGTCCCCAGGGCCTCGGGGGCAGGCAGCCAACGCAAAGACGCCGGAGTCCAGCCCGGCTGGGCTCCGGCGTCCCGATGATCACCGCAGGGCAAGCCTCGTTTTCCGCACGTGAGGATGTTTAGCGGTGCGTCGGGGGCTGCTCGCGGGCCCCAGGGGCGGGAGCCCGGCCCGGCCCGGCGGCGCGGCCGCCTGCCCACGGCTTTACGGCGGCCCTTATCACGCTCATGAACGCGTCCGCCGGGCCGAGCGGAACGCTGGGGGCTTGCTTCATGATCTGTGACCGATTGCCTGCGGAAAACCACCCGCAATCGGTCACGATCATGGCGACGCCCGCCGGGCGCGCTGCGCCGGAGTGACCGGTGAGGCAGCTGGGGCGGCGGAGTGACCGGTGAGGCAACTAGGGCGGCGGACGGGCCGGGGCGCCGGCGTCTGGCTGCGCCGGCCTCCCCGGCGACCGGACCGTAACCGGCAGGAAACCCGGTCAGTAGCTACTTGAAATGCATAACTCGTATGTAGCATAGTGGACGAAGCCTGGACCGACGATGTGCCGCCTGGAGCAACGAAGCTTAGGAAGCGACGTCAGATTCCGACGCACCCACAAGAGCCAGGCCCGTGCAGCCCAGTCCGCCACGGGCCTGCCGAGCAGCCCGGCGGACGCTGTCGCACACGGCGTCCGCCGGGCCACCAGGTTCAGGCCGGGGAGCGAGCTGAGGGCCCGGTGCTACGCGCTTGGCGCGATCGCCCGGATACCTTGCTCAGGATTGCTCACGACCTTGCTCATCGTCTCGGCGAAGGCCTGACCGAGCATGTCCAGCGTCCCGGTCCGGAACGCAGGAATATGGCCCCAGATGTCTCCGGTCAGCTCTCCGGTCGCTTGGTGGTGCAGCTGATAGCCCAGCCTCACTATCCCCGAGAAGCCCTTGTTGATCCGAGGCCATAGCTCAGCTGTCGGGATGTCGCGCACTGTGAATCGGACGGTGCTGCCGTCGGGGGCAGTCACGTTCTCGACGAGCGGTGCCGCGTGCCGCATATTGTTGATGGAGATCTCGAAAATGGGCTCGCCCGCAGGGGCGCCCGGCAGGGCATTCATGATCACTCCTGACGGGGCCTGGTGCTGCCGGGCGGTCCGTACCGCATTGTGGACGCGGCCGATCAGCTCGAGAAACGACGGGTTGTCCGAGAGGTCGAACTTCACCGGGAGGTGATCGGAGACCAGCCCGATCACTGGCTGGAGTTCGGGCCGTTCGCGGTTGCCGTACACCAGGCCGATAACGGGCTGCTCCGGAAGGTAGGGCCGCAAGGCGGTCAGCACCCCGGACCGCAGCGCGCTGGCCAGGGTGACGCGCTGGCTTCGCGCGATGTCGCCGAGCAGCTTCATCTGCGCGGCCGGAACCGTCGGGTACGGGCGGCCGGCAACTGTTCGCACTTCAGGCCCGGGCGTTTTCTCCACCGGCAGGCTGGGGGGCTCGCCGGGCAGCACGCTGCGCCAGTATTCTGCGCTGGCCGCGGGCAATGTCAGCTGCCGCTCCCATTCGGCATAGTCAGCCAGCTGAATCTCCAGCTCCGGGAGCGCTGGCCGGCCGTCCCGCAGCGCGCGAGCATAAAGAGTGGTGAGGTCGCGGAATGCGACGCCGAATGACCACCCGTCGAAGATCGCATGATGCCAGATCGTGACCAGCACGTGATAGGTGGGCGCCAGTCGCACCACGAACGCGTGCCACAGCGGCGGACGGGTCAGGTCAGTGGGGCGGTCGGACGCTTCCAGGATCATGCTCTTGAGGCGCTCGCTGCGGCTGCGCTCATCGCCATCCGGCAGGTCAACGAACGTCAGGCGCGGCTCTATCAAGGGCCATACAGCGCGCTGAACTCCGTTCGGGCCCGGGACGAATGCCATGCGCAGTGTCTCGTGTCTGGCCGCGAACGCTCGCAGCACATCCTCCAGCAGGCCGCGATCGAGGGGACCCTCGATGTTGATCGCGAGAGGAAGGTTGTGGTTAGACGCCCGGCTGTCAACGGCGCTCACCCATTCTTCCTCGAGGTAAGTGGATGGGAAAATGTCGGCCGTCCCGGTGCTGTCAGCGCTCAGCCCGGTCATTGCCTTCCCCCGGCGGAGATCGGCACCAGCGCGCTGAGCGGCAGATCGGGACAGGCCGATCCGCGCGCAAGGGCGCTCCAGAAGCGCTCTCCCAGGTCTTCAAGCCGATCCGGCGGAATCGCATTGATGTCGGCCCGGACGCGTCCGCTGAGACGCCTGCTCTCATCGGAACGCAGGTGATAGTCGATCACGGCCGTTCCGTCCCACCAGCGGCTGCGCACGATGTCCCGTTCCGGAATGTCGACCCTGGCTATCCGCAGCGGTCCGGCGGCCTGGTCGGACGCGGGGCCCGCCGGCAGGAAGTTGATGCAGACGTCAAACAGCGGCCCTTCCGGGCGGCCGGAGCGTATTACCCGCGACAGGGCGGCCAAGGGAGCGGCGTGATCCTGGCTGAAGGCCAGCGACTCGGCGACCCGGCTGACGAGAGACCCGAAATCGGGGTCACCGCGCAGGTCGACGGTCAGCGGAAGGATGTCCGCCAGGTATCCGACAACGTCGCGCAGCTCGGCGTGCTCACGGTTGGCACGCACCAGGCCCATGGTGAGGCTCGGCTCGACCCGCGCGCGCCCGGTGGCCGCGTCGCCTGGCTCGCCGCACTCCCGCAGCGATACGGCCACCGCTGCCGCTAGTACCGCCACGACGGGAACCCGGCGCTCCCGGGACAGCTTCTGGATGTCGTCGAGGAGGCCGGGCTCCCCCTCCGGCAGTTCGAGTGCCTGCGCGAGCTGCTCCGGGCCAGGATCCGATGCGCCGGGCGGACGTGCTCGCATGTTGTCAGTGCTCAGGCGCTCCGTCCAGGGCGCGAGGGGGACCGAGTCGGCGGTCTTCCGTTCCCAGGCCGCGTAGTCGGCGAACTGGAGCGATGGCGGAGCGAGCCGCTCGCTGTCACCATCCCCGTACAAGAGGCGCAACTCGTCCGTGAGCACCCTGGCTGACCAGCCATCCATGATGGCATGGTGCAGGCTCAGCGCGAGAAGGTGCCGGTCATGGCCGCAGCTGATCAGCATCGCCCGCCACAGCGACGGCCCGTGCAGATCGAACGGCCGGCGCAGGTGATCTCGTATCAGCCGCACCGCCTCAGCATCGGGATCGAGCTCTGCGGTGACATCCAGCACTGTCGCCGGGACCGCCAGGGACGGGGCCACAACTTGCTGGACCTGGCCGCCGTGGCTCGCCAGGGCAGTCCTGAGTGCCTCATGCCGCGCGGCCAGCCCGCTGAGGGCACCGAACAGCCGGTCCCGGTCCAGGACACCCGAAAGCCGGAGGACGACGGCCACGTTCACCGCGGACTCGCCGTCATCGGCCGCGCGATACAGTGATTCCTGAAGGTAGGAAGCCTCGAAAACCTCGCCTCCGGTCACGTCGGTCACCCGCTCCTTCGTGCCACGCGCGTGATGCGCATATCGGACGGGGCGTCGAGCGGCTTCGCGGCCGCCATTATCCGGGCGTACTCCGCCAGCGTCCCGGCGCGGTAGAGATCTTCCTCTCTGGCCAGCCGCCCTAGCTCGCGCCGCATCCGGGCGGTGATCTCCGCCGCCTCAAGCGACGTGCCGCCCAGCTCCAGGAAGTCGCTGGCTGGCGCGACCGGCCTGTCCAGCACCTCGGCCCAGATCCGGGCGATTTGCTCGTCGGCGCCGGTACCCGGCCCCGGCCGGGAGTCGAGCTCCGCCCGGTCCAAGACGATCGCGGGAAGTGAGTTCTTGATCACCTTCCCCATTGGCGTACGGGGAAGGTCGTCCACGATCACGATGCGCCGGGGCGCCTTCGCTGGTCCGAGACGCTGTCGCGCGTACTCGTACAGGGCCGCCAGGTCCAGCCCCGGCGTCGCCCGCACGACTGCCGCCACGTACTGCTGGAGGACGTCGTGCGGCATGCCAAGCGCCGCGGCCTCGATTACCTGGGGATGCGCCTCCAGCACAGCGGCCACTTCCAGGGTAGAGACATTGAGGCCGCCGCTGATGACGACATCGTCCTCGCGATCGCTCAGGTACAGGTACCCGTCCGCGTCCAGGGAGCCCAGGTCTCCCGTCCGCACCCAGCCGTCAGGCAGAAACACCCTGGCGGATGCCTCCGGGTCGTCCAGATAGCGGCGCGGCGCCGCGCCGCCGGCCCTGAGCTGGACCTCACCGGTGACCCCGGCGGGCAGTTCGGATCCGCAAGCATCCACGATGCGTACCCGGGAGGCTCCCTCCGGCCGCCCGACTGACGCGGGCCGCGTGCGGTCGAAACGGGTTCGCACCCGGGCCGGCCATGACTCGGTCGACGCGTACATGTTGACCGTGACGGCGTTCGGGAACATCGACTGGAGCCGCTCCAGCGACGCCGGGGTGATAGGCGCGCTCATCGTCCGCACCATGCGCACTGACGTGAGATCGCGCTGCGCCGCCTCCTGGGCACGCAAAAGCGCCAGCGCCATCGCGGGGACGAGCACGATGTCAGTCGGACGCCATTTTTCGATCGCCTCAAGGAACTCCTCGGCCCGGAATCTTGGCAGGACCATAACTGTATGCGGGGTATTGCTGAGCGGCTGCAGCAACAGGCCCTGACCCGCGTTGGTCGCGGGCGGAATAGCGTGCATGACCCGCTTCGGTCTGCCGTGCGCGGCGCCGCGAATCGCATACATGATATTCTCGTGGGTCGCGACGACGCCCTTGGGACGGCCCGTGGTCCCCGAGGTGAAGATGATCTCGGCTTCGTCTCCGGCCCTGGTCGTGACATTCAGCGGCGACTGGCCGCCGCTCTCCAGCCCGGAAACGGGGATGGACCAGCCCCGGACTTCGCCCACCGGATGATCGCTGATGACGCCCACGGCCGCCGACCGGTCGCATGCCCATCTCAGGTGCTCCTCGCCGTGACTAGCGAGCACGGGCACAGCCGTAGCGCCGGCCTTATGCGTTGCGACGTATGCCACGGCATAGCTGAGCCAGTCCGCCGTGACGGGCAGCAGAACCCTGTCACCAGGCTTGACTCCCAGGTCAGCCAGCCCGCGCGCAGCGGCCTCTGATCGCTCGTCCCAGACCCTGAAAGTCAAACCGGTCCCGTCCGGCAAGATGTGAATCGCGGTTTCGGTTCCGCGTTCGAGCCCCAATACCCGCAGGCGTGCGGGAGTAGTCAGCTCATCCGTTCTGATCGCCACGATGCCCTCCTTGCTTTCACTGATATGACTGGGCATCAGCGCCCCGGAATTTACGTCGCGCCTGGCGTCATCTCTCGATGAGGACCCCCTGCCGGCTGACTCGACTTCTCCGAGTCTGGCACGCGTGCTTTACGCTTTCCAAGCCTCCGGCCGTGAACTATCCGTTACGTATTCATAGCCACTCAGTTTACGGCGGGCGCAGCTGAGCGGCGCAAAATTCCATATCCTGCGCTCTGCGCCGTTGTCCCCGAGATTTTCAGTTAATATTCGATTACGGAACAGGAATGGCGAGAGGCCACCGGCGCGCCCTGGAGTTCACGGCCCCGCTGGGTGAGCATGCCGACGAGGGCGCCGGCGAGGGTGACCGCCGCTGCGACGAGGAACACGGCGTGCATGCCGCTGAGGAATGTGGCGTGGCTGACGCCGACGATTGCGTGCGCGACCGGCGCGGGCGTGCCGCGCCCGACTGGCGTGCCGCCGACCCTGACTGCTCTGCTGGCGTGCGCCAGCTGCGCGGCGGTGAGCGCGGGCAGGCGCGCGGCGATCCAGCCGGCCGGCAGCAGGCTGGTAACCCTCGCGGACATGACCGCGCCCAGCACCGAGGTCCCCAGAGTGCCGCCGACCTGCATCGCGGTAGCCTGGAGGCCGCCGGCGACGCCCGTCAGCTCGGGTGCGGCGCTGCCCACGATCACGTCGGTCGCGCCGACCACGACAGGACTGAGCCCCAGCCCCAGCAGCGCGAACCAGCCGACCGTGTCGCCGAGGCCGGAGGTCGCGCCGAGGCGGGACAGGCCCAGCAGTGCGACCGTGGCCAGCAGCGCGCCGCCCACCAGCGGGACGCGCGGGCCGAGCCGCCCGATCAGCACGCCCGACAGCGGCGAGCCGATGATCAGCATGCCAGTGAGCGGCAGCAGCCGTACGCCCGTGGCGACCGGGCTGAGACCGTGCACGTTCTCCAGGTAGAACGTAAGGAAGAACATCGAGCCGAACAGCGCGAACATGAGCATGACGACCAGTGCCGTACCCGCCGACAGCGAGGCTGACCGGAACAGCCGCAGCGGCAGCAGCGGCTCGCGAGTTCGCGTCTCACGCACAGTGAAGAGGCCGCCGGCGCAGGCGGCAGCGACGAGGAACCCGATCGTCGCCGCACTGCCCCAGCCGGCGGCCGAGCCCTTGATCAGGCCCCAGATCAGCAGGAACAGCGCGCCCGACAACAGCGCCATGCCAGGAAGGTCGAAGGACCGGGCGGCGGATGTCCGCGGCGTCTCCCGCAGCACGAGCAGCCCCATGGTCAGCGCGATCAGGCCGACGGGGACGTTGACGTAGAAGCACGCTTCCCAGCCGGCGTGCTGGACGAGCAGACCGCCGACGATCGGCCCCGCGGCCGTGGACACGCCGATGGCGGCTCCCCAGACGCCGAGCGCGGCGTTCAGCTGACGGGACGGGAACGTGTCGCGCAGCAGCGCGAGCGCGGTGGGCTGGAGCATCGCGCCGCATACGCCCTGCGCCACGCGTAACGCGATGACCAGGGAGATGCTGCTGGCGATGCTGCCCGAGAGCCCGATGGCGGCCGAGGTCGCCGCGAACCCGATCACCCCAGTGAGGAACACCCTCCGGTGCCCGAAGCGATCCGCGATCTTGCCGATCGTGATCAGCGTGACGGCGAGGGTGAGCAGGTAGCCGTTGCTGACCCACTGCAGGTCGGCGAGCGAGGCATGCAGGTGCGACTGGATCGCCGGGTTGGCGACCGAGACGATGGTGCTGTCCAGGGCCACCATGCTCACGCCGAGCGCGACGGCCAGCAGGGCCAGCCGTGGACTGCCCCGGAGCCTGGGGCCCGGTAAGACAACTGCCGACGCGGTCGCGGTGGTGAGCTGAGTCTGGCTCACAGTCGTTCTCCTTGCGATAGAGCGGCTCTGAGGTCTGGACCAGCGACACGCTAATGACGTGGGAATACGCTTGTCTATGTATTTCATCTGATGATAACAAGCATGTAACTTGACGTTGTCGCAGTTTCCCTCGCTGGTGGACCACCGCACACCCGAACGACGATCCGATCTGCCATGGTATATCCGTGCAGGTTACGTACAATGGAAATATACCATCGCCGTGCCGGTCGAGGACAAGTGCGCCTCGTGCGACGCGGATCATATCGACCTGAGCCAGCAGGCATTCGCGGAACTCGCTCCGCTGAGCGTGGGAGTCGTGAACGGAATTACCTGGAAGTTCGTCGAATCGCAGGTCCTGGTCGTCGGCGCAGCGGTCGACGGCGACGACGCGCCAGCCGCTGGCCGCGAGGGCCGCGAGGGCCGCGACCGTGGCCGCGCCGATGCCCCGCGCCGCACCCGTGACGAGCGCGACGCGATCCTGCGGCGGGCTCATGTCAGCTTCCTCCGCTTTCGTCCCATATGTCCACTCAGCAGCGCCGCCTGGCCTCCTGACGCCGCCGGTTGTCCATGATCATGGGAAGATTGCTCACCCTGGGCGGTGAGTGATCCTCCCACGATCATGAAATGCCGCGGCGCCGGCGCCGCAACTACCCGGATTTTCCAGGGATCGCGCTGCTGGCACCTGCTCATATGGAGCAGGTTCGCGACACGATCGCCAATCAGGAGGATGGGGATTCAGCCGGGCATCTCGGCGAGACTGGCCGAGCCCCGGCCGGCACCAGCCTCGGATATCGAGGCAGGCGTCGGCCAGGCGGGCTCAGCCTCAGTGGATTGTGACGGCGAAGATGTGCAGCGACGGGTCTCCAGCGGGCGGCACAGAACCACTGATGTCAGGGAGGACAATCTGTTTCACCGGCTGCCCCGCATGCAGCGGAACGGATGCGTAGTAGACGCAGAGCATGAAGGTATCGGGTTGCCCGTCGGTTGGGTAGCGACCGTGCGTGTACAGAACATCACCCGGAGTCGTCCTCAAGCAATCCGTCCACCAGTCCGGTGCGTTCACCGTGAACTTCTGGGCAGACCCGTTGGCGTACACCACCTCGCCGGAGCCCGTCGCCGGCCCCCACCCGGCGGCCACCAGGAAGCCCAGTGTCGTGCCAGCGCCACTGACCCGCAGTGCCTGGCCGTCTGCGACCACGTTGTCAGGCTTCCCAGCAGCGACATTAGGCCAGGTGAACGGCATGCCATGGTAGGTGATGGTGGCGCCGGCCCGGACGCCGGTGGCAGCCAGCGCCTCGGCGGAAAAGGCAAATCCATTGCCGTCGATGTTACCGGCATCCTGATTGCTCGCACTGGCGACGCCGATATTGTTGAAATAGCTGGCCAGCGAGAGTTCAACCGGGCCGGGCGCGGCTGCCAGCGCCGATGACGGCAGTGGCACTGGCGGCGGCACTGGCACTGGCGGCGGCACTGGCGCTGCCGACGGCGTCGTACTCGCTGCCGACGGCGTCGTACTCGCTGGCGGCCGACGCGGCGGCGCTGCTTTCCCATGCGGCCGGGGCGACGGTGGCAAAGTCGCGGACGGCCGGCGGGACGCTGCCGCGCCCGCGCCGCGAAGATGGCCGGTGCGAGCCTGTACCAGCCCGGACATCGGCGTACTGCTGTGCGAAGGCAGCCAGCCGAAGACCGCGCTGACGCCGAACGCTACTGCAAGTGCGCCGGCGAGCACGCCCATCAACGTCACCGGCCAAGCAAAACGGCGCCGGCCCGCGTGCCGCCCCCGTGGGGCGGCCCGAGCCTTCCTCAGCTTCTCCCAGAACCCGTCGTCCTGCGTCTCGTCGCCCCAGAAGTCATCATGTTCGCTATAGCTCATGTCGCATTAGCCTTATCGGAAACAAGGTTCTCAGGGACGACCGCGCGTCCTCTTGCTCCGCCAGGAATCGGTCGGCCTGGCCGCGGTCTGCACAGCGCCCGCGCCCGGACGGAGGCCGCGCCGGGACGGACATGGACCTATTACGGCTAGCCCGCACGAGACGTTCAGCGAGACCGGCCAGAATTACCGCCAAGATCAGCCACTGCACCTGACTGTCCACCCGGGAGGAACCGTGAAGCGGCACGCCCTGAGCGTGCCGCGGGGCCACCCACGCCGCGCACTCACAATCGACCTTTGCCAGCGGCGGCTCATTAGGAGCATCCGGCCATGACCACCGCACACCTGACCGAGACCAACCCGCCCGTCCCCGGCGGGCCGCCGGACGGCCAAGTGCCACGTCGCGCAGCCGCGCATTAGCTGCCCGTCTTCCCGCCTTGCACAACTCCTCAAGCCGCTGAACCAGATCCGCAGCGCCGTCGTAATCTCCGCCGAGGGTCCGGGACCTGCCCGGCCCCGGACAGGATCGGCCTGACTTGCTGACCATCGCTGGAGGTTTCCGTGAAGGATCTGCCGACCACGGAGAAGTCGTTGGTAATACGCACCGACTTCTCCGCCGACGCGGGATGGAACGCCGTGTGCGAGGCGATGGC
>Ga0193728_1000446_pt1 | contig 19858 bp, 19 predicted proteins | sample U1c1metaG_FD_143037 | JGI IMG/M metagenome (GOLD analysis project Ga0193728, IMG submission 143037) | Soil microbial communities from a riparian zone of the East river system, Colorado, United States - U1c1 | ecosystem: Environmental > Terrestrial > Soil > Riparian zone | place: USA: East River...
AGGAACAATCAAGGATGCCGCCGCCGCCAGGGATTTTATACATGCCGGTGCAGACTTCCTGGTGAGTCCCGGTCTGGCCGAAGATGTATTTGATATCAGCTATTCAGAAAAAATACTTTGGATTCCCGGATGTATGACGGTCACCGAGATCATGAAGGCTGAACAATTCGGATTGGGCCTGATCAAATTATTTCCGGGAACCTTATTGGGTCCCGATTTCGTACGCGCTATCCGCGAGATTTTCCCCACGCTCCTGTTTATCCCCACTGGAGGTGTTGAACTGGAAAAAGAAAATTTGCGCAATTGGTTTGATGCTGGTGTTTGTGCCGTTGGCGTGGGCAGCAAATTGATGACGAAAGCATTGCTGGAGAAAAAAGAATATTCAAAAATCACTCAGGATGCACAGGCCTTATTGTCGCTGATCAACGAATCAAGAACGCGTTAAGCACGGTTTTCAATTGCAGACCGGCCATCCATCCTTACCAATACCACGCGTTTCCCAAAAAAATACTGGATGATGAGCATGGCCGCAAAAATACCCGCCAGGTTTTGAGACATGGAAGTATAGACACCTGTGATCGTCAATAATTGTCCGAATTCAAAATGCTGGAAAATACCCTGGCTCGCAATCTCCCAATATTTGTATGCCGATCCAAAAGCCAATGTGGCCAGGATCGCAAGCCCATAGGATCCGCTTCTGCTGATACGCCATTGAAGGCTGAAGAAGGCATAAGAACAAGAGAGTATAAGAAAGCTCATGCCAAAATGAGCAGCGAAATGAACCATTTTGGTATGATCTGATGTTGAATCGGGTAAAATAAAACCAAAACAAATAACCCCTGAGACCAGGGAGAAGATGATCAGTTTATCGATCCAGTTTCTTTGAGTTGGATTAATGAGCGGTTTTTTCACGTTTGAATCTTTTCAGGGGGTGTTGTCCAAATTCATGCCAAAAGGTTTAAAGAAATGTTATAACCCGGCTTTCCGTCACAAATCAAAAACAAAAACCCCCGAAGATCAGCGCCAAACTGAAATCCGGGGTATTTTCAAGCTGTAGAGGTAGGACTCGAACCTACACGGGGCAGTTAGCTGTAGTACAATGTTGCGGTGGTCAACCCCAGTCGACTCCGGTTTGGCCGGAATCGGCATTATGCTACGTTTATCCTGTATCCCCACCCCCGAGACAAGAGGGTATGTCTGCCAAATTTCCATCACCCTACAGTATAGTCACTCGACAATGCAATATTAAATAAATTCATTTATTTCTTGTAATTTTTTCAAAAAAAATTTTGAAAATTTAGACAATATTCAAATATTTGTATTTAGAAGTAGATAATTTATAAAAACCATCCTAAAATGCACGGAAAATTGAATCTCGATAAGCTGGACCTGCAGATCATCCATGAAATGATGGAGAACGCCGAAATCTCCTACGCAGACCTGGGTAAGAAATTGTTTGTTTCAGGCGGAACTATTCACGTCCGGATCAAGAAACTCCAGGAATTCGGTATTGTCAAAGGTACAAGATTGAATGTAGATCTGAAACACCTGGGCTACGATGTGATCGCCTTTATCGGTATTTACCTCGAAAAGAGTTCGCTCTACGATTCCGTGGCCAAGGAACTGCACAAAATTCCCGAGATCGTAAGGCTGAACTACACCACGGGCAATTACAGCATGTTTGCTGAGATCGTTTGCAAAGACATCAACCAACTGCGTTTTGCGTTGCACGATGAATTGCAAAAGATCAAGGGTATCGAGCGTACCGAGACGTTTATTTCGCTCGAGGAAAGCTTCGCACGAAATGTGCAGGTGTATAAGGAGGAAATAGAGAATAGAAAGTAGAAAATAGGTGGCTCCGCTCACCCCCTCACATCCAACGCATCCCTCAATCCATTGCCCAGCAAATTAAAGGCAAGAACCAGCAGCATGATCGCCAATCCGGGCGCGAGCGCCAGCATGGGATTGTGGGTTATAATGAAATTGTAATTCTCTTTGATCATGAGTCCCCAGCTTGGCTGGGGTGGCTGTACGCCAATTCCAAGGAAACTCAATCCGGCTTCGATGACAATGGCGGAGGCGAAATTGGAAGCCGCGACAACCAGTACAGGACCCATCACATTGGGCAGTATATGCCGGAAAATAATCCGGAATGATGAAAATCCCAATGCCCGGGCTGCTTCTACATACTCCATTTCCCTGGCGGCCAGGATCTGGCCGCGAATGATCCTCGCGACGTTGACCCACATGCTTAACCCGATGGCAATAAATACCTGCCAGAATCCCTTGCCCAGTACCAGGGTCAGCGCAAATACCAGCAGGAGCGTCGGGATGCTCCAAAGGATATTGATGAACCACATGACCAGGTCATCAATCCATCCCCCAAAATAACCGGCTAATGCCCCCAGCAACACGCCGATGGTCAGCGAAATGATCACGGTGATCAATCCAACGCCCAGGCTTACCCGAACACCGATCAGCAGGCGGCTCAATATATCCCGCCCGTATTTATCAGTCCCCAGCCAGAATCTTTTTGTTTCGACCGGGTACAGATGGTCGCCGTTCGAATCATTGACCCGTAGTTTTGATAAGGGATACCCGATGCGTTCTTCTATGCCTTCATCCACGAATTTTTTTACCCATAGACTGTCACTTTTTTGTTCATATCCATTGATCGGAATATAATCATAGGCATCTTCGGCGCCGAAGAGCAAACGACTTGCCCAGGAAGGATTGTCCGTCTTCCTTTCTTTTTTTAACAGGAGGAATTGCTGTGTAAATCCTGGTTTACGGCCACCGATCTCGACCATCATGCGGTTGGCATAGGGTGAATGATCGGGTGCGATAAGGTACGCGATGATGGCCATGATAACAGACCCGGTGATTACCACCAATCCGAACAAAGCGCCCTTGTTTTTTTTCAGGCGTTGCCAGGCATTTCTTCGCATGTGTGGCAGGGGTGTCGTCATGACATCATCATTTTATTTTCCGGCCCTTCCAATCATAGCTGCCCCATTTTCCAAAGCTGCCGGCCACAACAGTATAAAAAATATGCAGAGGCTGAAGAAAGAAAAAATATTTCATCAGCCGTTGCTGGTTAAAAAAACGGGCAATGGTATGTACAAAACGAAATTCGAGTATGGTTTTGACAACGACCAGGATAAAAAAGAAAAGCAGATTTTTCCTGTCCCAGATGGTTGCTACGAGCGTGATGAGTAAAAAAAGATTCAGGAAATAAACCAGGAGCAGGCTTTGGGTAATGCTGCCATCTTCATAGTCGGTGGATTTGCTGGCCCAGCGGATACGCTGGTTGATGAATGTCTTCCAATCGCGCATGGGTTCAGTGCCGACGATAGCTTTCCGGCTCTTGAGAAAAAATATCCTGTCCGGATATTTTTTGCTGATCTTATGCATCAGCAACATGTCATCGCCCGAGGCAATATGGTCAATTCCTTTAAACCCACCTACTTCCTGGAATGCTTTTTTTTCGTACCCCAGGTTTGCGCCATTGCACATGGAGTGTATTTTCTTATATACTGCAGCGCCGGTGATGCCCTGCAGGCTGATGAAGTCGAGCGATTGAAAAACGGACAATAATGAACCCCGGTCAGCAATCCTGACCGGAGCAGCTATGAACGCGGCCTGTTGCCATTGTTGCATAGCCATCATACAGGATACCCAGTCGGGCGGCAGTTCGCAGTCCGCATCTGTTGTCATGATCCATTCTCCCGCGGAAGCAGCGATGGCAGTTTCCAGGGCCTTTTTTTTATAGGAATTGATCGGCTTGCCGTTCATATGTTCTGCCAGGTTAATCAACCTGATATAAGGCTGCACAAAAGCCTTAACGACCACTTCAGTTTGATCTGTAGAGTGGTCGTTGACCACGATGATCTCCATCAGTTCCTTCGGGTACGTCTGTTGCAAAAGTGATTGAAGACATTTTCCGATATTTTTTTCTTCGTTCCTGGCCGGAATAATGACAGTAACGATGGCCTGTTTATTCTGTGTGCGAGGCATATTCAGATCAAAATACGGCATCTTGTTCCAGGATCTTCTGTAGTATTCGATCAGGATCCCATACGCAAACAAGACCATCAGGGTTATATAAAAGAAAATAAGCATCCGGGTAGCGATAAAAATAAGTCAAGTTGATCTTACAAAAGGGAAATAATTAGATCCAGGTTTTTGGGCTGCAATAACTGGTGGCCCGAAGGCAGGATGGTGAGCTGACAAGTAGGTTCAATGCCTTTGATGAATGCTGCACCCGTTTCATGGCGGATCATGCGGTCGTAACGGCCGTACAGTAATTCCACGGGTATCTTCCGTGAAGCGATCTGGCTCCTGATGGTCTTAACAGCGGGATGAAAATGCCGCATGGTGGTCCATCGCCGGTATAAATCGGTCCTCACTTGTCTGTCACTGATGTGGGATATGGCGAATTTGTGAATGCTCTGGTTCACGAGTCTGAATCCGTGGGCGATCCTCATCAACCCGAGGAACCATCCCGGGTGCTGCATAGTATATTTGAAGAGTTTGTTGCCCACGTTGTATTGCGTGGCCACGTTATACCATCTGCTGTTATCCAAACCATCCGGCGCAATCAGGAGTAATCTTTCCATTTTTTCCGGGATGAGCTCTAATAGAGAAAGGGCAATCCTTCCACCCATGCTATAACCCAGTACCTGGATCTTTGCGGGGGGTACCGATTGTTCCAGGCAGATCTGTTCCATGATCCCCACAAGGGTTGCTGGCTCAAACTGCAATCCTTCCTTCCATTCCGTCTGACCGTGAAACGGCATGTCGATGGCCAGAATGGTAAAAAGGGTTTCCAAGGAATCCTGAAGAAAAGCAAAGGATTCAACGGATTCGCCGTAACCGTGAAAGCAGAATAATACACGAGCGCCCCTCCCCGCTTTTTGGTAGTGAATTCTGGATGCTTTGTAGTTGATGAAAAAGGACTGCATGGGCTTATCGGTATAAAACTAATGATTAAGTTTCAAGGTCGGTCAGGGCCTAAGACCTTGAAATTTTTTCTTTCCAAAACTTGCAAATCAGGGAAAAAAGCTTTAGGTTTGGTTAGTTGTTTAACTAACTATATGCCAAACAACCAATTTAAGAAAGGAGAATTGTACAGTTTTATCACCGGCAAGGCATCGACCGCGATTGCTCGTCGTCTGCAAAGAAAATTTAATCTGGCCGGTCTGAACTTAACCATTGAACAGTGGAGCGTGTTATATCATTTGTGGAAAGAAGATGGCAAGAGCCAGCAGGAATTGTGCAATGCGACTTTCAGGGACAAACCGAGCATCACCCGGCTGGTAGACAACCTGGAAAAATTGCAGCTGGTGAAAAGGGTGGCTTCGGAAAGTGACCGTCGTATTAACCTGATTTACCTGACCAGGTTCGGGCAAAAACTGCAGGAACAGACCATGGGCATGGCAGAAGAAACATTGAATGAGGCCCTGACCGGCGTCGCAGCAGACCGAATCGATGTTTGTAAAGAAGTGCTTCAAATCGTCTACAGCAACCTGACATAGATTTCATTCATCCTAAAAAATAATTGTCATGAGCACAGCCACTGAACAGAAAACCATCCCCAAAGGAGGCGAATGGTTGATTAAACAGAGCGCTCCCTTCGAGACATTCATCCCGGAAAATTACAATGAAGAACAGCAGATGGTAAAAGACATGTGTGCTTCTTTTTTGGAAACAGAAGTGTTGCCCATCCAGGATCGCATCGACAAACTGGAACCCGGCCTGATGCCCTCACTGGTTCAGAAAGCCGGTGAACTGGGATTGCTGGGAACCTCAGTACCTGAGGACCTAGGTGGCCTGGGAAAAGATTTCATTACGTCGACCTTAGTGAACGAGGCGCTGGGCGGAGGCGCATCTTTTTCGGTGGCGGTATCGGCGCATACGGGCATCGGCACATTACCCATTCTGTATTTTGGCACCGACGCACAGAAAAAAAAATATATCCCCAAACTGGCCAGCGGCGAATGGAAGGGATCGTACGGACTAACAGAGCCCAATAGTGGCAGTGATGCTTTGGGGGCTAAAACCAGCGCGGTGTTAAGCAAGGATGGAAAATACTGGCTGCTCAACGGACAAAAATGCTGGATCACCAACGGCGGCTTCGCGGATGTGTATACTGTCTTTGCAAAAATCGATGGAGAAAAATTCTCGGCCTTTATCGTGGAAAGAGGATTTGAGGGTTTCACCCAGGGGCCTGAAGAACATAAGATGGGCATCAAAGGTTCCTCCACGGTGATGTTGTATTTCCAGGACTGCAAAGTTCCTGTAGAGAACCTGTTGGGCGAAGCCGGCAAGGGTCATTTGATCGCTTTCAATATCCTCAATATCGGCCGGCTGAAATTATGCGCTGCTGCTATGGGAGGAGCCAAGCGCATCACTTCGATCAGCATTCAATATGCGAATACACGCGAACAGTTCAAAATGCCTATTGCGAATTTCGGCGCAATCAAAAATAAACTGGCCGAAATGGCCATCAAATTATGGACAGCTGAAAGCGCACTCTACAGAACCGCTGACTGGATCGATGAAAAAGAAAAACAATTGCTCGCCGCGGGCAAACCTTTCAATGAAGCCGTATTGGGTGCGGCAGAGGAGTATGCGATCGAATGCGCTATGCTGAAAGTCTATGGCAGTGAATTATTGGATTATGTTGTGGATGAAGGTGTTCAGATCCATGGCGGAAACGGATTTAGCGATGAATACATGGTCTCCAGGGCATACAGGGACAGCCGGATCAACAGGATCTACGAAGGTACCAATGAGATCAATCGACTGCTCACGGTGGATATGGTCCTGAAAAGAGCCATGAAGGGCAGGCTGGACGTGATGGGTCCGGCCATGGCCGTATCCAAAGAGCTGATGAGCATTCCGGATTTCGGAGCATCCGACGATGGCGCTTTCTCGACTGAACTCAAAGCCATCGCCAATTTTAAGAAAGCCATCCTGATGACTGCAGGTGCAGCTGTTCAAAAATTAGGGGCAAAAATTGAAAATGAGCAGGAGATCCTGATGAATATTGCCGATATGGCCATCGAGACTTTTCATGCAGAAAGCGCTCTGCTCCGCGCGATGAAACTGGTTGAGCTTCGCGGAGAAGCTGCCTCCCATTTTGAGCTGGATATAACCCGCGCATATATTTACGATGCTGCCGACCATATCAACAAATTTGGCAAAGACGCCATCAATGCCTTTTCTGAGGGCGATGAACAACGCATGATGTTGCTGGGTTTGAAAAGGTTTACCAAAGTGAACCCATTTAACAGCAAGGAGGCGAAAAGAAGGATTGCGGGCAAATTGATCGGGGATAATAAGTATCCGTTGTGATGACGAGTGGCGAGTGGCAAGTAGCGAGTAGCAAGTGTAAACCCCTACTGGCCACTCGCCACTCGCCACTTGCCACTGCCCACTATCCGGTCTCAATGCTCCAAAATTGAAATAGATTCCTTAACTTCCATACCCATTATTTTCCAGGATGACCAGCTTCGGCCTCCCTGGCCGGTTCAGGATTTGAATCATTCATTTAAATCTTATCTATATGTTATTGCTCAACATTTTTCAACAAAGCGACGGAAGGTTTGCGTGGGACAATACCGGCATCTTATTGCTGGCAGTCATTGCCGGTTACCTGCTTCACCGGTTTACACTGAACAGGGGCGAAGCCAGAAAATATGCCGCCGGCATAACTGAATCGGAGAAGAAATACAAACGACTCGAGAATGAATTTAAAAGCTATAAATCTTCCACCCTGGCCAGTGAAAAACACGGAGAGAAATCCATAACAGACATGGGATCCCGGGTCAAAGCCCTCGAAGGAGATATCCGGGCCTTGTCGGAAGAAAAAAATAAGCTGCATGCGCAGCTCCTGTCCAAGGAAGCGGACATTAAAAAATATTCAAGACAGGTGACCCATTTGGACGATAACCTGAAAGCGCTGAAAGAAAGTGAAACCAAGGCTGATGCTGCCTGGAATCAGCGCCTGCAGGCGATACAGGCCGAACTTTCCAGGGCCAATGCGTGGGAGGTCAGGGTCAGGTCAGCCGAAGACGAGGCGCAAAAAGCAAGATCAGCACTGGGCCAGGCGGAAAGAAAAAGTCTGGAAATGGAGCTAAGACTTAAAACGACGACAACCTATGCAGGCAAAGTGGCCCCCCTCGAAAATGAATTGCAATTGCTCAAAGAAAAAAATGCGGCGCTTGAAGAGGAATTAAAATCATTCCATGCCGAAATCCTACTCATCGATCAGCGCCCCGCCGACCTGCAAAAGGCATCCCCGGAAGATGAAATGAGCAGGCTGAGGACCTTGTCTGCCCAACTGGAATTGCAGCGGGATAGCAACGCCATTCTTCAGCAGGAGTTTGAAATCAAGCATGCCAATAACATTTCCCTGAAGGCAGAGATCGAACACCTGAAACAGGACCTGAAAAAAATGATCGAGGCCCATGAGGCCAATACCGGTTCTGTGGTGTCTGCGTCATAAGTAACTCCCTAATGGGAGGGCCGGGGTGCAGCTCTGCACAATGTGTAGTATCTTGCTATCCATTATTATTTTTCAGAAAATGGTTAACGGATGGTAAGATGTATTTTCTTTTTTTTGTTCTTCATCATTGTCGACAAAAGTTTTTCACAGGATAGCATTTGGACCGCCCGGACAAAAGGCAAATACCCCTTTCTTGAATATGGGATTGGTGATGAGAGACTGGGTGGCGCAAAAATGGGCTACCTGGATTCCAATATTGTGATCAGGATCATAGACAGCTTTGGAACAGATTACAAGGTGAAGCTTTCGGTTCATCATGCCGCCTATATTGCCAAAGAGAGTGTTGTTTTGTTAGGAAAGGAAGCGAACATACCCGTAAAACACAATCCCCTCCTGAGCGGAAGCTGGAAAGTCTTTGGCGATTCGGCCTCGGACTTTCTGATGCTGAACCTTCCCGAACCCTTGCCATACAGGAGTTTTCAACTCATCGATCCCAGCCGCATCGTAGTGGATGTCTTTGGCCTTACTTCCAATACCAATTGGATCGCGCAATTCAAATCCCTCAAAGAGATCAAAAATACCTGGTACGAACAGGTGGAAGACGATGTATTCAGAATATACATTCAACTTAAACATGCACAACACTGGGGCCATTCCATCGCTTATGATAGCACAGGAAAAAAACTCCTGGTCCGGGTAAAAAGGCAACCACCAGTTTTGGATATACGCAAATTAAAGATAGCCATTGATGCAGGGCATGGAGGCGACAACGGTGGAACCAGCGGTGTAAACAGTGGAATCGTTGAAAAGGAATATACTCTCATCATGGCAAAGGAATTAGAAAAAACATTGCGTAAGGCCGGTGTGCAAAAGATCTTCATGACGAGAACCAAAGACACTTCACTCAGCATGACCGAGCGCATGGATATGCTGAAACAATTCAATCCCGATTTTTTGGTCAGCATCCACCTCAACGCAGCTTCCCCGGATACGGTGCGGGGGGTAAGCACCTATTACCGGTATATTGGTTTTCGGCCCCTGAGTGTCGCCATACTCAACCAAATGCTTACACTGGGTCTGAAGGAATATGGTAATATCGGCAGTTTCAATTTCGCACTCAACGGTCCGACAGATTATCCTAATACCCTGGTGGAAGTGGCCTTTTTAAGCAATCCGGCTGATGAAAAGAAAGTGAGGAGTGCCAGATTTCAAAAAGCGGTTGCCCAGAAAATATATCTTGGCATCCAGGATTGGCTCAGGGGTTTGCGGTAAGCGCGGGAAATATTCCCTCAACGCGATTATCTTCGCATAAATTCATTCATTACATGCCCGCACTTAAGAACGTATTTATTCACCATGTATTTTTTTGGTTGGCAGATCCCGGCAACAGGAAAAACCTTGACCTACTTGTCGCGGGTTTGGAAAAATTATCAGTCGTAAAGACGATCCGTCAATTTCATATTGGCCGCCCTGCGGAAACCAACAGGGAAGTGATCGAACGATCCTATTCTGTCTCCTGGCTTCTGGTTTTCGACAATGCTGCCGACCAGGAAAGTTACCAGACGGATCCGATCCATTTGAAATTTGTGGAGGAATGTTCAGGGCTTTGGAGTAAGGTGGTCGTACACGATTCGGTAGATGTATCGTGATGCTAAAGTTCCGCCGCCGCGGCTTTGTCTACGAACCAGTGCAACTCGCCATCGAAAGGTTTAATGACCTGCGAAGGAAACAGATCCGGATTGTATGGACCTTTCAACACCGCCTTTAATGCATGCGCCTTGGCGGATCCGGTGGTCAGGAAAACGACTGCTGCGGACCTGTTCACCACCGCCTTTGTTAGCGTAATGCGATGCATATCCTGCGCCGGTATATAAAACGAAGCTACCCAGGCCTTCTCCTCGTGAACAACCATAGTTCCCGGAAAAAGAGACAGGGTATGGCCATCATCACCCATTCCCAACAAGACGAGATCGAACGTATTGCCTATAGATTCACTAGCGGCTTCGGGAAAATATCTGCGAAGGATTTTTTCGTATTCGGCAGCAGACTGAGCCGGGCTGATATCTGTTCGCATGACATGAATTTGCGATGCGGGCACCGGCACATGATTCAACAGCGTATCAAAGGCCATTTTCGCGTTGTTGCGTTCATCCTCAAAAGGCACATCCCGTTCATCTCCCCAAAATACATGAAGTTTTGACCAGGCAATTGCTTCCTTGTACGGAGAAGCCGAGAGAAGATGATGCAACTGTTTTGGCGTGTTGCCGCCCGACAGGGCAATCGTAAACCTTTCCTTTTTTTGCAAACTGGCGCCGATGTAGTCGCTGATCCAGGCGGCCAGGGCATTGCTCACTGCATCGGGACTATCGTAAACATGTAATGGCATAAATGCTTGTTTTTCGATCAACCCTGTTTTTCTTCGTGGGGAGAAGGCAGGTTAACCCAGTTATACCCGTCCCGGGCGATCAGGGCATCAGCGTCTTCCGGTCCCCATGAATCCGGTGCGTAATTAGGGAAATCAACCGGCCGACAGGCCTGCCAGGATTCGAGGATGGGCATGATGATCTTCCATGCGGCTTCCACCTGGTCGCTGCGCATGAACAGGGTCGCATTGCCTTCCATAACGTCGAGCAATAGGGTCTCATACGCTTCCGGTTCATCGCCATTGTAGGTGTCCTTATAGCTGAAGACCATGTCCACGGGATTCAGGATCATTGCCTGACCAGGTCGCTTGGCCTGGAAGCGAAGGCGTATATCCATCTCCGGTTGTATGCTGATGGTCAGGCGGTTTGGTCTCCAGGTTTCCGAAGCTTCCGGGGGAAAGGCAAAACTCGGCGCGGGCCGGAATTCGATGGTGATGATGCTGGTTTTCTCATGCAGTCTTTTGCCGGTCCTCACATAAAAGGGAACATCCTGCCAGCGCCAGTTGTCAATATAAAATTTAACGGCTGCAAACGTATCAACCGGAGATCCGGGCGCTACATTTTTCTCCTCCCGGTATCCGGGTACTTTTTCTCCTTTGATCCAACCCGCATCGTATTGTCCCCGCACCGCGAACTGGTGTACCTCATCCTTATCGTATTTGCGGATGGCATTCAGCACATCCACTTTTTTATTCCTGATTTCATTGGCATCGAATGAAACGGGCGCCTCCATGCCAATCATGCACAACAATTGCAGGATATGGTTTTGGACCATATCGCGCAAGGCGCCGGAATTTTCGTAATACGCACCACGGCCTTCAATGCCCACGGTTTCCGCGGCCGTGATCTGCACATGCTCGATATAGTTCCGGTTCCAGATGGGTTCAAATAAAGCGTTGGCAAAACGCAGGGCAAGTATATTCTGCACCGTTTCCTTACCCAGGTAATGATCGATCCGGTAGATCTGTTCTTCATCAAACATTCCGCGAAGCAATGTATTCAGGGCATGAGCGCTTTCCAGGTCATGACCAAAGGGCTTTTCCACCACGATGCGTGTACACTTTGTGTCCGCACAAATATTCAGGGGTCCCAACTTTTTTGCGATGTCGGGGACGAGCTGGGGAGCAACGGCCATATAAAAAATGACGTTGGGGTGTTCACCAAATTCTTTTTCCCTTGTTTTTACAATATCGGCGATCTTCTGGTATTCATCGTCTTTTTCCGCATCCATCTGCAGGTAGCAGACTCGTTGCGAAAAATCCTTCCAATGGTCATTGGCTTCGCCCTTGCGACGGCTGAATTGCTGAAGGCCTTCCAGTAAATGAGCCCTGTAGTTGTCATCCGAATACGCACTGCGTCCGATCCCCACGATGCTGAATTTCTCCGGCATCCAGCTGTCTATGAATAAATTGTATAGAGCGGGAGATAATTTTCGGTAATTCAGGTCACCGCTGCCGCCAAAAATAAAAAGCAGGGAGGCTGGCGGTCGTTTATGGTTTGCCATGTTTTTTTCAATTCAATGCTGAAAGATATTTTAAAATTGCTGCCATTCGGTGTGAAAACTGCCGGGCATATCGATCCGTTGATATGTGTGCGCGCCAAAATAATCCCTTTGGGCCTGTATTAAATTTTTGGGGAGCTGCTCACTCCGGTAAGCGTCGAAATAACTCAAGGCAGCCATCAACCCCGCCACAGGATAGCCGGTCTGGGTGGCATGCATGATGACATTTCGCAAGTGTTGTTTTTTAGCAAGGATCAGTTTTGCCAAACCGGGGTCGAGCAAAATATTGGAGAGCGCGGGGTTGGACATATATGCAGCATAAAAAATATCGAGCAGGGAAGAACGGATGATACAGCCACCGCGCCAGATCCTCACTACTTCGGGAAGCGGGATTTGCATATCCAATTCGGTGGATGCTTTGTACAGCATGGCCAGCCCCTGTGCATAGCAGGTGACGATGGAAAAATACAATGCATCGCCCAACTGCTGGATGAATACTTCCCGTGGCAAATCAATAGAAAGTATGGGCGTCTTATACAGTTCTGCTGCCTGGCGTCTTTCATCCTTTAAGGTTGACATATCGCGCATGGATACGGCCATGTCAATAACAGGTAGGGGAACGGGCAAGTTCATGGCATCCTGTGAAGTCCATTTGCCAGTACCCTTGGAGCCGGCCTTATCGAGGATATGGTCTATCAACCGGCCGGCTGACTTGTCATCCTCCTGCAGGAATATGTCTTTGGTGATTTCTACGAGGTAGGATTGCAGCTCGCCTTCATTCCAGGTCTTATATATTTTGTGCAATTCATCGTTCGTGAGCCCCATACCCCGGTGGAGAAGGTCATAAGATTCGCTAAGCAGTTGCATGATCGCATACTCAATACCGTTATGCACCATTTTAACATAGTGCCCGGCTGCGCCCTTGCCCATGTACGCAACGCAGGCGCTTCCTTTTACCTGTGCTGCCACGGCTTCAAAAATCGGTTGAACATGCTGATAGGCCTCGGGATCGCCGCCAGGCATAATGCTGGGACCGGTGCGGGCTCCATGTTCGCCGCCTGAAATGCCGACACCCATAAAATGAATACCTTTTTCACGGAGTTCCTGTACCCGGAGGAGGGTATCGGTGTAATGAGAATTGCCTCCGTCGATCACAATATCTCCGTTGCTGAGCAGGGGAACCAGGTCATGGATCACATCATCAACGGGTTTGCCTGCGGGCACCAGCATCATCATTTTACGGGGAACTTTCAGCTGCTGAATCATATCAGCCAGACTGCCTGCCGCTTTTACGATCGTACCAGCGGTGGCTGAGGATTCAAGGGCCGTTCCTTTCTGAAGATCCTTATCAAACCCGATCACAGGAAAGCCGTGATCTGCCATATTCAACAGGAGGTTTCGCCCCATTACGCCGAGGCCGATCATACCAAATTCATACGATGGATTTGCCATATTTTACTTGTAAGAAGGGCGTAAAATTAAGTAAATGGTGGCAAATGGGGGAAAATAGCAATAGGCAATAGGCAACCATCAATTAATTATTTGCTTTGCCCATTGCCTATTGCTTATTGCCTATTTATCTCCCGGACGCTCCTTGCCGTGGTGACAGGTCACACAACTTACGAGGTTGACGCGGTTGCCTTGCTCATCTTTTTCGTCACCGAAGAATTTCTTGTTGATTTTTGTTGTCATGCGCATCATTTTGCGCGCAATGGATTTTTCAGGTTTGGCGTCACTGGCAAAATCCAAATGATGGTTGGCCGTATCTTGTGAGGCGGCGTGGCAGAAATTACATTTTACGCCCAGCGCAGCCTTAAATGAATCCATTATTTTATCCAGGTCTTCGTGGCTGATGTTTTTTGGTAAAATTTTCAGGTTCTTATTCGGGCGTTCGGGCGGTGGCGGGGTTGTAGCCGCAATACCGACAAACAGGAAGGCGCCGATGAGCAGGGCGACCAGGATTTTTTTTATATGAGCCATAAAAAAATTGATTTTGCCAGCTAAATCTAACCCTTTTTTTTTATTCATCTAATTAAATTTGAATGATGAACAGCTTAACTTGTAAAAAATTATTTCTATGCCATCGATGATCCGCTGGGGTATTTTGGGTTGCGGCAGGATTGCGCGCAAATTTGCATCCGACCTGCGATATGTAGACGATGCGCAGCTTGTTGCAGCGGGATCACGCAACCGCACAAGCGCAGAAACATTTGCGAGGGAATTCCCGGTACCCTGGATTCATGATAGCTATGAGGCCCTCGCTGCGAATCCTGAAGTGGATGTGATCTATATCGCCTCACCTCATGGACTCCATCATGAACATGCCATCCTTTGCCTGAACCATAAGAAAGCGGTGCTCTGCGAAAAAGCTTTTGCGATCAACAGCAGGCAGGCGAGGGAAATGGTTGAGACGGCAAGGAGTCAAAAGGTTTTTTTAATGGAAGCACTGTGGACCAAATTCATGCCCCACTACAACCTCGTAAAGGAATTGCTGGAAGAAAAGAAGCTGGGAGATATCCGCAGTGTTTTGGTCAATTTCGGATTCATCCCACAGGCTCCTGTTCCGCAACGTTTATACGATCCGGCGTTGGGTGGGGGTTCGTTATTGGATATTGGTATTTACAATGTATTTATGGCTTTGTCGGTCTTGGGCAAACCCGATGAACTGGAAGCATCCATGACGCCTGCTTCCACGGGGGTAGATGACCAATGCGCGATCCTTTTTAAATATGGGAACGGTGCGATGGCACAGCTTTTTTCGAGTTTTTCCTCTAACCTGGCGACAGAGATGGATATCTGCGGAAATAAGGGCCGGATCCGGCTGGCGCACCGGTTCTATGAGCCTTCTACGACAATCGAATATTACCCTGACCGGGTAGACAGTAAACGCATCCTGCCCTTTCACCATGAACCCGGATTCGGGTACCAATACCAGGCCAGGCATGTTGGAGATTGCTTGCGCATGGGCCTGACTGAAAGTCCGGTCATGACCCATGAAGACAGCCTGGTACTGATGCAAACTCTCGACAAGATCAGGGAAGCCGCGGGGATTCGCTATGATGTAGACTAAAAAAATATGCGAATTCAAAATAACCCGCATATTCGCACATCCGCACATTAAAAAGAGGCTATGGCAATAAATCGTTCTGCTGCTATTGGGTTTATTTTTGTCACCATTTTGGTCGATGTGATCGGATGGGGGTTGATCATACCCGTTATGCCGCGATTGATCGCAGGCATGGAACATGTTCCCGTAAACCTGGCCAGCAAGGATGGGGGCTGGTTGCTTTTTGTTTATGCTTTAATGCAATTTGTCTGCGCGCCCATACTGGGAAACCTCAGCGACCAGTATGGCAGAAGACCTGTCTTGTTGTTCTCTCTTTTTGGTTTCGGCGTGGACTATCTTTTTCTGGCTTTTGCGCCCAGCTATGGCTGGCTCTTTGTTGGACGGATCGTGGCCGGAATAACGGGTGCAAGTTTTACCACGGCGTCCGCCTATATTGCCGATATCAGCACGCCGGAAAACAGGGCCAAAAATTTTGGGATGATCGGCGCTGCGTTTGGATTGGGCTTTATCATTGGACCGGGAATCGGCGGACTGCTGAGCAGTTTCGGGATCAGGGCTCCTTTTTATGCGGCAGCCCTGCTTAGCCTGCTGAACTGGCTTTATGGATATTTTATATTACCAGAGTCCCTAAGCGCAGACCATCGCCGGCCTTTTGACTGGAAACGTGCTAACCCGCTCGGATCATTGCTCCACTTGAGAAAATATCCAGCCATCGGCGGATTGATCGTGTCTTTGACCCTGGTTTACCTGGCTTCCCATGCCGTACAAAGCAATTGGAATTATTTTACGATCTACCGTTTCAATTGGACAGAAAAAATGGTGGGTATTTCACTTAGTTTAGTCGGTCTCCTGGTCGCCCTGGTACAGGCCGGATTGATCCGTTTCACTGCACCGAAATTAGGAAACGAACGAAGCATTTATATCGGCCTGGGTTTGTATGCGCTGGGTATGTTCTTATTTGCTTTTGCCACAAAAAGCTGGATGATGTACGTATTCCTGATACCCTATTGTATGGGCGGTATTGCCGGTCCTTCACTTCAGGCGATCATGTCCGGGCATGTATCTCCCAAAGAACAGGGAGAGCTTCAGGGCGCCCTGACCAGTCTCATGAGTGCGACATCGATTATCGGTCCGTTGCTCATGACCAATCTCTTTGCCTATTTCACCAGCAGTAAGGCCCCGGTCTTATTTCCTGGTGCGCCATTCCTGCTCGGCGGCATACTCATGTTGCTCAGTTCAGTGATTGCTTTTCAAAGTATGAAGCAAACTAATTAGGAAAATTAGTTGAAATGTTATACCTTTGTGCCTCAATGTAAGTTGATACAGCATTTAGTAAGTGAACGATCATTTCTGCTACACATCTTCCGTAATAGTTAATCTTCTTTACTCCTGCGTTTTGGTCAGCTTCTTATTAGTAAATTTTAATCAGTTAATTAAGTATGAACATTTATGTTTCGAATTTAAGTTTTAACGTCAGAGACGAAGACTTACAAGAGTATTTTGCAGAGTATGGAGAAGTATCTTCTGCAAAGGTTATTTTAGACAAATTCACCAACAAATCACGTGGATTTGCATTTGTAGAAATGGCCGATGAAGAGGCTGCAAAAAAAGCTATCGCCGAACTGGACGGAGCTTCAGTTGATGGCAGAACCATCAGCGTAGCAGTTGCAAGACCAAGAGAAGAACGTGGAAACAACAGCCGCGGTGGCGGTGGTGGTGGATCGTTCCAACGCAAAGGCAATTACAGCAATAGCAGATATTAATTTAATCTATTTTGTTGTTATAAGAGGGCTTTCACGAGCCCTCTTTTTTATTTTGGGAATTGCGGATGTTGAGATTTTGCATACTTTCAAGTGATGAATTTCATTGGCAATATCATCTGGCTTGTATTCGGCGGATTTGCTGCAGCGCTGGGTTATGTTTTTGGTGGTTTTGTGTTATGCTGCACGATTGTTGGTATTCCCTGGGGACTGCAATGTTTCAAAATAGCATCCCTGGTCATTTGGCCGTTTGGTAAAAAGGTGGTTCCCAAATCGAGTCCCGACGGCTGTCTCTCTCTTCTTTTCAATATTATCTGGTTGATTTGCGGAGGCCTTTATACGGCTTTCATTCACCTTCTTTTCGCAGGAATTCTTTTTATAACGATCATAGGTATCCCCTTTGCGAAACAGCATTTGAAATTGATGGAAATATCTTTTATGCCTTTCAGCAGAGAGGTAATTTAATTAATGTGCGAATGTGCGGATTGATGCTAATTAAATACTATTCGCACATTCGCACATCGGTTTACCAGTGTCCCCTTCTCCACCTCCAGCCGTTTCCGTGAGATTCCCAATGGCCGTCATGCCAGGCTCTTCCTTCTCTGGCCCTGTCCCATCGTCCTTCACGCCAGGTATAACCTGAACCTGCCCATACCCAATTGCCACTGATCCAAACATAACCGGAGCCGGGAGATCCCGGGCGTTCATAAACCACATCCGCTGGCCTCGTAGCCACAACTTCTGCCGTACAGGAAATCAACGTTATCGCGATGACCGCTGTCATCAACATGAATAGTCTTTTCATAACGATCTTTTGGGTCATTTGAGGCGAAATTGATGCCTGAGCAAAGTAAGTTGACTATCTATGATTTATCAATCGGAGACTGTGTCCTATGTGGTAATAATTCTACAAGACCGAGTAAGAATCGCGCGATTTATCCGAAGGCACCGCTGATTACATTATAGATGTAGCCTGGCTTCCAGGCGATCATCCTGCCCAGTTTCATTCTGCGCGACATACGGATTTGAGTCCATCCATTCGAAAGCAAAAAATCGATCGCTGGTTTATTTTCTGCGGGCAGCATACTGCTTTTATTTGTGTTCATTCTACATTTCATAAGTTCGATCCCCGCATCGGGCTGCTGCGCAATGATCAACCCTTTTCCCAGTGTTGGAAAATATATTCCTTGCAGCTGTCTATTCGATGAATAAATCCATGCTTCATGGAGATTTTCCATCAATTTTTTTTCTCTTTGTTCACCGGTCGCCAATTTATCCAGTTGAAAAATGTTCTCATGGTCCCGATCATAAGTGGAAATGATAGACCCGGATTTTTCAAATGCAGATTCCGTCTCATGAGCGGAAAAATGAAGATGCTCCGAAATGGTTTCAAATCCCAGTTTTTGGTAAACAGGATATCCCAAACTCGTGGCATCCAATAATATGGTTTTATACTGCTGATGGTCGATTTGATCTATCAATTCCTGGGTCATCGCTTTTCCAAGGCCCCGGTTTCTATGCTCAGGATGTACAATAATCTGCGAGAGCCAGGCGGTATCCTTATACAGGACGGTATTACCCACAGCAACCATTCTTCCCTCAATGGACATCTTGATCGGATAACAGAAAGAACATTGAATATTATAGATAAAAAGCTCAACAATATCTCCCCAGCCTTCCGGTTGAAATTCCCGGATGGCTTCCAGGTCCTCGGTGCGTATGGGTGTAATGACTATCATGCTTAATGGGGGTCTGTATTTTTTTATTTCAACTGCCATATTCGTAATCCGTCAAAATGGCGGTTTCACGGCTTTAAGCCGGCTACCGGCTTCGTGCTTTGCTCGGGGTTTCTTCGGGATTCCTTCGGGATTTGTTCGGGACTGCCTAGGGAAACCCCGAACAAATCCCGAAGGAATCCCGAAGAAAACCCGAAGTGTCTTGTATATTAAAAAGAGACATTTTGTCCTAAAGACCGGAACTTTTTATTTTGATGAGAACCGCTGCTTCTTCAGCCATCTTTCAAAAAATTCATAAGTCCTCAATAACTGATCGATTCGCTGCCTGTTGTCGCCGCTGCGCGTGATCTCATGGGTGGCGCCGGGATGCCGGACATATTCAACCGGCCTGTTGAGAACCTTAAGGCTCCTGTACATCATTTCTCCCTGCACATAACCGGTACGCCGGTCATTTTCACCGTGGAAAATAATATAAGGCGTCGTGATTTGCTGCACGTATTGGATCGGAGATTCCTTTTGCAGCCGTGCGTGCACTGCTTGTTCCCAGGGGTAGCCTCCGAAATATTCGGACCAGCCTCCAGGCGTTGCCTTCTCCAAAAAAGGTTGCCAGGTCATACACGCCCCGTTGGGAACAGGCAGCCTTGAAGCGATGATCGTGCGCGATGATCCAGGCGACCAAATATCCTCCATAGGAGCCTCCGGAAATGAGCAGTTTTGACGTATCGGTCCAGCCGCCGGAAATGCAGCTATCCAGCGCCGTTAGCACGTCGGCTGCGGGGCCGGCGCCCCAGTCGTTGACGTTGGCACGGAGAAAATCCGACCCGTAGCCAACGTCAACGACTGGGGCGCCGGCCCCGCA
>Ga0193728_1000447_pt1 | contig 19854 bp, 29 predicted proteins | sample U1c1metaG_FD_143037 | JGI IMG/M metagenome (GOLD analysis project Ga0193728, IMG submission 143037) | Soil microbial communities from a riparian zone of the East river system, Colorado, United States - U1c1 | ecosystem: Environmental > Terrestrial > Soil > Riparian zone | place: USA: East River...
GGACGACATCAAGCAAGTCTTGGCGCGTCTTCGCGGCTATCTCTGCGCCCTTCCGCAATGCCTTGATCGCGACGTCGGCGGTGTCGCCCTTCATCTCTGCTGGGCTTAGCCCGAGGCGCCGCAGCTGCGGCCCCATGCTGCTGACATCTTCGGAGACGCGACCGAGCAGACCTTCCGGATCCCCAAGTCGGTGGAAGTTGGTAAGGAACGCGGCGCGCGACGCGTAATCGGTCCCGACGCCTAATGCGCCGGTGCGTTGGCCGGAGACTGACTGAGACAGCCGATCGAAGCCGAATAACCCACCTGCGCCGGTGACTATTCCGAGAAGGCCGCCCCATTTGAGCAGGCTTTCGGTTGCCGCCACGATGTTCTTGGCGACAGAGCCGGTGGAGTACGCCAAGTCTTTCCAGTGACGCGCGGTCGATGTCGTCACATGGTAGAATTCGCTTCCTGACTTTTGGATTGCCGCCATGGACCCGGCCGTGGTCGCAACTGAATCGGCAGCAGACTCGAAATGAGTTTTGGCCCTTGCAGCCGTGCCCTCGATGGTCTTCCAAGTGGCGGGGATATTCTTCAGCGCGTCCGCGTATTTTGCGAACTGCGCCGCGAAAGCTTGGAATTCCGTCGAGTTTACATCAACCTGTATCTCTAATCGTGCCGCCATGCGTCACCGCCCCCGCATCATGCTCGGGAACCCGGCCGGGATTGACGGCACATCTTTCGCCTGGCCTGGTGCCCCCTTCAACTCGGCATCTCGCTCTTCGGCCTGCGCGAGCCCATATGCCCGCCCCATTTCAAGTCTAGCCGCGAAGATCATCAGATCGGTGACATCCACGCCCATGCGCGCCGCAGTGTCCTCGAGCGGCAAGTTGCCGAATTCGAGAAGCTGCTCAAGTTGACTTGTAGTCGGGCGCCAAGTCACCGGCAGCTCCACCAAATCGAAGTCAGAACCGCGAGCGAAACTGCAATAATCAGCAAAAGGACAGCGAGCATTAGTTTGGCCTGCTTCTAATCTGCAGCTCTGCGATCGCCTCGCGTGCGTAACACATGCAGACCGTTATACCGTGTACGTAATTTACCGTCTCTTCGTCATACTGCGCGGCAAACTCCATGTCGGGTCGCTCGTTGATGCCGCGCGGCCAAAAGTCTGCAGTCCTGCGATGCGTTATCTTCAGGTCATCGAGCAACCACTTAGCGACGGTCACGAAGGATTCTGCCCACTGTGCCACATCGGAGCGGGTGGCTGTCTCGAAATCGGGTGCTGCCATTTCGTTACCCTCACAGAAAAGACGGCGCCGACGCCGATCCCCGGAACACGCCGACGCCGCCTACCCGGCCAGACCCTAAACGTCTTGCTTGGTTCCGGTCAGTTCCCGGCCGGATAGAAAAGGGCGGCACCGCGGGAGAACCGTCCAATGCCGAAAACGGAGGACGCGGTGCCGCCCAGTTGCCGCGGCCGAATGGTAGACAGCCGCGGAAGAGAATTCTTTGGCGCGCCTTACATGGTTTCACGGGATGGACTGAAGACGAACCGAAGGGAACCCCGAACCACGCCTTGTAGTGCCACACTCACTTGCTCGCTGACGGCCGCGACTGCAGGTAGGATCATCTCCCCCTCGGTGTCCGAAATTCGATGGCGGCGCCGTGGGGGGGTCGCCGTGTTAGCGCGCGCAGGTGGACAAGACACCACGCAGTAGCCACGGCGCCGCCTCTCGACGCGCCCGCCGGAAGGAGACGGCAAGCGCGGAGCTGATTACTGGTCACCCCGGATTTTTCCGAGGTTAAATTTTGCAAGCCTGCGCTGGCCAGTAAACTGTGACATCCAGGCCATCGGCGAGCCCCGAAATTCCCGAATTCGGTGCCCCGTGACCGGGTCTGTTCGGCGAATTTCATGAAGTCCGGGTTGACCCTCGAAAGTCGAATTCGCATCCGAAGCTTCGAGAGAATCCGCGAAGATTTGGTCGACGGCGACTGCCAACCCTTTGCCGCTTAGCGATTTCAAATCTACGTCTTGCCAACGCTTGCTGTGCGACTGCAACGGGCGGCTAACACGGCGTCGGTATTCATCCGCGCGTTCGTGTATCATTGGCTTGCGGACTTCGAGGCCCCACGAACTACACACTCGTTCAGCGTTACTTTGGACCTCGGCCACTTCATCGCGATCGGCGTCGGTGTAACTGTCAGACTTCTTGTCGGCCTTGAGTCCCTTGGGGTCGCCGCCACGACGCGTTGGGACTTCTTCTTCCTCTTCCTCGCCGTCCTTGCGCTTCTTGTCGACCATCGCGGCCTCGGCGCCGTCCTGTTTGGATTCCATCGCATCCATTCTTCCGCTGATGCTATCGAATTTGGAAGATAGCCCATCGAGACAGGTCAAAATGCGGTCGAGCGTAGTGCCCTCGGCGTCGGCCTTGGGGAGCTTTTCGGACTTGCCCTCTTCCTCTTTGGGCTTCTCGGCATCGGCGCGAGCGTCGAAAGCCTCAGTTGCCACCTTCATGCCGGCGTCCAGCATTGCGGCAATCGCATGACCGCGCACGGCCTGCTCGTCGAGCGGGGCGCTCTCGATATCGGGATTATCTTTAGGCTTCAACATAGGTTGGTTTCCTTGTAGTGGTCAGAGAGGCGCGAGATGTGCCAGAGGGGCGAACCTTGTTTATATCGGTTTTGTTGGTATAAACGAGGTCTGTTCGCCTCCCTTGGCGCGGCGGGTTTGCGCGGTCGGAGGCGGCTTCGATGTCGCGCAGATTTGTGGTCACGCGCGGGTCGAATGGATTTGGTTGCGCATCGAAAAATGTGATCATTCTGCCGCCTGCGCCATCCCGATCCAAGCCAGCAACATTTGCTCAATCGCAGTAGAGCGCGAGAGCATTGCGTCTTTGGCAAATTCGTCGACTTGCCGAACCAGCTCAGCGTTAAGCGACAGCGCCACGGTTATCCGACGGCGCTTTGGCTTGGAAGCTATTGCGGTTTCATGCGTTTCCATGAAATCAATATGGCGCATTCCATCGCCCAGTCAAGCGAATTCCTGCAATAATTTCAACGGCTTACGGGGGCATTTGCCCTAGGGTTTGATATTATCAAACCCTCGCCAGTCGGTTTCGTCCCAGGAGCCCTTGCCGAGGTTGCAGCCGTCGCATAGGACTTGCATGTTTTCGGGTGAGAACCGCAGTGCCCAATAGCGACGCACAGGCTTGATGTGGTCGACGCAGAGCCTCACGTCTTTGCCCGAGGCGCCGCAGCATTCACACTTGCCACCAGAGCGTTTCAAAGCCTCGTAACGGCCATGGGAATTGCGCCATTGTGGGGAAGAGTAGAAGTCATCGCGGGCAGATTTGCTGCGGGTGCCGTCGGCAAGCTTGGCAGCCTTCTCGGCTGCGCGCAGTGTATCGATCAAAACAATTTCGTCGATGATGCCCATCACATCAAATCATATTTATTCCCGACCAGCCCCATGAAAATCCCAGCCAGGGACGCGGCAGCCAAGGGATCGCTCAGCTTCTCGATTTTGAAATCCAACGCGCTGCCAATCGGTGCCGTGCGGCTTTGTTCGTGCGCGGCCTTCGAGAGACGCACCCTCCCAGCCGCCACTACCGCTGCAACTTTTGGCGCAAACTCGAAGCTCTTTATGACATCCGTGGCATCCAGCGGATAAAGAATGGGCACTATGGCCGCCGTCTTTGTGCCCTGGCTGCACGACTTGTAACAAAGCGCTAATGGATCGGTGTAGTCCGCGAAACCATGGTCTGTGAAATATGAGCATCTGAAATCGCACAAAATCAAAGCTGGGTTCATGTGCTCGTTGACTTTCCAGCCTATCACTGCAGCGCGGCCTTCGTTATCGCAGGCCATCGAAACGAACGTCGAGTAGCACGCGTGCATCGGCTCCTCGACGGGCTCACCGCCGCGAAGGAAATCTTCGTAGCGCATGATTCGCGGGGCGTGCTCATAGCCAACGTGAACGATAGCGCCAGCAGCGGCGTTGATGACATCGTCCCTGCGGTCTTTGGGCGGTGCTATGGTTTCCTGCCCAGTCCGCGAGACATTACGCTCCAAGCTACAGAGCTGGTTAATCAATACGCCGTCGTCGAGTAGCTCGACTTGCTCGGAGTTCACCAAAGGCAAGAAGTCGCGGTAGATGTCGTTTTTGGACTTCTCGGAAGGCTGGTATTGAATGCCGTAGGCGCGAAAGCGCTCGGCAGGATATTGACCTCCGAAGCTATCTCCAATCACTTTCTGGATGCCATACCGCTTCAAGAAAGATGCAAAGTCTTGCGTCGCCGCATCAGGGCTAAAGGGCGCAGTGATTTCGCGAGTGGCAGACAAAACAACCTTGCCATCGTGATTACGATAAGCAACCGCGCAAGCCATCGAGGACGCCGAGCCGCCACTTGCGTCAACAAATCCTAGGTAGTGGATGTTGGCTAGCGGCGACAATTCGCAGCGGCCACGGATGACGACCTGTTCGACACGCTCGCGAGAAATGAAGGCGCCAATATCAGAACGAAACTCGGCGAGATACTCGGAGTTATAACTCGCGGGGTCCATGCGCTCGAATTCGCTGTCAAGGAATTCCTTGGTGACAGTCGGGTTCATCGTGGCAGTGCTAGCACGCCATACCAAGTTGGCAGCGTCTTCCGTGCCATACCAGCGCGCAAAGGCGTCCCAGAGCACGCCACGGCGGCCAGAAGGAGAGCTGGCGCCTACCATCATGCCGTCCTTGCCGAAGGTGGCCATCGAGGCGCGGATGGCGTTCACAACGTCGATGTCAGGGTCGGACGAATCGAGGTCTGTCCGCCAAAAAGCTAATTCATCGAGAATCGAGATGGCAACGGAACGACCACGAACGGCCCGATAGCTACGCGTGACAACTTCAATGACAACAGAGCCACGCAATTCGATAGTGTCGGCCGTAGTGCCCACGACCATGGTTTGCATAATGGGCGCCGCGAGGATGCCGTTGATGTAACGAATGAGGATTTTGGCTTGCTCACGGTCAGCCGCGACAAGCAGCACGACGGCGCGCTCGCCAGGCGATAAGAACGGGCGCCAGTCCTTGAAGCAGGCAAGGTAGACGGCCAGGATGCTCATGGCGAAGGATTTCCCGCCCCTGCGACCGATGCAGAGCCAGAGAAACGAGAAGGGCGCTGTAGGAAGGGCTACGCGGCCAGTACAGGCGCGAAACAGGGCTGCAGCCTCTGCGTCCATGCCAAGACCAAAGGCGGCCGCTAACAGGCCTCGCCAAGGGCGCCATGAGGCGGGGTTGCGGATGGAGGCACCGAGGAGGTTCGAATCGTCGATGGCCTCGAGGATGTTCATTACTTAGGCTTGGCCTGCATGTAGGTTTGAAAGTCAACATGTTTGGCGATGCGGACGACGCCAAGCGTTTCGGCGATACGCCTAAGTCTGTCGCAAACCGTGCCATAATTTAGGATGTCAAACTCGAGGTCGCGAACGACGTCAGCCTCGATTGCTTCGGCCATAATGCTTAGGGTTGCAGCGCGGCGGACAAGCTGCTTTTGGAATTCGCTCATAAGCTCTGGGCCGCCGAGGTCGTTCGCCAAGATTTCGACGAGGTCACGGAACCTGCGCCCGGTATGGGTGCGGGCATCGGCGCCTTGAATGGCGAATAAGCGAGTTCCGTTGCTCACGCTCGACCTGTGGCGGCGCTGGCTAATCGGCAACGGAGTGCTATCTGGCCTCATTTCCATATCTCAAATGTGGCACGGGTTTTATCAACGCGCAAGCGCTGTGAAATTGGCGGTTTTCTGCGCGGGAGATGCCGCCTGCTTATTCGTTATAAGAAGACACCCAGTAGCAACTACCAATGATGTCAACAGGCTGCGCGTCTATATATCTGTCAGCGGACCCCACACGCACCACGCGCCTGAGATTTCGCCGGTTTGCTAACGCTAGCAAACCGACATAAAACCGTGCGACACACCTGTGTCACTTTTTGACACGTTTGTGCTGGCTGATGCATTTGCATCGGATTTTGATGCATTTGCATCGAAGGGCGAAAACCGTGGCGGCGGTGGGAATAAAAATAGTCCGTCGCCATGACGGTGCGGGAAATCCCGCACCAGTCGAGCCCTCATGAACACCCAGTTGGCTTCAACGATCGGAGCGCGGTAGCCGAGACGTGGCTGCCTTTTTTGGGAAAGAGCACCGCAGCGTTTTAGCTTCTATAGATAAGCTGATTGAGCAAGCCAAGGATTTTGGTGCGCATAGTTTCATGCCGACCTCTTACCTGGATGAAAGCAATCGGCAAAGCCGCTGCTTCGACATGGATCGCGATGGGTTCACGCTTCTAGCCATGGGCTTCACGGGTGCCAAGGCTCTGCAATTTAAGATACCGCGCCTACATCCATCAACCCCAACCTTAGCCACATAGTGACGTTGCGCATCTAGGTGGTTTAAAAACCATCTGTAACCCCAACCCTATCTACCCCCCTCACAACGCTCACAACCTCACAAACCATGCTTTTTCATTGGGAGCCATTGTGAGCGATAGCCTCGTTTGTGAGCGACTTTGTGAGCGGTTTGTGAGTGGCATTCCCTATTAGTATCATATACTTCTCTCTCTTGTAAGCGATGTGAGGTGAGGGTACGAGGTTCGAGGCTCACTTTAGAAAATTTGGGTGGTCATTGTGAGCGTATTGTGAGCGCTTACCCTTCAAAACCTCACGATCGCTCACAAGTTTGCCCAGAAGAAACCTCACATTCGCGTTTTTCATTCCAGTTTCAGCGGCAATCATGGTTGGCGTCATGGCCTCGGTTGCGTCTCTAAGCGCGTCCAATATCTTGTTGCGTTCTGATGATCTTCGAACATCTGCGGCTTCGCCCAAGATTTCCCAGCGGCAAGTATCTCTGTTGAAGAGAACGCTACGATTGATTTCCATGATATCGCGGCCACGGCCTTCGAGCGTCACCCCATTGGGACCGCTATCCAAAACCAGAAATGTATCTGCCGCCCCAGTTAGCCCGAGCGTGCCGGATATTTTATCTTGGGCGTCACCGTCGCTCGCGGCTTTCCTGAGATGGTGGACGATCAGGATAGCGACATGCAGCTCGGACGCGATCACCTGCAGCGCCTTGATCGTCTCATAGTCCGCCGCATAGACATTGTCTTTGCCGCGCGCTCTGGTTCGGAAGGCTTCGAGGACGTCTATGACAACGAGGCGCGGCGTTTCCTTTGACGTGATCCAAGCCTTGATCGCGTCTAGGCCGCCTTCATTGGCACGAGGCCATTCCGTCGCATAGTTGAATTTCTCGGGCCATTCGCTTTCGTACCCGAGAAGCTTGCCAATGCGGGATTGAAGGCGGCGTTCATTATCTTCGAGCGCGATATAGAGAACCTCGCCCTCCTTGCAGTGGACGTCGCCAAACACAAACCCGCTTCTGGCAACGGCAAGCCCCCAATCGAGAGCGAGCCAGCTCTTGCCAACCTTCGGCCGTCCGGCCAAGATCGTTGCACCTTCCACGACATATCCCCTTACGATGTATTTTATTGGTTGGAACTCTTTGGTCTTTAGTGTTTTAGAATGCATGATTGCCGAAGGTAATACAGATGTCTTCGCGCTGCCTGACGTAGGAGCATGAATGGGTGTGGCTTCGGCAAGCTTGTAAAGCTGTGCCAATGAGCCCCATGCTGCGATCCAATCCGCGACGTCACCCTTGGGCGGCAGATCCGGCAATTCCAGAATACGCACCTGCTTAGCGGTGCCATGCAGCTTCGACGCGACAAGAGCCGCGTGCTGCGCACCAGGCTCGTCATTGTCTGGCAGGATACAAATATCGGCGCCGCCGAAGAATGGCACCAGCGCATCAGGAAACTTCCCGGCACCCATCGCATTGCACGTCGCCGCGCCACCTAACGCGATCACCGCATCAGCGCATTTCTCGCCTTCGGTAATGAAAACTGTTTTACCTTGCAATATAGCTTTGATAAGCTCTGGCAGTCTATAAGGTACTTGGCGAATACCTTTGACATTGTCTATATATTCGCCATTATGGCCTTGGTGCCGCTGCCGGTAGGTTTTGCGTGGCTTACCGTCATCGCCGGTTTCGCCATTCTCGAGCCGGCAAACTTCGAAAAGCTCAGCGCCAGTTTCGTCGGCATAGGCCCATGTTTTGACGATATGGAATTGCTTGTTTGTCTTCTTGAATTTCACGCCCTTGAAGGGATCGCTGGCCGCGTCGTAGGCGATGTCCGGCGCCGCAGCGCCGTTGCCATTAGGCCGGATGTGCCCGTGCGCGCTAAGATAGTCGATCGCGTCCGTGCCAGGCTTCTCGGACCTGATAAATTCTAGAAGACCGCCGCCTTCGTTGGTCTCGTGATTGAAGAATGTCCCGCGCTTTATATCGATCGAAAGGGATCCATTGGTCCCATAGCGCCATTCGTTACCGTGCTTTGATGAAGGCTGGCCGCGCAGATCGAGCGCGACAGCTTCCATGTACATTGCGAAGTCAATCTCATTACGCATAACGCCAATCCGCCGCTACAAATGAAGACGGCGGACGCACGAACGCGCCCGCCGATATTCTTCGTCCTAGAACGGGATGGAGTCGTCGAGATCCGCCGTCGCCTTCGACACCTTCGGCGCGGGAAGCGGCGATGGCAAAGCGGCCGGTGCTGTTGGTGCCGGGAGCAATTCCGTGAAATTCTCACGGATGCTCCACGACATGATCTTGAAAACCGGATCGACAGTGCCGTTTGCATCGCCGCGATCTTTTGTTTTCAACACGCAGATCGGGAATTGCTGACGGCCTTTGAGCCGGAAGGGGTTTACAAGAGCCTGGAAGGCGTAGAAGCCGCCCCAAGAGTTGCTCGTAAAGGTGATCAGATCACCCAGATGCTCGTCGTCGGCGCGTACGGCCTGGAAAGCGATATATGGATCCCAGCCCGGCGTCAGATCGGCTTTCTTCATTGGCGGGACAAACCCGTCACTGAGGCGGCCAATGTTACGGCCTATGATTTTGCTGTCTTGCCAGAGGACTTGGCCAAGAGTGACCGAATCCATGATGACGCAGATTTTGATACCGTCATCCCCGGTTTCGACATCTTCCTTGTCGAGCGTCCAATGGCCTTTTGAACATTTCAGCCATTGACCTTCGATACCGTTGCCGCTATCGCCGAATTCGTCCCACGCGTCTTTTTCGTAAGTTGTCATATGTTTCAAGTCCTAGGTTTCATGTTTGAGGTTTGGCCAAATGGCCAGTGACCGGCTGTCCTGGTTGTGGCCTGGACAGCCGTTTTCGCGGCGCGTAAAGGCGCCGGGAAATTGAGAATTTTGTGGATCGCGCGATCATTGCCCGCCTCCGATCACCCGCAGAGGGGCCGGAAGGGCGCCGCCGAAAGCAGCAATAAAATCGCCGTCGAGACTCGCGTATTCTTCGGCCGTGGCGCGCACGGGCTTGCCGTGCTCGAGGTCGGCGAGAAGGTAGAAGAGCGGCCCTGGGCCTAGGCGATGGATCCGGTCGGCGAGGTGCCGAAGTCGTAGGCTATTTTCCCCATTGACGCGGGGGCGTAATTCCACTAAGTTTTTCAACGTCGTACTTTCTTTTTGTCATGGTGACCTGCCTCTTCATCGGTGGTCGGTTGCAAAATCGGCAGCGCCTAACTGCCGGGCGAATATTTCAGGGGGCGCTTATGCGTCCCCCTTTTTTTGGTTACTCGGCCGCGATCATCCCGCCGTCTTGCTGTTCGATGAATCTGACAAGCGAGCTTTTTCGCGCACAGCGCTTTCTGCGCAGCTTGAAAATCGGCAAACCCTTGGGCGGCCGGTAGATGGCTGCAACCGGCCATCCAAGAAAGGCCGCGATAGAGCTTGCTCCGACCAAAAGGTCGTCCGACAAGTCATCGGTATGGGTCATTGGGTAGGTCTCCGCGTGGGATGAGCTGTTGGGATATGGTTATCCACAGGATGCCCCAACTTGCAACGGCTCTAAGCCTTTGATTTTCATACATCCCCGTTATCCATGTGCAAACAGGCGCATAACTAACCAATGTTGCATCTCTGTCTCGTTGAGCTGCGGCAACAAACCAAAAGCCCTTACAAACCAACGCGAATTGCCGCAACAGCGCGCAACAAAAAGGCCCGCCCGTCTGGGCAGGTTTTTTGGCTCAATGTGTTGAAAGTATTGGGAAAATTCGTAACTCGAAGAGCAGATGCAAATTAGGCTAATGGCCATTGTTGTTAAAGGTGTTTCGCTGAAATTAACAAGTCTTGTTGCGGTTTTGTCGCGGTCACCCCAGCAGCGACTTCTCCGCCGCGTCCAGCTCTTCCAGATCGTCGCCGCGCGGGAATAGGTGACCATACGTGTCAGCCGTCATCGCCAGCGTCGAGTGGCCCAGCCGCGATTGCACCGTCTTGAGCGGCAGCTCCAGGCCGCCGTCAGCCTTACGGTTAATGCACCAGCTCGCATAGAAATGCCTGAGCGAGTGCAGCCCGGTATATTTCGCCCGGCCCGTAGCGTCGACAACCCCCGCCGCGTTCCATGCAGGAATAAGCCCGCGCGCCACAATGTTGGCATGTCTCTCGATCGTCCCGGAGCCAGTCGGGAATACCAGTTCGCCGAAGCATGCCAGCTTCCACTCGCGCAAAGCGTTGGCGACGATCCTCGGGAACGGCACAGCGCGCTCCCCCGCCTCGGATTTAGGCCTGCCCATGACATTGTACCGATCTGCCCGCTGCCGGACGTGCAACTCGCGCTTGTCGAGATCCACGTCGCCCCAGCGCAGCCCACGAAGTTCCGAAGACCGGAGCCCGGTGAAGATCGCCGCCAACAGGATAGGCCGCCACCTGCCTTGCAGGGCGCCCACCAGGGCCTTGATTTCGTCTGGGGCTGGGATATCGCGGCCTACCAGGAGCTTGCCCTTCGCCCGCCGCTCGGCCTGTGTGCCCCGCTTTCGTCGGAATCGGACGGCGACGTTCTGAGCAACAAGTCCGCGCTCCACCGCCTCGCCGATTATCGCTCCAAGGAAACTCAGCGTCTTCTTGATGGTTGATGGCGAACGACCTCCCGCTCGCAGACGATCTTCGAACTCGCGGACACCAGGGGCAGACAGTTGCGAAAGCCTTACGCGGCCCAGGAATGGCAAAATATGATGAGTGACAGCTTGCTCGTAAGACGCAATGGTGCTCGGCTCTAACCCTGCTGCCCTGCAGCTCGCAAGCCACCTCGTAGTCGCATCGCGGACTGTAATGCTGGCGCTATCAGGGGTGTGAATACCCGCGGCAACCTCAACATTGACGCGCGCGTGGTAGGCGTCTGCCTCCTTCTTTCGCTTGAAGGTTTTCAGCCGACGCTTGCCGCCCTGGTCTGTGTAATCGACGATCCAGGCTTCTTTTGGCTCGCCTCTGGCGTTCGTCCATGTGCGCTTGCGGACCGACATCCTACTCTGGCCACCCGGCAATAATCTCGTCGGTTAATGGGCTGCCCTTAGATTGCGCTGCCTTCTGCTCCTTCTTTGCCTTCGCAGACTCCTGCTCCTCTATCCTCCTCGCCATATATTCCTTATGCCAGGCTTCGTTTTCCTCCTTCTGCCGCTTCTCCTCTTGCTCTTGGAATCGCTTCGCAAGCGCCTCGAAATTGGCCGGCGGCCAGCCCGGCGCGTCCATGCCGATTTTGAGACCCATTTCAGCCAAAACTCCCTTGACTTCATTCAGCGATTTGCGCCCGAAATTCGGCGTGCCAAGCATGTCCGCCTCGCTTTTTTGAATGAGATCTCCGACGTACTCGATTGGTTGATAGAGGGGGCCATTTTTGTCCCAGCCGCTATATATACCGCTCTTCAAGCAATTCTCCGAACGCATCGAAAGTTCGAGTGCGTCAACACGTTTGAGAAAGAATGGGTTACAAGGCCTAGGGATTATGGCAAGCGCCTCCTCAACCTGGCGGATTCTCTCACTCATGCCAGAAAAGACCTCGCTCAACGTGTCGAAGGCGGCCTTGATTGCGTCCATCTGCTTATCTTCATTCATTTCAGCAAATTCTCCTTGATGATGTTGGATGTAACCTTATCCGCCCGCGCGAGCAACCGCCGCAACACACGGATCTCGGCATAGATTGGCCCGCGCGCCGCGCCGGCCTCCGTAAAGGCAAGCCTGATATCTCGTTTCGCGATCTCGCGGCGTAAACCATTCGCGAGCATGGTCATGTAGTTTCGTTTCATAAAGGATCTCCCGAAAGCGAAAGCTCGACAAGGATAAAAATGGCGATACCAATGACAGCGCCAAGGAGCGAGACGAGACCGAAAGCGAGCGCGATGCCGATTACCTTCAACATGGCATCACCGTGAGCCAGGCGATGGACATGGCAAAGCCGACAACCGCGCCGGAAAAAATGGCGCCGACGAAGCTAGGGCGAACTCATTGCGCTCAAGCATCGCCGCCTCTTAAAATCTCCCGCAACCGGGCGAGTTCGGCGTGGTCGCGGACTGTCATTGCGTTTGGCAAGCGGCCTTCGAGGCGGCGGATTTCGTGCTCGATTTCCCGGCGCAATCTCGGGCCAATGTCGATAGGCTTTACGGCGGGCGGGCGGTAGGCATATGGTTTGTAGTGGGACATATCGGGTTCTCCAATTCGGTTAATGTTCCAAGAGGCGCCCAGGGCCGTCACCCCGGGCGTCTCGCATTCTCAATAGGTCGTCTCTTCCTCACCGCTCTCGGCAGCGGGGTTGAGGGCGGGCTCAGGTGGATTGATGGGCGCAGTTGCAGACGACTCAGGCATCTCGCCAGAGCAGTGGTCGAAGCCTTTTCCGGACCTCAGCTGGCCATATTGCGGGCCGAACACTGCGACCAGGTTACGGCCCCATCCCGAGGCGAAGGCCGCGAAGCCTTTGCCGGCGCCGAGCGACTTCTGCCCCGTCACATGATATGCACGCGCAACGCCGCTCGATGATGTGATAACGAGTTTGCGCGTTCCGAAAGTTTCGACGCTGTACTGCATCGCATTCGACGGGAAGCATGTCATCGCCCAGTGGCTACGGATATCATAAAGCTCGGCGTATGCCGCGCTGCCCGTGAGCGCGATGGCTAGGATTGCGGGCAATATCGATTTCATGATTCCTCCTCTTTCTGAAGCGTCTGGCGCTTCGCTATCTGGTCGCAAATTCACGAGCAGATGCCGAAACGTCACGACTTGCACCCCTCCCGAAACAGCGTGCGAGCCCGCCCGTGTAGGCCGCGAGCAGTCGCGCGTGCCGAGCAGTTCCTCTCCTTGGGGGTTTGTTGGGTGGCCCTCAAGCACGTCGGGCCATCTGAGTACCCCAGGCTGGCGCACGTGAGTGCCATGGACGTGCAAAATTGACGTGCATCGTTCACGGTGACGGGGTGCGGCCCGTTTTGTTGAGCCGCGATGCATGAGGCATATAGGCGGCCGAAGTTAGACTCTTGAAAGTAGGCATGCGCGGGCGTCGCGAGCATCGTGGCCGCGACGATCATTGTGCTAAGATTTTTCATTTTCATTTCCTCCTCTTCGGAAGCCCGGAATGGGTTTCGCTATCGTCCGCCACGCGGACGATGCCGAAACTCACTTTTTCTGCCGCATCATTTTTGTACCTCGGTTGTAATGTGAACATCACTAAGCGCGTTAAGCCCGTGCAAAATGTCGGCACTGTACATTTCAATATGCCAGGCTTGCAGCACGTCCGTGACCCAGTAAACCGACAACAAAATCGTTGCCAGTTTCGCGAATTTGTAAGCTGTTTCCATCATTCATCCTCCCTTATGGACCCGGAATGGGTTTCGCAATGGAGCGCCCCATGCCGAAACTCACCGCAGCAAATCGGCAATTTCATCCCGCTGCTCCTTCTCCCGTTCTTGAACGTCCTCCAGCGGTTCGGGGAGCATTCGTGTCAGGCGGCGCCGCACGATATCAACGATGCGCGCCTGGCCGAGCGCTTCTGTTTCGACCGCATCGTGATGGCTCTTCGTGCGCGCGTCATATTTCTGGATGACGGTCAGGCTGAATTGGGTGACTTGGGTATCAGTGACGGCGAGGCGTTTCCAAGCCAGCTCGCCAACTTTGCGTTCAAGAACGGCGCGCGTGTTCGCTTCGATATGCCCGCCGGAGAAATCATTATCGCCGAGGTATAAGACAGGGGCGCCTTCTTTTAGTGCGGGAGCGAGTTCATTGTGAAGGAAGCCAGCACACTGCCCGTTCGTGGACGCGATGCGCGCCGCATACTCATAGATCAATGTGCGGAGCACCCCAGTAAGGGAGCGGCTTTCTGTGATGATCATGGGCGGATTGCCATGCCACGCGTCTAGGCGGGCATGCTTGATGCTCTCAAGTGCCGCTTCCTTGATTGTCTTGTGCCCGACGAAGTTGGTGAGTTCTCTCGTCTCGTCTTCGATATCCGCCCACAGAATTTCTCCGCGCTCGCGTAGCACTGTGAGGCCGTCAATCAAATCCTGGTCAGTGCGACGGACGCCCTTTCGCTCTTTCGAAAGCACCCCGCTGGCAATCAACTCGTAATAGATAAAGCGGGCACTAGTCGGCAGCATCTGAGCCGCTCTGTGCGCCTCGACGATATCCAAGATCGGCTGAAGGAGCGGGGCGTAGCCCATGATTATTCCACCGCCTCCGCTGTGATGGCCGCCACGCGCGCTAGGAACCCAGCACGCAGTTTTGATTCTCGCTGAACCATCTCGTTTTTAAGGTCGAGCATCTGCATGTCGAACGCGTACGCCTCGGCGAGCAGCGCGGTCTCGACCGTGTGCGCCTCGATGTTTGCTGGAGCTAGCTTTGGTACGCCGGGAAGTCTCTCAACCTTCAGTGATTGGGTTGTCATGTTGATCTCCGTTGACATTTGAGAACCTCAGATTATTTTGGCTTCGCGGGGCATGAAGGTTTCCCCCCCATGCCCCGCTGGCGCTCTCGGCAGGATTCGAACCTGCGACCTCCAGTTTACAAAACTGGTGCTCTATCCACTGAGCTACGAAAGCATCGGACCGTTCACATGACGCCTCGGCTTCATTGCCGGGGCGTTTGCTTGGCGCTTGCCATTGTGGCGGCGTTCTCCTCTGGTTAATCGTAATCTAGATCGTGCGCCTCGCCGCTCATCGGCGGCGCGGATTGCGTTACACATCCTTGCGGAACTGGTTCGATCGGACGTCCGTCGGCCCCATAGCAAGAGTCGCCGTTCGAATGCTTCGGGGCGGGCTGGCGGTGCGCTCTAGGCGCCCGAGGTGCTAGCGGCTGGTATGGCTCTGGCGGGCCGACATCAACACGCCCTTGCGGGGCGTATGGCGGTGGATATAGAGGCGGTGGCGGCACCGGAAAATAGATGCTGCCATCCGGCCCCATGACTCCATCGATCACGGGATCATATGGGCGTAGCTCGCCGTCAGGCATGACGCGCGAATTCGTGAATGGAACGAAACCACCCATGCCGTCAGGAATTACGGGCGCTGGTGGCGGTGGCGGGAATAGAAGGCAGAAAAATAGAAAACATGGGAACATGGCTCATTCCTTTAATTGTGTTGGCATTCGGTTTCTCCTTGAAAAGATTATCTACACCCTCTATATAGGAGCACAAGGCGGGAAAGTAAAGATGAACTTTGCTAATAAGACGAGAGTTTGCGCTGGTGCTTGAATTTGCTAGAAATTACGGCATGGAAATAACGCCGGAACAATGCCGTGCGGCGCGCGCGCTGCTGAAAATGAAGCAGACCGAGCTTGCGAAGGCGGCCGGAGTCGGCGTCTCGACCGTCACCAATTTTGAGTTAGGCACAAAGCCGGTCTCGCCAGAGATGGTCCGGGCGATCAGGATCGCGCTCGAAGTTAAGGGGATCGTATTCGGGAATGGCGGCGCCCACTTCAGCAAGAGGCGCCCGAAATGAGCAGTGCCAAGGACACCAACGATCGAACGGTCAGCTATGTCATCAACAAAATTGTCGCGGAATATCTGCGCAACAGAAAGCTAATCAAATGAAACGCTCAATTATAGCAACCACCACCCTCGCGCTGCTCGCGGGACCGGCGATGGCCGAGGCGCCCCCGCAGGGGGCATGCGGCGACCTCGTCAGGGCGGGCTGGGGCCATATGCCGGACGTGGCTGACTATATTCGGTCGAAGCCGGGCGCCGACAAACTGGGATATGGGAGCGAGTGCGCCCTAGGCAGCCTCGTTTTCTCCCAATGCTTTCTTGAGCCTCGACTGTCCGTAAAGCAGGCAATCGATATGCTTCTCGCCAAGGCGAGGGCTGGCAAAAAGCTTCCCGACACTCCGGCATGTGGAGCATGAATATGAAACTGGCAATTATATTTGCCGCCCTCGCGCTGCTCGCTGGGCCGGTGTACGCCAAGGATGACGCAGACTGCAGCGGTCCGATTCTGCAACTGACAAGCGAACGGTGCCTTTCACAGATACGCGGGCCGCGTATGGCTAACAGGCATCGCCCTGTGACTATGCGCGACGCGACGATATACTGCGAACAAAACCCGTTCGCGCGCGAGGGTAGTAGTGTCGAAAAATGTGCCAAACGGATCCTTGCCTCGGAGCCTTAAGCAACCGCCCATTCGCCATGATGGCCTTCCATCGCAATTTCAACCGACGGCTTCCGGTGCATCAATGCAACATCCACCGGATGCCTTCCTAATGCTGCCTGTGGCTTGCGTGATGCGCGCTCTTTCCGAACAGCCTCCGCCGGCTCAAACCCTTCCCCGAGCTGCTTAGAACTTTGGACTTCTCCATGCCCATAAACTGGCGTGTCGGGGTAATGATCCTGCATGAATTTTTTAAAAGACGCAATTTGCGCTGATGTATAGGGAAGCGGATGGGTTGGATTGGTCGGGTCAGCGATGATCTCCATTCCAACTGTGTTGGCGCTAGATAGACCAAGGCTCTTGCCTAGAGGCGTCCCCCACTTACTCTCATCGCGTATATCCTGGGAACCAGGGCCACCAGTCGCCTTAATGTGCCCCTCTCGATCCATGATATATTGAACGCCTAGGCCACGCTCCTTAAGCGTCTGTTGCACGCTTTCAATGGTCCCTCCTCCGCCAGTCCAATGAGCGATGAACGCCTTAGGCGCGCCGCCACCACGAGCGGTTATCGTCGGTAGGCCCTCAGAGTCCACGAAGCCAGATGTGCTCAGACTATCGGCCCGGCCCGTCGTCGGCTTGCTCCCCGGCCCGCCAGGCGTCTGTGTTCTGGCGCCTGTACCAGAGGTAGCGGCTCTCTCATTCTGATTTGGCGTCGCCACGGCGTCCTCTTGGCCTAAGGTCTTGGTGGCCGGGTGACCGGTTGGCCTTGGAGTCGTCCCGAATTTCTGCTGCCTCGCCCGCTCATCTTCGTCAGCGTTGAGCGGCTGCGGATAAACAGTGGCGCCGAGCGCGCCGACAGCTGCGACAGTCCCGAGCCCAAGACCAGAGACAGCGCCTAGTGCTTCGCCAAAAGCTACCGCCGTCCTGCCACCGAGCTTCCCTGCCAGATACATCCCGATTAATGCCGCCACCCCGCCGGGCGCCGCTGCTATCGCGCTCTCGACCAACCGGACGGCATCGCCGGAGTCGCGAACGAATTTGGAAACATTTTGCTGGAAGCTCTTTTCCCCGATCGCGTCCACGAGTTTGTCGATACCGGCGCCAAGCGTGTCAATCCAGCCCTTGATCGGGCTTCCGTCCTTCAAGAGATTGTCGACTAGGTGCACAAACGAATCGGATAAATGCGTCAGGCCTGGTGTAAGCTGGACCAAATCTTTGGCGAAGACATTCTCAAGTTGATAGGACGCGCGTTCCATCTGGGTTGTGAACTCGGTCCACTTCTTGGCCGTTGCTGGATCCAGAGCCAGCGCGCTTGTCTTGCCTTCGCGATAGTCCCTCGCCCGCCCTTCGATTTCCTCACGCGACATTCCACGGATGGCCTTGGCTTGTTCCACCCCAAGACCGAGCTTGTCATAGCCAAATGTCTTGAGCAGCGGACCAAGCTGTGCATCGGGTGTTTTATCGACGAATTCCTTGAACTTCGGAAGTGCTTCGGCGGCGGTCTCAGCCGCGTCACCTGTTGGCCGGTGGCCGATCAAGTGCGCTATCTGGGCTTTGCCGACCGGAGTTGAGAGAGCGTCGCTAAACCCCTTCAGAATGCCCTCAGGATTGCCAAGTGCACGGAAGTTCGTGAGGAAGCTAGCTTGCTCCCCATAAGAGACGCCAAGGCCCATAGCGGACGTCCGCTGGCCTGCCGCAGAGGTCGCCATCCTATTAATGCCGTACAGGCCACCAGCGCCGAGAATGCCGGAAAACACGGACGTTAATTTTGTCCACTTCAGCAATGACATGGTGGATTGGTGGATATTCGCGGCGAAATGCTTACCGTGTGTCGAAAGCAGCCCTAACGACACGGCCGCGCTGTCGAACAGCTTATCCGAACCAGCCTGTGCCAGAGCCATGCCGGACGAGGCGTTGCTTGTCTTGGCAATCTCGGCGTTGATCTTTTCAAACGAGGTTTTGTGAGTTGCTATTTCCTTGCCGCTCGCTTGCCAATGTTGCGGTAAGGTTTTGAGTTCATCCTCATAGTGGTGAAACATGTCGAGAAACCGCGTAAATGCGGAATCATCGAGATCAATTTCAAGGATCGGTCGCGCCATTACGGACTCCCTGCCGACGCCGCATTTGCCGCGTCAACCACATTGTTGCCTGGCGAGGACCTGAGGGTAACCTTTGGTTTGTTCGTGGTTATCGAGTTCGGATCAGGCTTATACCCGGATTCGCCCCACTTTGGGTCTGCATTCCTTGGCCCGTGAAACCCCTTCCATGGGCTGGTGTCGCCGTGATGCGTCTTCAAATACTCGGCAACCCAGCGAGTCTGCGCCGCAATCGTGGTTGGGTCTCGAACATCGAGGCCGGTGTCCTTTTCGAACTCAACACCGAGTCCGCGCTTTCGATTAAGCTGGAATGGTCCCCATGATGATTCTAACGCATCGTCCTTTATGTCATATTTCGATCCATGCCCGGATTCACCCGCGCGAATTCCTTCCATAATTCTAGGATCAACGCCGGCCGCCCTTGCCTCAAAATCAATGAGCGACGTCAAACTACCTTCTTTGCTCCCACTGTGATCAACGTCACCGACATTGCCACCAGTCGCGCCACGCCGCGAAACATGGCCTGGCAACTGTGGCCCGAATTCCATTCCTTCTGGGCTCGTGGCCACTCCTCCGGCACCACCACCACCAGTCGCGCCGCGCCGTGAGACATGTCCTGGCATTTGCGGCCCATATTCCATTCCTTCCGGACTCGTGGCCGCCGCCTTGGTCGAAGATTCTGCGGCCGACGCTGGACTGACGCCAAGCCATTTCGAGAAATCTGCAAGGCCTTTCACGAGGCCGCCTAGACTTACTGCAAGATCGCCAATCCCGGCGATAAAATCGTTCACCGTCTTTTGGAATTCAGGCTTATCTATCTCGCCAGCGAGCCATTCGATACCCTTGCTTAGCTCAGTTATAAGCTCGTCTAGCGGCCCATCTTTGGCCATGAACCTATCAACAAGATTGAGGACCTCGGCGGATAACTTAGAGAGAGGATCGGCGAGCTTCACGAGCCCCTTGACGAAGATCGTCTCGATCTCTCGGCCCGCCCGTTCCATCTGTGTGGTGAAATCGGTGTAAGCCTTCTGGTCGGCTGCCGAAAGGCCGAGACCCTTCCGGTCTTCCCGGAACTTACCTGCCATCTCCTCGATTTCTTCGGGGTGCGCCTTGAGGCGCATCCGTTCCTCATGCGAGAAAATTTGCAGCTGAGGGACGACATCAAGCAAGTCTTGGCGCGTCTTCGCGGCTATCTCTGCGCCCTTCCGCAATGCCTTGATCGCGACGTCGGCGGTGTCGCCCTTCATCTCTGCTGGGCTTAGAGATAGC
>Ga0193728_1000448_pt1 | contig 19822 bp, 9 predicted proteins | sample U1c1metaG_FD_143037 | JGI IMG/M metagenome (GOLD analysis project Ga0193728, IMG submission 143037) | Soil microbial communities from a riparian zone of the East river system, Colorado, United States - U1c1 | ecosystem: Environmental > Terrestrial > Soil > Riparian zone | place: USA: East River...
CTCGGCTATAGCGCGGATCGTTTTGCTGCGCGATGTAACCGAATATCGCGCCTTCGAATGGATGCGCGATGTAGCTGGTCATAAACGTGTCGCCGTCGTCCCACCCGCGCAGCTCTCCAACAGACTGTCTGTAATTCCTCCACCAGTGGCCGTTCAGCGCATCGCGAGTTTGCGCCTCAGTGGCTAGCCGGTAACCGTGCATGAAGCCGGTGAAGAAGAATGCCTGCCGCAAGGCGGGCTTCCATTGAAACGGCGCGGCGTTGGCGTCTGGATCGAGATCGGCGTCATGTTGAGCGGGTGAGTCGCTCACGCGGTCGGTCGGCGCAGAAAGCGCGGCGTTTTCGTGCAGCGGCAACGTGGGTATGGTGTAAATGTATAGGTCATCCAAATCTTCGGTTAACGGCGGCATTTGCGTGGCTAACGATGCCCCGCCCCACAGAAAAACGAATACACCCAGCATGGTGGGCAAAACTTGATTCAGATATCTCGTCAGCACTATCGCTCCCAGTTGAACGCGGACTGGAAAGTACCTGGGACTCTCCCAAGATCTGTTACGCCAAGATACACGCTTCTGAGGAAATTCCCATTAGTGAAATCGTGTAGAGTGGTGGTGGGGAAAAATTACAGCAGTACAGGCAGGTACACGGAAGGGCATGTCGCCGAAGCGATTTTGTGATCACGGGTGGCGCAAATCTCTGGAGTTTCGCGGTTGCTCGGGTCTCGAATGGCTCAACGGCACTTCATGGTTTACCCGGATTCGCATGCCGGTGAAATTTCCAGAAATCAGTCTTGGCTTTCTTGGGAGGTTCTTTTGGAGGCTCCAAAAGACGGCGCGCGTCTTCCACAAACCCTACAAATCGGTGCGCGAGTTCTCGAATTCGCGTGGCTTCACGTTGCTCGATGGCCCGCGAAGGAATCAGATCGGTACCAACTCCGATCACCGTGGCACCCGCCAAGATAAAATTCCCTGCCGTTTGTTGCGTTACACCACCCGCGGCGATCAACGAAATCTGAGGTAGCGCCGCCTTTAAAGACTTGATGTATGTCGGTCCGCCAAGCGCACAAGGAAAAACTTTTACGAAGTCCGAGCCAGCCTTCCATGCCGCCACTACTTCAGTGGGCGTCAGCGCGCCAGGAAAAACCGTGACGCCGGCCTTCGCTGCATACTCGACAATCGCCGGATCGAAACCCGGCGCAGTCAAAAAGCTTGCGCCCGCATCCACGCATTTCCGCGCAGTCTCGGTGTCGAGGACCGTGCCGGCGCCCACAATCATTTTTTCGTGATCGCGAACGAGATGGGAAATCAGTGCGACCGCGTCGGGCACCGTCATGGTGATTTCCACGATCGGTATGCCGCCTTGGGCCACTGCATCCGCAGCAAAGTGCGCCTCCTCCGCGGACGAAACACGAATCGCGGGACTGATGCCTATTCTTTTAATTTGTTCGCAGACTTCAGCCTTGTCCATGGTCGACATCCTAGTTGCTACCCGTGCCTATTTACCAGGCGGCTTATCAGCCGGCAAGCAGCCGAGAGATTCTACACGCTCTCAGATTCCGGCTCGGGTAGTGGATCGCCTTCCCTCGCTACCCAAACGTACAACGCCGGCAACAGGAAAATACTCAATAACAAAGCGCCCATCAGGCCTCCCACGATGACGATCGCAAACGGCCGCTGCGAATCCGAACCGATTCCCCGCGACAATGCCGCCGGCAAAAGTCCCAGCGTAGCTACGAGCATAGTCATCATGATCGGACGCAGACGAAGTACCGCCCCTTCCATCGCCGCCTCTTCAATAGTGTGCCCAGCGGCCCGCTGTTGGTTGATGTATTCCAGCATGATGACCCCGGTTTCCACCGACACGCCAAATAACGCGAGAAAGCCCACGCCAGACGACACGCTCAAGTGCGTCCCAGTGATCAGCAGCGCCAACAATCCTCCGATCGGCGCGATTGCGACGTTCGCTAAAATCAAGCCGGCCCACTTTGAGGATCCGAACATGGTGTAGAGGATGACGAAGATTGCCAGAATCGTGATCGGCAAAACCACCAGTAATCTTTTCTCCGACCGCTTCTGGCTCTCGTATTCGCCTGACCAATTCAGGTGATAGCCAACGGGTAATTTCACCTGCTCGTTGACGCGCTGTATCGCGGCCCGTACCGCACTGCCCAGGTCGCGGCCGCGCACACTGTATTTAATAGCCACGTAGCGGGAATTTTCTTCGCGATAAATTTCCGAAGCGCCATCGCGCACTTCCAGTTTGGAAAGTTGCGCCAGGGAAACGCGTTCTCCCGTAGGCGACAATAACCGCACATTCTCAATAGCCTGCTTCGTTTCCCGATACGGCGCTTGATAACGAACCACCAGGTCGAATCGCTGCTCGCCTTGCAGCACCCGGCTCACGGCTTTTCCTCCTACTGCGGTTTCCACCGCGTCCTGCACATCGGATACGTTAATCCCGTGTCGCGCGGCCTGCTGGCGATCGACAGTGATATTCAGGTTCGGCTGGCCCAAGACGCGGAAGAGCCCCAGGTCTTCAATACCTGGAACTTTGCGCATGATATTTACAATTTGGTCGCCCTTGTCCTCCAGCGTTTTCAAGTCCTCGCCATAAAGTTTTACAGCCAGCTCCCCCTTCACACCGCTGACCGCTTCTTCCATGTTGTCGGATATGGGCTGAGAGAAGTTCCATAGCCCTCCAGGAATTTTGCTGAGCTCCCGGTCCATCGCGGAAATTAGTTCTTCCTTATTCTGGCGAAATACTGGGCGCCAGTATTTTTTTAACTTCAGGTTGACAAAAAACTCCGTGTTAAAAAACCCGGTCGCATCAGTGCCATCATCGGGCCGGCCAACCTGGCTGGTGGTTACCGTCACTTCCGGAAACGACGCGAGAATCACACGCGCCTGGTCCATCACGCGCACACCTTCCGTTGGGCCGGTACTCGGCGCCAGCGTTCCACGGACCCAGATCGCACCCTCGTCAAGGTGCGGCAAAAATTCCGAACCGATAACACCGGTAAGAATAATCAGCAGCGAAACGGCGAAGGCCGCGGCCCCTATGCCAACGGTGATTCGCCGGTGTTGGACTGCGCGCGTCACTGCGATGCGATATTTGTCTTTCAGGAATTGCATCACCGGGTTGTGCCATTCGCGCACTCCATGACTAAAAAATAACAGCGCGAGCACTGGCGCGATCAAAAGCGAAAACACCAAAGCGCCTATAAGAGCAAACGACACCGTCCAGGCCATCGGTTTAAATAAACGGCCTTCGACGCTCTGCAACGTGAAGATCGGCAAATACGCGGCGATAATAATGGCACGCGCGTAAAACACTGGTCTCAGCACTTCGCGCACCGCGTCGCGAATGAGATCGAGCGGCGTTTTGTGCGCGCTTTCCGCCAAACTGAAATGCCGGACGATATTTTCAATGATCACCACCGTTCCATCCACGACCATTCCAAAATCAAGCGCGCCAAGCGACAAAAGATTCGCGGGAATCTTATTGAGGTCCAGGCAAATCGAGGCAAAGAGCAGCGAGAAAGGAATGGTCAATGCGACTATGATGGCGCCACGAAAATTACCCAGGAAGAAGAACAAAATCACGGAAACCAACAGCACGCCCACCGTCAAGTTGTCGAGCACCGTGTGGGTAGTCAGGTGCAGCAGGTCGCTGCGGTCCAGAAACGGTACGATTTTCACGCCGGGGGGCAAAATCTCGTTGTTCAACTCCGCAACTTTTTCGTGGATGGATGCCAGCGTGACGTCCGCGTTTGCGCCTTTACGCAGTAACACAATGCCCTCGACCACATCATCGTCGTCAACGACCGTGCCATCCGCGCGGTGAATGGCTTTGCCGATCTGGCCCAACCGGATTTTTGGCGCTTGGGTAACTTCTCCAATGTCTTTCACCCGAATGGCTGAGCCATTTTGGGTTTTAAGCATCGTTTGCCCGATGTCCTGCGTGCTTTTTAATAAGCCGACTTCGCGAACGTTAATTTGTTGCAGGCCGGATTCGACAAAACTTCCGCCCGCATTGGTATTGTTGTTGGCCAGCTGCTGCTCGACCTGACCGATGCTCAGACCGTAAGCCACTAATTTATTCGGGTCGATGCGGACCTGGTATTCGCGCGTGGTTCCCCCGAAACTGACAACGTCCACCACATTGGGAACCGATTTGAACTGCTTCTCTAGCGTCCAGTCTTGAAGAGATTTCAATTCCATCAAGTCGTACTTGGGATTGGTGCTCTTCAGCGAGTACCAGTAAATTTGACCGACCGGACTCCAGTCGGTGCCCATCTGCGGTTGTAAACCATTTGGCAGCGCGACCTGAGAAAGCCTTTCCAACACTTTCTGGCGGTTCCAATCGTTCTCGGAATCGTCATCAAAGATAAGCATCACGCTCGAGAGCCCGAACAAAGACGCGGAGCGCAGATGCTGCAGATGCGGTATTCCATTGACCTGAATTTCAATGGGAATGGTGACCTGTTGTTCTATCTCTTCTGCCGCGCGCCCGGGCCATTGCGTGATGATCTGCACGTAATTGTTGGCTACGTCTGGATACGCTTCTACCGGAAGATTGTGAAAGGAAATCGCGCCCCATACGAGCAGCAGCATCGCCATCGCCAGAATAATGAAGCGATTATTGAGCGCATATTTGATCAGATTGTGGATCATCTGATCGTCCGCGCGTTTCTGGAGGCTGCTGTCACTATTGCTCCACCGTGTTCTGCATCACCAAAGCATTGGTAACCACCTGTTGGCCCGGCTTCAGGCCGGACAGAATCTCCTGGTTGCCGTCCGGCAGCGGATTTCCCGCGACAACTTCCGTGCGACGAAATCTCTTGTCGCCCTCCGGCACATACACCCAGTCGCGATCATGCATATGGAGAATTGCGCTGGCTTTAACCGCTGTGTGCATCTCTTTCTTCAAACCGTGCAGAGTTGCCGAGACAAACATTCCTACTTTTATGACGCCAGGATTTTTTACCTCGATGCGCACTTTAGCCGTTCGCAGACTCGAGTCGAGAATAGGGCCGACGTTGCTGATACGGCCGGTGAGATTTTTGTCCGGATAAGCATTCAAACGAATCTCAGCGTTATCCCCGATGTGCACGTTAATCAAGTCGTTTTCATACACGTCGCAAAGAATCCACACGTTCGAGAGATCCGATATCGTGAAAGGATTGGGAGAAGCCAATCCCTGCACGCCGGCCGCGTTAGTCACTTGCTGATCGGTAATCACCCCGGAAATCGGCGCGTGAATATCGACAATGGTATCGGCGTGGCTCGGGTTGCCGCCAAGGACGTGAATCTTGGCAGTGGTGTTTTCCACGTCCGTTTTAGCTTTGTCTTCCGTGTCCTGCGCAATCTGCATATCGTTCAGCGAGATAGCGCCCTTGTCGTAGAGCAGCTTTGCTCGTTCCATCTGCGTGCGCGCGAGTTGTTCGTCCGCCAACGCTTTTCGATAGTCAGAAAATGCTGCGGACATGTCTGCACTTTGCACGCGCAGCAGCACCTGACCTTTTTTCACCGTGTCGCCGAGGCGCGCCTTAATCTCCACGACGCGTCCCACGGCCAGCGAAATCACCGGCACGGTCCGCGAAATGTCTGGACTGACAACGCCATTGACCACCAATTGGTTCGTCGACACATGCTCGACCGCAGTAAATAAAGGAAATTGCTCTGGATGATCCACCTGCACGACATTGACGTCCTGCTCGTGTTCCACCTTTACCGGAGCGGGCGCTTCCGCCTTTGGGTCGGCTTTTTTCTCCTGGCAACCAAAAAAAAATAATCCACACACGAGCGTTACAGCCGCGATTTCGTAGCGCTTCCGTTTCCTCATGGAATAACCTCGCGACCCACGGCTAAATTCAATTGGCTTGCGGCCACCAGGTAGGAGGAGATGAGATTCAGGTAGCTGAGTTGAACGCCGCGGTAATCCGCCTGAGCGTTCAGAAAATCCAGAAGCGATGCCGCGCCATGCTCATACGAAAATGAAATGGTGTCGCGAATTCTGGAGGCTTGCGGCAGATAGTGTTCTTTATAGGGCTTCAGCAGGATCACCGTGCTTATCAATGTGGCGTGCGCCGAATCCACGTCATTGAAAACCTGTGCCCGGGTCGCCTCCGTCAATCGCTCGCTGCGTTGAATGTCCAGCTTGGTCCGCAATTTTTCACCTTGATTATGGTCAAAGATGCGCAGCGGAATTGTGACGCCCACGCCGACATACTGATCGATAGGTGGATTGCGCCCGGCGTCGAAACTAAAGATGGGATCGGTCGATCCATTGGCAACCGCCAATTGATAATCGTTTCTGGCCTTTTCGGTAGTTTGTGTGGCGGCGAGCAGGTCCGGCCTGATATCCAAAGCTATCTGACGAAGCGTGGCCAGATCTTGAATGTCAGCCGAAAAATCATAGGGACCGCTGATGTCGAACTGTTCCACGGGGGTACGATCATTCAACAACTGCAGTAATTGAATTTTTGCCGTGCGTAAATTAACTTCAGCGGTCTGCAAATCCGATTCGTATTGCACCCGCTGAATTTCCAGTCGGTCCAGATCGACCTGCGCGATAGCACCGGCCTTATAACGGTCACGATTCACATCCAGCAGGTGGTCGTAATAGGAAAGATTTTCCTTGGCTAAAGCCAGCACCGCTTTTTCGTGCAGAATCTGCACGAAAGCCCCACGTAAAGTGAAAAGCAAATTCCGTTGTAAATCCGCCTGGCCGGAAATAGTAATTTTCGTGTTGCCCTGCGCGCTCTCAAGTCGCAAGTCGCGCTTGTGTCGTCGCTCATGCAGATAGCTAACCGTCGCAACCGACAACACGTCTCCGAAGGCGCTGTGCGATGGTCCGCCAGGGAATGGATTCAATTGGTCCGCAGTCAGCCCCAGAATCGGATTTGGCCGAAGATACGCGGTGATTTCCTGGGCGCGCGATTCCGCAATTCCGACTTGCGCGGCCAGCAAAGAGGGATTCGCCGTCGCAAATCTTTCTTGAACCTGTTGCCAGGTCAGCGCTTGTTGCGCAAAAACGCCCGTCGACAAAACTGCGGCAGCAAACAGCACAAGAAATAGACGCCGCAAGAAACGATACATGACACCTCCACACCTCTGGACCAAGGACTGGGTCGAATGGTCCGGCAGATCTTAAATATTGCCCGGCGTAAACGTAAAACCTATCTGCAAATAGATGACTGCTTGATGAAGAAAACTTGACTCAGCGCCCGATGCGCGGGCGCCGCAGAGTTTCGACCGATGCGTAGAGAGTGTGCTTCAGGAAAGGCGAGGCGGTGCCCGGCCCAGGTAGGAAACTTCGGCATCGTGCGTTTCCAAATGGTTAGACCGCCTGGCAAAGACTTCCGCTTCGACGGGGAGTGAAAATGTTCCATTGCTGGCTTCTAGATCACTCGAAAAAAAACGCGAGCAAAACGCCGGTGACGCCTCTCGCAATTCTTCCGTCAGCGCGCGCCAGAAATTGGAAGACTTGCGAAAAGCTCCCGGAAACGCCGAGGGGTCTGACGCGGTAAAATTTCCCGCGCCATCATTTAACAAAATGGCGACGGGCCGGTTAGTTGCTGCGGTCGTGACCACTACGTCTAAAACATCATCGCCGTTTACGTCGCGGGAACTGATATCCAAGCCGCCGACGGGAGCGGTGAGATCAATATTCTGCGATCCACCACTGCTAAGTTGGAACCTGATGCGGTAATGATTGTCTGCTGATCCGCTGCGGCCTTCTGAAACAATCGCGATGTCCGGTCTGCTGTCCCCGTCAAAATCTTCAATGGCGAACTGCGGCACAATCGTAGCTTCACGGTGCGCGGTACTTCGCGCCGGGGTAACCGTTTCAAGGCCGACCGCAATTAGCGACACGCACACGAGCAGCAATAGCATTCCCACCGTGCGCATCTCCGCGAAGCGTTTCCAAACCATATCAATATGATAGCAAGCCCCGATTGCCTATTTCATCTGGAAACCCAGTAACAACGTGTTAAATTCGAAACCAGTGCACCGCATTCGGCCATCTCGCCATCCAAGAAATCGCTGTCACGGACGTATTTTCCCGCGCATGTTAGAGTCAAACTGCGGCTTCCTATGAACATTTCTGATCTGATCCTCGGCAAGCCGCTGCAAACCAGCGATGAACGCGGCGAACAAATTGGCCCCGCCGCAGGCATCCCCATATTTGGTTTGGACGCGCTAAGTTCCGCTGCGTATGGCCCGGAAGCCGCCCTGAGCTTGCTCATTCCGCTGGGCATTCTCGGAGTTCAGTACATCGTCCCCGTGAGTGCAGCGATTATCACCTTGCTAGTCATTGTTTATTTTTCTTACCTGCAAACCATAGCCGCCTATCCGTCCGGGGGCGGTTCTTATACGGTTGCCCATGAGAATCTTGGCGCCAGCCCGGGCTTATTAGCCGCGGCGGCGCTGCTCACCGATTACATCCTGACGGCGGCGGTAGGTATTTCCGCCGGCGTCGGCGCTTTGGTTTCCGCAATCCCCTCTCTGCTGCCCCATACCGTGGCCTTGTGCCTTACCATCCTCGTGCTTATCACCATTATTAATCTGCGAGGAGTCCGCGAAGCCGGCGTAGTCTTCATGGTTCCGACTTATCTTTTCGTCGGAACCCTGCTCATTATGATCGTCGCGGGTGTGATCAAAGTGGCGCTCACTGGTGGTCATCCGGTTCCGGTGTCACCACTTCCTGCCCCTCCACCGATCACTGCGGCGGTAAGTTTTTGGCTGCTGCTGAAAGTGTTTGCCAGCGGATGCACGGCGCTCACTGGTGTTGAGGCCGTAAGTAACGGCGTGAAGGCTTTTCGCGAACCGGCCGTAAAAAATGCCCAGCGCACCCTCACCGTGATTATTTTCATCTTGGCCATTTTGCTGGCCGGAATTTCGTATCTGGTAAAAGCTTACGGTGTAGTGGCCACCGATCCGGGGCAACCTGGTTACCAGAGCGTTCTTTCCATGTTGCTTACCGCAATTTTTGGCCGAGGCGTCTTCTATTACGTAACGATAGCGGCGATCCTCTCGGTTCTTTCGCTCTCGGCGAATACCGCGTTCGCGGATTTTCCCCGGCTGTGCCGCGCCATCTCTCAAGACAATTACTTGCCGCACGTTTTCGGCTATCGCGGGCGCCGCCTGGTTTACAGCTACGGCATAGTGGTCCTCGGCGTCCTGACCTGCGTGCTGCTGGTGCTTTTTCGCGGTGTCACCGACAAATTGATTCCTCTATACGCTGTTGGCGCATTTTTGGCATTCACGCTTTCGCAATCCGGGATGGTAGTTCACTGGTACAAAAACCGCGCCGAGCATTGGAGAAAGAGTATTTTCGTCAACGGCCTGGGAGCTTTCGTAACCGGCATCACGGTAATCGTGGTGCTCGTCGCGAAATTCACCGAAGGCGCGTGGATCACCGTCATTTTCATCCCGCTGTTGATTTTCTTTTTCCATCGTGTCGCTCGCCACTACCAACTAGTAACGATCGCCACCGAAAGCAAGGAACCCGCTGAGCCAGCGCAGTACAAAGAGGCCCCCATCACCGTCGTACCTATAGATGAGTGGAATTGCATTTCCAAACAAGCGGTGGAGTTCGCGTCCAGGCTTTCTTCGGAAATGATCATCGCGCACGTGGAAGACGGTGAGCGTGCCTGCGTGGTCAATGAAAATTTCTACCAGTTCATCGAAACGCCCTTCCGCGAAGCCGGCCTGACTCCGCCTCGTCTGACCATCCTTCCCTCTCCATATCGTTTTGTGGTCGTTCCGTTAGTGAAATTTGTTCTGGAATTGTCTGCCAAATACCCCGAACGACGCATCGTGGTGGTGATTCCAGAGCTGGTGGAAAAGCGCTGGTACGAATATTTCCTGCACAACCAGCGCGGCCGCATGCTGGAATTATTGCTGCTGGTTCACGGCAATAAACGAGTATTTTCGCTTTCCGCCCCGTATTACCTGTCCGCGGAGTAACAGTCTGCGCGAATAACATTTATCCTGATTTTCCGAAAGCACTCTTCTGCCATGGGCTCTCGCTGAGGTATCCATATCCCAGCAAGTATTTCTTTTAGCTACTCCTGCAGGACTACCTGCTTGACACTACTTAGCCGCGGGCATATGGTTTCTCGCAAAGACACACCAATCACAAGTGCCTGGCAACTCATATCGAAAGATGGCCGCCGTGCGTTTGTGCTGCTTCATCAATCCTCGCCGTTGATCCGCTAGGGGTAGCGGAGCGCGGCGATCAACTCGGGGGACTCATGCCACGCAGAATTGTTATGCGCGTGTACTTCGTACTCTGCGCCGTGATGCTTTGCTTCGCGAGGTTCCGCTACCGCGCAGGTCAACACCGCCACTCTCACTGGCACCATCCGTGATCCGCAAGGATTGGGAGTGAAGGGCGCCACCGTAACGCTGGAAAATAGAGCGGACGGCGCGCAGCGCAGCGCCGAAACCGATGAATCCGGGCGTTACAACATTGTGGGGCTGCCACCTGGAAATTATCGCATCACGGTTGAAGGTGGCGCGGGCTTTGGCAGATACGAAAATCCTGACTTTGAATTGACCGTCGGCGAAAACGCCACACTTGATCCGCAGCTAAGCCTGAGCGGCGTGTCTCAAACCGTCACGGTATCCACCGACACCGCGGACATTGAGCCCACCAAAACGGAAGTCTCGCAGACCATCGAGCAGCGCCGCATCAACAATCTGCCCATCAACGGCCGCAACTACATCAATTTCACGTTAACCAATTCTCAGGCTACCCGCGACGTTTCTCCCACGATCGGCCCGGCTCCCAATAGCGGCCTCAACATTGACGGCGCCCGCGCGCGATCCAACATGGTCAGCGTCGATGGCGCCGACGCGGTGGACAATTCCGTCAACGGCATCCGCTCCACGGTATCTCAGGAAGCTGTCCAGGAATTTCAACTGATCCTCAGTAATTACAACGCCGAATACGGCCGCGCCACCGGCGGCGTCATCAATATCGTCACCAAAAGCGGCGGCAACGAAATCCATGGTGACGCTTTCGGATTCTTCCGCAACAAAGCTTTTCAAGCCCGCAACGCATTTTCCGGCGAAATTGATCCCACCACCGGCGCGCTTGATCCCGTGAAGCAGGCTTACACCCGTGTGCAAGCGGGCGCAACCATCGGCGGCGCGCTCAAAAAAGATAAAACCTTTTACTTTTTCTCCTACGAAGATACTTTGCGCGAAGAAACCGGATTTTCTAGCATCGGCATCGACAACTTTGGCTTGCAGCCCGTAACTCTGCCCACTCCTGGCGGCCCGCTGACAGTACAACTAACAGGCCCGCAGGTCACCGCGGTAAATTCGTTGTTGGCGACCGGCAATCCTGCGCTCCAGGGATTAGCAGTCCAGTATGGCGTTCTGTACGGCTCGGCCTCCAGCGTGGCGCTCAACCGCCTGGATTTTGGCGCAGTCTCCGCGGGACTCACCAAAGGATTCTTGAATCCCGGCCCGGGCGCACAGTTTCCACTGCCCGTGAGTTGCCCACCGGGTCAAACCGTGAACGCCGTCAATTGCTCGCTGATTGGCGAAGGCATCGCGCCGCTGCCGGCATCGTTCGTAGGCCTCAACTCCCTTCGCGGTAATTTCCCGGTCACCGAAAAAACCAGTCTGTGGTCCGCGCGTCTCGACCAGCGCTGGAACAATAACAACACTTCCTTCCTGCGTGTCGGCGTTTCTCCATCGCTGGTTACTGGCGTGCAATCCACCTCACAAAATCAGGTCTTCGGACAAAATGCCGGCACTCGTGCAGGCGTAAACCAATATCGCGATTTCTCCATCGTTGGACAGCACGACACCTTCCTCAGCGACACCGCCTTCAATGAATTCCGCGGCCAGTTTGCGCGCCGCGGTCTGCACTTCGGTTTTTCGCAGTTGCCCGGCGGCTCCGACATCGGCGTCAACATCCCGGGCTACGCTTATTTCGGCCGCGAACCATATTCCACAGTCGATCGCATCGAACGCCGCACGGAATTCGCCGATCATCTCACGCTCATTCGCGGCAGGCACACCTTCAAAATAGGCGGGGATTTCAACATCATCCAATTGCGCTCCGCCAAATCCCAAATTTTCACACTTGATTTTGGCGGCGACGTAAACTTCGGCGGCCTCCCGGCTGTCAGCTTTGGATTCCCAGACTCGGTGCCGCTTGGCAACGGTCAATCCATCGCTATTCCCGGCACCACCGGCCTGCAATCCTACGGTTTGGGGCTACCCACCACGTACATCCAGGGCATCGGCACTTCCAATGAGCCCTTTGACAATTACATTTACGCATTTTTCATTCAGGACAGTTGGCGCGCTAACAAACATCTCGCAATAAATTACGGCTTGCGCTACGACTACGAAAGCACCCCGCTATTCGCCCCGGCGACCGCCATTAACGCCGCAGCCGAAAAGGCTCTGGGCGTAGTCGAAGGCATTCCGCGTGATCCCAAAAATGTTGCGCCCCGCTTGGGCATCGCCTGGGATCCACGCGGCGACGGCAAAATGGTGGTTCGCGCCGGGTACGGACTTTTCTACGATCATCCACTACTCGCGGTAGCTTTTAACTCCGTGACCGCGGAAGGCGGCCGCTCCGTTCAGTTGTTATCCGCCGGAGGAACGGCCTCGGCATGCGGGCTCATCACGCCGACCTGCGGCAACGGACTGGATACTCCCAACAATCTGAACGGTTCCTCAATTTTTCAAGGCGTGCTGAACGCGCTCCCCAGCATGGGTTATTTGCCAAGCCAGCAGCGCTTCGACCCCCTGCTGCCCAATTCGCTTTTCGCCAATCAGAATTATCTGGCCGCGGGATTTCCGCTTCCCATCCTTCCATTCACTCTTCCGGTCACGAAAAATTTCAAGTTCGCCTACGCCCAGCAAGGCAATCTTACTATTGAGCGCGAAATCGCCGGAACCTGGAAAATCAGCGTCGGCTATCAATACACCCGCGGCGTGGATTTGAATCGGCCAGTGGACATAAATTCCACCAATCCACAATTGCTTGCCAATAATCTGGAATTCGCCGACGCCGCCGGTTTGGGATTCACGAATCCCGTGACCGTCGTCGCTCCCAACGCAACGTTTGCTCCCGGAACCCATGGACCCAACACCTGCGGCGTGCAAGTCATCGCCCCGCAAGCGCTCGGCGTGTTATTCGGTTGCCCGGTCGCCGCTCTCAACGGTCAATATGTTGGCACGCCGGCGTTTTTTAATTTCTTCCGTCCATCGGGGCCGAATCCTTCTTACGCGTTTGCCACTGGCGGCGGCAATGCTACCGTCGGTTACGCCACGCAAGTGGCGCTCGCAAAAGCAGCCGGCTACCCAACAGGTTTCGGCGTTCCTGTCCCCTTCAATAGCGTGGATGCGCAAGCGTCCTCCGGCAATTCCACTTACAACGGCCTCACCGTCAATCTGACCAAGCGCTTCTCTCACTCTCTCGAACTCCTCTCCAGCTATACCTGGTCGCATTCCATCGACGACTCCACTGACTTGCAGTCCCCGCTCGAGCCGCAGGACAGCCGCTTCCCTTTCCTGGAGCGCGCCAATTCTGTTAACGACCAACGTCACCGTTGGGTCACCAGCGCCGTTTTTCAAACCGCTCCGCACAGCGGAGAAAATTTCGCGCATCGTTTGTTGGGTGACATCACCATCGCACCCATCGTCGAGCTTTCGTCCGGCCGTCCCTACAATGTCATCACCGGGACGGACACACGCCTCGACTTAGGCGCTTCGCAATCGCGTCCTTCCGTTGGCGGCGGCACCACTTCGCCATTCATTCCGGGCTTCACCTTTTCTCCCGCGAGTGAATGCCTCACCAACTCTTTCACCACCTTCAGTGTCCCGGGCATCAGCCCGCCGGCCGGCTGCGACGGCAATCTCGGCCGCGACCGCTTCACCACGCCGGGCTTTTTCGAATGGGACATGCGCGTGTCCAAGCGCGTCCCGTTGGGCGAACGCTTTAGCCTCGAACTTATCGCCGACGCCTTCAACCTCTTCAATCGCATCAATGTCGCAGCCGTGAATCAACTCTGCGACCCAACCGCTGGTTCCACATGCGCCGCCGGTCAACCCACCGCCGCGTACGACGCGCGCCAGTTCCAATTTGCCTTGAAACTTTACTGGTGATTTACAAAACGCGCGCGGAGAGATTTCTATTCGTAGCGCAACGCGATCATCGGATCAACGCGCATGGCTCGCCGTGCGGGAACCCACGCAGCGCAGAGAGCTACTGCAACGAGCGCGAAAATCGCCAATCCAAGCATAAGTATTTTATCTGTAATCCTACGGGTATACTCTCACCATGGTTCCGTCGGCGAAAATCCAATCCGCACCAGGGCCACCCGCCCTTCTGTGCTGCAGGAAAAAGCCAGTTCTCTTGCCCGTGGTCTACCTGGAGATTCGCCAATTAACTGTCAAACCGCTTGGCACGATCGCTCCAGATGTAGGATTACATAATGAGAAGTTTACGTGCCCCGCTGAGGTGAATGCGTTGAGGATAAGGCGACCATCCGTAACTGGGGCTGGAAAACTGGCGTATGACCATTTAATCGAGTCGGTGCCAGCCACATTTGCGGCCGACGTTGTGACAGTGGTTGCACAGGACCCAGAAGCGATTGAAGTGTTTCCCAAGGTCGAAGTGCCGCTGGCGACTAATATGACAAATGAGCTGTTGGCCCCCGGGTCCATGATACTCAAGGTTCTCGCAGTCGCAGGATTCACGGGAGCAATGCTGTAGAGATTTCCGCCTGCCGGTCCCAGCGGCAGCGTCGAACCGGACATGACCAGAGCTCCAGCACCCAGAAGTTGGTTGTTTCCCCAAACGTTGCCGAAGGAACTGACTGGACCGGTGCTGACGTTGGCAAGGAAACTCGTAAATCCGCTGCTAAGTTTTGTACCCTGTTCATGAAATTCACACGATCCAGAAAGACTGAAATTACTGGCCAGAGTTGTATTCGGGGAAAAGAAGGAGGCTCCCTTTACTATCAGAATCCCCGAAGTGCACTGAACTGCGGTTGAGGGACTTGGAGCCGAGCTGGAGTCCCATTGGAAGTCGGGATTGTCCAGCACGACCCTACCACCAGCATTCACGAACAGCGGCGAGCTCGTCAATCCACTAGGGTTTTCAAAGTGCGTATTTGATATATTTATTTGCCCCGAGGTGATGCTAAAGGAGCATTGGTCTAAACTTCCACCATCAAACGTAAAGTTGTTCACAGATGCCGTTATAGCTAAGCAAACGGAAGGATTTGAGGTGGTTCCCCCAATAACAGAATGCGTAAAATGAAACGATTCGCCCGACCTTACTCACAAGGTAGCGTTCGGCTACCGCAGTTTCGATCACTTCTCGATTAACGGGAAGACTGCCTACGATTTCTATGCACCTTTTAAATTTGAGATTCTGCATCGACGAATCAAGTTCATGTCTCCGCTGCGTCAGTTTGATCCTTTCCGGATGCTGGGCATCGAGACACTAGCAAATCTGTTCCCCGCGTGTATGAGAGATTTTTTGTTTATCTGCTTCCGCCAGCAGAAATCGGGTTCGAGCTGCGAGTTGTAAAATAACTGTAGAGACTAGCTTTCGACCTCGTGGCAATCCAGGGAGCCGACAGCATCTTCTATTTTAGGGAACATATCTAGCCGGGATCCTCTATGTCTAGGAAGAGACGAGAGACGGGATAGACCAGACGTTTTCCAATTAGCTACCTGGAGCAAACCGTTCGCGCAAAAATCCCTCAGATCGAAAAGCGCGAAAGCGTCGTAAACAATTTAGAGCATCACAAAAGGAGATGCCGGAGGCACGGAGGCACGCAGCCTCGCGTGTTTCCGGCATCGGATTTTAGTTCTTAGCGTACTGATTTCTTACGGTACGTTTGCCGCCACTTCGCTGGAGTACAAGCTCTCGTTGTTGCTCGCATCTACCGCGGTGACCACGTAAAAGTAAGTCTGCCCGGACTGGACGCTGCTATCGCTGTACGCCGGAGTGGTTGATGGCACGGACCCCATTTCAACGTACGGGCCGCCAGAAACCATGCTCACGTAGGCCCTGAATCCGGTCACTCCCGTAACCGCGGGAGCCCATGACAGAGCGACGGTGTGCGCGGTAGCCGTGACGCCCATTCCCGACAAAGAGATGCTGGACGGAGAATTGGTGGCGTTGCTGCTCACCGTGATTTTGCCGGTGGCTGCTCCGCTCGCGGAAGGCGCGAATGTCGAAGTCAGTGTGGTGGTTTGTCCTGGTGCAAGGGTCATGCCGCTCGCTCCGGTGGAGTTGAAGCCGGCGCCCGCGACCATCACTTGCGCAATCGTAACGCTGGAATTTCCAGCGTTGGTCATCGTTACGTTCTGGGTGCTGCTGCTGGACACGTTTACATTGCCGAAGTTCAAGCTGCTTGCGCTGGAGTGAAGCAACAGCGTTGCCGCGGCCGAAGTGCTGGTGACCGCGTTGCAAATCGTGTCGCTTCCCGTAACCGTCAATCCATTCAAGTAACCAAGTGAAGATACGGAAGCTTGCTCCGTGCGGAACGCCAGGTTCGTGCCGATGGCGACCGGCGCTGAACCGAGCATGACGTACGCGTTGTAAGTGTGCGCGCCGACGTTCACGTCGAGAATAATGTGGTACGCAGTGCCTGCGGTGTAAGGAATTGCCGTGGCGGCGACGAAGCTGCCACCGTTTCTGGCGTCAATCATTCCAGCTACGTTGAATCGCACTGCGGCGACCAAATCGGTATACGCGACGCCTGGCGCTGCGGACAAACCTGTCACTCCATCCTCGATGGCGGCAACAGGCGTGATGTCGAATTGTATGCGGAAGCTGCTGGTCTGTACTTGTGTCAGCGGTGTTGAAACCCATGTGCCGGCCGACAGTAGGCATCCCGGCGGTAATGAAACCGCTTTTACGGTCAGAGTTGCCGGGATGCTCACCACGTTGCCTGCGCTGTTGCTGACACGGACGGCAAACTGCGATCCATTGTCAGAAGCAGCCGTCAACGCGGTCGTGTACAGAGACGAAGTCGCTCCGATAATGGGTGAGCCATTTCTGTTCCATTGATAAGTCATCGGTGCCGTGCCGGTAGTGGCCACGGAGAATGTTGCTGCTTGTTCCGCGGTGACGGACTGAGCCAGCGGCTGCAAAGTGATGGCCGGCGCGATGGCTGGCGCGGTGACGGTGAGCAGCGCGGAGTTGCTAGTCGCTGTTCCTGAAGCGTTGTTGACGGAGACTCTGAATTGCGCGCCATTGTCGTTGATGGCTGTTACCGGCGTGGAATAATTTGAAGAGTTGGCGCCGCTGATGCCGACACCGTTCTTCATCCATTGATAGGTCACAGCAGATCCAGCGGTGGCGACCGAGAAGTTGGCGATCTGGCCTGCGGTTACCACTTGGCTCACGGGCTGCGTGGTGATGGAGGGCGCCATCGAAGAGTTGCTCAAAGCAATGTTGCAAAAGGTGGTGCTGCCTGTGGTGGTCATCGCGGCAACATAGTTGAGAGATGACGTCAGAGCGAGTTCATTGCGGAAGGCGAGATTTGTGCCAATGATTGTTCTCACTGAGCCGATCATTACGTAGGCGTTGTAAGTGTGAGTCGCGACGTTCACGTCGAGAATGAAGTGGTAGCTGACGCGTGCCGCGTAAGGAATTGCTGAGACTGCTGAGTATGTGGAACCGTTACGCGCGTCGAGATACCCGCCGATGTTGAATCGCACCGCGACAAGCATGTTGGCGTAAGCGGACGCTGGACCGAAAGACAGTCCGTGCACTGCGTCGACCTTGGCGGAGGAAGGCGTGGCGTCAAACGTGATGCGAAAGCTGCCGGACTGGGATTGAGACAACGGGGTGTTCGTCCATGTGCCGGATGACAGGTAACAAACCTGAGAATTTATCGTGGAGCTGAAGCCGGCCGGCGCGGCGATGGACAGCAGAAGCAAGGTGAAGATCGCGGTGAGCAGATTCTTTTTCGCGACAAACTTCTTTGCTGTGACGAAATTCTCTTTTGTGACGAGATTCTTTTTTGCGGAGAAATTATTCTTTGTGGCGAGATTCTTTTGTCTAACTGGCAAGATAAGTCCCCATTCCGATTGCATGTGCGGGTCTTCCATTTGGAAGCCGGCCTGATTTTTGTTTGCTCGGAGGTACGGAAGGGGTTCCGACGCAGATGCAGAATGGGGTTTGGTGATGCGCGCGCCTACTGGTGGCAAGGTCAGAATGCGTTCAGTGAAAAACAGATTGGAGAGTTGTTAAAATTCGTGGGCTAACGGCCAGGTGCGGACGAGCGGGCAGGTTTTTGTTTTCGAGCGGAATCTAGATTGAAGTATTTTGCCTATATTTGTGTTTTCTATTTTGATTTTTGTTGATGCGCTGATTTTGTTGGGATTACTTTTTTTGGGATTAACTTTTTTGGCCGCGCGGCGAACTAATTTCGCTGCGGCGGGCTTTACGTGCATTCGCCGGAGGTGCGAACGCAGCCGGCCTGCTTGATTGAATCTGTGGCGGCGTTGCCGGTGATGAGGCGGGCGCCACGGCTGAAGGTCAGATATTCAAATCCCCACTGAATGAAAACCATTACGCGGTTTTGAAATTCCACGATGTATATGAGGTGGATGAAGAGCCAGGTGAACCAGGCTATGAAGCCCGAGAGATGAAAGCCGAAAATGTCGGCGACGGCGGCGGCGCGGCCGATTACGGCCATGTCTCCTTTGTTGAAATAGTGGAAGGCGGCTTCGGGTTTCTTGTTTTCGATGCGGGCCTTGATGATTTTGGCGGCGAAGGCTCCCCCCTGAATGGCTACCTGGGCGACGCCGGGCATGGGCTTGCCGTCTTTTTCCGTGGCATGGGCCAGATCGCCGACGATGAATATGTCGGGATAATTGGGGATGGTGAGGTCGGAATTTACTTTGATGCGGCCGCTTTTGTCGGTTTCGGCGTGAGTGCGCTGAGCCAGTTTTTTTCCGAAGGTGGTGGTCTCGACTCCACCGGCCCAGAGAACGGTGCGCGCAGCGAGGCTTTCGGTTTTGTCGCCGCGACGGAAGGTGACGCCGTCGGCGTTGATGCTGGTGACCATTACGCCTTTCATGACTTCAACGCCGAGTTTAGAGACGAGCTTTTCGGCCTTGGCGGAAAGATCTTCCGGGAAGGAAGGCAGGACGCGGGGGCCGCCTTCTACTAAAAGGATGCGAGCTTCCTGGGGATTGATGTGGCGGAAGTCGTTTTTGAGGGTTTCATTGGCGATTTCGGCGAGGGCGCCGGCGAGCTCCAGTCCGGTGGCTCCAGCACCGACGATCACGAAAGTGAGCCAGGCGCGGGATTCTTCGTGGTTGGCGGCGCGTTCGGCGCGTTCAAAGGCGTAGAGAATTTTGTGGCGGATGGCTGTGGCTTCTTCGACGGACTTCAAGCTGGGGGCCCATTCGCGCCAGGAGTTGTTGCCATAGTAGGAGGTTTGCGAGCCGGTGGCGACGATGAGGGAGTCGTAGTCGAAGGTGGCGCCGTCGAGCAGTTGGATTTTTTTTGCAGCGGGATCGATGTCGGAGACTTCGCCGAGGAGGACTTGGGTGTTTTTTTGGCGGCTGAGAACTCCGCGGAGTGGCGCGGCTATTTCGCCGGGCGAGAGTGAGCCGGTAGCTATCTGATACATAAGCGGTTGGAACAGATGGAAGTTGCGGCGGTCAATGAGAATGACTTCGACGGGGGCGCGCTTGAGTCTTTGGACAGCGCTCAAGCCGCCAAAACCGCCGCCCAGAACAATGACACGGTGGGGTTGCGCCATGGTGGAGTCCTCCGTCGGTGGCGAAGAGCGAGTAAGCAGCCTTAGA
>Ga0193728_1000449_pt1 | contig 19805 bp, 21 predicted proteins | sample U1c1metaG_FD_143037 | JGI IMG/M metagenome (GOLD analysis project Ga0193728, IMG submission 143037) | Soil microbial communities from a riparian zone of the East river system, Colorado, United States - U1c1 | ecosystem: Environmental > Terrestrial > Soil > Riparian zone | place: USA: East River...
AGCGACCCGTCCGCACACACCACACGCCACCACGGCAAGTCAGGGGCGTGGACTGATGCCAGGAGATATCCGGCGAGCCGGGGTGCCTGTGGTGAGACATCGCCGTAGGTCCGGACGAATCCGGCGGGGATTGACCGGATCTCGTCGAGGATGCGGGCCTCTCGCTCCTCCGAGGTCATCGCATACGATGCTACGGCGCGATCTTCAGCCGGCTGACGCGGTCGCCATCGACGGTGAAGTCATAGTTGAGGTCCGCGGTGCCGCCCGGGAAGTTGCCCTGCGAGCCGCACGGCAACGCGGTACTGGTCGCCGCCGAACGCCTCGCTGCCCGCGATCGTGGTCGTGTACTCGTACTTGGAGACCGGGCCGGTCTGCCAGGCGCGGATCGCATCGACTCCGTGGCGGGTCTCGCCTTCATCGATTACGGTCGCGTCGTCGGTGAAGAGCGCGATGATCGCCTCGACGTCGCGGCCGGCAGCGAGGTCGAAGTATCGGCTGACGACATCAGGGACATTGTCAGGCAACTGTCTGCTCCTTCGTGTACCAGCGGTGCAGGACCGCTCTGCTCGTTGGCACCAATTCTACGCGCCGCGCCGGCACCGTCTGTGCTGCGGGCTCGCTACGTCAGCGGGCAGGGATCACAACGATAGTCGTCCTCCCAGAACCCTCGCGCAGCGGTTCGACTTGAGATCGGTTGGCTCCATCTCACGGAGTCAACGAGAACCGGCGTGAGCTATGCGCCTGCCGTTGCGCTACTGGCCTGGTCGCACGTGCTCCCTGTCACCTGCTGGAGTGCTGCGGTGATCAGCTCGGCTTCTTCGGCGGTCAACGACCCGAGATGGCGCTCGACCTCCCCCTCGTAGACGGCCTGCATCTCCTCCAGCATCTTGGCTCCAGCGGGCGTCAGCTCCGCCTGCAGGCTTCGCCGGTCCTCCACGCAGGACAATCGCTCGAGATAGCCCGCTTCCACGAGCCGGTCCACGAGCTTGGTCATCCCACCGCGGCTCAGCGTCAGCCACTCGGCGAGCTCGCTCATGCGCGGGCGGCCGGTGGGGCTGCGCTTGATCGCCCACAGCACTTCGAACCAGCTCAGCGGTGGAAGATCCGCAGCAGCCAGCGTCCTCTGAATGTGCTCGGTCACGGCGGCGTGGCATGTGACCACCGCGCGCCATGAATCGAAGTGTGCACCCGAAGACTCCACGCCTCAATAGTAACCGAGTAAACAGTTGACGCAGAAACTATCTTTGGTAGGATGCTTGCCGCGACAACTATTTACGCCTCAACTACCGTAAGGAGAGTTCTCATGACACGGATCGGCATCATCCTTGGCAGCACGCGCCCCAACCGCAACGGTGAGCAGGTGGCGAAGTGGGTGCTCGACATAGCCTCGCGCCGTGACGACGCCGAGTTCGAGCTCATCGACCTTCGCGACTATCCGCTGCCGCATCTCGATGAGCCGATGCCGCCCTCGCTCGGCCAGTACCAAAACGAACACACCAAGCAATGGGCGGAGAAGATCGCCTCATTCGATGGGTTCGTCATCGTGACACCGGAGTACAACCACAGCACCTCCGGGGTGCTGAAGAACGCCATCGACTACCTCTACGCCGAGTGGAACAACAAGGCGGTCGGCTTCGTGTCCTACGGCTCGGCCGGCGGCGCCCGGGCCGCCGAGCATCTGCGCCTCGTCGCCGGCGAGCTGCAGATGGCCGACGTACGCCAGCAGGTCGTCCTGTCGCTGATCACCGAGTTCGAGAACTTCAGCGTCTTCAAGCCCGGCGACTACAACCTGGCTGCCTTGAACACCATGCTCGACCAAGTCGTCGCCTGGAGCGCCGCGCTCGCACCGCTGCGCGTGGCCTCCTCCGCGGCCTGAGAGCACCGACATGGAGCCCCGTCAAACCCACTAATCCACTTCGTCAAGCGACATCCGTCCGCCACGGAGTCGCGCGGAGAGGTTCGCGTTGACTTCGGCTGGCTCCACTAACCACAGTCAATGCGAACCGCCGCCGACACACACTGAACGTAAGTCGCTCTGATCGCACACACCCATATGGGTTCCGTCGTGGTGCGCACATCGTCGCGAACAAAGCGGCGTCCCCACCCCGCCTCGCTTACCCCCGCCTACGAAACCGCAGGAAAGCCACCTGACCCGCCTGCGCCACGCTGACAGTCTCGAACTTGATCTGCCTGCCACCAGGCGCACCGAACAGGCCAATCCCATCGCCGAGCAGGATCGGCACGAGCAGGAGGAGAATCTCGTCGACCGGATCCTCGTCGAGACATTGCCGCACGACGTTGGCGCCAGGACAAGGAGGTTCTTGCCCTGCGCCGCGGCCGGCGAGGTCGAGACGGCTTGAGCGATGCTCCCCGAGAGGAAGCTGACCTCTCGAGTCTCGTCATCGGCGGGCGGCCGGTGTGTCAGGACGAACTCTGGACCTGACCAGCGCCCACCGAAGGCACTGCTTGTCTCAGACCGCTCCGACCTCCTGCCGACCTCGTAGCTGCCTCGGCCGGTAAGGATGGCCCCGGTTGTCCGGATGACGTCGTCGATCGGCTCGTCCGGCAGGAACTGATGGTCGAAAATCCAGTCCATCTCGTGGTTGGGATCGGCGATGAAGCCATCCAGCGAGACTGCTGCATTTACCAGGACGATCCCCATTGGCTCACGGAGAATAGTGCTGGGAGTCGCTAGCCTTGGTCGGAACTCGCCCATCGGTCCATCGTCTCGAGGAACGCCATGTCCACGTCGCCTACAGACTTCAACGCCCAGATCATCGAGGAGTTCCGTGCCAACGAAGGACGCGTCGGCGGCATGTTCGACGGCTTGCCGTTGTTACTGCTGCACCACACCGGCGCTAAGTCCGGCAAGAGTCGCATCAACCCGCTCGCCTATCAAAGCGATGGAGGGCGCTATGTCGTGTTCGCCTCCAAGGCCGGGGCGCCGACGAATCCCGACTGGTATCACAACCTCAAGGCCCAACCCAAGGTCACGATCGAGGTCGGAGCTGACACGATCGATGTCATTGCCAGCGAGGCAACCGGCGAGGAGCGCGAGCGGCTCTATCGCAAACAGGCCGAGCGCATCCCGCAGTTCGCTGAGTATGAGCAGAAGGCCAATCGCGTCATCCCAGTGATTGTGTTGACGCCCGTCAACACCGGCTGAGAGGACATCCCACTCGTCGTGGTTCGTCGCGACACCGATCCCGGCGACGACGAACCGAGGATCATGGGCGCGCGTCGCTTAGGGGCGCAACCCGTTCGACGTGCTCGAGGAAGTGCGTCACCACACCGGTCGGATCCTCGATCTGCGGCCAGTGGCCGATCGCCTGATCCAACATGATCACGTCGGGGTTGGGAATAATCTCCAGATAGCGGTCGGCCATATGCTGTCCGGAGTTGGGGTCGTACGGTCCGTCGATCAGGCGCATCGGTACACGGGTCTGTCGCATCGCCCGCACCCAGCGGTTGCGATGGTGCTCGCGGTCGATCACGAACCGCCCGACCTGGTGACTGACCCGCTTGCCGTCGTTGTACTCCAGGATCTGATGAAACTTCTCCATCAGCTCTGGCGAGGGCTTGGTGTGAGGCCCGAACATTTCGTTGATCGTGCGCGTGGTCAGTGTCCGCAGCAGCGATGTGTGGCGAAACCTCGCCGCCACACCTCCCAGGGGTGTCTTTGACATCAGGATCTGTGCGAGCCGCGGCGTATACGCCTCGTAGAACATTCCCCCGTTGAGCCATGTGATCGAGTCGATCCGCACCGTTCGGGCCGATCGCTCCCCGTCGTCGTGGCGGGCCAGCATCTCCTGCGCGACGGAGTCTCCGATGTCGTGGCTCAGCACATGACACTCATCGACGCCCAACTCCCTCAGCAGAGCTTCGTGCATGTCGGCGTGGTCGTGAACGGAGTACTCGTACGCGACGGGCTTGTCCGAGAATCCCATGCCGAGCATGTCCGGCGCGATCACGGTGAAGCGACTCGTGAGCTCCGGCCAGATCTTAGACCAGTCGTAGGAGCTGAACGGGTATCCGTGCACGAGCAGGAGGTTGGACCCGACGCCCTCCTTGACGAAGAACACCCTGAACCCGAGGTAGTCAAAATACTCGCCCCTCTCCTTCCACCGCTCCAGATCGGCATGCATCGGTCCAGGAACTGTATCTGGCCACAATCGAGCAGCTGAGACGCGCGCGGGCCCGTGTCTCGTTAGGGCACCCTAACTTCATGTGATAACTTGCCGATCCAATCCCGATCGGACAGATCGGATATCGACATAGAACTCACCTCTCCCAGGGCGGGCCACACAGGAGACCGACATATGCGCAGCAACATCAAGCTCTCGATCGCCGCCGCCGCGATGCTCGCCGCGGCTCTCATGCTCGCCGCATGCGGCGGGTCCGGCGGGTCCTCGAGCGGGGCCACGGGCGCTCCGAACGGCACATCGTCCACCCCCGATTCGCTCGCGGGTCAGTCGATCACGCTGTACAACGGCCAGCACGAACAGACCACCGCGCTGATCGTGGGCGCGTTCGAGAAGCGCACCGGGGTGAAAGTAAAGACGCGCTCCGGCGGTGAGGCCGAACTCGGAAACCAGATCCTTCAGGAGGGTTCGAACTCGCCGGCAGACGTGTTCTACACGGAGAACACCCCCGTGTTGGAACACCTGCGCGAGCAGAACCTGCTCGCCCACCTCGACCCCACCGTCATCCCCGCCCGCTACAACTCGCCACAGGGGAACTGGGTCGGGATCTCCGCACGCGTGTCGACGCTCGTCTACAACACCGGCAAAGTCTCGGGCGCAAGCCTGCCGAGCTCGATCCTGGCGCTCGCCCAGCCACAGTGGAAAGGCAAGCTGGGGGTGGCGCCCTCAGAGACCGACTTCCAGCCACTGATCGCCGCGATCTCAAAGCTCGACGGGGCACCGGCAGCCGCAAAATGGCTCGAAGGCATCAAGGCCAACAGCAAGATCTATCCCGATAACGAGACGGTCGTGACGCAGGTCAACAACGGCGAGAGCGCGATCGGGCTGATCAACCACTACTACTGGTATCGCTTGCGCGACGAGGTCGGGAAGGGTGGCCTGCACTCCGCGCTTCACTACTATGCCCCAAGCGATCCGGGCAATCTGCTGAACGTGTCGGGGGCGGGGGTGCTGCGGTCCAGCTCACACCAGGCTGCGGCACAAGCGTTCGTGGCGTTCCTGATAAGCAGAGAAGGTCAGGAAGTGATCGCCCACAGCCACAGCTATGAGTACCCGCTGCGTCCGGGAGTCGCCCCGGCGAGCGGGTTGCGTCCGTTCGATCAGCTGCAGCCGGTGTCGATTACGCTCTCGGAACTGGGCGACGGCAGCGCATCGTTGGCGCTCGAGCAAAAGCTCGGACTGTTGTGATGCGAGCGCCACCCACGATCCCGATCATGATCAAGGTCTGAGTTCCGGCCATGTCGACTCGCCGACCATGAACACCCTCGCGCCCACTCGACGCGGCATCGCAGACAGGTGGGCGCGAGCCTGGTCACGGCGACGGCGCCCGCCGTTGGTTACCGTGCTCGGTGCGACGATCGCGGCCGGTCTCGTCCTGCTGCCACTGGTGTTCCTCGTGATCGAGGCACAGCAGTCGGGGTGGAGCGCGACGTCACGCCTACTGCTGCGCCACAACACTGCCGTGCTGCTGTGGAACACGCTGCGCCTGGTAGTGGTGAGCACGGCGCTGTGCGCTGTGCTCGGGGTCGCCGCGGCCTGGTGCGTGGAGCGCACGACGATCCCGGCGCGCCGTATCTGGGCGGTGCTGCTGGTGCTGCCGCTGGGCATCCCGGACTTCGTGATCGGGTTCGGCTGGGTCTCCATCGATCACAGCCTGCACGGATACAAGGCGGCGGTGATGATCATGACGCTGTCGCTCTACCCACTGGTGTATCTGCCCGCCCTCGCCGGCTTGGCCGGGGTGGACCCGGCGCTCGAGGAGGTCGCGCGCAGCCTCGGACTGGGGCCGTGGCGAGTGTTCTGGAAGGTGACGCTGCGTCAGATGCTGCCGGCGGTGCTCGGCGGCTGCCTGCTGGTGACGCTCGGGCTGCTGGCCGAGTATGGAGCGTTTGAGATCGTCCAGTATCAGACGTTCACGGTGGCGATATTCACCGAGTTCAAGCTCGGGTTCGACACTGCGGCGGCCTGCGCACTGTCGCTGGTGCTGGTGGCGCTGGGAGTTGCGGCGCTCGCCGGCGAGCTGCCCCTGGTCCGTCGCGGGCGCTGGACGCGCAGCGGCCAGGGCGCCCGTCGCGCCGGCGTGAGGGTGCGACTGAGGCGTCGTTGGACGATCCTCGCACTGGGTGGCTTGCTCGCGCTATGCGGCCTGTCCCTCGGGGTGCCGCTCGGCTCGCTGGTGTACTGGCTAATCCACGGCGGCTCGACGACGCTGCCGCCGGCCTCGATCCTCACCGACGCGCTCCACACGGCGGAGTTCAGTGCGGGCGCCGCGGCGCTGGCCACGGCACTGGCGATCCCGGTGACGGCCGCCGCGATGCGCCATCGCAACAGGCTTACGATCCTGATCGAGCGTCTCGCGCTCCTGCCCCAGGCGCTTCCGGGGCTGGTCGTGGCGCTGGGGCTGGTCTCGTTCACGGTGCGCTATGCGCTGCCCCTGTACGAGAGCGCGCTGGAGCTGATGGTGGCCTACGCGATTCTGTTCCTGCCGCTGGCGGTGGTGGGGGTGCGGGCGGCGCTGGCGCTTGCCCCGCCACGCCTGGAGGAGGTGGGCCGCTCGCTCGGACGGCGCCCGGCGACGGTGTGGCTGCGCGTGATCCTGCCGCTGATCGCGCCGGGGCTCGGCGTGGCATTCGCGCTCGTGTTCATCTCCTCCTGCACCGAGCTGACGGCGACGTTGCTGCTGAGGCCGACCGGCGTGGATACGCTCGCCACTCAGTTCTGGGCGTATACGAGTGACTTCTCCTACGGCGCGGCGGCTCCCTATGCGGGATTGATGGTGCTGATCTCCGCGATCCCGGTGTACCTGCTCAGCCTGCGCATGGCCAAGCTCGCACGGATGGGCCGGACATGAGCTCGACGAGCGATCCGGTCGCGCAAGCGGACTCGGCCGGCGACCTGTGGGTACTCGATCTGTGGAAGGGGTATGACTCGAAAGGGTCGTCATCGTCCGCGCCGGTGCTGGCCGGAGTGAACCTGAGCGTCCCGGCCGGATCGCTGGTCGCCGTGCTGGGCCTGTCGGGCTGTGGCAAGACGACCCTCCTGCGGGCGATCGCGGGCTTCGAGCGCGTCCAACGCGGGCGCATCGCGCTCGGAACACACACGCTTGACGACGGACATCATGTGTACGTCCCGCCGGAGCGGCGAGGCATCGGCTATGTGCCCCAGGAAGGCGCGCTGTTTCCCAACCTCAACGTTCAGGCGAACGTCGCGTTCGGTCTCTCACGCGCGCAACGGCGCACCGATGTCGTTCGAGAACTGCTGGAGCTGGTCGGGCTCGTACCCTTGGCGCGGCGCTACCCACACCAGCTGTCGGGCGGAGAGCAGCAGCGAGTGGCGCTCGCGCGCGCGCTCGCTCGCCGTCCGAAGGTGCTGCTCCTGGACGAGCCGTTCTCCTCTCTGGACGCCTCTCTGCGGGCTACGGTACGCGAGGAAGTGAGCACACTGCTGCGCAGGCAGGGCGCGACTACGGTGCTCGTGACACACGATCAGGAGGAGGCGCTGTCGCTGGCGGACTCGGTCGCGGTGTTGCGCGACGGCACGATCGTCCAGCAGGGGACCCCTGCGGAGCTCTACAGCACGCCCGTCGACGCGCGCCTGGCGAGCTTTCTCGGCGCCGCCAACCTCATCGAGGCGCGGTTCGAGAACGGCTGGGCGCACACCATGCTCGGCCAACTCCAACTGCGCCCGGATCCCACGAGAGCGCCCGGCCTCAAGCACGGGGTTGTGATCGTGCGTCCCGAGCAGTTGCGGGTGAGCTCGGGCGAGCAGCCCGGCGACGGTCTCCCCGGCACGGTCGAGCAGTGCTTGTACTACGGACACGACGCCCTACTGCACATACGCCCTGTGGAGCGAGGAGACGCACAGGCGCTGATTGCCAGAGTGCGCGGGGAGCAGGCGCTGGCGAGCGGGACCGCTGTGCTGGTCAGTGCTCGCGGACGTGTGAGCACGGTCGCACAGCCGGTCTGATGAAAGCTGTCGCGAGCACCGCGGCACCGCGACGGGCATCCTAACGTCGCGCTACCCCAACCCGAGCGCCGTCGCAACCTCCGGGTCTGCCAGGCTCGCCACCAACAGGTCGCTGCCAGGCAACTCCCCGCCGGCGAAGTAGGGAACCCCGACCACATACATATCCGCCGCGGTCGCCGCGGCGACCCCGGTGGGAGAATCCTCCAGGGCTGCGCACGCGCTCGGCTCGACGCCCAGGCGTCGGCACGCCTCCAGGTAGATATCCGGCGCGGGCTTGGGGTGGGCGACATCCTCCACGGACACGACCGTCGCGAACCGGCCGTCCAGCAGCCCGGCGACGCCCAGCGTGCGCTCGAGGAACACGCGCTGTGAGTTCGACGCCACCGCGACCGGCACACCTGCACCGGCCAGTCTCTCGAGCAGCTCCAGGGCGCCCGGGCGCGGGGCGACGCCGGCGAGCGCCTCCTCCATCACGAGCTCGTGCAGCTCGTCCATCAACGCCTCGCCCTCACCGTCGCGCTGCAGCATCGCTTCGAGCTTCATCGCCGCCGCCGCCCGCGCGGAGCCGATCAGCGAGCGCTTGTGCTCGACAGTGAACACCCTGTCTCGCCGAGCGAACAACGTCTCCTCGGCGCGCGTCCACGCCTCCTCGGTGTCGAGCAGCAGCCCGTCGTTGTCGAACACCACCGCCGCGCGCGTCGCCATCGCACCATCCTATGATCGGCCGGTGCCTGAAGGCTCGACCGACGGATCGCTCGTCCCCCGCTACGGCCGCGCCCGGCGCGACCCGTCGTTGGCGGTGCTCGAGGGACTGCACCCGCTCAAGCACGCCCTGCGCTTCGGCGCCACCATCCTGGAGGTGCTCTGCTCCGATCTCACCGACCTGGAGCGTCTCGCCGCTCAGCTTGCACCCGACGTGTCCGCGCGGATCGCCTCACTTGCCCGCGAGATCCCCACGGATGTATTCACCCAGCTCGCGCCCCTGACGCCCTCGACCGGCGTGATCTCCCTCGCCGAGCGCCCCATGGTCGACCAGGCCGCGGCGCTCGCCGACCCGCGTCCAGCGCCTGTAGTGCTGCTGGAGGATCCGCGTGACCTCGGCAACATGGGCGCCTGCGTGCGCGTATCCGCGGCCGCGGACGCCGCCGCGGTGCTCACGCTCGCAGGCCACGACCCCTGGCATCCCGACGCCCTGCGCGGCGGCGCCGGTCTGCACTACGCGCTGCCCGTCTCGCGCCTGCCCGACGGGCTGCCGCCCGCGCTGGACCGCCCGCTGCTGGCGCTCGACCCCGCCGGCGATCCGCTGGATCCGGCGACGCTGCCCCCACGCGCGATCCTCGCGTTCGGGACCGAGCGCCATGGGCTGAGCGCCGGGCTGCTCGAGCGCGCCGACGCGCGGATCGCGATCCCGATGCGTCCGGGGGTGTCCAGCCTCAACCTCGCGACCTCCGTCGCCGCCGTCCTATTCGCCTGGCGGCTGTGCCCGCAGGCGAGCACGCAGCGTTAACCGAGGGCGGCAGTAAGGCAGAGACGGCCCGCGCCGGTGCCTATACCTCGGCGGCCACCCGCGCTTGCACGCCGTCCAGCAGCTCCCAATTGCCCATAAGCGCCGCCTGCGCGCGCGCGACCATCTTGTCCGCCATCGCCTCGGCGTCGGGGCGTCCGTCGAGCAGCTCCTGGATCAGCTCGCTCGCCTGTCGAGCGTGCTCGACGTCAAGCCGCTCGTGCAGCCTGAAGTACTCGACGGCGGGCCCCTCGGCGACGTACCCGTAGTGCCCGGTCAGTCCCTCCAGCTTGGTCCGGGAGATCTCCGGCTGGCTCGCCTCGATCGCATACAGCACGGCCAGGTGCTCCAACGCGTCCGCCCCGGCCGTCCACGCCGCGACGCACGCCTGCGTCTGCGCCGCCGGGCGCACGGGCCCGTCGCCGGCACGCGCGTCCTGCGCCCGCTCCGACCCGACCGCCGCCCGGGCGGCGTGCGCGAACTCGTCCCACAACGCCACGTGCGCGGCCTCCTCCTCGGCGTGGCGCTCCAGGCCCGCTCTGTGCTCGGGTTCGACCTTGACCGCCACCTGCTCAGACGCTCGCGCCAGCGCGAGCACGGCGTGGCGGTACTCGCCCGCATACACGCTCAGCTCCCCCGCGCTCAGCTCGCCGGCGCTCCAGCGCTCGTAGAACGGGTGCTCGAGCACGTTCGTCGCGCTCCTTGCCTCATCGAGCCTGGCCAGAACGTCCATAGAGCCGATCCTCTCTTCGGTGCGAAACCGATGTTTGTCGTCGCCGTACGGGGGGTATCCCCAGGGGTACGTCGAAGTATTGCGGACGTAGCGGATTCATTCGGGCACAAGTGGATGTACGTCCACCGGTTGTGAGACTGTTCACGAGGAGAGCGACGACGACGGAGGACTGACGCGGTGATTTCGTCCACATCCATTCTGGTGGCAGCGCTCGGCGTAGCCGGGCTGAGCGCGCTCTTTGCTCTCGCCCTGGGTAGAGCAGCCTCACGAGGGGACGCTCACGCCGAGCTGGAGTATGGCGGGCTGCTGGCACGCGACGCGCGCCGGCCGTCGGCCGAGGTCCCGCGCTCAGACTATGCGGGGTTGGCGCCGGCCCAGTCGATGATCGCGCGCGAGCCGTCGAGCACAGCGCCGTCGTCAAGCAGGAGCGTCGGCACCCAGCGATCACCGGTCAACTCGCTCACCTCTCGCCGTCCGCGCGTGCGATTGAACACGCCCGGCAGCGGCGCCAGGCCGTAGGACTTCACGATCTCCGGCTCATACCCGGCCTCGCGCAGCGCCAGATAGGCATTGCGGCACGGATGCCCGCCCGGGCGGGGAGTCGGAAACGTGCCCCAGCAGACGTACAGCTTCACCCGGCTACCTACCGCTCGTTTCTCCGACTTCGACCGCCCCGGCGCCGCCGAGCGAAGCCGCCTTGGCGGGCGTTCCCGAGGTCGCGACGGCCATCGAGGCGGCCGCCAGCACCAGCACGATGGTGATCGCGATCACCACACGCTCACCCAGCGCACTGCCGGGAAACTCCGGCCGGCGCATGCCCAGCGCCATCGACAGGACCACCGCCCACACGACCAACGCTCCACCGGCGATGTAGAACGGGACCTTGCTCTTCTCCGCGCCGATGATCGGCGCCAGTTGGATCGCCACCGCGTGCATGCCCGCGAGCCTAACGCATGCGGCCCTGGCAAGGGGCTCCACGGCATGGGGCTCCACGGCTGGTCGGACGAGGCGACTCGGGAACAGGACAGCGTAAATGCAAGCGCGCGTACCGCGGCGGACGACTGGGCGCGGACCGGCGCGCAGGCGTAGGATCGCAGCCGTGCCCGAGTTTGCCCGCACGCCCGAGAACGCGTTTGCGAACCTGCCCGACTACCCGTTCCAGGCCCACTACCGCGACGTGGAGGGTCTGCGTCTGTCTCACATCGACGAGGGCGAGGGAGCGCCGGTGCTGTTCATGCACGGCGAGCCGACCTGGTCGTTTCTGTGGCGCCACCTCATCCCGCCGGTGCGCGACGCGGGCTACCGCGCCATCGCGCCCGACATGGTCGGGTTCGGCCGCTCGGACAAGGTGCTGGACATGGGCTGGTACTCCTACGATCGCCACGTCGACTATGCGGCGACGTTGCTGGAGGATCTCGATCTGCGCGACGCCACGATCGTCGTGCACGATTGGGGCGGACCGATCGGGTTGCGCCTCGCGGTCGAGCACCCCGAGCGCATCGAGCGCATCGTGATCCTCGACACGGGCCTGTTCACGGGCCATCAGCGCATGACCGACGCGTGGCTGGCATTTCGCGACTTTGCCGCCCGCACCGAGGATCTGCCGATCGGCATGCTGGTCCGCGGCGGCTGTCACTCAGACCCCGGCGATGAGGTCATCGCCGCGTATGAGGCGCCTTATCCCAATGCAGCATCCAAGGCCGCTGCGCGCGCGTTTCCGGGGCTTGTCCCCCGGGCGCCCGACGCGCCCGGCGCTGCCGCCGGGGAGCGCGTGGTGCAGGCGCTGCGCGAGGACCGTCGCCCGACGCTGATGCTGTGGGGCGACTCCGATCCTGTGCTGCCACCGGCCGTGGGTGAGCGTTTCGCCTCAGCCATCGGCCAACCCCCGCCGCGGCTGATCGAGGGCGGCGGGCATTTCCTGCAGGAGGACTGTGGCCCGGAGCTCGGCGCGCTCATCGTCGAGTGGCTGACCGCCGAGCCGCCGAGCTAGCCTCGGGCCGGCCCGGCAGCGATCCGTTCAGCAGGATCGGTGTCGAAAGCGCCATGCGCCTCGCACGCGTACGGCGCGGTCGCTGCGCCCGGATTTCCGCCCGCGCGGGCTCGCCCCCCAACATCCCGACACGGCTCGTCAGGAACCGGTCGTCTCCTCGATCCGCGCGGGCTCGGACCCGGGCTCCAACCCCGGCTCAGAAGCGGATGCGCGCAGCTCATATGCGTGGCGCGCCTGCGGGTCGGCGCTGGCGAGCACCCGATCGGCCTTCATCGCTCGAGCCATCCCCTCCGCCAGCCGACGCGGGAGCAGCGTTCCCAGCATTTGCGTCGGCTTCGCCGAGCGCGGCACCCACACATCGACCGTACCGTGCTGGAGCGCGTCGACGATCGCGTCGGCGACTTCGCTCGGCTCGAGGTTGTGCAGCCCGCGCGCCTGGCCGAGACCCGAGCCGAGCTCGGTGTTGACGACGAACGGCATCACGTAGCTGAGCAGCACGTCATCGGCGAGGCCCATCATCCGCAGCTCGCCCCGCACCGCCTCGGTCAGCCCGACGACAGCGTGCTTGGTCGCGGAGTACGTGGCGCCGCCGGGCGCCCCGAACTTGCCGGCCTGCGAGGAGATGTTCACGATGTGCCCGTGCCCGCGCGCGACCATCCGCTCCAGGCCGAGCTTCATCCCGAGGATCACGCCGTGGATGTTGATGTCGACCATCCGCTGCGTCGTCAGATCGTCCTCGTCCAGGAACCTGCCGACCTGCATGATGCCCGCGTTGTTGATCAGCACGTCCACCGGGCCGAGCTGCGTCTCGGCGTCGTCCAGGAACCGCGCGAAGGACTCGCGCTCGGTCACATCCAGGCTCAGGGCGATCGCGGTCGGACCCAGTTCGGACGCTGTCTTACGAGCCATCTCGAGATCGAGGTCTCCGATCGCCACGCGCACACCTACGCCCGTCAGCGCCTGCGCGGTCGCGCGTCCGATCCCGCGCGCCGCACCGGTGATCGCGGCGGTCTGCCCGGCCAGGATACGCGCCTGTTTGGCCATCCGTCCAAACCTAGCGCACCTTCGCCACGTCCGCCGGGTTTCAACGGTTGGTCACCCGGCGGACGGCCGCCCTGCCTTGTCGTCCGTAGGGAGCAGCATCGACCAGAGGAGAGGGTAAGAGGACACAGGATCCGGGCGAACCACGGCGTCGCCCGGATCCGTGTCTGGTGGATCTCCCCCTGCACCGCCCGTGACCTGCCCCTGTGCCTCGACATTTCGCCGTATGGGGCGCACGGGAGGAGTAGGCTGAGAGCGATGCCCACGTTCGAATGCGACGGCCAGCGCATCGCCTATACCGAGTTCGGCGGAGGGCCGGCGGCGGTCGTCACGCGCAGCGGCGCTCGCGCGCGGACCGCCAAGAGCGCGCCTGCCGCCGCTCGCCCACTGATCCTCGTTCACGGCCTGCTGCTCTCCCAGGAAATGCACCGGCCGCTGGCGAAAGCGCTCGCGGCGCGCGGCAACCGCGTGATCACGGTCGACCTGCTCGGCCACGGCCAATCGGACCGGCCGCGTGACATGTGGCGCTACTCGATGGGCGCGTTCGCCGAGCAGCTGCTGGCGCTGATGGATCACCTCGAGCTCGAGCAGGCCGCGGTGATGGGAACATCGCTAGGCGCGAACACCGCCCTGGAGGTCGCCTCCCGTGCGCCCGAGCGGCTGCGCGGGATGGTGATCGAGATGCCCGTCCTCGACAACGCGCTGCCGGCCTCGGCGCTGACGTTCACGCCGATCCTGCTCGCGCTGACGTTCGGCGAGCCCGCGATGCGACTGCTCGCGCGCGGCGCGCGCGCGATCCCGCGCCGGTTGCTGCCGCTGTACGGCAACGTCGTGCTCGACACCGTCCGCCAGGAACCGGGACCCGGAGGCGCGCTGCTGCAGGGACTGTTCTTCGGGCGCGTCGCGCCCCACCGCGAGGAGCGACGCACGTTCACGATGCCCGCGCTCGTGCTCGGTCACCGGCGCGACCCGGTGCACCCGTTCTCCGACGCAGGCCAGCTCGCCTCCGAGCTGCCCAACGGGCGCCTGCTGGAGGCCGACTCGCTGGTCGAGCTGCGCCTGCGCCCCGAGCGTCTGACGAACGAGATCGCCTCGTTCCTGGACGAGATCTGGCGCCCGCGCCGTACCGCACGGCGCTCCAAGAGCGCGAGCTGAGCGCTACCTAGCGGCGAAGAGTTCGAGTTCGTTTACGCTGACACGTCCCGGCGCGGAGGGCGTGCCGACGGAGGACTGCGGCGCCTGGCTGATCCACAGGGTGACGAACCGGAACGCTTTGCTCGCATCGCGCAACTTGATTTTGGTGCGGCGCTTCTTCGCATCCAGCGAGGGGCTGAGCGCGACCCAGGCCGGATCGGTGATCGACGCCGGCAGGGTGGTTCCGTTGGCGCCGTACACCTGCACGATCATGCCCGGTGTAGAGGTGATCAGCGCGAGCGATCCCACCTTCTGTCCGGTCTTCAGGTCGATCGCGAGCCCCTCCGCCATCTTGGGAGCAACGGCTGGATTGACCTGAGCGGTCCAGGCGGTGCTCGTTTCACCGTCGATCGCGAGGCTCGGATCGCCGAACCAGCTCGTCGGATATCCGTACGGGTTGTATGTGCTCGCGGCGTTCGTATCGAGCAGGATCGGTGGCGGCGGTTCGACGGTAGTCGTGCCGCCGCTGGATTTGATGCCGGATTTTGTCGTACCGGTCCCTGATTCCGTCGAGCCGAAGTTCGTGCCCGTCCCAGATCCGCTTGAGTTGCTCGATTTGGGAGTGGGCGCGGTCAGCGGGATTTTCGGGGCAGCGGTCGTGCTGGGCAGCGGTTTGATCGTCGTGGGGGTCCCCAGTGCGTCAGGTGTGGTGGGCGTGCTGGAGGTCGTCCCCAGCGTGGTCGGGGGGGCCTGCGCGACCGTGATGACTTTGGGCGCGAGCGTACGCGGGCCGGACTGAGTGAGCGCGGCGTACGCGGCCGCAGCGGCCCCCAGCACGAGCACAGTGGTGACCGCTAACACGGTAGTGGCCGAGCGCCAGCCGGGCCCGCCTGCGTCGAGACTGCCGGGTACGGCGGCGCCGCACTGCAGGCACCAGTCCTGGCCGTCATCCAGGGCCGCTCCGCAGTTGGCGCAGGCACGGACGGGCTCGGGCGCGAACGCCGGAGCCTCCGGTGCCGAGGCCGGACCCGGGCCGCTGGGGCCGGACCCGTTCGCGAAATCCTCGGGGCCAGTGACGGACCGGGACGGTTGGGGCTCGGACTCCGACGCAGCCGTCGGATCGGCGAGCAACTGGGGGTTCACACCCATGATTCTTGCACCATCGCCGGGCTGCTTCGCCGGGCAACCGCTCGGGGCGTCCGCTCAGGGCATGCTCAGGGCGCGTGGCGGCTCGCTCGGCGGGGCGTGGAGCTCCGGCGTGGCAGCCGCTCAGCGCGGGGCGGGCGGGCCCCCGGGTACGATCTCGCGCCCGGTCGGGCGCATGCGCGGATCGAGCTCAAGCTGCCAGTAATAGCGGGTGAAAGTCATCCCCGCGTCGAACTCCCCGACATGGGGCGCTACGGTCTGTCCTGACGCGAGCGCGACGATCAGCTCGGGATAGGTGCGTCCTGGCAACGCCGCGTAGGCGAGCGCGGGAAACGCGCCCCCGAAGCGGGTGTTCACGTCGGTGATCGCCACGCCGATGTCGGGATCGCGGAACACCTGGATCGTCGCCGGGCCGCACACCGCAAGCGCCTCCATGACGCGCGCGCCGAGCTCGATCAGCTCCGTGTCGTAGACGACGGCGCCCTTGATCGACTCGCCCCCGCGCGACTCGAGCATCGTGCGCGGGATCGCGTTCAGGCAGCGCCCGGAGGTGTCGCCGAGACAGTCGATCGACAGCTCGGGCCCGCGCATCGCGCGCTGGACCATCACCGGCTCGGGCACGTAGTCGACGAAGAACCGCGCCTGCGCGGAATCGTGGGCGAGGTGGATCGAGCGCGCGCCGGAGCCCCGCCGAGGCTTGACCATGACGGGGTAGTCGAGCGTGTCGAGGTCTGCCTCGGGCAGGACCGTCGGCGGGGAGGGCAGTCCCAGGCGGGTGAGCAACAGGTGGGCCTCGTGCTTGTCATATGTCGCGCGAGCGACCTCGGGCGAGGGCACCAGCGCGGGCAGCCGTCCGTCGGCGCGAGCCAGCGCGAGCGTCTCAATGTCGAGGTCGGTCAGCGGCAGCACCGCTCCGACGCCGTGCTCGGCGCATAACCGTTCCAGTGCGGGCACATACTCGGAGTCCTCGATCAGGGGCACGGCGGCGCGCACATGCGCGGCGTACTGCGCGGGTGCCAGCGGCGAGGGGTCGGCGACGATCGTCCTCGTGAGCGCGGCGAAGCAGGACACAATGTCATAGCGCTTGCCGGCTCCCGTCAACAGCACGGCGGCCGGGCTCACAGCTCGTGCTCCCAGCCACCGGCGGGGCCCTTGTACAGGCCGTCGCCACCGAGAACGAGCGCGGGCGTGCGCCATAGGATGCGCAGGTCGAGCATGAGCGAGCGATGGGCGATGTAGTAGAGGTCGAGCTCGATCCGCTCCGACCAGGGCAGCGACGCGCGTCCGTTGACCTGCGCCCAGCCGGTGATGCCGGGCCTGATCGCAAGGCGCCCGCGCTGGCGCTCGGTGTACTGCGCGACCTGCACCGGCAGCGTGGGACGCGGCCCGATCAGTGACATGTCGCCGCGCAGCACATTCAGCAGGTTCGGCAGCTCGTCCAGCGAGGTGCGCCGCAGCAGCGCGCCGACGCGCGTGACGCGCGAGTCGTTCGCGTCAATCGCCAGCCCCGCGCCGATGTGCTCGGCGCCGTCCACCATCGTGCGCAGCTTCAGCACGTCGAACGGGCGCCCGTGCATGCCCACGCGCCGCTGGCGATAGATGATCGGGCCGCGCGACTCCAGGCGGATCGCGACCATCGCCGCGGCGAGCACCGGAGCGCCGAGCGCGAGCGCGAGCGCGGAGACGGCGATGTCGATGCAGCGGCGAATCATCGGCGGATGATCGCAGCGAGCGGGCTTGGGGGGCGAGCCCGCGCGTCGTGCAACGCGACGACCCGTGTCCGTCGCGGATCGCGCGTGCTGAAGGCAGCGCTTTCGATCCGTGTCCTGCTGAGCGGAGCGATGTCAGCGCGTGCCCTCGGCGGCTTCCCAGGATGGGGAGGTCCCGTGGCGCAGCCAGTCCCATAGCCCGGCGGCGGGGGAGGCGGTCGTGAGCACGTAGTAGCGGGCGATCAGCAGCGGGCGAACGCGCAGCACGCCACCGAGCAGGGCGCCGAGCAGCAGCGCGAGCTGGAGCGCGAGCGTGAGCTCATACAGCGATCCGGCGCCGAGGGCGACCAGCGCGACGTTCGCGGCGAGGGCGAGCAGGTGCAGGAACGGCGTGAGGTAGCGCAGCAGCCTGTGCGAGACGATCATCAGCGCGTAGCCCGGCGGGTAGCCGCGCGGGGAGAGCATGCCGCCGCGTAGGAGGATCGGCCAGGTGTGGCTCATCATGCGCCGCTTGCGCGCGAACTCGCCCAGCAGCGAGGGGACCATCTTCTCGCTCGCGCGTGCGTCTGGGACATAGGTGGCGCGCAGACCGCACCGGACCATGTTGAACGGGAGCGACAGGTCGTGGCCCATGATCGGGTCGACCACGATGTAGGTGTCGCGGCGCGTCGCGTAGATCGCGCCGTTGCCGGCCGTGATCGAGGAAAGGCGCGACTCATACGCGCGCACGGCGAGCTCATAGCGCCAGTAGACCCCCTCCTGGTTGCCTGCGTCCGCGCCAGCGGCAGCCTGCACGAAGCGGACCTGCCCGCACGCGTAGCCGACGCGGGGATCGGCGAACGCGCCGACGAGCCGGCGCGCGGCGTCGGACTCCCACAGCGCGTTCGCGTCGGAGAACGCCACTATCTCCCCGCGGGCGCGCTCCACGGCAGCGTCCTGGGCGCGGATCTTGCCGCCGCGCTCGAGCTCCAGCACGACGTCGGCCCCGGCCTCGCGCGCGCGGGCGGCAGTGGCGTCGGTACAGCCGTCGCAGGTGACGATCACCTCCAGCAGCTCACGGGGATAGTCGAGCGCGAGCGCGTTGGCGACGCGTGCGCCGATCACCGACTCCTCGTCGTGCGCGGCGACGATCAGCGACAGGGAGGGCGGCGGCTCGGGCGCTGCGATGGGCTGCGCTCGCCCGAACCAGCGCGCGAGCACGGCCAGCGTGGCGGCGTAGCCGACCTGCGTCCACACGATCAGACTCGCGCACACCCAGAACACGATCTCCAGCGCGATCATCGACGGGGGTCTTGTGTCTCGCCGAGGACGTCGCTAGCCTTGTAGGTGGCCAAAACGCTGATCGCATCGGTCAGCATCCTTTGCGGGGTTCCCTGGTGGCCGCCGGAACCGTCTGAACTGCGACCACCAGGGCGCCCTGCTATCTCGTCAGCCGGTCGATGACCAGCATGGCGATCAACAGAGCGATGGCCAAAACGCTGGTTGCATCGGACATTGGCTACCTCCTTTCTCCGGGATGTACGGTCCCGGAACAGCCCGGAGAGAAGGGCCTGCGACACGCGGCGATCGGCCATATCGATCACTCTACGGCCGGCTTGGGATGCTTTTCTCGGGGGACGTCAGCGAGCGGTACAGCCCGAGCGTGCGCCGGGCGATCTCATCCCATGAGTACGGGCCGGCCGCGGCGGCGCGGGCTCGCTCGGCCATCGTGGACAGGGCGGCGGGGTCGGACAGCAGCTCACGCAGCGCGGCGTGCAGGGCGGGGACGTCGCCCGCGGGAAACGTACGCGCGGCGCCGGTCGCCGCCACCTCGGGGAATCCCCCAACGTTGCTCAGCAGCAGCGGCACGCCGAACGCGAGCGCGGTGAACAGCACGCCCGACTGGTCGATCTCGCGATAGGGGAGCACGACGAGGTCGGCGCGCTGGAAGTAGGCGGGCAGCTCGGCGTCGCCGATGAAGCGCGGGACGAAGCGGACGTTCGACGGGGCCGCGCGGCGTAGAGGATCGATGTCGAACTTGGGCAGCCCCGCGATCCACAACTCGGCGTCCTCGATGTCACGCCAGGCGTTGAGCAGCAGGTCGATCCCCTTGTAGGGGCGCATCAGCCCGAAGCACAGCACGACGGGCTTCTCGGTTGCAAACGGCGGTGGCTGGGGCGGGCAGTCCGCGAGATGGGCGAACGCCCCGTGCGGGATGACGTGCACGCGCCCGGGGTCAATGTCCAGCTCGTCGGTCAATCGCGCGCGCCCGTGGGCGGAGTGGACGACGATCGCATCGAACCGCTCATACAACCGCCGCTGCGCGGCCAGCTGGCCCGGACGTGGTTCGCGGGGCAGGACGTCGTGCGCGGTGAGCACGAGCGGGCGCGGGGCGCCGCTC